>Ga0182012_10001610_pt1 | contig 24543 bp, 18 predicted proteins | sample 612S2SmetaG_FD_120486 | JGI IMG/M metagenome (GOLD analysis project Ga0182012, IMG submission 120486) | Permafrost microbial communities from Stordalen Mire, Sweden - 612S2S metaG | ecosystem: Environmental > Terrestrial > Soil > Wetlands > Permafrost | place: Sweden: Stordalen | collected... | reverse complement strand
CAGGGCTGACCGCATGGAGCCAGCATTTCCACCAGCGCTGCGCGAACAGATGGTACTCGCCATCGTAATAAATCAGGCCGTTTAGGTCGTTCAGCCAGCCTTCTTCTTTTGCACCCGGGTTTAGCCGGTCCATGGTCCACTGACGCGCCGTGAAATGAAATTGCGGACGCAAAGACTCCCGGTAAAGCGGCCCGGTCTCAACCGGTAGCCGTTCTGGTTTATCGGTCTGAATAATGTGATCCACGTTGATGTGTCCCCAGTCACCGCTTGCCGCATCCACAATTTGGATTTGCGCCTTTTGGCCATGCCATCGGCTGACATCCCAACTTGCCGGCACCAGATGATTGCTTCGCCAGCCGGTCGCGCTTTTCACAATTTGGCCATTGATGAGCAGATTTATGCAGGTGTCTCGCTCATAATCACCTCCGCTGATGAGAAATGAGATATACTTTCGGGTGATTTTGAACTCTGGCGAGGTGAGCGTTCCCGTTGGTTCGTCGCCGGCAATCTCGCTGCTGACGACTTGATTGTCGCGGGCATTTTCAATCCCTAATTTGGCGAACTGGGCACTGGCAGCCAGGCCTGAATTAAACGCTGTTCCGGCAACCGTCCAATCTCCGAAGTTTGTGCCTCCAAAATGTCCTATGGCTAAATCGCCTGCACTGCAGCTGAGGAGGATGCCCAGGTTGACCGCCAAGACAAACAAGTTGAAGCCGTTTGTTTTTATCATACATGTATTCATAACTTTATTTGTCGGGGCTTTACAATCAATCTGCAGGCACATAGTAATTGGTTCGTCTGCTTAAAGGGATTGCGCCATAAGTGTCGCTACCGCCGGAGGCCAGATACCAATACGGCATGGTGCCATACGCAGTGATGGTATCGTTTGTGTAGAACCATTTCTCGATGCAGCCCTCGAAGGAGGTTTGGAACGGAACACTGTCCGAAATATGGAACCGGTTCAATGAGCGATTACCGGGCGCATACAAATTGCCGGGTGGAGCGAGAACCTGGGTGTGATAGGCTTTGCTGAAGTAACCTGGCGTCCCCCACGAAAAGCCAAAATAATCTTCCGACCCGGTACCGAACCATGAAGGCATCTTTTCTCCATCCACGAAAACTTCTCGTCTCCTTCGCCCCACCATGGCCCCGGCGTCACATCCACATTCTGATAAACATGCAAGGCTAGTCCCACGAAGCGCCCCTCTCCGCTGGTGATCAGGAACCGGTAATCGGGCGACCGACCGTGATCGGTCACATAGACACCGCGATTCCATTTTGCATGGAATCTGGCGAAACCGCCGATCGCCTTTGTCAGACGGGTGCGTGTGATTACCACATCCACATTCCTCGGCACGCTCGCATCATTGCCTATTTTAATCTGTGCCCGGGAGGAAAAAGGCATATACCAGTAGCAATACATCCAGCCATTGCTTTGCATCCCCAAAGGCAGCGACGTATACGGAATGTACCCGCAAGCAGTGCCAAAGAAATCGCCCAAGGGCGCCCACACGCTCGCGCTCTTTTCTCCGTCCCAAGCCATGCTCACGGTCAACGCCCGCAAGGCCGCCCACTGGTCGCTGGCGTTGACCATTCCATTCACGCGAACCTTGAACGCCGTGATCGCGCCCTGCCCGCAGAAGTTCAAAGCAGTGGTACTTTGCCTCGGAGCAATGCAGTAGCTGTTGGTGGTGGTCGTCTCGCCAGGACGTAATCCCGCCGGGTCGGAACCGAGATGGTTCATCAAAAAACCATTCACCTGGGAAAGCGCGTTTTGTTCCTTTAGAGTCAAGTTTCTTGTAAAGGCGGAAACTTTAACGCCGGGTGCGAAGGTGGAATAATTGAAATGAAAATAGCTTTTGTTATTATAAGCGACCACCTTGCAAGAGACGTTATAAGGAATCGGCACATAGGAGTTTAAACCTTTGCAGGCTGTGTAAACCAGGGAAGGATAGTTGAAAGGCGCCTGCGTGCAGTTGAAATAATCCTCAAAGCTCAAATCCACGGCGGGCGCGTTCGAACCATCAATGAATATTTGCACATGACCCGCTTCGGGTGTTCCCGCCCAGATCCGCCAGATGCATCCTGGGCCGGTCATCTCCGCCATCACGATCCCACCGTCCGGCTGAGTGCGAATAAAACCGCCGCCATCGTTGTTGGCTCCCCAGTTCAAGTATTGGCCGGTGGCCGAATCGTAGGTGGACGACCGGTCGCGCGAGGTCCATTCGGCTGAGGTTTCACCCGCTGCCGGCAACTGAGCCAATTGTTCCAAATTGGTCAATCGACCGACCAAATCCACGTAAGAAAAAGAGACGGGTCCAGTTTCGATTTGACGGGCAAGCGTCGGATGCGTTGGGGAACTAAAAGCCAGCCACGCCATGACCGATAAACCAAACCTTGTCATTGGCGTGATTGTTCAATCTTCTGTTCCATGTCTTCCAGAGGGATTCGTTTGGTTTCGGGATAAAAAAACCATACCACGACGATTTGAACGGCCATCATCAACGCAAAAAACATGAATGGAGCTCCTGCGTGGGGTTGTCCTGCGTTCTTCGCAAACACCGGAAAGCTCCATGAAATGATCATCGCCATGAACCAATGAGTGGAACTGCCCAAAGTCTGCCCTTTGGCGCGAACTGCATTCGGAAAGACCTCGCTGATATACACCCAGATCACTGCTCCCTGCCCGAACCCATGGCAAATGATGTAACCCACCAACAGCCAAAGCAGCATACCGTGATTCGCGGTACCGTTGAAAACCCAAGCGATCCCGGCGAGCGCCAGCCCCGTGCCCGCTGCACCCGCAATGAGCAAAGGCTTCCGGCCCCCACGGTCAATGATCACCATGCCCACCATGGTAGCCAGCAGGTTCGCGATGCCAACAACAACCGACTGCATATCCCCCGAGACCTTCGTGAAGCCTGCCATTGAAAAGATTGGGTTCAAATAATACATCAGAGCGTTGATGCCATCCAATTGGTTGAACATCGCCACGGTGACGGCAAGGAATATGGGCTTTGCATGGGCCCGGCAAAAAAGTGGCTCCGCCTTCCCGCGAAATTCCTGGTGCAGCGAATCCCGAATTGCGGCAATCTGCGCCGGCACGTCCAATGTTCCCAGGCTATCCAATACTTTTGCCGCTTCGACCTCCCCTCCCCTCAGCATCAGCCAGCGTGGGCTGCGCGGGATGTAAAAAAGCAGGATAAAAAAGGCTACCGCCGGCAACGCCTGAACCCCGAGTTTCCAACGCCACTCTGTCTCACCGAACCCCACCGTGCCGATGCCAAAATTTGAAACAAAGGCGAGCAATACGCCAATTACTATGTTTAACTGAAAAAAGGCCACCAGCCGGCCGCGCCATCTCGCAGGTGAAATTTCCGCGAGATAAAGCGGTCCAAGAACGGATGAAGCGCCCACCGCAATCCCACCGATGATGCGAAAAGTGATCAATGGCCAAAAGCCCCATGCCAATGCACATCCAACGGCGCAAATGATATAAAGCGCCCCCGCCACCTTGAGCGAATCGCGCCGCCCATATATGTCACCCGGACGGGCGGCGAATAGTGCACCTATCACCGTGCCTATTATCGCCGATGCTGTCATGAAGCCCTGCTGAAAGCTGTCAAGCTGGAACAACGCCTTCAGCTGGGTCTGGCAGCCCGAAATAACAATGGTGTCAAAACCGAAGAGAAGGCCGCCGAGCGCCGCGACCATCGTGGCACAGAGCAGCGTGGAATTGATGTTCAACGCTCCGCCAGCAGCACTCCCAATACCGGCCTTTGCCACTGGGGCACGGGGAGGGAGCATATCGGGCGTGTTCATGATGTAACCGGGATTGTGGAATTGGCCAAGGTCTAAAATCAAGCTAAGAGTTGACATTCAATAAAAAAGCTGTAACGTCAGCTACAAACTGTCAACTGACCACATTCACGATGAACTCCCCGCTTAAACATCGCTCCATCTCACGACAACTTACGACCGAAATCATCGCCGGCAAATATAATAACACTGGTCGTTTACCCAGCGAAGCGCAGCTCGTAAAACATTTTGGCGTTTCCCGCCCCACTGTCGGCCGCGCCATGCGGGAATTAAAGGAACAGGGACTGATTGAACGTCGGCCCGGGTCTGGCACTTACATTCGCACGGAGCGAAATCGCGGTCCTTCCACCCACCCCGTTGTTCCGCAAATTGGACTGATCATGCCAAACTTGTTCCATACGGAGATTTTTGAGCCGCTCTGCGGCGAGCTTGCCAGCCTCGCTCGTGTCAACGACTACGGCTTATGGTGGGGAGCCAATATGTCCTCCATCACCGAAACCCAAATGACCGTTGCCGAAGCCGAAGCTCTCTGCGAGCAATTTATTGAGCGCGGTGTTGTGGGGGTCTTTTTCGTTTCCTTTGAACACCAGACTGACCGGGAGACCACGAATTTGCGCATCACTGAACCCTTGAAAAAAGCTGGTATCCCGGTGGTTCTGCTTGACCGCGACATTGGCGTCTTTCCCAATCGTAGTGAATTCGACATCGTTGGGGTTGATAATGTTGCCGGTGGTTATCTGCTTGCCGACCACCTGATCAAACTGGGAGTTCGGCGAATGGTCTATGTTAAACGACCACTCACGGCTCCGACCGTGGATTCCCGAATCATTGGCGCTCAAAAAGCCATGCACGACAATAACTTGCAGACTCCACAGCCTTTTGTTTATTCCGGCGACCCTGGAGACATTAAGTTCGTCAAGTCCTTCGCCCAAAATCAAAATATAGACGCCGTCCTCTGCACCAATGACCACCTTGCCGCCGAACTCCTCCAGACTTTGACCCGCATCGGCATTCGAGTTCCCAAAGACCTGCGACTCGTGGGCTTCGATAATGTGCGCTTCGCCAGCCTGCTTTCCACTCCGCTTACCACCGTCGAACAACCAGTTCGCGACATCGCCATCACTGCCTTCAGCGCATTGCGTGAGCGCATGACCAATTCCACGCTGCCGCCTCGCACGCTGATTCTAACTCCTCGTCTCGTAGTGCGTGAAAGCTGCGGTGCCTACCTGAACCAAAGTCGAAATAAGTAAAATAGCCCTGAAGTAATAGAGTTTTGCCAGGACTGTGCCGCCGCACGGTCCATCATTTAATGCCGTTTTCCAGATTGATCCAGGACCTGGCGCATGCAGTGCGAGAGCTCAACAAAATCGATGGGCTTTTGGAAAACACTTCTTAGCGGCGCAAAACGCGAAGCCGAAAGATCCGGCGGTTGATTGAGTCCCGTCATCAGAATGACCGGCAGATCAGGTCGCATGATCCCCAACTCTTCCGCCAAATCCGCTCCTTGCATGCCCGGCATCGTGTGATCCGTAATGACCAGGTCAAATTTCCCCAGGTCCGCACGAAACGTATTCATCGCTTCCATGCTGTCCGCCCGGGTGGTGACGCGGTAACCCATCTTACGCAAATGCTGCTGCATCATGTCGAGAATGGGAATCTCATCATCAATCACCAGGATTTGTTCACGCTTTCCCTTCGCCAGCCGGGTTTTATCGATGGCAATCGGCGCGACCGGCTCTTTGGATTGCGGCAGAAAGACATGAAAGGTTGTCCCCATGCCGACCCGGCTCGTCACTTTGATGAATCCGCCGCTGCGTCGCACAATTTTCTGAACCAGCGTAAGTCCCAATCCGGTTCCGTGTCCCGGCGCCTTGGTGGAAAAGAAAGGTTCGAAGATTTTTTCCAAAACCTCAGGCGGCATGCCTTTGCCGGTATCGCGCACGATCAAGTGAACATACGCTCCAGCTGGAATCCCAAGGCCCTCCGCCGAAGCGGAATCCAGGTTAAGATTATCCAACTCAAATTCCAGCAGCCCCGCTTTCGGTTTCATGGCGTGGCCGGCATTCGTCCCAAGGTTCATGATAACCTGATGCATTTCCGTGGCATCCGCCACCACCACGTCCGCTTCAGCCCGCATTTTCACTTGAATGCCAATCGAAGAGGGCAGCGTCGCTTGGAGCAACTTCGTCGTTTCTTGAAGAATGTAACCCAATTTCAACGGGCGTAGCTCAGTATCCGTCGGCCGGCTGAATGTGAGGATTCGCTTGATGAGTTCTCGCGCCCTATATGAGGATTTTAACACCATTTCCAGATTACCCCGATTAACGCCTTTGATCTCCGGGCTGACCAGGGCCAATTCCGTGTAACCAAGAATCGCGCAAAGAATATTATTAAAATCATGGGCCATGCCTCCCGCCAGTGTGCCAATTGCGTCCATTTTCTGGGCATGCAACATCTGCTTTTCTAAATTAGCCCGCTCGGCTTCTGCTTCTTTGCGGCTGGTGATATTATCAATGAACCCTTCGTAGTGCAGTATGGCGCCGCTGGCGTCGCGAACAGCGCGCGCAGTTTCGGATATCCAGATCACTTTTCCATCCACCCGCCGGACTTGATATTCGAGCCCACGAACAAAGCCGGTCTGATCAATTTCCTTTTTAAATCGCTCCCGAAAGGAGGAATCCACGTAGATTTGGTTCTGGATATCTCGCACCTCATTCATCAAATCGGCGGGGGTTTCGTAACCGTACATCCGGGCCAGGGCGGCGTTGACCACCAGATAACGGCCATCTGGTGTGCTTTGGTAAATCCCTTCGAGGGCATTTTCAAACATGCCCCGATACTTGATCTCGTCTTCTCTAAGTTGTGATATGCTTCCGGCCTCAATACTCATAGCCAAAACCTCTCAAGCAGCTAAGATGCCATCACCCCGCCAACCAATTGTCATCCAAAATCTTCCCATTGCCTCTCGCAACAGGAAAAATTACCTCCACGAAAGCTTGTGTTTTCATTTTCCCGGCAACCTTTGATGATACCGGCTCCCAGCGATGTCCTGGTCCGCCGAACAAGTGATCGATCTTGGGCCTGATGGCAATGAGCGTGCCTTGACCGCAGACATTTCTAAAATACTTCCACCCATTCATCCAGCCAACTGATAGGCGGCGCGCAAGGTGGGTATGCCTTGGGCGTTGAATTCACGCTCGAAATCCGTGGTGACCGCCGATAGCGCCGACGGTGTCTCGGCGGCCCTGAAGAAGGTTACGGCCCGAAAGACCTCGGTCATTTGTTCGAAGTAATCAGTGTCGTCGGTCCGCAAATAAACCATTCCGCCCGGTTGCAACGCGCTCCGGGCAAGGGCGGGAAAAGCCTCGTTGATCAGGCGATGGCGGCGATGCTTTTTCTTGGGCCAGGGATCCGGAAAATAAACGTGCACCGCCCCTGCGGACTTGGCGGGCAACAAATATTGCAGGAAGTAAGCCGACTCAATCCGCACCCCACGCAGGTTTACTAGCTCCAACCGGCGCCCTTTTCGATCCAGCTTTTGGATGCGTCCGAGCAGGCGTTCAACCCCGATAAAATTGGTCCCGGGATTTTTCCCTGCATACTCGACCAGGAACGAAGCATCGCCGCAGCCAAGTTCCACTTCCAGAGGCTGGGGCTGCGCAAACAATTCCCCGAAATCAAGAGGTTCCAGAATCGTTCGCAGTTGAACCACGAGATTCTGCGGGCTGTCGGGGGGCGCTTTCAATTGCGGCCGCGCTTTCGCTCACTCTTGCGGATAGACTAGAATGCGATCGTGAACGAGCACAATCAGGTCATTCTTGCCGTCACCGGTCACATCTGCCACGGCGCATTCGCGCGGTTCCGGCAGGGCATTGTCCGCGCCGCGGAATGTATGCTGTTCAAACACCTTCCAGCGGTCGCCGGGCACCAACTTGCGTTGTTTGTTAAAAAACACCAAGTCAATGTAGTTGCGCGCCGTTTCCATGAAAATCAGTTGTTTGCGTCCGCTGCCGGTGAGATCGCCGGCCACCAGGTCGTTCAAAAAGCCATCCTTGATGGGTGTGTCATAGTAATCCAGTTTGCTCACGCCCCAGACATCGCCCGTCAGGGATTTCCATGCCACCGCATTCTGGCTGAGAAAAGCCACCGCCTGGCTGCCGCCAATCGGAACTGTATCAATCGATGCGAAATCAGACACGGGCAGGTCCAGGTTTTTGACCACCTGCCAGACTCCGTGACTATCCCGCTCGGCTAGCGTCAAACATTTATGGCCCGAATCCAAAAGAAAGACCGAAGGCGTGGCATTGGGGCCGTTTTTCACAGTCGTCGCCCCGGTGATGAGCGAATCGCTGTCCACCCCGTTAATCTGGTCCTTCACAATGAAGGTCCATTCGGGTGGATTGGTTGATCCGGCGATTTTCACCTCCTGCTGCAGGACGACGGCGCGGATGAAATTCTTCTGGGGCAGGAGCAATTCCGGGTTGCCGCTGCCGTCCAAATCCGCCGATGCCAACCACGGCTGGTCCATGGGGCCGCCGGGCGGATCCACGTCCTCTTCATCGAAAGTGCCGTCCGTTTTCTGCAGCAGCACTTTGACTTTTTCATATGGAATCATCATCAACAAATCAGGCAGTCCGTCCTGATTCACATCCTGAATCGCCAGGGTGGTTGGATTGGAGGTAAATGCGGCGCTGAGTTTCTGCATTTTGATTTTACCGTCGGCTGTGCACAGGGCCAGCGAACGGGCGCCATCCTTGTCCACAATGACCGCCAGGACCGGTTTTCCGCCCTGCTTGAGCACGCCCGTGGCCATGATCAAGGGCTTGCCATCCAGCGGCAGCTTGGTGGGAAATGGCAGGTGTCCCTGCGCATCAAATGCCGTCACGCCCACAGCATTTTCATCGTGGCTCAATAGGAAAATCTCCGGATGACCGTCATTGTTCCAGTCGGACACGGCGATCTGTGAGACGCCAGCCAGGCTGGGGAATTTGCGGGGCGCACCAAACGTGCCGTCAGCCCGCTGCAAATAAACCGAGAGCTGGCCGCTCTCCGGCTCGGCCACTAACAAATCCGCAAGACCGTCGCCATCCACATCCTGGAAAAGCACACCACGCTGGCCAGCCGACGTTTTGTTCAGCGGCAGCACCTGGAATTGCCCGCCGCGCAGGTCGCCGGACAAGACTTCGGACGGCTGGCGGGTGAACTGGGAAACCTCAGCCCGGCCGGTGGCTTGCACGATGCCCGTCAGATAATTTGTCGGACCGCCAGCAAGATTATCAATGCAAAATGAACGGATCGGCTGGTTCTTGAAATAAATTTCCGGACCAAGATTCCCGTCGGATGTTTGAAACCGGACCCGGTAAGGCGCCGGGCTGTCAAAATCCACAAACAACAAGTCATTCCGGCCGTCGCCATTCACATCCACGATTTGAACCGCATGCGGGGTTCCCGAGTAGGAAATCTTTTGCGGTTCCGCCAAGGTATGATCCGGCTGTTGCTGGAGCAAGTAGGCCGCGCCGCTGTCGCCCAGTAAAACGATGTCGTTCAAGCCGTCGCCGGTCAGGTCGCCGGTGGCGAGCGCGTTGGGATCCATCTGGCCGTCCTCAATGTGCCAGGTCTTCGGATCGCTCCAGCCGTTGGTACCCTCATTGTAAAGTACCACGAGATCTTTCTGATCCCCGTAATAAACGATATCGGGCCGGCCATCCCCGTTCAGGTCCTTCACGTCCATGGCCGCAATCCGTTCGTTGGCGGGAATGGAATCAATCCGGAAACGGGAATCCGGCGGCAACTCGTTTAATTCCAGTTTTTGCAGCGGATTGGCTGATGCGCGGTTGGTTTTGCCAGTCTGGTTATAAAGCAAGTCGATTTTGGCGCGCAGATTATTGGCCACCACGATGTCGTTCAAACCATCTCCGTCCAGGTCAGCGACATGCATGAGGCCGACCTGCTGGTCGATCGGATAAATCTCCGGGCCGGTAAAACCGAAAGCGTTGGTCGTGCTATCCGCGCGGCTGGAAAACCGACAAAAAGCGACCGCAACAGCCGGTAAAACCGTAATCCATTTCATGAATTGCTTCATCCGCGCAACGTGCCATCACCTAGCGCATTTTGCCAGATTATTCGCCGCCCAAAGACCCCGCTGAAAACCGGAAACCTTCAATCGCTAACATTCGATGCCGTACGGGTCATCATTATCCGATATTTATTAAGCGTGTCAGCACGTGATGGCTAAGAAGGTTGGTATAGCAGCGAATTCAAAATATTCGTAATGCCATCCTGTTGTGTTGTGTTGAACGAACGGCCCAGCGGTCCGTCCCCACCTTGATGCGTTGCATTTTTCATACGCGCTGACTTTGGCGTGAAATATGATGAAGAAAACGGGTCGGTCTCGTTTTCTGCAAGAATTTCAAACGCGCATGGACAAGTAGCAGTGCCACCTGCCAGATGCGAATCTTTGAACAAAAGCTATCCAAGGAAACGGAGACTGATTTCTTGACTGGATTTAAAGGATCAACCGGATTTAAGGCCGGACAGCCAGGCGGAGACTGTGTCAAAACTTATTTTTACGCCATCGAATCCGCCGCGGCATTTCATCAAAATGCACCCCGTCAAAAATTGGATCGTTAACGAAAATCACGGCGCAAGTTTTGAGACAAATTCGGCGATCCTTCCCTACCTTGAAAATGCCACGTTGGCTAGCGCTTGGAGTCGGCGTCTCGCGATTGGCGGTAATCGGACAGCACACCGGTCAGAGTTTTGGTCATGGCCTGGCTCCAGCCTGACATCAAGGCGGCGGCAGATGGTTTAGCGATCGGGATGGTTTGCGAGTATTCCTTTTGGAACAAGGGCCGGGTGGCAATGCCGTTGGTTGCGACAAAGAAAGTGAAGCGCATGGTCAACACTGCTTTCGGGCTTGTCATTTGGCGGAAATCACCAAAAAGCTGGAGGGCATCAATCTCAACCAGGATGTCCGGCTTGAGCGTGCTGCCGGTTTCAACCACGGCGCTGAAGTCGCCCTCGCTGCATAAACCGGCACGCAAGGGAGCTTGAAGTTCTTGTTCGGGTAAATCCAAAAAAGAGGCGAAAGGGTCGCGCACATAGGTGAAGTCGCCGGTGCGATAGACGAAGGACCTTTGTTCACAGGGCGAGGCGACTCTGAGTTTTTTCAGGGCGAGAACCGGCTGGCCAGCGACGAAGTTGGTGGCGATGCCAGCGGGCAGGCCAAAGGAAAACGTCTGCGGATTCAAAGCTGGTCGCGAAAGACAGCCGGTAATGCAGGCGGTAAGCAGAAATGCGCAAACAAGCAGGGCCAATGGGGATAAATGTGAGAAAAACTTTTTCATCATTTTGACGAGGGTTGAACGTTCGGGATGGCGGTGGGCGGGCTGCCGAAAATGAAGCCGGAGGGATATTCTTTCAATTGGGACAGGACATCGTCCATGGTTTGCAGGGCGCGACGGGCGTTTTCAAGGGTTTGATTCAGCGAATCGAAATCGACACTGGCGAGATTGCGTTGCAGGCTGCCAACGGTGGTATGCAACTGGTTGACCAGGCCGTCCACGTCGCCGCTTAATTTCTGCAATTTCATGCGAGTCACGGTGTCGTCAGTGTGTCCAAGCAGGGTTTTGAGCTTGTCATTGCTGCCACGCAATCCGACAAGGAGGGCGTCGGTATTGGTGCTAAGGGCGTTGAAATCCACCTGGCCGGCCCGGTCCAAAACGCGGCCGGCTGATTTGAGGTCGTATTGCAACAGCAGACTGATTTTGGAGAGGTCCAGTTGCTGTAGATTGTGAAGGGTTTTTTCGAGTGACGTAAGCAGTTCGCCGATCTGGCTGCCAGCCGCGGGAATGTAGGTACTGGCTGGAGTCCAGGGAACCTTGGCAATGGGGTTTTCATCGGGGTTGAGGTATTCGATGGAAAGAATGCAGTTTCCGGTGACTCCTTGAATCTTGAGGCGGGCGCGGAGACCGCGCTGGATTGCTTGGTTGAGCATTTCACTGCGGGCAATGCCGGGCGGCAGCGGGGTGATATCGTTGCGCATTTCGAACTGGACGACGATGTAACTGGGCTCGGAGTCCTGATATTCGACCCAGGAAAAATTAATGCCGGTGACCTTCCCGACCCGTACGCCGCGGAGTACCACCGTGGAACCGACCGCGAGGCCGCTGACATCGCCGGCAAAATAAGTTTCGTAGGCGGTGTAGGGTTCAAAATAACTGCGCGCCCCGAAACTTAGGATGGCGAGGACGAGGATGGCCATGCCGACGAGCGTGAACAGGCCGAGTTTAAAATTGTTCGTGGGTGTGCTCATAGGCGCTTCAAGGGAGGTCCAGGCTGGTCGGGATCGGCTTCGCGATTAAAAAAACGGCGGACCCAGGGGTCGGAGGCGCTTTGGCGAAGCTCCCCGGGCTTGCCCTGGGCGATGATGGTGCGTGTCCTGGCGTCGAGCATGATGACGCGGTCAGCAATGGCGTAGATGCTGGCCAGTTCATGGCTGACGATGACGAAAGTGATGCCGAACTGATGGGACAGATAAACGATGAGTTGGTCGAGATCGGCGGAGGTGATGGGATCAAGGCCGGCGGAGGGTTCATCGAGGAACAGGATTTTGGGGTCGAGGACCATGGCGCGCGCGATGGCGGCGCGTTTCTGCATGCCGCCGCTTAATTCCGAGGGCATTTGTTGCGCAGCGGCCCCGAGGCCGACGTATTTTAACTTGGCGAGGGCGTGCATCTCCTTGATCGGCGTGGGCAGGTTGGTGAACTCATCGAGTGGCAGCATGACATTTTCGAGCACCGTCATGGAGCCGAACAGCGCGCCGCTCTGGTACATGACGCCGAACTTGCGAAGCAGGCGCGCGCGTTCGGTATCATCCGCGGTGACGAGGTTGCCATCCTCGATCCAGATTTCACCTTCGAGCGGCGGATAGAGGCCAATTAGATGTTTCAAGAGAGTGCTTTTGCCGCCACCGGAACCGCCAAGAATGACGAATACCTCCCCGTGCATGACCTGAAAATTAAGGTCCTGAAGAATGACCTTGTCGTCGTAACCGATTTTCAGGTTGCGCACCTGGATGATAGGAAGGGGATCGCTCATTTCATCAGGACATAGTAGAGGACGGAAAATATAGCGTCCGCGATGACGATGAGCAGGATACTGGTGACAACCGCGCGGGTGGTGGAAACGCCGACGGCGCTGGGGCCCTGCCGAGTCTGCAAACCGCGCAGACAACCGACCGCCGCAACGATGACGCCGAAGACCAAACCTTTGGACGCGTCCAGGGCGACGTCGCTCAGGTGGACACTGGCAGCGAGCTGGTGCAGGACAAGCGACAACGGAAAGCCGAGGCCGACGGTGACCAGAACGCCCCCAAGGATACCCATGAAAGTGGCGTAAAAAGCGAGCAACGGCGCCAAGAGGAACCCGGCGGTGATGCGCTGGATGACGAGAAACTTGACCGGGTTGAGGCCGAGGGTCTGGAGGGCGTTTAGTTCCTCATTAACTTTCATGGTCCCGATTTCAGAAGCGAAAGCCGAACCGGAACGGCCGGCGAAGATAATGGCGGCGAGCAGCGGACCGAGTTCCCGCACCATGACAAGTCCGATCATGTTGACCACATAAATCTGCGCGCCGAACTGGGCCAGGGGCTGGGAAGTTTCAAAGGCGATGATCAATCCCACGAGGAAACTGATGAGCGAAATGATGGGCACGGCGTTGGCGCCAGCTTGTTCGAAGATGCGCCAGACTTCCGGCCACCGCATTTTTTTCGGGTTTATCAGCGTGGCGGGCAAGCTGGCCACGACTTCGCCGAGGAAAACAACCTGTTCGCGCAAATCGGCGAGGACCTGGGCCAGGACGTCCCCAACTTCATTGGGAAGGGAATGGCACTTTTTTCGGATTGGCGAGTGGAAATCGTCGTAGTCTTTGGCGGTGAAACTGTGGAATGCTTTTCCCAATTCGGGGGACAAGCCGGAAACGGAGACGGTGGCGGAGGGCGTCATTTTGCCCATGCTTAGATAGCGCAGCAAAGTGAGGCCCGCGCTGTCACAGACTTGAACGTGGCCGGCATCCACTTCGAGGGCGGTGATTTTAGCAGTCGAAAGGCCTTGTTCAAGTTTGTCCCAACAGTTGGGGACCGAGCCGGCATTAAGCCGGCCGTCGAGCACGACGCGCGCGTGGCCGTCGTGCGTGATCTGCAGGTCGGTCTTCAAACCTGAATGGCCGTTCTGGACCGGATGCTCTTTCATAGGGTGAACAGGGATCTAGGACCTTGCCATGACATAACCAGCGGGCACGCTTTATTCAGGTCTGTGCCGCTTAACCATTTCTGCACGCTAATGCACGCGAAGGATGGGAATCAAGGTTTAATTCAGGCTGAAAGCGCGATGGCGAATGGACGCGAATTTTAAATGCTGGCAGGGATATTGCGCAGTGATGCGATGACCGGACGCTCCTTGCGAAGGGCCATCATGGGGAGGGCGGTCCGTCCCTACCCTCCGAAGTGGGTCGGCCGCTTCGGCTTGGGTGTTGGTTTCAGGTTCCGTAGGTATCGGTCCCTGCGATTGCCCTGTCAAGGGGTGTTCGGCGCGACGATTACAGGAGGGCGAGAGGGAGACATCAAGGGACGACGACGCGGTAGAAATACGGGCCGCCGTTGGTGGCGGTGGTGTCGGTGTAACTGGTGGTGCTGGCCTGGCCGGTGAGATTGCCTTGGAGGGTGATGAAGGGCGGCGCGGCCAGGTTGGTGGAACGCTGGAGGTTGTAAAGGATGCCACTGACACTTTGCCACGTCACTTTGATGCCGGTGGTGGTGGTGTTGCTGGTGGCCAAGGGCAGCATTGCCAGCACGGAGGCGGGATTGGTCGGGTTCAAACCCGCAATCCAGTCCTGATAAACGTCAAAGGCGGTGCCATCAGGACTGGAGGTGTCAGTATTCGTTGTGATCGGCAATCCATACTGTTCGAGCCACAAGTAGGAAACCATGCTTACCGGCGATTGATATTCATATGCGCCAATGTCCACCGTACCAGCTACGATCCGGGGATTGCCATCAAGGTCAGTCGTTGTGTTAGTGTAGGCATTGTTGCCAGCATTGATGCAAGGGGAGTTGGATTGGAGGTGAAAATCTCCGCCGAGCAGATTCACGAACTGAGGGGCATTCGTAAAAAAGCCGGTACCACTCGATACACCTTGCCCGAAACAGCAATTTTTCGCCGAATAAGTGCCGCCGACGTCGGGAGATTGCGGTGCGGTATTGTAATAGACGATCGAATCATATGCCGAGCAAGCATACATTCCGCCACTCTGGGTGGTGGCGGAGTTCTGGGAAATCGTGCAATTGTAGAGCAGGCCATCATCGACACCGCCGCCTATATTGGTGGCCACATTATCGGCCACCAAACAGTTCAACAGTCTTGCAAAATAAACTCCCCCGCCATAACCCGCCCGGTTGCCGTTGATGACACAATTAGTCAATGTCGGGCTCTGACCGCCATTTCCGGCGAATCCCCCACCGTAACCGTAGGCCCAATTGCCGATTAATGTGCAACGGGTCAGCACTCCATTATTTACGGGGTAACCGGGATAGACGACGACCCCGCCTCCATCGCCGGCGCGATTTCCCTGGATGAGACAATTAGCAAGAGTACTATCACAGGCGCCCCCGCCAAATCCTTCGTTGGGAGACTGATTATATTGGGCCGAATTGCTGATAATGAGGCTGTTCTGCACGGTGCACCCATAAACACCGCCTCCCTGCCCGACATACTGCGGGTCGATCGGAAACAAGACTGCCACATTGTTACTGACCGTGCAGTTGTTCAAGGTGGAAGAGTAAGCACCGCCACCTTCCCCGGACGCATTATTATTTAGATAACAATTGTTAAGGGTGCAGTTGGCGCCACCACCGCCCCCTGACTGATACCAGCATTGGTTGCAGAATTGCCGGTCAAAAGGCAATTGGCTAAAACACCTCCAAAGGCGCCACCGCCATAGATTTTGCTGACATTTCCCATCAGGGTACAATTATTTAAACTGCCAAAATACGCTCCGCCACCCCGCTGGTTGGCAATATTGTTTATAAACAAGCAATTTGAAATGAATGAGTTGGTTGATACGCAGTATGCCCCGCCGCCGCTAATCGAAGTATAACCGTTGGTCATAGTAAAACCCGATAAGGTCGCGCCATTGGTGAGATAAACGCACCGTGCAACGCCGCTGCCGCTTATCAATGTCGCTGCGGAGCCGTTAACGCTTTGGACAGCAATCGCCTCGGATACAAAGACGCGATTGCTGGCGCCGTCGCTGCTGGTTGCCCCCCCGACCTGGTAAACGCCGTCAGTCACAACGATCTGATCCCCGTTGATCGACGCATTGACTGCGGTTTGAATATTAGCGGCCGCGCTGCTCCAACTCAAATAAGGCGACGCAGGCGCAAAATTGCTTACGTTCACATAACGTATGGATGGAACCAGATTCGTCAATGGCGTCAGCGTCGCAAGCCTGCTCATGGCGGTGCTCAACAAATTTCTAACGAGCACCTGATAATCACCGCCATCGCTGTTCCCCACGTTGGTGATGCTCAAGGTCGGCGTAAGGGAACCAGTCACGTGCCCGTTGTCGGTCAACGGCGTTCCATTAAAGCACCATTGGTAGCTAACGGCCGTACCTGTCGCCAAAGCCGTAAAACTGACGTTGCTGCCCAGCAAGACCCCGGCGTTGGCGGGATGGGTGACGATTTGGGCGGGATTATAAACTGTCAGCATGGCATTCGAACTTGCTACTCCGTCCGATAATTCCGTGACCAATACCCAATAAACGCCATCATTATTAGTCTGAACGTTTGAGATTTGCAGCATGGCATTGGCGGCTCCACTAATGTTCCCGTTATTGGTTAAAGGAAGTCCATTATAATACCATTGATAATTCAATGATGTCCCGGTCGCGTTGACGGCAAAACTAGCATTGGCACCCGACAACAATACCTCACTGGATGGCAGGCCGGTAATCTGCGGAGGATAATCAACATTTAACGACACAATTGAACTCGTGACGGCAGCATAACTGTCAGAAACAATCACCTGATAATTTCCGGTGTTGGCGAACTGAGCACTGGAGATGACCAGGTTTGAACCGAGTGAGCCGCCGACTTGTCCTCCATCGGTCAAATTCGTTCCGTTGAATTGCCATTGAAAGCTAAGGGGATAATAATTAGTTGCATAGATGGAAAAGGCGGCGTTGGAATTTAAGATGACCACCAGATTTGTCGGCGGCGAGACAATGCCAGGTATAGGATTAATTACCGCAAGGGTCGCATTCGAGCTAATGCCTGAGCAAAAGATATTCGTTATGACAACATTATAGTTTCCATTGTTATTGGATTGAATATTTGACACGGTTAGTTTCGCCGTACTGCTCCCGCTTACATTTCCACTATCGGTCAGCGAGACTCCGTTAAAATACCATTGATAGCTTGGGGTTGTGCCGGTCGCCGTAACCGTAAAAGTGGCATTAATACCGGACGGAAGAATTTGATTGGCTGGCTGCGAGATAATCTGGATGGGATCATAAACTGTTAATGATGCGATTGAACTTGTGACTGCCCCATAATCATTGTAAGCGATGACTTGATATGCGCCTGCATTGGCATCCTCTGCGCCGATGATTGTCAAGGTTGAATTGGTTGAACCGCTGATTTGCCCGCCATCCACCAGGTTTGTTCCGTTAAACTGCCATTGAAAATACACTGGGTAGTAGTTCGTTGCATTAACTGAAAACACCGCATTTGATCCCGCAACGACAATTTCGTTAGTGGGTGGTGAAACAATGACGGGAGGGGGATAAATGACCGTTAAAACGGCGTTGGAGCTGTTGATACGTGTTGCTGCGTCCGAAATGAATACGCTGTAAGCACCATCGTTATTGGATTGGACGTCTGAAATGCTGTAAGTGGCATTGGTGGCGCCGGCAATATTCGCTCCATTGAATGACCACTGATAACTAAAGGGAGGTGAATTGACAGCGTTCACACCAAAGGTGGCCGTTTGCCCGCCGGCGACCGTCTGACTTGAAGGCTGAGTTACTATTACTATGTAAAGAGGTGGGGAAACAGCGGTAATGATAATTTCGCCATTGGCTGAACCATGATTTGCGCCTGAAGTCTCATTAAGGATCGCGATTGCAGATCCATCAATGTAGGAACCGCCGCCGCCGCCATTGTAAGTGCCTGCACCACCACCACTGTAACCGCCGCCGCCACCACCACCTGCATAACCTCCTCCTCCTCCTCCTCCGAAGCCACCATTACCGCCACCTGTACCGTCGCCAGGCCCTACACCGAAGCCACCGGCACCGCCATTAATAAAGCTGGCTCCACCGCTGGTATTGGGCCCACCGCCGCCGCCAGTAGGGCTAAAACCGAAGCCGTTTGCTCCTGCTTCTTCGTAGCCACCACCACCGCCAGCACCTTCACCTCCGCAGCCACCACCACCGCCGTTTGTTCCTCCCATGCCACCATCACGAGTACCACCAATCGTCATAGATGAGCCAGGGCTGCCATTACCGCTGCTACTGCCGCCGCCGCCACCGCCGCCTGCAACCACCAACGGTAAGTTACCCTCAATGACAAAACTGCCTCCGCCACCACCACCAGGTCCCGGGTACCCGATGCCACTCGAGCCACCGCCGCCGACCAGGAGGGTAAGCGTCGTTGGCCCTGATAAGTAAAACTCGGCGCTCATCTCGGCTCCCGCTCCACCAGAACTGATCGCACCGTATTGGCCACTGCCACCGTAGGCGCCTTGGGCGCCGTAGGCAGTAATCTCATAAAAGCCGGGGTTCAACGTGATATCCGTCTCGGCCCCACTGAACAGGTTGGTTTGGGGCGGCAGAATCTGCGCCGGCTCGACATGCACTAACGCGCTGGCACCGCCTGTTCCATACGGCCCCGATGCCGAAAAAACCACCTGGAAATTACCTGCTCCTGCCCAGAAGTGAGAAACGGTTGGCTGATTGCTCACCACGGTGCCGTCGCCAAAGTCCCACGAAGTCTCGCGGGCGACTCCGTGCACGATCGTGCCGGAAAAGTTAAGCGCAACGCCGGGCACCGTGTTTGTATTATCAGATTGAATCAGTACAAAAGGCGCCAAAGACTGAAATTCATAGGCACCCATGTCTACCGTGCCCTCAACAATGCGCTGGTTCCCGTCCAGATCAACGGTCGAGACGACACAGCTGTTGTTTCCCGCATTGATACAAGGCGAACCGGACTGCAAATGAAAATCTCCGCCAGCTTCATTTACGAACTGAGGCGCGTTGGTAAGGTTGCCCACGCCATTTGTTGGCAGCGGAGTTGTGCAGGAATAATTTAAGACGCAATTGTTATCATTGAAATTGGCCCCGCCATAAGCGGAACCGTTATCATAAAGGATGCAGTTGTTGAAAGCGGATGCGTCGCCGCCACCGGTCCCGCCATAAGATGAATTTTCCGCCACGCTACAGTTCGTCAGCATACAATCTTCAACGCCGCCGGCGCCATCGCCGCCCCCATTAAAAGAGATGACACAATTGTCCAGCGTGCAACTATTCGCCCCCCCTCCGGTATTGTAAGCGTGGTTAGCCGTCACGATGCAACCTTCCAGAGTGGAACCGTCAGCGCCCCCGCCATTCTCAGACTGGACGCTATTATTGGCCAGTGTGCAGTGGTACAACTGGCTGGCCTCCGCTCCGCCTCCCCAGCCGCCCCCTTTGTTTTGCTCAATGTCGCAATTGCTTGCAAAAGACCCGCTCAAACCGCCGCCGGAACCGAAAAAGTAAGCGACAGTATTTCCAACGATTGTGCAATTGAATAAACTGCCCGAGAGGGCGCCGCCGCCGTTATTGCCGGCGCTATTGTTGACCAACACGCAATTGACCAGCATTGCATTGGTAGATGTGCAATAGGCACCGCCGCCGGCTCCGCCGGGGTAAGGGACGTAGCCGTTCGTAAGCGTGAATCCTATCAGAGACACACCATCCGTCAGATAAACACAACGCATGGTATTGCTGCCATTGATGTATGTCGCATTTGTCCCATTAACGCTTTGCAACGTAATTGTATTCGAAACTACAACACATGATAAATTCCCATCAGGAGCCGTATACCCGCTGGATTCATAAACGCCATCGTTTACCAGAACCATATCTCCATTAGTGGTTTCGTTCACCGCACTTTGGATATCCAACGAAGCCGTGCTCCAGTTCGTGTAAGGCGCAACCGGATTGGTGCTATTGATATCCACGTAATACGTCGTGGCGTCGGCGCGGAGGGCTAAAAATTCAAGAAATAGGAACAGCAAAAACCCGGCAGAGATTTTAATGGGAAGCCTCATGCAGAATTTGTGTTAACTATGAGTATTGTTCACGCAAAAGTCAAGGTCAAACGGCAAGGGATATCGACTTACGGCACGGGTTCGCGGAAGGGAGTTGGCGCAGAAGCCCAAGGCGCAAGGGTGGTTCGATTAGGAACGGGGATTGAGACAGTGGCTCATAACAAATAAAGAATCTTTTTCTTTCTAAACGCATATAAACCGGGATTTCCCATTTGGGTTGAGGTTCATGATTCAAATTGAGTTTTTCCGGTCGTTTTCGTGATTGTCCTCTCGTCCCTTGGCAATTCAAACCATTTTTCAACGCTCAAAGCAGGTTTTTCAGAGCCGCAGCCGCGTTCGGCACGGACTTTTATACCCCAACACGCTCCATGAGCCGGAGGCCTAGACAATTCACCTGTGTTGACTGATGTTTTCATGCGTTTTTCATTCATTGACTGGCAGGAACTGGCGGGCGCAAACGGTCAATCGCGGTCAGAATGGTTCGGAGCAACTCGCGCGCCACCGCCACTTCCGCCTCCGCCGTCGATCAAAAGTGGCGCGGTTCCATTCGCAACGAAACTGCCGCCGCCGCCCCCTCCGCCAAAGTAGCCTTGATTGTTGCCGCTACTAACGCCGCTACCCCCAACTAGAATGGTCAGCGTTGTTGATGTCGTGAAGTTAAATATGCCTTCCATTTCAGCTCCGAGGCCGCCGCTGCCAAATGTCGCTGCGCTGCCCCCGTCGCGCCATAGGCCTGGATTTGGTAAGTGCCCGGGCTCAGAGTGATATTTGTCTCGGTTCCGCTATACAGGTAAACGCCGGTCTGGGCTGAACCGGCAAGCAATCCAAAGCACAAGACGACCGCAATCGCACAGACGACGCCGAATGAATGGCATTGGGCAAGAATGAAGGAATCAAACTTAAGCTTCCTCTGATTTTTCCCATTAGGGTTCATGCGCAAAACCGGGGTTGTCCTTTTTGGTGGTCTTGGTCATTTTTGTCCTGCCTGATGGTTTTGCAAGTCTTTTTCCAATGAGATTCTGGTTTTCTTTGGCGAAAGAAGCGCATCGTTGAATTATGAGAGAACTCCCAGCGCGTGTGTATTTTCAGTGTGCCGGTCATGCGCCAAAGAAGGCGGCAAAAGTCACTGTAACAAATCACACTCTATTGTCATCAATTGAAGATAAATAACATAAAAGGTTAGTCCCGGGAAAGTTGCATAATGTATTGAAATGTCAAACCGCTACGGCTTACACTCTTACTGTGCCTCTGCGTGGCCTGTCTTTTGCCAAAGGCGTGTTTGACTTGCAGCAGAAAAGCCCTGGATCTACCGTAAAATGAACTTGCAAATCCTCGCAAAAGGCATACAATCGGCTCAAGCCCTGAGCCGATGGAGAACTAAAGATCGGATGGAATATTCCATTAAATTGAATGGCTTTCGATCACCAGACTACGCAACCGACCCCATGAAAACCCTGCGTCAACGAGGCGTTATATCGCTTTTGGACATTTGTTCCCTGCCGGTTTCGGCTGCCAACCTGTATGTGAATTTGAACGGCGGAAATCCGACTTACCCATACGCGATGTGGAGCACTGCAGCCACTAACATTCAGGAGGCCTTGAATGCGGCGAATCCAGGCGACGTGGTCACCGTGACTGATGGCGTTTACACTGTCGGCAGCGAAACTACGAGTGATGTTACGATGGACCGCGTCGAGGTGGCAAACCCGGTCACGCTGTTGAACTGCAGCTTTAGCGGAAACGTGAGCGGGAGGGCGTATCCCAATACCACGGGAGCCTCTTGGGGCGGCGGGGCTGGCGGTAGGCCGGATTTATACGATGGGATCGCAACCGGTTTGGGCCTCACCGGCGGCTTGGACCGTTTATGCCTGGGATCCTGTCACCTTGCAACAAGTGGACAACCTGCCGATTCCTGGCGTGAACGACGGTGGGCCCACAACCCTGATCCGCTGGGGAACCGACGGTCTGGCGTTCACGATCTCCGGCTGGTACCAAAACCAGCTTTACCTGGTTAGGTCCAGCTTGGTGCCCATTGCACCTGCGACTTTGAGCGGCGGACTGAAGCAAACTACGGGACCTTTTCAACTGAATTTCGCCGGGTATCAGGGGATTCCCTACAGGATCTGGGCTTTAACGAATCTGCTTAATTGGACTGCGCTTGGTGTGCCAAATTTGGTCAGTAATGGGGAGTTTTGGTTCCGGGACACCAATGCGCTGCATTATTCGGAACGCTTCTATCGGGCGGCAATTGCCCAATAAACTGATCCCCGGGTCAGCCAGTCTGGCGAGTCAGTTGATTTCTTGTTAGATTAAGATGCAGCGCAGCGTCCTTACCCGCCGGCACCCCTCCCCAAACCATGCACTCACCGGCCAACTAATCATGTCATCTCTAAAGAATTAAGACTCTATAAAATCGTTGATTGAAATGCGGTGCGCCAGGGTCGGCAAAAATAAACGAACCCGTGTCAGTGGCAATGGTCTGATTCAAGTTATTGGTCAAATAATACATGAGCAGGCCATGGAAGTATACCCTGGCCTCAATCTCTTGGTTGGCAGAAAAAGCGCCTGAAACATAGGCTGAAACGAAGTCGAACGGGGAGGATCGGCTAATCATCGCCGCGGCTGACCGGACTGTTGGTAACGTTTCGAGCCGGGTTTGACACCACGATAACATAGGACCCCGTCTTGGTTACGGATGTGTTCGTGATCGTCAGGCTCGAGTTCATCGAACCGGAAATATTTCCGCCGTCGGTCAGGGCAATGTCGTTGAAATACCTCTGGTAGGCCAATGGCGGGGCTCCCGCGGCCGAGACATTGAACGCGGGCGGCAATTGCGCGAGCACAGTGACATTGGTGGGGCCGGCGACGATCGTTTGGGGCGTGATCACAGAGGGGCCGCTTGCACGGTGATTTAATGATGCAAAAGGCTGAACTTCTCTCAGAGGGCCACCATGCCACATAATTCTAAAGCGTGAAGTCTAAAGGCTGGGATTTTTGCACGTACTTTCAGACTTTTTTCTAGAAAAACCAACTGATACCCACCATTCCATTAACATTGTTCAGTCCCAGGTTTGGCTGGTTTATCCCTGCGCAGGACATGTGGAGATAACGAGCTTCAATATCCAGCGCCACGTTGTCTCGAATGAACCAGCGAACGCCTGCGCCGGCTTGGAGGTTAAACTCAAAGTAATGTGACAGGTCCGGCGGGCCAATGCTGGTGGCTGACACTCCGGCTCCGCCATCAAAATAGGGTATCCAACGGGTGCCGGTGGCAAAATTGTAACGCAAGTGGGGGGTAAGACCAACAAACCACTCAGTGCTCGGGGAAAACTGGGCGCCGCCGAAGAACTCTCCGCGCACTTCCCAATTGCCCCGGTACCAGTGGCCTTGACCTTCCACAGAGCCGATCATGCGGCCGTAAGAAAGACTGGCGAAGGTGAGATCATGATGCTGCTGGCCGCCTAAAAAACTCACAAACCCAACCCCCGCACCGGTGTTAATACTAATGGATTTTGTCCCTGGCTTAAACCCCTGTCCGACCCCGTTCTGCCAGATGTCTGGGCGTGAAGGTTCCAAGGCCAAGTTCACGCCGGCCACAGAATTTGTCCCTGAGGCCGGCAACTGGGCTTGCGCGGCACCCAACGACATCAAGGTAGTAATCCAAGAGATGGTGAAAATGGCGCGCGGTCCGATTGCTCGACTGCGCATTTCCCCGCTGAATTTTGGTGCTTCCAACTTTTGGTTTAACCCGTGCAGGATGTGATCACCACTTGGAAACCGAGACTGGCACCGGTATAGTGACATGAAGAAATCAATGATGGGAGAAATGACCGAATGCGAATCGCGAGCGTCGAAAGTAAATTTCACATTTTTGTCCTCGATTTAGTTAACCCGAAGGTCCTACTTAATGTTTTGGTCTCGGAGTAAATGAGCCTCCTATCGCCGTTGCTTAAGATTGTCTTCGGGCCACCTATATTCGCAAGCCAATTTGCAGTACTCCTCGCGGAGGGCACCATGCTGAATGCTAAATCATAAAAGTTGACTGAGCCGCACCTCATTCTGCCAGCGGCTAACTTATTTCGAACGCGCAGATGCTCACGGGCAAGGCGCCAAACCGGCTGCACTTTAAACAGAAGATAACAAAGCCGACGAGAGAGGTAATTTCTGAATGGCGTGAGGTCATTGAGCCGTGATGAGCGGACTGCGCCTCATCCTTCGCCAAGACTAAGAAGGTTCTTCGACGTTTGTAATGGGTAATTAGGGATAGTAAGGGATTTCGAGTTTGCCGGCGACGAAGTAGAGCATGGTGGTTTGGTATTCCGTGGAGCGGTAACCTCGGGCTTTGCGTTTAACT
>Ga0182012_10001608_pt1 | contig 24586 bp, 21 predicted proteins | sample 612S2SmetaG_FD_120486 | JGI IMG/M metagenome (GOLD analysis project Ga0182012, IMG submission 120486) | Permafrost microbial communities from Stordalen Mire, Sweden - 612S2S metaG | ecosystem: Environmental > Terrestrial > Soil > Wetlands > Permafrost | place: Sweden: Stordalen | collected... | reverse complement strand
GCAGGGCGGGGAGCGGATCTCCTCCGTGAGCGATACCTGGCATGATAGACGACGGCGCTGATGCGTACGGGGAAGGCGTGTGGTTCTGGCACCCAAGGCTGGTGTCAAGTCCTTGGAGGTTTCGTTCGGCTCAACCGGGCTGAACAGGCCGTTAATCCAAAGGCGACGGTAGCAATAGAGCTTATCTTGCCGGGGAGAGCACGTCGTATAAACCGTAAACCCACTGCGTGGGGAATGCCGGATGATCCGGTGCCTCGCGCTACCTCGTGTGCGTACGGCCGTTTTCTTGCACACGGGCCGCGGGTGCCTCTGGGCATCGCGGCATTCCCCGCGCCCTCTGTTTCTCGAGGGCGAGACGTTCTGGCAAAAACCCGGGCGCATGGCGCCGCGGGGCGTTCAGGTGCGTCTGGCGCTCACGACAAATGAAATCGCGACCGTGGCTGTTTGAAAAGTGCATCGGAAATTGAATACGCGGCGGGAAGCGATTGCCGCGGCGCGCCACACAGCTGTCATCGCCCGGCTTGACCGCTCGCCAGAGACGCCAGTGATAAGCCGATCGGCCGCGGCGTACTGGATCCCCCGCTTTCGCGGAGGATGACAGTTGAGTATGTGGCGGGCGGCTTCGATGGCGCCGCCTTCTCCCACCCTCGCCCGATTACGCCACGCTTTCGAGAAAGGCCTCTTCCGCGGCGGCGACGGCATCGGGGGTGCCGACATGCATCCATACGCCATCCAGCCGCAGGCCGAACAGCCGTTCCTTCTCGTTGGCGGCATCGAAGATCCGGGTCAGCGAGAATTCGCCTTTGGGCGCATCGGCGAAGGCCGAGGGCGACAGGATCGCGGCGCCGGCATAGACGAAGGGCACCACCTGATGTTCCCTGCGCCGGCGCAGCGCGCCGTCCGGCAGCATGTTGTAGTCGCCAGATCCGGCATAGCCGATGCTGCTCGTGGTCGGCGCCATCAGGAGCAGGATATCCATGCGCGCGGGATCGAAGACCTCGGCCATTCGCGCCAGATTGCGCCGCACGCCATCAATCCACAGCGTATCGGCATTGACATGAAAGAACGGAGCACTGCCCAGCAACGGCAACGCCTTGACGACGCCGCCACCGGTGCCGAGAATCTGGTCGCGCTCATCGGAGATGACCACGCGCGGCCGTGTGCGCCCGGCGGTATGCTGGATGATCTGGTCGGCCAGATAGTGCACATTGACGACGGCTTCGCTGACGCCGGCGAGGGCGAGCTTGTCCAGCACATGATCGAGCAGCGTCTGGCCCGCCACAACCACCAGCGGCTTTGGCAGGGTGTCGGTCAAAGGGCGCATTCGGACCCCAAGTCCGGCGGCAAGGACCATGGCTTTGTCAGGATTGAAAGGCATGTCGGGAATATCTCGTAACCGTTTTGGCGTTCTTTCACAGCCGGCGGATGGCGATGCTGCCGGACGACCAGGCCCGCGCCGATGGCGCAGACGTGTCCGTGGCAGGTTACGCGCAAACGATCAGACCAGGCAAATTCCGGCGAATCGCCGGACCCCGCTGCGGTGGAAAATACCGGACGACGCGAGGATCGCACCAGCGATATTCACGCACCCTCCAACCGCGATGCCATAATCCCATTGCATGACGATGATGCGACCTGCGGCGACGGGTCAGACAAATCCATCGGCGGCGGATTTGTTGTACGGCGTGGATCGTTTTTTCTTCTTGGTGCTCTTGAGAAAGTTAACACCGATCTGATCGCCGTTAACCCAGGCCAGTTCGCAGCGCCGGTAGGCCAGCCCGGTCGATGACAACAGCAGGAAGAATTCCTTCAGATGCAGGCCTTCCACGCTGCCGGCAATCGTCAGCTTGGCGCCGATCTCCGAAATATCCTCCAGCCTGCATTCGCGCCGCCAGGTGCCGTCTATTCCCATCATGTGGGCGTTGATGCCCCGTTCGAATGTGACCCGCTCGCCCTTGCGCCGTTCTGTCACCATGCCTTTGCTCCGCACTCACGCAGCCGCCCCCACTTACTGCAGGGTCCACCGCAACTTAAGGATGGTCGACTAATAAGTGGTAAATTAATAGGGGAGTGGTGGGGGTACATGAGTCGAATACCACTCCCGGATCGGCTGCAGCGTCGGGTGGGCCAACGAACGGCTGAGATAGGTCCAGATCCGCGGCTGGTGGCGCAAATAATGCGGCTTGCCGTCGCGCCGGTTGAGCCGCGCAAAGGTGCCCAATAGCCGCGTGTTGCGCTGCGCCGACATGATCGCGTAGAGCTCGGCGAAAGCCGCCGGGTCGAACAGCTCATCGGAGAGGCGGCGCGCCTTGATGTAGCGTGTCAAGAGCTGAAGCTCGATGGCTTCCGGAACGTCGATCCGCGCGTCCTGCAACAGCGACACCAGATCGTAGGCCGCCGGGCCCAGCACGGCATCCTGGAAATCGATCAGGCCGACCTTGGCGATACCGGACCGATGGTCGAGCCAGAGCAGGTTGGGGGAATGAAAGTCGCGTAACACCCAGGTCTGGGTCGAGACCGTCGACTTGCGCAGCATTTTGCGCCACATCCGGTCGAACTCGGCGCGCAACTCGCCTGTCAGTTCGGCCCCGCGATCCGGCAGATACCAGTCGGGCATCAGGCCGACCTCGACCATGAAGGCATCGGTGTCGAAGATCGGGACAGGGTAGATGATCTGCGGCGCCGGGGAGAGCACGTCAGGCAGGAACTGGCGATGCAGTGTCGCCAGCAAATCGGTTGCGGCCTGATAACGCTCGACGATCGGCCGCGGCGGATCGCCTTCAGTGAAGGCCGCATCACCGAGATCTTCGGTGATCAGGAAGCCGCCTTCGAGGTCGACGTGATGGATCGCCGGCGCCGAATAGCCGCGCTCCCGCAGGCCGCTTGCGATCGCGACGAACGGCTTGACATCCTCGGCCAGGTGCACGGCCGCACTGTAGGACTTGCCCTGGTAGATCGCCGGCCCGTCGGGCCGACGCGGCGAGTTCATCAGGATGACGACGCCATCATCGCGGATCAGCCGCGCATAGGACCGCGTCGACGCGTCGCCGGCCATGCGCCGGCGTTCCGCATCAAGGTAACCTGACGCGCGCAGGAACTGCCGCAGCGCCTCAAGCCGTTTGACCTGAGCGGCCGCTTTTCCGTAACCGGTAATGACCGCGGCGCGAGCGGTCGATCCCTGCGCGGGGAGAAAGGTCAGCGCGATGTCGATCCGGTCTTCCGGCAATTCGCCGGCGGCGCGCTCCGGCCACTCGATCAGCACCACCGTGCCCTCGGGCCATGGCGACAGACCGATCTCCTGCAGTTCCGCGGGATCGTTGATCCGATAAAGATCGGCGTGGAGCAAGGCAAACGCCGGCAGGTCGTAGGCCTGGGCGAGCGTAAAGGTGGGGCTTGGAACTTCCAGCGCCTTGTCGCCGGCGAGGTGGCGGATCATGGCCCGCGCGGCCGCGGTCTTGCCGGCGCCGAGGTCACCGGTGAGCGTGATGACGTCACCGGGGCCGATCAGCAATGCGAGGTCGGCCATCACATGCGCAGTCGCCAGCTCGTTCGGCAACACCAGTGAAAATGTCGCAGGTACGGTCATTCCGCGGCGTTGCGGTGCGCGGCCTGGTCGGCCGGGAAGTCGCAGATGACGGTGGTGCCTCTGCCGACGATCGAATCGACGCGCACCTTGCCGCCATGCAGTTCGACAAAGGAGCGCACCAGCGACAGGCCGAGCCCGGCGCCGCGATGCCGCGATCCCTGGGAATGGCTCTCGAACCAGTCGAACACCTTGTCCTTGAAATCAGGTGGAATGCCCGGACCGCAATCGGTCACGGTGAAAATGATGCGGTGGTCGATGCGGCGGGCGCTCAGGCCGATGGTCGCGTCCTGGGGCGAAAAGCCGACGGCATTGGCCAACAGATTATACAACACCTGCACGACGCGGCGCTCGTCGCCGACGAAGCTGCCGATATTGGGGTCGACGTCGACCTTGAGTTCAATGCGATCGGTGGCGAGCCGGTCCTGGATGCCCTCGGCCGCGGCCTCGATGGTCTTGCGGATATCGATCGAGCCCAAGTTGAGCGACATCGCCCCGGCATCGATGGTCGCGAGATCGAGGATGTTGTTGATGATCGCGAGCAGCGCGTTGGTCGAGGCGGTGATGTAGCCGAGATACTCGGCCTGCTTCGGCATCAGCGGACCGGTGACGGGGTCGCTCAGGAAGTGGGCGAAGCCGATGATGGTGGTCAGCGGCGAACGCAGTTCGTAGGACACGTGGTGGACGAAATCGACCTTCATCTGGTCGGCGGCCTCGAGCGCCTCATTGCGCTCGCGCAGTGCCCGCTCAACGTTCTCGGTATCGGAGATGTCCTGGAAGGTCAGCATGGTGGCGCCGTCGGGCAGCGGCATGGTCATGCAGTCCAGCACGCTGCCATCCCTGCGCTCCAGCTTCAGCGGCACCTCGACGCGGTTCTCGATCGCGGTGATGGCCTCGCGGATGGTCCGCCAGGTCGCAGCGTCGTCGAACAGCGGCCTGCACCAGGCTTCCACGGTCTCGATATGCGGTTGTTCGACCAGCGCCTCGGGCGACAGTTTCCACATCCTGGCAAAGGCCGGATTGAACAGCTGCGCGCGGCCATTGCTGCCAAACACCGCGACCGCTTCGGCGAGATTGTCCAGCGTCTCGCGCTGGACCCGGATCAGGCCATCGAAGCGCCGGGCCAGTTCGAGGCTTTCGGTGACGTCGTCGAACAGATAGGTGACGCCGCCCTCCGGATTGGGCGTGGTGACGACGCTGACCGCGCGGCCATCGGGCAGATACCAGGTATCTTTTTCCGGCTCGACGGCGCGATAGGCCTCATGCAGCTTCGCCTTCCAGGCCCGGAAATCCGGCTGCTCCGGAACCTTTCGCGCCGCCCGCAGCCGATCAAGCACGCTGGAATCGTCGGGATTGCCATCGAGAAAGGCGCGGTCCAGGTCCCACAGCCGGCGATAGGAATCATTGTAGAAGGCGAGCCGCCGCTGGGCGTCGAATACCGCGACACCGGACGACAATTGATCGAGGGTGCGGCGGTGCGCTTCGGCCATGCGCACCAGCGCCGCGCTGAGCGCGTCGGCCTCGCTGGCGTCGATGGCGATGCCGACGCTGCCGCCGGCAACGTTTTGCGCGTGCACATCGTAGATCCGCCGCTCGCCGCCGACCACGATCGGCAGCCGCGCATTGAACTCGGCGGCGCTACCCAGCGCGCGGTCCATTTCGCCGCGGTCGCCGCTATCCAGCAGTTCGAGGTTGCGCTCGACCGCATCAAGGGTGCTGCCGGCCTCCGTGGCGCGCACATAAGCGGCATTGGCATAACTCAGACCGCCGTTGGCGCGTTTGGCCCAGATCGGCCAGGGCGCGGCCGCGATGAAACCGCGCAGCATCTCGGTTTCCTCGATCAGGGCCCTGTGCCGGAGGTTGGTCTCAGCCAGCTCGCGGCGCAAGCCACTGAGCTCGCGAATCCTGACGATGGCCTGGCCGCCGATGGCGCGGCCCATGACCTCGACGGCGTGTCCATTGACGGTGGTGAGATTGAGCAGGAAACCTTCGCCGGCCTCGCGCAAGGCGTCGACGGCGTGATCGATCTGCAGCGCCGGCTCCGGCGGCAGCCAGGTGCCAAAGGCGAGAATGCGTTGCGGCGCACGTTGCGGCGAGGCCTGTGACATCAGAAGGGACGTGTCGCCGCTGATTTGCGGGTGATTGTCGCCGGCCGCCCACGAAATCAGGATCTGCGGCTCCGCAAACAGCAGCGCGCGGAAACGGTCGGCCTGAAACTGCAGGTCCTGAATGTCGGAGCGCAGCTGCGCCTCGTTTCTTGCGCTGCGCAACCGGGTGCGCATCAGCAGGATGGCGGCCACCACCGAAAAGCCGAGCAGCGCCGGCGCGGTGGCCAGCAGCACCAGCTCCAGACGGTTGAGATCGAGCAAGGTCGAAACGGCATCCACGAGCGGCAGATCGCCGGCTTGGGCCAGGCTGATCGAAGCCATGGTGACGCAAAGGAAGATCAAGCCGTTGCGCGCCAATGATGTGCACGACAGCAGGGTCCGACGCATCGATACGATCACGCCCGACATGGTTTGCCCCAAACCGCATGACATTACGGCCGACGCTAACCCGGCCGTGCGCGAATCGATCAACAATATCCCCAACCGGACTCGGCCGGTAAGAGTCCAGACCGTGAACGCAAACTGCGTCGCCAAAAAATGCGGCATCGGACGCTGTCGCGCCGGCGTTTGATGAAAATCAATCCGCAGTTTTACCGGAATTATTGCCCGGTCGAACCGAAACCGCCGCTGCCGCGCACGGTGGCGGCAAGCGACGCGGCCAAGATCAGCTCGGCCCGAACCACGGGCGCGATCACCATCTGCGCGATCCGTTCGCCGCGCCGGATCGCAAACGGCGCATCGCCAAGGTTGATCAACAACACGGCTATTTCGCCGCGATAGTCGGCATCCACGGTGCCCGGGGCGTTCAGCACGGTGACGCCATGCTTCGATGCGAGGCCGGAGCGCGGACGGATCTGGGCCTCATAACCCGATGGCAGCGCGATCGAGATGCCGCTTGGCACCAGCACGCGTTGCCCGGGCGGAAGCAGCAAAGGCTCGTTTTCGGGGATGGCGGCCAACAGGTCGAGGCCCGCGGCATGCGCGCTCTGATAGGCCGGCAGCGCCAGGCCCTCGCCGTGCGGAAGCTGCCTGATATCGACTTTGACGGTGACGCTCACGAGATTTTCCCCAGATGCTCGGCAATACGGTCCACCAACGCGGCGGCGACTTGCTCCTTGGTCATGATCGGCCACGACGCGATGGTGATCTCGCTGCCATTGCGGGTCAGAAGGTGCACCGTGTTGCGGTCGCCGCCCATCACGCCCGACGCGGCCGAGACATCATTGGCGAGGATCCAGTCGCAGCCCTTGCGCGCGAGTTTTGCCTTGGCGTTGTCGATCAGATGCTCGGTCTCCGCGGCAAATCCGATCACCAGCGGCGGCCGCCGTTCGGGCAACCTGGCAATCGTCGCCAGGATGTCGGGATTTTCCACCAGCTCCAGCTGCGGCATGCCGCCAGCGGTCTTTTTCAGTTTTTGTTCGCCTTGCTGGGCGACCCGCCAATCGGCGACGGCGGCGGCAAAGATCGCGATGTCGACCGGCAGCGCAGCCTCTACCCGGTGCAGCATCTGGCGGGCGGATTCCACGCGGCTGACGGTGACGCCTGGGGGGTCGACCAGTTCGACCGGGCCCGAGATCAGGGTGACGTCGGCGCCGGCGGCCTGCGCCGCGGCGGCGATCGCAAAGCCCTGTTTACCGGAAGAGCGGTTGGCGATGTAGCGCACCGGATCGATCGGTTCGTGGGTCGGTCCGGCGGTCACCAGGAGGCGCAGGCCTGCCAGTGGGCGCGGTCGGGGAGGACGCAGCAAGCGCTCGGCGGTAGCGGCGATCTCCAGCGGCTCGGCCATCCGGCCGACGCCAGCCTCTCCCGCTTCGGCCATTTCGCCGGCATTGGGCCCGACCATGGCGATGCCATCGCGTTCCAGCTGGCTGACGTTGCGGCGGGTCGCGGCATTGTTCCACATCAAGGGGTTCATCGCCGGCGCCAGCAGGATCGGCCTGTTGGCCGCGAGCAGGATCGCGCTGGCGAGGTCGTCGGCATGACCCTGCGCCATCTTCGCCATCAGGTCCGCGGTCGCCGGCGCCACCACGATCAGATCGCAGTCGCGGGCCAGACGGATATGCCCGGCGTCGAATTCACTGCCGGGATCGAACAGGTCGGTGTAGCAGCGCTCGTTCGACAGCGCGCCGGCGGCCAGCGGCGTGACGAACTGCTGCGCGGCCCGGGTCAGCACGCAGCGGACGTGAATGTGGCGTTCCCTGAGCCGCCGGATCAGGTCGAGCGCCTTGTAGGCGGCGATACCGCCGCCGATGATCAGCGTGACGCGGGGCTGGCCGGCGGCCTGGCTGTGCCCGGGCGCAGGCGAGGAGACGCCGACCGGCTTAGGCGCGGACTGCGGAGCCGCGGCGCTGTCCAGCTTGGCAGACTGCCCGAGTACCTCGCGCAGGATGATCCGCACTTCCTCCTCGACGGAGTGGCCGTTGCGGGCCGAACGCAGCCGTAAATCCGCTTTCAGCGACTCGTCGAGCTTTCGGATGGTCAGGCTGGCCATGGATCACTTTGGGGAGCACGGGTGACAGCAATGATATCATTGCTGTCACCGCGACGCAATCATAAGCGGCGGACGGCGAACAGGATAGCAATAAAGGTGCCGGCGATGATCCAGAGCGCCAGCGCGCGCCAACGGCTTTTGCGGCCCTCGGTTCGGCCCATCGCCGCGATCGTGTCGGGTGACAGCATCAAGCCCTCGCGGGTCATGGTCTCGAGCTGCTCCAGCACCGCTACCGACCGCGCGGCGATCACCGGCAGGTCGGCCAGCAGCCGGCCGAGCTCGCCGACGCCGGTCACCGCTCCCTGAATACGTCCGACCGGACCGAGATTGCGCTCGATCCATTCGCGAACCACGGGATCGGCGACCTTCCAGATGTCGAGTTTCGGATCGAAGCCGCGGGCGACGCCTTCAACTACCACCATGGTCTTTTGCAGCAGGATCAATTCAGGGCGGGTCCGCATATCGAACAGACCGGTGACCTCGATCAGCAACGTCAACAGCTTCGCCATCGAAATCTCTTCGGCGGTCCGATTGTGGATCGGTTCACCGATGGCGCGAATGGCCTGGGCGAAATTCTCCACCGAGTGATGTCCCGGCACGTAGCCGGCCTCGAAATGCACCTCGGCAACGCGGCGATAGTTTCGCGTGATGAAGCCCAGCAGAATTTCGGCCAGGAAGCGCCGCTCCTTGGCCCCGAGCCGGCCCATGATGCCGAAATCGACCGCCACCAGCCGGCCGGCGTCGTCGAGAAACAGATTGCCTGGATGCATATCGGCATGAAAGAAGCCGTCACGCAGCGCATGGCGCAGGAAACTCTGGATCACCTTGCGCCCGAGTTCGGGCAAATCGACCTTCGCTTGCTTGAGCCGCGCGTGGTCGCTGAGCGCGATGCCATCGATCCACTCCATCGTCAGCACATTATGCGTGGTACGATCCCAATCGACGGCAGGCACGCGAAAGTCCGGATCGTCCCGGGTGTTCTCGGCCATTTCGGACAGCGCGGCGGCCTCCAGCCGCAGGTCCATCTCCATCGCTACCGAGCGCGACATCGTATTGATGATTTCCATCAGGCGCAGCCGCCGCGCTTCCGCCGAGTAGATTTCGGCTTGCTGGGCGACGAACAGGAAATCGGCGAGATCGCGGCGGAATCGGGAGCCGACATCGGGTCTCAGCACCTTGACCGCAACCGACGTGCGGACCCCATTGCGCAGGGTTTCGCCACGATGCACCTGCGCGATCGAGGCGGCGGCGACCGCCGGGCCCAAGCTTGCAAAGGCCTGGGCCACCGGCCGTTCCAGCGACTGAGCGATCACGGCCTCGGCCTCGGCCTGCGAGAACGGCGGCAGCCGGTCCTGCAGGCTTTCGAGGTCGCGCGCCATGACGACGCCGACCACGTCGGGCCGGGTGGCAAGAAATTGTCCGAGCTTGAGATAGGCCGGCCCCAGCCGGGTCAGCGCCCGCGACAGCCGCGGACCAGATTTGGCGCCGGGGCGCTCGACGATGCGCGCCAGCCGCAGCGCCAGCTGTCCGGGCGGCGGCACCAGCGAGGGGTCGACGACTCCGAACACGCCCTCGCGCGCAAACACGAAACAGGCGCGGACAAGCCGCGCGATGTGAGTCAGGGCAGAAATCACAAACGCCAGCCTGAATGCAGCGCTACAATGCCGCCCGAGAGGCGCTGCCAGCTGACGCGCGAGAAGCCGGCGTTGCGGATCATCTCGGCAAAGGCGTTCGGCCTGGGAAATTTCCGGATCGATTCCACGAGATAACGGTAGGCCTCGGCGTCGCCGGTCACCGCGCGGCCGAGCGGCGGGATCACCCTGAACGAAAACAGATCGTAGATCCGATCGAGCCCGGGCACGTCGACGGTGGAGAACTCCAGGCAGAGAAACCGGCCGCCGGGTTTCAGCACCCGAAAGGCCTCGCCAAGCGCAAGCTCGATGCGCGGCACGTTGCGGATGCCGAACGCGATGGTATAGGCGTCGAAGGCGCGGTCCGGAAACACCAGCGCCTCGGCATTGCCCTCGACAAATGAAACACGGTCGTCGAGGTGATTCTGCTCGGCGCGGGCGCGGCCGACCTCCAGCATATCGGGATTGATGTCGCAGACGGTGGCCCGAAAACCCCAGCCGGCGGCGTTGGCGGCACGAAAAGCGATGTCGCCGGTGCCGCCTGCGACATCGAGCAGCGCGAACGGGCGGTCGCTGCGCGGCGGGTTGAGCGCATTGATCATCAGATCCTTCCAGACCCGATGCAGCCCCACCGACATCAGGTCGTTCATGAGGTCGTAGCGCCGCGCCACGCTGTGGAACACGTCGTTGACCAGTGTCTGCTTGTCACCGACGGCAACGTCCCTGAAGCCGAAATGCGTGGTTTGGTCCGGCTGATCCATGCTGCTTACGCCCCAAAAACCCATAACCGTCCGACCATAGCGCGGCGGCCGCAATGTCGCTATCACGTCGACACCCCAAGGTGAACGCCTGATCATGCCTGAATTGCCCGAAGTCGAGACCGTCCGCCGCGGCCTGCAGCCGGTCATGGAAGGGGCGAGGATCATGAAAGCAGAAGTCAGGCGAAAAGACCTGCGGTTTCCCTTCCAGCCGGACTTTGTTGCGCGGCTAAGCGGCCAGACCGTGACCGGCCTCGGTCGTCGCGCCAAATACCTGATCGCCGACCTCGAATCGGGCGACGTGCTCTTGATGCACCTGGGCATGTCCGGCTCGTTCCGGGTCCTCAAGGAGGCTGAACAGAGCGTGCCCGGCCAGTTTCACCATGCGCGCAGCGAGGATCGCGCGCATGACCATGTGGTGTTTCACATGTCGTCGGGCGCCGCGGTCGTATTCAACGATCCGCGTCGATTCGGCTACATGAAGATCATCGCCCGACCGGCCGTGCAGGACGAGCCGTTGCTGAAGGGGCTCGGCCCCGAGCCGCTTGGCAATGAATTCGACGCCGCCATGCTGGCACGCGCCTGCGCCAATAGAAAGACCAGCCTGAAGGCGGCGCTGCTCGATCAGCGCGTGGTCGCCGGGCTCGGCAATATCTATGTCTGCGAGGCGCTGTTTCGCGCCCATCTGTCGCCGCGCCGACTGGCCGCGACATTGGCCACCAAGGCGGTGCAACGCAAGCGCATTGCCGCCGGACAACCCAAAAGCGTTGCCGGGGGCGTACAACGCAAGGGCGTTGCCGGGGGCGAGCCGACCGATCATGCCAAACGCCTGGTCGCAGCCATTCATGCCGTGCTGAACGAGGCCATCAAAGCCGGCGGCTCGTCGCTCAGGGATCACCGCCAGACCACAGGCGAACTCGGCTATTTCCAGCATTCGTTCAGGGTATACGACCGTGAGGGTCAGCGATGCGAGAGCCCGGGCTGTAGCGGCATCGTACGACGCTTCACTCAGAACGGCCGCTCAACCTTCTGGTGCCCGAAATGCCAGAAGTGATAGGACGTCCGGCGAATTCGTAGGTTCCCGCGCTCACAAGCCTTGCCCGTTATTATTTGATATATTGATATCCTATAGTAATGCCGTGAGGCGCTTTGGTTCTCGCCCGCAGGCGAGAACCGATGGCGGAACTGAAGTAAAGTTAGGTAATCCCCGGTGCGGCGCTCATGGAGTGAGCGCGGCCACCTCCGCTGGCGTCAACAGGAACATCGCCGGGGCAAGCTCGGGCGGTGCTGGCAATGCGCTGGCGATCGGCTGCGCGTCGATGCTGGCCGCGACAGAAAGTTCGATCCCCAGCCGGGTCTCGATCCAATGCCAGAGGCCACGGATCTCGTCCGCGGACTTGCCCTCGGGGGCGTATTCGCTGACCGCCAGTCCGGCGCCCAGCGCGTCCTGATGATCATTGCGCATGACGATGAACGGCTGGGCCAGGATGTCGGCCAGATCGAGCGCGGCTTCATCGCCAAGCGAGGCAGCCGCGCTGCCGACGCGCTGGCCGCGGATCGGCGCCTGATTGAGCACGAAAGCGAACGGCTTTTTCCAGGCGCGGGCGAGCTCGACCGTGGATGTCGTGGCTTCGACATCGGCGATGCTGGGGCGCGCCGGGATCAGACACAGATCGGCATGGCGAATGGCCGCGGTGGTCGCGGCACTGGTGCCGGCGGCGGTGTCGATGATGGTCACCGTCACGCCGCGGCGCTCCAGTAGACGCAGCCGCGGCTCGATATCGCCAGCGACGTAGACCGGCTCGACCACGGGCTCGGCATAGATGCGGCGGCGTTGCCAGCTCGAAAGCGTTCCTTGCGAATCGGTTTCGATCAGGCGAACGGCATGCCCGGCCTGGATCGCCGCGAGGGCGAGGCCGATTGCAAGCGTGCTCTTGCCGCTGCCCCCCTTTTGGGTGGCGAGTACGATGGTCTGCATAGAAGTATCCTTTGGAGTGTTTGTTGCGGGATATGCGTTACGCACACAAAGTTGCGTCGCATTCTGCGATGCCGAGCCATTCTCGCTCAGGACATTGCCGGCCCGTTCCCAGACAAACATAAAGGGATCGCGGCTGTCCGAATCACCAAACCCGTTAACCATGACGGGCCTGCTAAAGGATTGCTATTCCGGATGAATACGGACGGAGCGACGGTTTCTCCAGCGGCGGAGGAATGACAGGGCCCCATGACCATTAACTGGAGAGATCGCGCGGCAGCGGTTTTCGACGGTCAGAAATGCCCGGCCTTGGAGAGACCTGCCGGCGGCAGACGCTACTTCCTGACGCAGATCACGCGCACCACGGCGGCCTTTGCGTCGACCGCCTCGCCGGCCGGGTTGACGCCATTCGCTTTCAGAAAGGCGAGCACGCTATCGGCCGGCACCAGCGCCGCCTGTGCTGCCGGTGCAGCATTGGGCGGTCCCGCCACGACCGCTTGTTTCAGCAGTGCGATGCCGGCAAACTTGCCGTCGCCATCCAGCGCCGCCGCGCCGGAAAAACCTGGGCTAGGTGCCGGCGACAGCGTGAGCTCGTTGCCGATCGGCACAACCGTTGCCTTGGTGCTGCTGACCGCCGCGCCACCGCCCTGGTTTTGCGGATCGGCAATGCCGGTCAGTTCGACGCCGGATTTCGCCGCGCCATTGCCGAGCGCCATTGGCTTCAGGCCGCGCGCGCCGTAGATGCGCAATAGCGCGAGGTCATGGTCCTTGTCCTCGGCGAGCCGATCGGCAGGGCCGTGGCCGGCAATGGCGATCGCCAGACAGCCGTCGGTGAGCTGGCGATCGGCGACAATGGCGCCGTCCTCGCTGACCACCATGCCAGTGCCGTATTCGACGCTCTTGCGCGGCGGCGGCCCCGTGATCGAAGCGCCCGAGGGAAAGGGGTTGAACGCGCTCGACATCGCGATCACCACCGGCTCCACGGTGTTCTCGGTGGCCTGATCGTAGAGGATGGTGAGGGTACGCACCTCGTCGCCCTTGAAGGTGCCGCGCACGTAGAACTTCTTCAGGCCCTGCAGGCCCGACAGCACGAAGAAATCCGGCTTGACCACGGTATAGTCGACGGCGCGTCCGGCGGGCTCCTTCTTTTCCCGCTCGGCGAGCTTGGCGGTGGCGGGATCGATTTCCTTGCGCCGTGACAGCAGGATTTGGATGGTCCCGGTCGGCGAACTCCATTTGGCGCCGTTGGCATCGCTGGATAGCTGCGGGGTAAGCTTGGTCGGAATCCCCAGCCGCGCTCCGGTGCCGGAATCGATGACGATCTTCCAGCCGGCATTGTCCCGCCGCCGTTTGGCGGTGTCGGCCAGAACCTGGCGCTCCTGCGGATTGAGTACGCCGGTCGGCTTGCCGCCTCGGGCCTTCTGAAACTCCTTGATGGCTTCGACCATGCGCTCGCTGACGTCGCCGGTAATCGCGCCGTTATACTGGCCGACCCAGGCCAGATCGGACTGGATCGCCAGGCGTTCGCTTTGCGCCATCGCATTGGCGGTATCGGCGGGGGTCTGAAGCGGCGGGCGGACCGGAACGGTCGCGACCGGCTTCGGCTTGGTGCTCGCGGTCGACGGCGCCGGCTGCTGAGCCTGCGCGGAGATCCCGGCGGCCACTAAAAATAAGGTTGCCGTCAGCTTCGATCTCATGACAAGTCCGGCGGTCGTTGACGCCGCCGCAATTAAGCACATCTCTTCGGTCGGCAACAACAGTCGGAGGGTTCAGGGGCGACCGCTGAACCTTAAAGAGCCACCCTCGGAACATGACCCGATCATGCTGAGCGCCAACGAGCTCGAACGCTACGCCCGCCATATCGTGCTGCGCGATGTCGGCGGCCCTGGCCAGGCCGCCTTGAAGGAAGCCGCCGTGCTGGTGGTCGGCGCCGGCGGCCTCGGCGCGCCCGCGCTGATGTACCTCGCCGCCGCCGGCGTCGGTGCGCTCGGTGTCGTCGACGACGATATCGTGTCGCTGTCCAACCTGCAGCGCCAGATCATCCATGCCACGCCGGATGTTGGCCGGCGCAAGGTCGACACCGCCGCCGAGCGCATCTACGCGCTCAATCCCCATGTCCGTTTCGCCGCGCACGCCGCCCGTCTGGATGCCGACAATGCGATGGAATTGATCGGCAGTTACGATCTGGTGCTCGACGGCTCGGACAATTTCGCCACCCGCTATCTGGTATCGGATGCCTGTTTTCTCGCCGGCAAGCCGCTGATCACGGCCGCGCTGGGCCAGTTCGACGGCTCGCTGACCACGATCCGCGCCCACGAGCGAAACCAGGCCGGCGAGTTCAATCCGACCTATCGCTGCCTGTTTCCCGAACCGCCGCCGCCGGGCACAGTCCCGGCCTGTGCCGAGGCCGGGGTGATGGGCGCGCTCGCCGGCGTGCTGGGATCGATGATGGCGCTGGAAGCGATCCGCGAGATCGTCGGTTTTGGCGAGGGCTTGGTCGGGCGGTTGCTGATGGTGGACGCCCGCTCGATGCGGTTCGAGACGCTGCGCTACAGCCGCGATCCGCTCAACCCGCTTAATGGCGATGCCCTCGTGATCACCGATCTGAGCGGGCACCGGTAGGCGCTTTTCGTTCCCCGATGGCGTTGCGACAACATAGGGCGCATCAGGCGAGAAAGCCGCATCGCGTCCGGGACATGCTCTGCGCTCACAGCATGCTTGGCAGCACCCGGTCCGGGGGCTTGTGGTTGTCCAGGAAGGTGCGGATGTTGATGATCACCTTCTCGCCCATCTCGACCCGGCCTTCGATCGTGGCCGAGCCCATATGCGGCAACAGCGTCACCTTGCCGGCCTTGGCCAGCCGCACCAGTTTCGGACTGACCGCGGGCTCGTTCTCGAATACGTCGAGACCGGCGCCGGCGATCTCGCCGCTTTCGATCAGCTTGACCAGCGTGTCCTCGTCGATCACCTCGCCGCGCGCGGTGTTGACGATATAGGCCTCTTTCCGGATCAGTTTCAGCCGTCGCGCCGACAACAGATGAAAGGTCGCCGGCGTGTGCGGACAGTTCACCGAGATGATGTCCATTCGCGCCAGCATCTGGTCGAGGCTTTCCCAATAGGTCGCGGCCAGCTCGTCGGCGATGCGGGGCGCGACCGGACGGCGGTTGTGGTAGTGTATCTGCAGGCCGAAGGAGCGTGCCCGCCGCGCCACCGCCTGACCGATACGGCCCATGCCGATGATGCCGAGCCGTTTTCCCCCGATGCGATGACCAAGCATCCAGGTCGGCGACCAGCCCGGCCAGTTCTTGCCCTCGGTGAGGATGGAGGCGCCTTCGATCAGCCGCCGCGGTACCGCGAGGATCAAGGCCATGGTCATGTCGGCGGTGTCTTCGGTCAGGACCTTCGGGGTATTGGTGACGGTGATGCCGCGCGCATGGGCAGCCGCGACATCGATATTGTCGACGCCATTGCCGAAATTCGCGATCAGCCTCAGCTTGCTATCGCCCTGCCCGAGCAGTTCGTCGGTGATCTCGTCGGTGACGGTCGGTACCAGCACATCGGCCGAGCGCACCGCTTCGGCGATTTGGTCCGGGGTCAGCGGCGTGTCATCGAGATTGAGGCGGGCGTCGAACAGTTCGCGCATCCGGGTCTCGATCGAGTCCGGCAGCTTGCGTGTGACGACAACGAGGGGTTTTTTCCTAAGTGACATGTCCTGCTCTCATGAGGTTGTTCAGACCCCATTAACCCGGTTGTTCGACACTGCCGGTGCCGCGTGATCCCGGCATTTCCTTGGGTCCTGCCTGATCATTTCCCCTGGCATCACCGTGGGATTTGTGAGGCTGGATTTGTTTCCTGGTGTTGCGTCCTCTCTAGCAGAAGGCGGGGCCAAGACAAGAACCCCCGGGAACCCCGGGGATGACAAGCAGAGGGGCGGGCGGGGCGCGCAGTACTGGGGTGATGGCGTTGGTGGGTGTTTCAACTCGAAGAATTTGAGTTGGGTCCTCGGCAGGAGACGAGTGGATGGCGTTGGGACGTTTTTGTTCCGTGGTGATTCTGGTTGGCGCGTGGCTGGGCGCATCGGTCAACACCGGGTTGGCGGCGAAGGATACGGCCCTGACCACGAGCGGTTTGCCGGTGCCGCGTTACGTGAGCCTCAAATCCGATCTCGTGAACGTCCGGGCCGGTCCGACCAAGGACAACGACGTCGCCTGGGTCTATACCCGCGCCGGCCTGCCGGTTGAGATCACCGCCGAATTCGAGAACTGGCGCCGGGTCCGGGACTCCGAGGGCGCCGAGGGTTGGGTCTATCACTCGATGCTGTCCGGCCGCCGTACCGCGGTCATTACGATGAAGTCCAAGGACGATCTGGCGTCGCTCTATGAGCGCGCCGATACCGAGAGCGAGGTGACGGCCCGCCTGCAGGCCGGCGTCGTCGCCCAGGTCAAACGTTGCGCTGCGGGATGGTGCCACATCAGCGGCAAGGGCTTTGACGGCTGGATCGAACAGCAGCGGTTGTGGGGCGTCTACGCGGACGAGAAAGTGGACTAGCGATCGTCAGCGGGTCTTTCGCAGCCGGACCACCATGTCGATCCGGGCGATCTCGTAGCCTTCGGGCACTTCCGGTATCTTCTGGAGCACCAGGTGCGGATCCGGAATGTCGACCAGTTCGTGGTTATTCTCGAGATAGAAGTGGTGATGCGCGGTCACATTGGTGTCGAAATAGGTCTTGGTGCCATCGACGCTGACCTGGCGCAGTAATCCGGCATCGGTGAGCTGATTGAGCGTGTTGTAGACGGTAGCCAGCGAGACCGGAACCTTGGCCAGGGTTGCCTCCTCGTAAAGCATTTCCGCGGTGAGATGCCGCGCCCCCTTGCCGAACAACAGCCAGCCCAGCGCCATGCGTTGGCGGGTTGGACGCAGGCCGGCCGCCTGCAGCATTTCATTGACATCGTGCCAAGGGCAGCCGGTCAAGGCCGGCTGGTGCCCGGCGCGACGGGCCACGTCATCGGCGGCGTCATCCTTGACCATCGAGGGGTTATCGCTCATGTCCACGTCAGGCACCGCACCCGCTGTCTCAGCACTATTGCCGAGGACTATAGGGAAGGAATCCCGCAGATGCAAGTTTTTCGCAACTGGATATCGTCCTTGGATGGCCGGATCTGAGGAGGACAAGGCTGCCTAATGCAACGATTTACGCGGTCGCGGCGCTTTGCCGCGTGCGGGGCGTATGTTAGAGAGCGCGCGGGCTGCCTTGAGCGATTCCGGCAACGGCAGTCCCGGCAGCCGCAAGGGCATCCTGACCTGCGATGTCAGCGCCAATTGACCATGTTTGGCGTTTTCCTCACGTGAAAAGCGGGTTGAAAAGCTCCATCGGGACTGAGAAAGGCTGGCACGATGCTGGATCGTCGCGGCGGATACGAATATGAGGACCTGCTGGCGTGCGCCCGCGGCGAGTTGTTTGGCCCTGGAAATGCCCAATTGCCGCTGCCTCCGATGCTGATGTTCGACCGCATCAGCGAAATTTCCGAGACCGGCGGCGAATATGGCAAGGGTGTGATCCGCGCCGAACTCGATGTGAAGCCGGACCTCTGGTTCTTCGGCTGCCATTTCAAGGGCGATCCCGTGATGCCCGGCTGCCTCGGTCTCGACGCGCTCTGGCAGATGGTCGGGTTCTTTCTGGGCTGGACCGGCGGCGCCGGGCGCGGCCGGGCGCTGGGTCTTGGCGAATTGAAGTTTTCGGGGCAGGTGCTGCCGAATGTCCGCAAGATTGTGTACAACGTCGACATCAAGCGCGTGATGCGTTCAAAGCTGGTACTGGGCGTCGCCGACGGGTGGCTTTCCACCGATGGCGAGATTATCTATCGCGCCAAGGATCTGAAGGTCGGTCTGTTCAGGCAGGGTGCCGCGCCGCAGCCGGAGGCGTAAGCCGCGCGTTCGGGCCGGCGAGGCGGTTTCGGTTCGAACGACAACTGACAAACAAAACGCAACGGCAGGGCGAGGCGATCATGAGGCGGGTTGTCATCACGGGGATGGGCATCGTCTCGTCCATCGGAAACAACACCCAGGAAGTGCTTGCGAGCCTCCATGAGGCGAAATCTGGCATCACGCGCGCGGAAAAGTATGCTGAACTTGGTTTCCGCTCCCAGGTGCAGGGCGCTCCGACACTTGATCCGGCCGGTGTGATCGACCGCCGGGCGATGCGCTTTCTCGGCGAAGGCGCGGCTTGGAATCACGTCGCCATGGAGCAGGCGATCCAGGATTCCGGTCTTGATCCGACCGAGGTTTCCAACATTCGCACCGGCATCATCATGGGCTCCGGCGGCCCCTCTGCCCGCACCATCGTGGAAGCCGCCGATATCACGCGGACCAAGGGGCCGAAAAGGGTCGGGCCGTTTGCCGTCCCGAAAGCGATGTCCTCGACCGCGTCCGCGACGCTCGCCACCTGGTTCAAGATCAAGGGCGTCAACTATTCGATCTCGTCGGCCTGCGCGACATCCAACCATTGCATCGGCAACGCCTACGAGACCATCCAGATCGGCAAGCAGGATATTGTTTTTGCCGGCGGATGCGAGGAACTCGACTGGTCGCTGTCGGTTCTGTTCGATGCGATGGGCGCGATGTCCTCGAAGTACAATGACACACCCGCCACCGCCTCCCGTCCCTACGACATCAGCCGCGACGGTTTTGTCATTGCCGGCGGCGCCGGCGTGGTGGTGCTGGAGGAATTGCAGCACGCCAAGGCACGCGGCGCGCGGATCTACGGCGAAATCGTCGGCTACGGCGCCACTTCCGACGGCTACGACATGGTGGCGCCTTCGGGCGAGGGCGCGGAACGCTGCATGCGGATGGCGCTGGCGACGGTCGATAGCAAGATCGATTACATCAATCCGCACGCGACCTCGACGCCGGCGGGCGATCCGCCGGAGATCGAGGCGATCCGCAAGGTGTTCGGCAGCGGCGAAAAATGCCCGCCGATCTCCGCCACCAAGGCGCTGACCGGACATTCGCTCGGCGCCACCGGCGTGCAGGAGGCGATCTATTCGCTGTTGATGATGAACAACAGCTTCATCTGCGAGAGCGCCCATATCACCGAGCTCGATCCGGTCTTTTCCGACATGCCGATCGTGCGCAAGCGCATCGACCATGCCAGGCTTGGAACCGTGCTTTCCAACTCGTTCGGGTTTGGCGGCACCAACGCCACGCTGGTGTTCAAGCGGATGGATGCGTGAGATTGAGCTCGGGCGGATTAGCTTAAGTGATGCAGGCGCTGATGAAGGGCAGGCGCGGCTTGATCATGGGGGTCGCCAATGATCATTCGATCGCCTGGGGAATCGCCAAAGCGCTGGCGGCGCAGGGCGCGGAACTCGCTTTCACCTATCAAGGCGACGCGCTGGGCAAGCGCGTCAAGCCGCTGGCCACCTCGCTCGGCGTGCCCCTGGTATTGCCCTGCGATGTCGAGGACATCGAAAGCGTCGATGCCGTGTTCGAGGCGCTGCGCACGCAATGGGGACAGCTCGATTTTTTGGTCCACGCCATCGGCTTCTCCGACAAGAACGAGCTGAAAGGCCGCTATGCCGACACCACGCGGGAGAATTTCTCGAAGACGATGGTGATTTCCTGCTTCTCCTTTACGGAAGTGGCGAAGCGCGCTGCCGCGATGATGCCCGAGCATGGCGGCGCGATGATCACGCTGACCTATGGCGGCTCGACCAGGGTGTTGCCGAATTATAATGTGATGGGTGTTGCCAAGGCGGCGCTGGAAGCCTCCGTGCGCTATCTCGCCGCCGACTTTGGTCCGCGCCATATCCGCGTCAATGCGATTTCGGCCGGTCCGATCCGAACGCTTGCCGGTGCGGGAATCGCCGAGCAGCGCGATATGCTAAGATTTCAGCAGCAGCACTCGCCGCTGCGCCGCACGGTCACCATCGACGAGGTCGGCGGTTCAGCGCTTTATCTCCTGTCCGATCTGTCGAGCGGCGTCACCGGGGAAATCCATTATGTCGATTCCGGCTACAACATCATCTCGATGCCGCGGCCGGAAGATCTGAGGGGCGGGGAGTAGGGCGGCTGGGTGTTATGACCGGAAAATGTTGTCATCCCCGCGAAAGCGGGGATCCAGTACGCCGCGGCCTCTCGATTTCGTCGCGGGCCTCTCGGAATACTGGATCGCCCGATCAAGTCGGGCGATGACAGCGGTGCGTGCGGCGATACGAGGAATTATCCCGCCGCGATGACGCTGGCGCGCTGGAAGGCCGGGCGTGCCGCGCAGGCGTCGAGATAGCGATCGAACGAGGCCCGCGACGGCGCCATCTTGAACAGCCGCACCGCGAAATTCAGCCCCGATGCGATGGCGATATCGGCGGCCGAAAAGTTCTCGCCGAGCAGCCATGGTCCCTTCGCCAGCGCGGCGTCGAGCACGTCAAACACCCGCGTGGCGTCGCCCCAGCCGGCCGATGTCGGGTTCATCTCGATCTTGGTGGCGAGCTGCACCATGGCGGGCTCGATGCAGCCGGTCGCGAAAAACAGCCACTGGAGATATTTGGCGCGCATGGGATCGCCAGGCGGCGGCGCCAGTTTGGCTTGCGGATAGCGCTCGGCGACATAGGCGCAGATCGCAGGCGCCTCCGCCAGCGTGGCGTCGCCATCCCGGAGCGCCGGCACCTTGCCCATCGGATTGACGCTAAGGTATTCCGGCGTCTTCTGCGCGCCCTTCGAGATGTCAATCAAGACCCGCTCATAAGGCACGCCGGTCTCTTCCATCAGCCACAGTGCGGAGAACGACCGCGTGCGCGGACACCAGTAGAGTTGCAGCATTGGACCGCTCCTTCTCTCGTCCATCGATAATACTTCATTGTGAGCCCGGTCGTCGGCTCGACCGCCTGCTTCTCGAAAACAAAACCCTCGCGTTCGTACCAGCGCCATGCCCGTTCATCCAGATCCGGGCGGTCTCGTCATAGTCGTCCGCTCTGGCGGGACGGATCATGGGCAGCGGCATCCGGGCAATCCCAACGCAACCAAGCTGTCGGAGCTGTGATTTTATATCCCATGCGGGATGTAACGAAGCTGCGATCGTGCCGCCGCTCAAATAAAAGGGGCGGCCGTTGAGCCGCCCCTGCATCGAATGCTTGCAACAATTACTCCCCGGCGGCTTCGCGCGCCGGGGCTTCGGTCTTCTGCTTGGCTTCGAGGTCCTCGCCGGTGACCTGGTCGACCGCTTTCATCGACAGCCGGGTCTTGCCGCGATCATCGAAGCCGAGCAGCTTGACCTTGACCTTGTCGCCTTCCTTGACGACGTCGGAGGTCTTCTGCACGCGGTTTGATGCGAGCTGGCTGATGTGGACCAGGCCGTCCTTGGCGCCGAAGAAATTCACGAAGGCACCGAACTCCATCACCTTGACCACGGTGCCGTCATAGATCTGGCCGAGTTCCGGATCGGAGGCGATCGACTTGATCCATTTGATCGCGGCCTTGATCGATTCACCGTCGGCGGAGGCGACCTTGACGGTGCCGTCGTCGTCGATATTGACCTTGGCGCCGGTCTTTTCCACGATTTCGCGGATCACCTTGCCGCCGGTGCCGATCACTTCGCGGATCTTGTCGGTCGCGATCTTGAAGGTCTCGATCCGTGGCGCGTATTCGCCGAGTTCGGCGCGCGCGGCGGTCAGCGCTTTCGACATCTCGCCGAGGATGTGGATGCGCCCTTCCCTGGCCTGGCCGAGCGCGACCCGCATGATCTCCTCGGTAATGCCGGCGATCTTGATGTCCATCTGCAGCGAGGTGATGCCGGCTTCGGTGCCCGCCACCTTGAAGTCCATGTCGCCGAGATGATCCTCATCGCCGAGAATGTCCGACAAGACCGCGAAGCGCGCGCCTTCCAGGATCAGGCCCATGGCGATGCCCGCCGTCGGCCGCTTCAGCGGCACGCCGGCATCCATCAGCGCCAGCGAGGCGCCGCAGACCGAGGCCATCGAGGATGAGCCGTTCGACTCGGTGATCTCGGACACCACGCGCACCGTATAGGGGAACTCGTGATGTGGCGGCAGCACCGGGTGGATCGCCCGCCAGGCCAGTTTGCCATGGCCGATTTCACGCCGCTTGGTGCCGCCCATGCGCCCGGTCTCGCCGACCGAGTAGGGAGGAAAATTGTAGTGCAGCAGGAACGTCTCCTTGTAGGTCCCCGACAGCGCGTCGATGTACTGCTCGTCCTCGCCGGTGCCGAGCGTGGTCACCACCATGGCCTGGGTTTCACCGCGGGTGAACAGCGCCGAGCCGTGAGCGCGCGGCAGCACGCCGACTTCGGCGATGATGTTGCGCACCGTCTTGGAATCGCGGCCGTCGATGCGCTTGCCGGTGTCGAGGATGTTCCAGCGGACGATCTTGGCTTCCACTTCCTTGAACACGGCGGCAAGGCGCAGCTTGTCGTATTTCGGCGCCTCGCCTTCCGGGGAGTAATGCGCCATCACCTTTTCTTTGACCTTGCCGACCGCGGCGTAGCGGTCCTGCTTGACCGGGATCGCGTAGGCGGCACGCAGTTCGGTTTCGATCAGCCCGAGGATTTCCTTCTCGAGCGCGCTTTCGTCCAATACTGTAACTTCGCGCGGCTCCTTGGCGGCCTTCTCGGCCAGTTCGATGATCGCCTTGATCACCGGCTGGAAATGCCGGTGTCCGAACATCACGGCACCGAGCATGATGTCTTCGTTGAGCTCCTTGGCTTCCGATTCCACCATCAGCACGGCGTCGGCGGTGCCGGCGACCACGAGGTCGAGCTGGGTTTCGACCATTTCGTCAAGCGTCGGGTTGAGCACGTACTCGTCATTGACGAAGCCGACGCGGGCGGCGCCGATCGGACCCTTGAAGGGGGCGCCGGACAGCGTCAGCGCGGCAGAGGCCGCCACCAGCGCCAGGATGTCGGGGTCGTTCTCCATGTCGTGCGACAGCGTCGTCACGATCACCTGGGTTTCGTTGCGCCAACCCTCAACGAACAGGGGACGAATTGGGCGGTCGATCAGACGGGAGACCAGGGTTTCCTTTTCCGTAGGACGGCCTTCGCGCTTGAAATAGCCGCCGGGAATGCGACCCGCGGCATAGGTCTTTTCCTGATAGTCGACCGTCAGCGGCAGGAAGTCGACGCCTTCCCGGGGCGTCTTGGCGGCGACTACTGTAGCCAGCACCACGGTCTCGCCGTAGGTCGCCAGCACCGCGCCGTCGGCCTGGCGGGCTATTTTTCCGGTTTCAAGCCTTAAGGGGCGGCCACCCCAGTCGATCTCGACGGAATGAATATTGAACATCTTATCTGGTCTTTCATGGGTTTTTCGAAAGCACGGACGCCGAAAACGAAAAGACCATGTGCAAGATGGCCGGACGCTGCTCGCGCGTCGTTCGCGCCTTCAGCGTCCAGCGATCCTGCCATGGTCTTTGTCTTTCGAATGGCGTCCATCCTCCCGATGGTACGGGCACCTCGCCCGTTACACCCAACCGCCGGATTGCGGCTGGATACGCCGCGCGGACGGATACTGCGTCCACGCGCAAACACGCGCGCGAGATGCGCGCGTCAACAGTACTCAACGACGAATATTATGCTTTTCAAGTAGCGCCTTGTAACGCGCCTCGTCCTTCTTCTTGATATAGTCGAGAAGCGAACGGCGCGTTGAAACGAGTTTCAAGAGACCGCGGCGCGAATGGTTGTCCTTCACGTGGGTCTTGAAATGCCCGGTGAGATTGTTGATGCGTTCCGAAAGGATCGCGACCTGGACCTCGGGCGAACCGGTATCACCGGCCTTGTTGGCATTCTTTTTGATGACTTCCGCTTTGCGTTCTGCGGTAATCGACATCGTCAAACACTTCCATGGCTGCGAGCCGAACTGGCAGTCAGTCCGGTCAGGTTGAACACGCGCTTGGGGATGAGTTCGCCATTGCCAATTTCGGCGAGGGCCAGAAGCCGGCCTGCCACCGTGACATAGACTGTGCCGCTACAATTGGGCGCATCCCGTCCGCGCAACAAAACGGCCTGGCCCCGATGGAGCCTTGCCGCATCAGCCCG
>Ga0182012_10001606_pt1 | contig 24596 bp, 22 predicted proteins | sample 612S2SmetaG_FD_120486 | JGI IMG/M metagenome (GOLD analysis project Ga0182012, IMG submission 120486) | Permafrost microbial communities from Stordalen Mire, Sweden - 612S2S metaG | ecosystem: Environmental > Terrestrial > Soil > Wetlands > Permafrost | place: Sweden: Stordalen | collected... | reverse complement strand
TTTGGGGTAAGTTGTTGAGGGGGTTGAGGAGATAAACTTTGGCTCGAAGTGACCAAGTCATTCAGCCGCCGATAAACGCGGATGAACGTGGATGGTTGTTTCCAGACGCCCGTCGAATGACTTCTTGGCGTTTACCTCCAGCAGCATGGTTGCAGCGCCGTGCCAACTGTCTCGCCTGGAACCTTCTTGAAAAACCCTCGAAGGAAGAATCACGCGTCTCCGCCCCCGACTGGGCCGGCAGTACCGGAAGGCGTTTCGGCTTTTTGAACAGAGCCGCTGCGTCCAATCGGGCGATGGCCATCCAGTTGCTCCAGAGAACGCAACAAATGGTCTGGCAACGCGGGAGCGGGGAACCGCAGCAGTTTAAGCGCGCGTGTAAGGGCCAAGAGATTGGGAAATGACGCCAACCGCCGCTTCGTCCAGTTCCCAATGGAAGCCGAGGGTCAATCCGTGGGTGATCGCGTCAACGGTCGCGCTCGCGGCCTTCATGGAGGTACTCGATACTTCCATTGCCAACGTCGCTTTGCCGCATATCTCGGGCAATCTCGGCGCCAGCACCGATGAAGGTACCTGGGTGCTGACCAGTTACCTGGTTTCGAACGCCATCGTTCTGCCCATGGGCGCATGGGCTTCCAGCGTGATTGGCCGCAAGCGGTTTTTCATGCTCAGCATCGTTATCTTCACCGTAGCGAGTTTCTTGTGCGGTATTGCGCCCTCGCTCCCTATCCTGCTACTGGCCCGTGTGCTTCAGGGAATCGGTGGTGGAGGCCTACAGCCGATGGCGCAGGCGATTATGGCCGACTCTTTCGAGCCGAGCAAGCGCGGCCAGGCGTTTGCCCTTTATGGACTCGTCGCCGTTCTGGCGCCATCCATTGGCCCTTCCCTGGGCGGCTGGATCACGGACAACTACAGCTGGCGCTGGATCTTCTACCTCAACATTCCGATCGGTGTTCTCGCGCTCACCCTCGTGAATCGCTTCGTCGACGACCCGCCATGGATCAAGGCGGATCGCGCAAACCTCAAGCGGCTGGATTACGTCGGCTTCGGATTTCTCACAATCGCCATGGGTGGAATGCAGATTATGCTCGACAAAGGTGAGGAGAACGCCTGGTTCGCGTCCGACTTCATTCGCTTTTTCGCCACCCTATTCGTGGTCGGGATGGCCGGTCTGATCTGGTTCGAATGGCGAGCCAAAGACCCCATCATGAACCTCAAGCTCTTCAAGTTTCGCAACTTCGCCGTATGCGCCCTGCTCATGACTTTGGTGGGGGGCATTCTCAACTCCACCACCGTGCTGCAGCCACAGTTTTCCCAGTCGCTCCTGAACTATACGGCCACCCTCGCGGGCGAGGCGCTTACCGCCGGCGGCGTTGCCCTTCTGGTGGTTATGCCGCTGGCGGGCATCTCCACATCTCACTTCGCCGCCAGGAACATTCTGGCTTTCGGTTTCGCGCTCTTCGCGGCAGCGTTTTATTACACGTCCACACACCTCAACCTCGGCATGACTTTCGCCTTCTCCAGCTGGCTGCGAGTTCTACAGGTTGTGCCGATCCCGTTGTGCTTTATCACCATCACCAATGCCGCCTATTTCGGATTACCCAAGGACGCCAGCAATCAGGTCTCGGGCATCATCAACTTCGTGCGCAACGTGGGTGGGAGCATCTTCATCTCCCTCACGGGAGCGATTGTCACCAATCGAACGCTCTTCCATGAAGCGCGGCTTTCGGAATCCATGCAACCTTCCAATCCCGCCTACGTGAATCATCTCAGCGCACTGACGCACGCCTACAGCGGGGTTGCCGGCGGGCCGGGCGCCGCAGAGCTGGCAAGAGGAATGATTTACCGGCAACTCAATCAGCAGGCCGCCGGGCAAGCCTATATGGATATCTACCGCGTGCTCGCCTGGCTGGCAGTCGGCATGGTGGCGTGCGCGTTTTTGCTGAGCAAGAATAAACCCGGCGAGGGAGCGCCCGAGGGAGCAGCAGGCTAGAAGGTGAACAAACATGAAGAGAAATCAGCCGAAAACGCATGTGCTGGCACTTGGTCTGGTTATTGTGACTGGGGGCCTGGCGTGCCGCCAGAGCTTTGCCCAGGGATCGCCAGCGGCTGCGCCCAAAGCCCAGCAGGTTCCCCTCTCGCAGAGCGGCAGCGTGGAGGCGCAGCAATCCACAGCGGGTAGCGCCGGCAGCAGTTCCAGCGTGAACACGATCAACAGTACGATCCAGCTCTCGGGTTCTTATGAGGGAAGTATCCCCGACCCGAAAGCCCCGAAAGGATCACTCACCCTCACCATCGCCGATGCTATAAACCGAGGTTTGCGGTTCAACCTGGGCGGCGTAAGCGCCGACGTGTCGCTGCGACAGGCGCGCGCTCAACGGTTGGCCGCCTTAAGCCTGCTGCTGCCGAACATCTACGCGACATTGACCGAGACCAGCGCCAAGGTGGACCTGCAGACGGAGGGCTTCAGCGCCTCTACATTTGGTAAAGCCATTTCACTGCCAACCACGGTTGGTCCCTTTCATTACTACACCGCGCTTGGCAATGTGAGCGAAGACCTCAGCCTCACCGCTCTTCACAACCTGCGACAGGAAGAGGCGCTGGCCCAGGCTGCGCAGATGAGCGCCGCCAACGCGCGCGAACTCATCGTTCTGGCTGTGGGCGGCACTTATCTTCGCGTGATCGCGAACCAGGCCAACGTCGTGTCGCAAGAAGCTCAGGTCAAGCAGGCGGAGGCCAGCTACAAACTGGCCGACGACCAATATCAGGCAGGAACGAAGACCATCATTGACAGCAACAAGAGTCTGGTGGAGCTACACACACAACAGCAGAGATTAAGCGCCCTGCGCGGCGACTTGTTCAAGGAGACGATGCAACTGGCCCGCCTGATCGGTCTTCCGGCCAGCCAACAGTTGGTTCTGAGCGAAGTGCTGCCCGTGGAGATTCCAAACACGGCGCCGATCGATGAGGGAATCAAGGCCGCACTCGAAGCGCGTCCCGACCTCAAGGCGGCCCGGCTGCAGTTGAAGGCCGCCGCGGAGGCGCGGGGAGCGTCGAAGTCAGAATACTTTCCTTCGTTAAGCGTCAACGGCGACTATGGTCTGGAAGGCGTCAACCCGAACAAGGGGGTCACGGCCTACCAGGTGTCCGCCGGCGTCCGCATTCGCCTCTTCGATAGCGGGCGCGTGAAGGCTGATATCGATCAGGCCGATGCCGCTTTCACTCAATTGAAAGCCCGGTATGACGATCTGCGGGCTGCCGTCGATCTCGAAGTACGTCGGGCGTATGTCGATTTACAGGTGGCCTCCGATCAAATCAAGGTAGCGCAAGAGAATCGCCAACTGGCAGCGGAGACGCTGACGCAGTCCCTCGACCGCTTCTCTTCCGGGGTGACGAACTCGGTCGAGGTGGTGCAGTCGCAAGAGACGGTGGCGTCGGCGGAACAGGATTACATCAGCACGCTTTTCTCGCTGAATCTCTCTCGCATCAGCCTTGCCAAGGCAACGGGGCAAGCCGAGGAATTTATTCCCCACATGCTGAAAGGAAAACAATAATGCCCACCAAAGATCAGGAACCGGCCACGAGTCAGAATGGCAAGCCGCCTGACCCCGGCGGCGCGCAAAAAGACCCGCGGAAGGAACCGCCGAAGGGTGAGCAAGACGGCGCTCAGCCGGACGCGGGCGAAAAGCCCGATGCCGATAAGAAAGACGATACCGAAAAGAAGCCGCTCGACCCCGCGGTGAAGCGTAAGCGAATCCTCATCGGCATCGTTGTGGGCGTGGTTGTGGTGATTGCGGGGATTGCCTGGTGGCTCTATTCGCGTACCTACGAGTCCACCGACGACGCGCAGGTAAACGGACATCTGAATCCCATTGCCTCACGCGTTGCAGGTACGGTGAAAGCGGTCTATGTAGAGAACGATCAACCAGTGAAAGCCGGCATGACTCTGGTGGATCTGGACCCCAGCGATTACCAGGTGCAGGTGAACCAGTTCCGGGCCCAGTACGAGCAGGCCCTGGCGCAACTTGCCGCTCAAAATCCCAACGTGCCGATTACCCAGACTTCGAACCGGAGCACCGTCGACACGGACTCGGCGACTGTCCTCAATGCGCAAGCGGCAGTTGCCGGCGCACAGTATGACTTTGACAGCAACGTCGCCAAGCTGCGTCAGTTGGAAGCGGACAACCGCAAGAGCCAGGCCGACCTGGTTCGTTACAAGGAACTGGCGGGCAAGCACGAGATCGCCTTATCCGAGTACGATCAGTATGTGGCCGCCGCGGCCGCTCAGCAGGCTGCCGTTGAAGCCGGCCGCGCGGCCGCCGAATCCTCCCGCAAGATGGTTGACGCCCGGCGCGCGCAATTGCTTGAGCAACAAAGCAAACTCCTTGAGGACACGCAGAATGCACCCCGCCAGGTGATGATCAAACTGGCCAACGTGAAATCGGAGGCGGCGAATGCGGCGTCCGCCAAAGCCCAGTTGGATATGGCCATTCTCAACCTGAGCTACTGCCACATTGTTTCCCCTGTGGATGGCATCGCAAGCCAGCGCAGCGCCGAGATTGCGGGGAGAGTTTCGGTGGGCCAGCAACTCGTGGTGATCGCGCAGACCGGGAACCTATGGGCAACCGCCAATTTCAAGGAGACGCAGCTGGGCAAGATGCGCGTCGGCCAGTCCGCCACTGTGGTGGTCGATGCGTTAAGTAAATCTTTCGATGCGGAAGTAGAGTACATGCCCGCCGCCACGGGGGATCGAACGAGTCTGTTTCCTCCCGAGAACGCCACCGGCAACTATGTAAAAGTGGTGCAGCGTCTCCCGGTCCGTATTCGCTTCAACCCCAACCAGAGGGGCCTAAACAGGCTACGTCCTGGTATGTCGGTCGAGGTAACGGTTCACCTGAACGCGAAAGTGAGTCAGGATGAGAAATCGGGATCGGGTGATGCGCATTGACTGTAACTTAGTCATTCAGCCGCTGATAAACGCAGATGAACGCGGATAGGTGGAGGAGGTTACGGTGACTTATGGAACCGTCACGGAAATCGAGGAGGGCACGCTGCTTAGCCCGTCCAGGAAGATCACGAGAGGGATCTGCTGGGCGGGGGCGAGTGTTGCCGGAATCATGAAAGTCACCTCGAAGGTGCTGCTGCCAGCCACTTGCGACACGGAGGAAACCGGGTAGTTGGCGCCGTTCAGATTCACTTGAACGCGGCTGGGGTCGATGGTCTCGCCCGGAGTTCCAAAACCGGTCAGGAACGCATTGATGGTACTGCCCGCTTGCACGATGGATCCAGTGGCCAGGGTAGGTCCTTGCGATAACTGGAGCGATGTAATGACCGGCTCTGGCGGGTTGATCGTCACAACAACCGGGTAACTCGACATGGAGCCGTTGTTAACCAGAAGTGTGGCGAGACCCGGAGCGAGGCCGCCGGGAAGCGTCAGATTGATCTGATAGGGAGACGCATAGAGCAGAGTCGCCGGCTGTCCATTGAACGTTACGGTGGGGCTGGGGTTGCCCGGCGCCTGCAGATTCGATCCGTAGAAGCTGAGGATCGCACCGGGGTAGGCTCCGGTCTGGAGAGGCGCATCGTTAAACAGGATCGGAACCGCGGCGGGTAGCCCAGGCTGCGGCGCCTGCACCTCGAAAGCCTGCGGTGCGGTGACCATTTGAAAGTCGGTGAGCGCGGTCACTTCATCGGTAATCTGCGCCGCTCCGGCGGGGATACTCACATCCACAATCACATGTGTGGGACTCACCACGAAGGTGTTTCGCACCACCAGGTCGTGAGTGCCGAAACCGATTGCGGTGCGGCCCTGGACAAAGTTTGTGTTGGTTCCGATGATGTCCACGCGGGCCTCGGCGCCGGCGGGCAAGCTCGACGGACTGATCGCCAGAGCCGTTGCCGGCTGCGCGGGATAAGAGAACGTGGGTGCGGCGTTCACTTGCAGGAACATGGAATTCTGCCCATCGCTGTTATAGGCGGTGAGCGTTGCGGTCTGGCTGGAAGCGCCGGCGGGCGGAGTCAGAGTGATGATCCCGTTGATAACATCAATGGTCAAGATGGTGGCGGGAAGCGCGTCGAAATAGATGAGCGTATTGGCCTGAAACCCTTGCCCGGAAACGGTAACGGAGCCGTCCGCGTTCGGGACAACGGAGGAGATGACGGGTACCGCGTTCTGCACGCAGTTCACCGCGTTCGGAAGGATGTAGAGATAGCCCGGCGTGGAGAATACCAGATGCTGCGCGCCATTGGCTCCGAAGTTGGAAAAAGCCAGGTCGACGGCCAGATAGGTGTCGCCAGTGGAATCGCTATAGGTATAGAACTGCTGCACCGAGGCATTTCCGCCGAGCACCTGAACGTTCAATCCCGGCGTTGCTGAAGCTCCGTCCGTCAAACCGACGCCAGATGCAACGGTGACTCCGGTGCTTTGACTGTCATTCACATAGGCGGGATGGATGGCGGTCGAGCCCGGGTAACTGTACATCGAGATGTCATAAACAGGAACGGAGGCGATGGGGGCGACGCTCATGTTATAGCCGCTCGAGATCTGACCTACTACCACCGGGATGGCCGTCGCGCTGCGCAGATCCATCACCCCCGGATAAGCCGCCGCGCTGAACGGACCCGTGGGATTCACGCTGTTCCCGTTCTCGTCCAGTGGAGAGATGATGTCGGCCGTAGGGGGCAGGGGATGGACGTAGAGGAAATACTCGCCGGGCGGGATGCCGTCAATTTCATAACTGCCGTCGGGAAGGGTGAGAGCGCTTACCGCCGGTGCGCCGGCGCGGATGGCCACCACGGACGCCATGTGCACGGGCGAGTTGTCGCTGGAGTATGTGATGGTCCCGCTGATGGAACCATACTGCGAGGCCGAAGCCAGGGTGGGGTAAAGCTGCGAGATGCCGGCGACGTCATCCACGTCAATCGGTTTGCTGAGCGACGTGGCCCTGGTGGCGAAGGTGGACATCGCGCTCGACGTGAAGGTATGCTGCAGGCCCAATGCATGACCCATCTCGTGTACGGAAACAAGGTAATAGAGCTCGCTGAAACTGGGCCCCGGCAACTGAGTCAGGTCGATACTCATATGCATGGTGGAGCGAAGAATGGGCAGGTAGGTATCGCCGAACATCGGGATCTGGGATACGCAAGGGCCGGTGGAACTGAGATCCACACATGTCGTGGGACCGCTGTAGGCCAGCACGCCGGGCGGAAGTTGCTCGAACACCACGTCGCCGCCGGGGCTGTTGTCCTGGCTTCCTTCGACGTAGAGGCCGCCGAAGGCGACTCGCAGATCGGAACTGGCGACTCCGTTCCAGACCAAAGCAGCCTGGCGAATCTGATTCACCACCGACGGGAAACTGTCGTTCGGATCATAACTGGTCGGACCGTCGGTCGAGACATAGAACGTCACGGTTTTGAGCGGCAGTTGAATCAGGTTGTACTTTTCGGGAAGCACCTGGCCGGCGGCGGTGTAGTGGAGGAAATGGGCGTAGCCGAATAGCGACGGCGCGCATGCGGCGATGGCAAGCGCCAATGCGCCCAGGCGTGCGATACAGATCCGTTTCAATTGCTCCCCCCCGCGAGCGCGGCGGTCACATTCGCGCGCATGGTGTTTAGCGGCAGTAGCACGGGCTGATCGTTAATGGGCCTGCCGAGCGAGTTGAGCATGATCTCGCCAGTGGCCTGACGCGAGACCATCAGTTGACTGCCCGCGCCGGGCTGGACGGCGAGCGCGCCCTGCGTCAATCCGGTCAACTGCGTGGGACCTTTTGAGCCGGTCCACAGGAACAAGAGGTACTCCTGCCCAACCTGCAGAACGGGTACGCCAGCGAAGCTTTGGCGCAATCCATTCAAGGCTCCGCCGGGGATGGCCACATCGGCGGTGGAGTTGGACGTGCCCTTCCACGTTTCGGAAACCTGTACGGTGTAGTGCGTGAAGATGGTGCGGCCGCTGAGGGCGGTGTAGGAGCCTGAAATGGTTCCCCGAACGATGGCGGTGCTGTCGCCGGTCAACTGCGCGGTGGAGAGCTGCTGGAGGGTGACCGCCCAGAGCGGGGCGGTGGCCACGGCAACGGCGACGAGCGATTTCAGCACTTTCCGGGACATCTTATTACGCACCTGGCCTCTAAAATAGCAGTTCTTCGACCATTTTTGAGTACTGATTTGCAACCACTTAGCGGGCCTGGACGGCCTTCAGGCGAGGCGGTATGACACAGGGTTAGCGCTTCCGGCCACGCCGGGCCTCACGGACCACCAGGATGGGGATATCGAGCGCGTGGCGGACGGGGTCGATGGTGTTCCCGAAGATGAGGTCTTTGAGGCTGCCGTGGCCGTGCGCGCCCATGACGAGCAGGTCGGGCTGGATTTCGCGGGCGTAGTGAATGATTTCGCGCTTGGGGTCGGGCGAGTGGCGCATGGCCGTCTCGACCTTCAAATGCCCTTGTTTCAGGGTGCCCACCAGTTCGTCGAGGTAGGCGCGACCGGCTTCCACTTCGGCGGTGGAGGAGAGCGAGCCGTAAACCTGGCTGGTTACGCCCTCTTCGACGTGGAGCAGAAACAAGGTGGCCTCGTGGGCGCGGGCGAGCGCGGCGGCGTGGGCCAGGGCTTCACGATCGAGCGGAGAATGGTCGAGCGTGACCAGGATGCGGTTGTATTCCGGTTGGGGAAGCGCCTCGGCATCCGCCGTCTGCATGCCGACGGGGTTGCGGAGGCGCCAGCGCTCGACGGCGGGCGCGAAGGTGATCCAGGCGAGCAGCGAAATCAAACCGACGGATACCGTCAACGAACAGACCCAGAAAAGGAACGCCCCGGTGCCCGCTGTGCTGGCCCACTTACTCAACTGGTCGGCCATGAGCCAGACGTTCAAACCCACGATGACTGCGGCTGAGGCCCAGCTTGTCCAGCGCAGCCATGGACCGTTTACGAAGGGACCCATCCGGCGAGGGTCGTTGGTGAAGTGGATGAGGGGAATGATGGCGAAGGAGAGCTGCGCGCTGAGGACCACCTGGCTCAGCAGGATGAGCTGGTAGGTGCCTTGAGCGCCCTGGTAATAGACGACAAAGGCGGCGGGAATGACGGCGAGCGAGCGTGTCAAAAGACGGCGCAGCCAAGGGCGGACGCGTATATCGAGGAAGCCTTCCATGACGATCTGTCCGGCGAGCGTGCCGGTGATGGTGGACGACTGGCCGGAACAGAGCAGCGCAACGCCAAAAAGGATGCTGGCGAAAGTGGCCCCCAGCAGCGGAGTGAGCAACTGGTAGGCCTGCTCAATTTCCGTGACGATCTTACCGGCGCGGAAGAACACGGCGGCGGAAAGGACGAGGATGGCGATGTTGACCAGCATTGCGCCGTTCAGCGCGACGACGGAATCGATCAAATTGAACCGGCAGGCATCGCGCATCTCAGCTACCGACTTGCCGATGCGGCGGGTCTGCACCAAGGCGGAATGGAGGAACAAATTGTGGGGCATCACCGTGGCTCCCACGATGGCCACGGCGTCGAAGAGAGTTCGCCGGTCGATTCTGGGGATGAGGCCCTTGGCCATGGGAATCCACTCCGGCCTGGCCCAGAAGATCTCGACCAGGAAACAACTGGCAATGGTGACGATGAGAGCGATGACGATGGATTCCACGGTGCGCATTCCAAAGCGCTGCAGCCAAAGCAGGAGCAGCGTATCGAAAGCGGTAATGATGACGCCGATGAACAGGGGGATATGGAAGAGGAGATTGAGGGCGATGGCCGCGCCCAGAACCTCCGCCAGATCGCACGCGGCGATGGCGATTTCCGAGAGCAGCCAGAGCGCAATCGCGACGGGCCGTGGATACGTGGCGCGGCAAGCCTGCGCCAGATCGCGGCCGGTGACGATGCCGAGCCGGGCGCTCAAGGTTTGGAGCAGAATGGCGAGGCCGTTGGAGACGACCAGGACCCAGAGCAGGCGGTAGCCAAAGCCGGCTCCCGCGGCGAGGTCGGTGGCCCAGTTTCCGGGGTCCATGTAGCCCACACTGACCAGGTAGGCGGGGCCGGAGAACGCCAGCGCCCGCCGCCAGAAACTGACGTGAGAAGTGGAGATGGTGGAATGAACGTCGCTGAGCGAGCGTTCGGGTGGCTGTTCCGTGAGGGTGGAGTCGTCCAAACCGGCTCCTGACCGCTAACCGGCAGCCGGTGTTGGTGGAGCGGCAGGGGCTAATTTGACCATACTGGCGGCCATCTTCCCCGTTCGATCCATGCCTAGCTCGAAGGCCACGCGGGCGCCGGGAACCAGATCCGTGGCCTGGGCCTCGACAACCCTGGAAATATGGAAGAAGACATCCCTTCCGCCGGATTCGGGGCGAAGGAAACCAAAGCCTTTTTCCTCAAAGTAGGTGATAATGGAGCCGATTTGCTCGGCCATTTCCTCAGGTTGGGCGGTACCGCCGCCACCACCGGGCGTGGCGGACTGCTGCGGCCGGGAGGTTTTGTCGCCCACGCCCTGTTTGACGAGGGCCAGATCTTCTTCCGTTAAGTCGGAATTCCGCTTTGCCTCGGTAGGCATCTTGAGTTCCGGATTCTTCTTCCGGGACTCTTCAAACATCCGTTTCTGCCGTGCGTTCAAACGATATTCCTTAGATCACCTGATGGCATGGAGTGGTTAAGCGGTCGCGACGGGGGCGGCCACTTTGGCCTTACGGGCTCGCGAACCACGTTTCTCCACGGGCGGGGTGCGGTCGCTCTTGCGCAACGATCCGATCGCCATGGAAGTAACGAACTTCTTGGTACCATGCTCGTCAAACTTGATTTCGATCCGCTCTTCGGTGTGGGATTCGATGGTACCGAAACCGAATTTGGCATGCTCAACTTGAGCGCCCTTCGCGTAATTCGCCATATTTTAGTGATTTGCTCCTGATTCCAGCCGCGTGGTTTGAGCCGAAGGCCGCCGATCCTGGAAGACGAAAATAAATGCGGCTGTTATCGGAATGCAACGCACGAGGGACTGGATATTTGGAGTATAGCACGTTTTCAGGGAATTCCCTTACTTCTTCTTCCCACTCGAACTGACCCGCAGGAGGGGGCGCAGAATCGCGGGAGGCAGCGAGAACCTTAATTTCCTGGAATTTCTGTCAAGCGCGTCGTAACGGAATCGCGAAGGCTATCACTAATTAGGTTGGGAGGTGGGTAGAGGGGACAAACGGTCGATTTCCGGACTATCACCTCGCAACACGGCGCTGAGAAACGCCGGGAAAGCTATCGATGTTTACTCACAATAAGAAGTTCATGGATAAGAGGTTTACCGGTGGGAGCAAAACGTCCTTCCTGGTTTTGGTTCTCGCGCTGTCGTGTGTCCGCGCAGGCGCTGCGACTCAAGTGCAGTCCGCGGGCCCATATCAGCAGAGCTGCACGAGCATTCACGTGGATCAGAACGACACGTTGTTGGCCAACTGCCAGGACTATTTCAACCGTGCAGTTCAAACGAGCCTGCCGCATTCGTCCTCGTGCGCACCATCGTCGATAGGAGGGGGAGCTCTTCCGGGTGCGATATGGAACGTTGATGGAACGCTGCGTTGTGTTTATTCTTCGCATCCTTCTCTCAGCGGCCGCGACATTTTCGACATCGTGAGCTATTCCTCCGAATACACCCCCTCCTCGCAGATTACAGTGTGGCGGATTGATCACCCAGAAGTCACTACTGCGCAAACGATCTATGAGGAGGTCCGATTCGATCCAACCGAGACTCTCGTCATCGATAGCGGCGGCTGCGTTCAAACGGGCGGGAAAGGCTTGACATGGAAGAGTTATGTAAAGCCATTGGGCGATGAATCGAACCGGCTATACAGCGGAATGATTCAAGTGCCAACGGTGATTCCGACGTTGGTTCGTGTCGGCACGGAGCTCAAAGTCCCGCTACACTTTCCGTCAGGACAGCAGACGGCGGTGTCTTTGACGCTCGGTTATCAGGACGATGGTTTTAGCGACAATGGCTACTATGCGCACGATAACGGTGATGACAACCAGTGCTCAGGTATAGGGCCAGCCTGGGTCGAGATCACGGCAACCACGAATGTCCAGTCGAGCCGGGTGAAGAGGAAATAAGTCCGTCTCCATCGAGATCAAGCAGGCGTCTCACACCGCATCGGTGATTGGGTAATCCTAATCCTTTTCCTGCAATTCCGGTACGTTGGTCAGGAGGTCGACGAAGACGCAGCGAAACTGCTCGAAGAGCTGTTCGAAGCGGCCGATCTCATCCGGAGAACCGACGTGAATCTCGGTTTGGAAATCGCCCCCGACGACGCGGGTAGCCACGACGATGATGCGGTCCAGTCGCCGGAATATCAGGCGGTTGAGCAGAGTCAGCATCAGCACGGCGACCAGCAGGAGCCCGGCAACGCTGACGGTGAGGAGCATGTTCTGGGTGTTTCGCATAGACCGGTATACGCCTGAAATATCCCTCACTACGAACATGGCGCCGACGGTGTTGTTGGCAGCGTCGAGAATTGGAAAGATGCCCCGCACGAAGACGGAGTCTCCGTCATTGAACCGGTCGAGCACCTTGCCCGAGCCGGCGACGTTGGCCAGGTCGCCCTGGAATTGAATGATGCTTTCGGTTGCCGAAGTCTTGTCGGCCACGACGAAGGTGGGATTGTCGGCCCAGTTATCCCGGCGGTGCAAAGAGGCGCTCGTATCAGCCCAGAACTTCGGATTCACAAACCTCTTATTGAGCAATAGCCCGTAATCGTCTCCGGTTTGTTTTTTCATTTCGTGGATGAACCGGCCAATTTCCTCGCCAAACTCGACGTAGCCGATCAGCTTTCCATCCGGCCCAGGGAACGGTCGAATGATTCTTAAGGCGAATCCGGCTTTGGCGAGTTCGTTCCCAGCCACGATGGCATGGGTGCGCACGACTTCCTTATCAATGAACCGGTTGAGCGGGTCACCGAATTTCTGGGGGCTGTGAAGGCGGAGAAAGACGGCCATGTCCGGCTCCGGAGTATGAAACATCCAGTTGGTGATGCCTTGCGTTTTCAATTCCGAATAAAGGGGAGCATTCAGCGTCAGTAGAAGGCCGCGATCGCGGGCCGCGAAAGCATCGCGAACCCGCTGGTTCAACACCAGGGTGTCGCTAACGGCCGTCATTTTACTAATCTCGCGAGTTTCGAGGATATTGAACAGCCTTTGCGCGCCGGCGACGGATTCCACGGCAAGCGCCTGGGAGTTTTTCGCGAAGCTGTAATTGAGGAGCATCAGTGTTCCGCCAACGCCGACTGCGAGGCATACGGCCAATACCGCCAGGACCTTGGTTCGAATCGAATTCCATTTCATCTGAATTCCCTTTAGATGCTGATGTTCAACAGATCTTTGGCCGCCTGCCTCATCTTGGCGATGGCGACGGGGTCGTCGGGCGTTCTGACAGAGATCAGAGAAACAAGGCGGCCGGTGCGTAGACCGATTTCGCCCTTCACCGTTACCTCGTCCAGTCCGTCGGCGGCATTTTTTTCTCAATTAAAATGCGCAAGTCGTAAAGTACGCTCACAGAGACTCCTCGGCTGCGGCGGCAGTGAAGCCGACTGTCATGCGCCGCCAATTGGTTTATCGACCGGAGTGGAGGCGGACTTTAGCGGCGGTGGAATAATCGTGGGGAGGCGGGGATGCTTGCGCATCGCGCGGACTGAAGTCCGCGCTACCAATGAAGCCAGATTTGCGATGCAACGAGTCCCGCCTATGGCTGTGCGGGAGTGAGGAACTGCTGGGTGACGGCGACTGTTCCGGCGGCATCCATGGCGACGCCGACTCCGGTGTGGGTGTAGTCCGGCGTGAGTAGATTTTCACGGTGCGGGATGCTGTACATCCAGGTGACGACGGCGATGGAAACGGGGTCCGGGTAGTTCCTCTCGCGAAACACGTTCTCGCCGCAGTGTTTGTAGTCCACACCGGCGGCGGCGAGGCGAGCCGAGAGGTTGCCGTATTGGGGGTCCTCGTGACCGAAGAAACGGGCCTGGAGCATGCGGCCGGAATGCATCCGGGAAGTGGAGGCGAGTGGATCGGACCAAACCAGCGGGCGGGCCTGCGCGGAAACCCTTTGGAAATTGATGGCTTTAAAGATGTTCAGCTCGATGGAAGCCAGCGGCTCCTGGTTGGATTGACCGGATCGACTGGCGTACAGGCTCAGCGGAAAGGCCGCCAGGGTGAACAGAAAGCCGCGACGGTTTTCCATAACGGACTAAACACAGTCTAGGCATGCTGTTGCGCTAACGCCAAGGCCCCCAAAAGTACTGAATCATCCCCCCACTCGGCGGGCACCACGTCCACGCGAGCCTGGGACCAAGGGGGCATTTGACGCGCGAGTTCGGCACGGAGCGGCAGGAACAGGCGGTCGCCCGCTTTGCCGATTCCGCCGCCGATCACGATGCGCTGGGGGTTCAGCAGCATGATGGCGGCCTTGATGCCGCGGGCGAGCGGAACCACATAAGGCCGGACGAATTCGGGGTTCTGGAGGAGTTCGCGGGCCGGGCGACCGTGGTCGCGCTCCAGCCAGAGGCCGCAGCACATCCGCTCCAGACACCCGTTCGATCCGCACAGGCAGGCCGGGCCGTTGGGTTCGACGTTCAGGTGACCGATCTCGCCCGCCCAGGAATCCGGTCCGCGGAGAACGCGGCCATCGAGGACGATGCCCCCTCCGATGCCGGTGGATAAGGTGAGGTAAAGGAGCGGCGAGCAATCACGGCCTGCGCCGAAGCGGTATTCGCCGAGTGCGCCGACGTTGGCGTCGTTGTCCATGATGGCGGCCGCGCCGGCTATTTCGGAGAGGCGCGCGGTGAGAGGGACGTTATTCCATCCGCCGACGTGGGTGGAAAGAGCGACGCGCTGCCCGGCGAAGTGAACGGGGCCGCCGAAGCCGATTCCGCAGCGGTCAAATCGGAAATCCCGACGCCAAGCGGTGACGAGGTTTTCGATTTGCTGGAGCATCCAGGGTGCGCCGCCGGCTTGGTCGGTGGCACGCTGCTCACGGCGCACCATGCGATCGCCATCGAACACGGCGAGGGTGAATTTTGTGCCGCCGATGTCTACGGCTAAAGTTTTCACAGATCGAGTTTATACGGGCCGAGGATTCAACCGGCCGATTTTACGCGGGGCTGCGCTGAGAGATGGGTCTGCAGGCGTGTCACTTGATCCTTTACTGCAGTTGCCTGGGCCAAAGTCGTTTTCACGATGGTGTTGTCTGTAATGGACTTCGTCAGGGTGACGTGCAACGCCGTGGCTTCGTCGTTCTGCGCAGTGGCGGCGGTGGCGGGGAGCGCATCGCCCTGTACGGACGACGCCTGGAGGTTGATCAGGGTGGTCATCAGGGCCGACCGCTGGGCCTGCAATTGAACAAGAGTTGACCGCAAAGCGAGCACATCATCGCCGGTGGTGCTGGGTGAGTTCAGGGCACTCTGAATCTGGCTGATCTGGTTGTCCAGCGCCGCGATCGCAGTCTGGACCTGTTGAATTTGTTGCTGCGTGTTCATATTTTCACCTTTCGTTTATCATGACTTCGGCGTATTGCATTTCATGTCTGTGGCCAGTTTCTTGGAAGCGGCATCGCCTTTGCTTTGGAGAGACGCGCACAGCTTCTGATCGAACGCCTTTTGCGTGTCGCTGACAAAACCGGAAAGCGCGGTTACCTGATCCTTCAGAGAGGCGTTCTTCGAGAGCGCGTCCAGGAGTTTGGCGAGCGCGTCCACTTTGGACTGTTCGATGGCCAGGCTCTGGTATTTCTTCAGGAAACTGGTTTCGGCGTCGAGATCGGCGTAGAGCAGCGGTTTGTTGGTTTCATAATCGAACTCGGCGTAGGCAGAGAGGTCGTTTCGCCAGAGCGAGGCCGGTTTGCGGCCGTCCGCGTAATCCGCTGCAAGGGTGTAGGCGCGAGCGGCGCGCTCGTTTTGAAGCGAATCGACGGCGATGGTGTGATGGTCCTGGGCGGACAGCGCGGCGACCTCATTGTAGGCCTTCACTTCCGCGGCGATCTCTTTCGAGATCTGGGCCGACCGTTGCATCAGAATCGCCTTGGTCTGTTTGGCGAACGATCGCGCCTGGTCGTCACAGCCGGTCAGGAGCAGCACAAACGGGAACAGTAGAAACAGCAATGTTTTTCTCATAGGGCCTCCTATTTTGCGGCGATTGCCGGAACAGCGACCGAGTTGGTGATATAGAAAATCAGGCCGGCGATGTCGGTCGCCTTGATGCCGCCTTTGTAGTAAGTAGCCAGCCTTTGCACCGCGGCTTGAATGGTCTGATCGTAGGTGGTGGCGTTGAGAGCGTTTCGACGAATGTTATAGAGGCGGTACTCGTCGCCTTCACGAATGAGTTCCAGACGGGTTGCCGAGTCATTCATGGCGAATGCCGCGGAGGCTTCGAGCAGCCCTTGCAGGGTCAACCTCAACCTGTCCCGGTCGGCTGCCGCGGTGGGCGCCCCGGCTTTGGTGGAAGCGGCGGCCTTCTCTGTATCGGCCCGCAGCGTTTCTTCGATGGTGTCCGGAGAATCTAACTGGCCTTGGAGGAACTGGCGCGCAGAGGCGATCTCGCTCAATGCGTCCCCGGCCTCCAGGTGCTGCGTGGCGCGGATTCGAGTCAGGTGCTGAATACTTTGTTCTTCGAGTTGCAGCATCTGTAGCTGGATCAATTCGGGCGCGGGGCGCAGCGAGGCGGGGTCGACTTCGACGGCCTTTTCGTCAGCCCAGATGCTCTTGACGCTGTTGTAGAGCGAGATCATCTGGTCGAGGCCCGCGCTGATCTCGCCGAGAGATTTGCCGAAGCCTTTGTTATTGCTGAGATCCTTATTGATGGTGGTGGCGAAGGCGACCAGGTCTTTGACGTCGCCGAGATGCGACAAAAGCTCGACAACGGCGGGCTCGTTGGGCTTTCTGTTCTTCAGTTGCTCGATGGCGGTTTTCAGATCCTTCTCTTTCTGCTCAATCTCAGCGAGCCTTTGGGCCGCGGTGATCGGATCATTCGGAGAATCGAGGAGAGAGCCGGAGTTGAGGGTGTCTTCGAGGCTTTTCAGCTTGCAGCCGAGCGATTTACAAACGGGAATGCCGGTCGCGGTGGCGTCGGGAAACTGGGCTGAAGGCGCCCAGACCTGTACGCTCATCAGGTTCGCTCGCATGATTTCCCGCGAATAGGCGAGAGCGGTGTCAGTCTCCTCCCTGGCCTGCATGTTCAGGTTCGCGGCCATGGCGTCGAACACTGCGCCGCTCGTGATCTGCTTGGCGGCGGTCACGGCGTCTTGCCCCGTCTGGTCTTGTTTCTGGTTGTAGAGAATGTGTTGCGCGGGCAGGGTGCAGGCGAACGCCAGAAGCGCCGCCAGAGATTTCAGGATCATTTCAGCGACTTGACCTCCCTGCAAGCATATGCGAAGAAAGGCCCTGCAAGGGGACAAGTTTTGGAAAAAATCGGGTATCATTTGAAACAAAGGCAGTCCCGTGAAGCCGCCGAGCGTTCCGCAATCCCGATCTGATCAGCCAAGGCGTGGACAGCCTGTTCAGGTTTCCACTTCGCTTCAGCGGAAGCCGGTCGGGGCGGCTCCTCCGGTCTATCGCCCTGCCGGCACGAGTGTCGCGGCGCCGGCGACGTACCGGCCGCACATTGCCCCACCGCTTCAACGGAAGCCATTGGTGGCTCCTCCTGCTGTGTACAGGCCCAACATGGTTGCCTCGCTTCAGCAGAAACCGGGCGTCGGGGCTCCGCCGGTTTATCGCCCTGGCAACACCGCGGCGGCGGCCCCCGCTGTGTACCGGTCCAACATGGCCGCCTCGCTACAGCGGAAGCCAGGCGTGACGGCTCCGCCGGTTTATCGCCCTGGCAACACCGCCGTTGCAGCCCCGAATGCTCAGAATCGCCGAGCTCCGGCTGTTTCTCCCTTACAAAGACCCGTACAAAGAAAGGTTGTGTGGGAAAGTCTTTTCCATGATTATGACGAGGTGGGCGGCAATCCGGATGCCGAAATCAATATCACTAAATGGGTTGAATTTCAAGCGGCGAGACGCTGGTATGAAAACGCAGACAAGGCGTTGTCAGCAACGATAGGTTCGCTTCTCCCCAAATTTGAGAACGAGCCCAAACTTACGCTTGTCATTACCGAGGACCCCCGCATGAAATGGGAGCACCTGGGCGAGACATATATGCAGGTCTGGGTAGGGCATTGGGAGACGGTGGGTAGCGATAACGAAGATATCTGGACCGGGCCGCTTTCAGAAGGAGCTTACGTCAATATCATCGTGGCGATCACGCCCGGGGAAACTGCGGAGAAGACAGCGCACACCCTGAATCACGAAATGGCTCTACATGCTACAAAATTTCTTAAGTTTACGCGGCGTGCTCGAACAATGGAGCCGGGAGACATAGGCCAACTCGGACGATCGATGCTCCAGAATTATTGCTGCCACCACAAAAAGATCAAGGACCCCGGACATCGCGTGAACGAGACGCACGCAAAGTTGATGGCGAGTAGTGGATCTTTTTCTCCAGCGAGCCTGAAGATGGCGTATTTCGACGACTATGAAATGTATGATGATCAGGGCGTCACGCGGGAACCACGGGAAGGACATGCGGACAGGGAGGAGGGGTGGGTTCTTGATCATCTCTCTGCGCGCAGTCCCGTTGCCAAAGTCGCTATAGGGGAAACCGAAGTAGTTTATTACAGACAGCTAAGGATTCGAGTACACCGAGAGGCAGAGAAACAGTTCAAGTTGTGGTTTGAAAACGGGCAGAAGAACCCATATTACGTGCAGGTGGTGAAGTTTGTGGATTGATCACCAGTCCGCGTAGGGACTGCCGTCGGAACTGATCTTATCGGAGCCGCTGCGCACATCCCAAATGCCTGGCTCGTTCTGGCTGACGCTCTGCTGGGGATCTTCCATGATGATCTTCCAGGATTGGTTATTGCCCACCATGGGATCGTAAGGGATCTCGCGCAGATAGCCATCCGAAACCAGATCCTGCAGGGATTGCGGGGCCTTTTGCTTATCGAAGCTGTACTCGTCAATCATCTGCCGCATGGTGAACAGATTGCTCTTCAGCACCGATTCCTTGGACCGGATGATGGACTTCTGGTATTGGGGCACCGCGACGGCGATGAGAGTGACGATGATGGCCATCACGATCATCAACTCGATGAGCGTGAATCCGAGTCGGCGGTTACCAATCCGCATAGGCTGTACCGTCCGGCGCCTTGAGATCGCTCTTGGTGTGTACGTCGAAAACATTCTGCCCTCCCCAGCCGTTCGAGCCCGGGTCGTCTTGCATACTGCGCAGCCCCCACTCGTAGGTGTTGGTCATGGGGTCTTTTGGAATGCGCCTGAGAAACTTGATTTTGGTATCCGCACCGGCCGCTCCGGCCGCCTTTACGCCATTCACGAGAGCTTCGAGACTTTCCGGATATCCGTACCCGTCCTGCTTCTGCGGGCCCAGTTTGTTGGAATCGGCCGCGTCCTTATATTTGTCGATCGCCGTTCGTATGTCCGCCAGCGCGGCTCGCAGATCGTGCTCCTTGATCTTGCGAACGCGGGAACGGGCCAGCGGCACGGCCATGGAACTGATCAAGAGCAGGATTGTGAAGGCCACAATCAGCTCGATCAGCGTCATGCCCTTTCTGCGGGAGAGCATGCTTCGCGAAACCGCCATCATTTCACCGTTACTGACACCGGCGCCGCGCCGACGGTGGTCTCCCCTCCGCTTCCGTCATGCAATACCGTTTTCGGCATGGATACCAGGGACTGGCCCGGCGCGACAGCCTGGAAGGTGATAATCAGCAGCTCGCCCGACCCGCTGACGCCCCCTTTGGCCGCGTCGCGAGACAGCGTGGCACTGGCGGTCCCCGAATCGTTGAGAATGTTCCGCTGCGGAGTCAACGTCAACCCGTTCTGCTGTAATAGATCGCCAGCTAGGATGCTGTTGACGCGTAGTACCTTGGGATCAAACTTGATTTGCGATTCAATGGATTGCAGATTTGTGGCGCCGTCCGCGCGGATTTTGACGACAAATGTCGAGCCTTGGTGCGCGTCTATCTGGGCGGGCGAGAAAGAGACTCTTCCTGAATTCGGCGCCGATGGCGGCGGTAGTGCCGGACGGACAATCGATTTCGAAGCAGGGGTTCCGGGTGTGATTGCCGGTGTAGCTCCTGGTGCGGCTCCTGGTGCGGCTCCTGGTGTTTCCGGGTTCGCTTCCGTCGGGGCCGCTGGAGCGAAGCGAACCTGATAGTTGGTCTGATTTCCGGCGTAGACTTCCTGGAGGTTTTCCTCGGTGATATCGGGCGAGCGGACAATATGAGGAATCAGCGTGATGAGGAGTTCGGAATTGCTGGTATTCAACTGCTCGGTGTTAAACAAGCGCCCCAGCAGGGGAATGTTGGCAAGGCCCGGAACGCCCGACAGGTTCTTCGAAGTCTGAAACTGAATCAAGCCTCCCACCATGTTGATCTGGCCATCTTTCATGCGCACATCGAGCGTTAACTTATGCTGGCCGATGACGGGCTGCGAGAGACCGCCCAAATCCGCATAGCTATCCACCTGCGAGATATCGATATCGAGGTGCAGGGAGACTTCTCCGTTGTCGTGCACGAAGGGCGTAATTTCCAGATTGACGCCGGTATCGATGTAAGTGAACTGCGTGTTGACCAGCGCATTGGTGCCTACCGCGCCGACGCCCGCCTGGAAACTGCCGCTGGCGGTGGGAATCTTCTCGCCGATTTTCAGAGTGGCTTTCTGATTGTTTACCGCGCGCAGCGAAGGCCGCTGCAGAATGCGCGTTCCGGCATCCGTCATGACGGCTTCCAGCATTCCGCCCGGCACGTTTGAAATCGAGAAATCATGTCCGTTGATCTGGCCGAGGTTAGTGATGGGGATGGGCAGCGCGGTGCTGGATGTGGAAGAGCTGGTGCCCGTGGCCGTGCTGGTGGCGGTGCTTGAGTTGGTGGTTCCGGTGGTGGTTGACGTGGTTCCGTTATTGGTAAATGTTCCAGTGCTGGTGGAGGTGCCGAGGGAACTGGCGAGAGTCTGCAGGCTGGCGCGGGGAGTGAACAGGACGGAAGTGTTGATGCCGGTAGGCGCGAACGCCGCCGCCAGGTTGCGGGTATGCGTGCTATCGACCTCCATCACCACCACGTCGACCACAACTTCCGGACGGGGCTTATCCAGATCACCGATAATCTTCTCGACCAGCGCCATGCGCGCCGGTTCGGCCTTTACGATGATGGCGTTCTGCGAGCTGTAGTTGAACAGCTTGGTCACTTCCACTACCTGACGGAGGGTGGTGATGACTTCCTGCAGCTCCTGCGGCGCGGTGATGTTCGAAAGATAGAAAACCTTCACCACCTGGTCTTCGTATTCGCGCCGCTTGGTGGGGTTTTCCTGCGTGACGAAGATGGTGTTGGGCGACATGGGCTTCCAGAAGGAATGCGTGACCACCGCGAGATAATCCAGGGCCTCGTTCAGGGTGGTGCCGTTGAGGTCGATGGATTGGGTCTTGCCGGCGCCGGCGCTCTCATACTCGGGATCGAATAGAACGTTGATACCGGCGATCTTTCCCACCGTCTCGAACAGAACCTTGGGTTTGGAATTGCTCATCCGCAACTGAATCGGGTCGGTACTGAGCGGCTTCAGATCGGGCACGGACATCAGGCTGTCCACCTTGTCCTGAACGCGTTTCCGGGATTCCTGGGCGGGGGTGAGCGAGCCGCCGGGGTCGAGCGACGCCGCGTTGGGGTCAACGCCGCGCTTCTTCTCGCGCTCGATCATCAGTTTCGTGCGGCGCAGTTCCTGGTCGGCGATGTCGGAAGACGGGTCGATCTGGTAGGCGTGTTCAAACTCCGCCAGGGCGTCGCTCAACTTTCCAGCTTCGCGAAGCTTCTGTCCATTCGTAATATGGAACGTCGCGGCCTCGAAGCGGACACGGCGGACCTCCAGCATGTACCCGGGGTCTGAGGCATCGAGGACGATGGCCTGTTCGGCCAGCAACAGAGCCTTATCCCACTCCTGCTTGCCCTCCGCGACGCGCGCCTCGGCCAGCAACCGGTCGCCCTTGCGTGATCGCGCGCCGAGCGGCATGGTGGGAGACAGAAGGAAGATGACGGTGCTCATCGCGACCCAGCGCAGCGTGGTAAGTCGATACATGTATGATCAAAAAGTCTGACGTGAACCAAGCGGAAATCGTTGAGAGGAAACTTCCTTACGCGCCGCGGGAGGTTCCAGAAGGCCGCGGTGAGCATGAAGAAGTCCGAATTCAAAATCTTAAGTGAGAATCGCCAGGCCAGCCACAACTACCATCTACTGGAGCGGTACGAAGCGGGCATCGTGCTGAGCGGTACGGAAGTGAAGTCGATCCGCGCCGGGAAGATGCAATTGCGGGAGAGCTACGCGCGTATTGAAAACGACGAAGCATGGTTGCTGAACGCCCATATCAGTGAATATTCGCATGGCAATCGGGAGAATCACCTACCCATGCGCGGACGCAAACTTCTGTTACACCGGCGGGAGATCGACAAGCTGCTGGGGATCACGCGCGAAAAGGGCCTCTCGCTGATCCCGACAAAAGTTTACCTGAAAGAGGGCAAGGTGAAGGCCGAGATCGCGGTGGCGAAGGGGAAGCAGCTTCACGATAAGCGCGAGGCCGACCGCAAACGCACCGATGAGCTGGAGGCGCGGAACGCGATTCGGGCCAACAAGGCACGCTACGAGCCTTGATGGCCGCACTTGAGACGCGCAATTGAGACAATCAGGAAAATGGAATTAACACTAGACCGTAAATCTCCTTTCGAGGTGCAAGCCGACGCCTTGATTGTGCTGGAGTTTGAGGAACAATCCTCGCTGCCGAAGGGCTACGAACCCATGCGGGAGGCCGGTGAATTGAAGGGCAAGCTGAAGGAGTTCGCCCTGCTGCACCACGTTCCCGGATACAAGGCGCACCGCATTCTGGTGGCGGGCGCGGGGATGAAGAAGAGCTTTCACAGTTCCGATCTGCGCACTGTAATCGCCGCGTCCGTGCGGTTTCTGAAAGCGCGCCATCTGGGCAAGGCGTCGCTTGTGCTGCCGGAAGATCTGTCGACGCCTGAACACGTCTCGGCGGCATCGGAAGGAGCGATACTGGGCGATTTTGAATGCGACCGGTTGAAGTCCGACCACGCGGAGGATACGCCGCTCGCTTCGTTTCACATTGTGGTGGATGGCGGCGGGGACGACCTGGAAGCGGGTCTGAAGAGGGGGCGGATTCTGGCGGAGAGCCAGAATTTTGCGCGCGCGCTGGGCAACGAGCCGGCCAATTTACTGACACCGACGATTCTGGCGGACCGGGCGCAGGCCATGGCCAGGGAGACGGGGCTGGGCTTCGAGGTTCTGGATGAGGCGCGCATGCGGGAGCTGGGCATGGGAGCGCTGCTGGGCGTATCCCAAGGCAGCGCCGAGCCGCCCGCCATGATCGTGCTGCGCTATGAGCCGAAACATCCGGCGGCCGGCAAGCCAAAGCTTGGGCTGGTCGGAAAGGGCGTGACTTTCGATACCGGCGGCATTTCCATCAAACCGGCCGACAAGATGGACCAGATGAAGTTCGATATGTGCGGGGCGGCGGCGGTAATCGGCGCGATGCGTGCGATTGCTCTATTGGAACCGTCGATTCCGGTCATCGGGGTCTGCCCGTCGGTTGAGAACATGCTGGGTCCCAAAGCGCAGCGCCCCGGCGATATCGTGACTTCTCTTTCCGGGAAGACGATCGAAGTGCTGAATACGGACGCGGAAGGCCGCCTGATTCTGGCCGACGCGCTGACTTACGCGCAACAACTGGGCTGCACCCATCTGGTAGACGCGGCTACGCTGACCGGAGCGGTGGTGGTGGCGCTGGGACATCATCACACGGGGATGTTTTCGACCGACGACGCGCTGCTGGAGCGCTGGAAACACGCGACTGAATCCGAGGGCGAGCCGATGTGGCGGTTGCCGCTGGGCGCGGAGTATCGCGAGCAACTCAAGAGCGGTTACGCCGACATGGGGAACATCGGCGGCCGCGACGGCGGCGCCATTACGGCGGCCATGTTTCTGAAGGAATTCGCGGGCGAGACCCCGTGGATCCATCTCGACATTGCCGGAACGGCCTGGAATGAGAAGAGCAAGCCCCATATGGCGGAGGGCGGGACGGGGGTTCTGGTGCGAAGCTTTGTGACGCTGGCGGTGAACTGGCGCGATTAGGTCACGGGCCTACCAGGCTCTTCTCCGTCTTACCAGGTGATAGAGGGACAGCAGGACCGTTGCGCCGATGACGGCCACGAAAAGGCTATAGAGGTTCAGGCCGCTGACGCCGGATGCGCCAAACAGGTGGAACAGCCAGCCACCGGCGAAAGCGCCGACAACCCCCAGCAGGATGTCGAGTACGAGGCCCTCGCCTCTTCGATTTACGATCTTGCTCGCGATGAACCCGGCGATCAGCCCGAGAACGATCCAAGCCAAAAATGACATCGTCTGTCCCGATTCCCTGGTCATTGAACCCTCGGAAGACAAGGACCTGGCGTAAACATCCACTGCCGATGAGGAACACAGTGCGAGCGCAAATGCGATGCGATGCGCCGATCTCGATTGGGTCATGAATTAACTTCCCTTCGAGTTCCGGCG
>Ga0182012_10001605_pt1 | contig 24597 bp, 19 predicted proteins | sample 612S2SmetaG_FD_120486 | JGI IMG/M metagenome (GOLD analysis project Ga0182012, IMG submission 120486) | Permafrost microbial communities from Stordalen Mire, Sweden - 612S2S metaG | ecosystem: Environmental > Terrestrial > Soil > Wetlands > Permafrost | place: Sweden: Stordalen | collected... | reverse complement strand
GGCGGCCCGTCAATATGATGTTCCAGTCCTACGCGCTGTTTCCGCATCTCAATGTCTTCGACAATATCGCCTTTGGCCTGCGCAGGCAGGGCGCGAGCCGGGAGGCCGTCGCCGCGCGAGTCGCCGAGCTGCTGGAGATCGTGCAGTTGCGGGACTTCGGCGCGCGGCGGATCGAGCAGCTTTCCGGCGGGCAGAAACAGCGCGTCGCGCTGGCGCGCGCTCTCGCGCCGGGGCCCTCGCTCCTGCTGCTGGACGAGCCGCTCGGCGCGCTGGACCGCAAGCTGCGCGAGGAGACGCAGTTCCAGCTCAAGGACATTCAGCGGCGGCTGAAGACCAGTTTCGTCATCGTCACCCACGACCAGGACGAGGCGCTGGCGCTCGCGGATCGCATCGCGGTGATGCGCGCCGGCAATATCGAGCAGATCGGCTCGCCGGTCGAGATTTACGAGCGGCCGGCAAGCCGATTCGTCGCTGGTTTCGTCGGCGCCACGAACATGATCGAAGGCGTCGTCGCGCATGACGACGGCGCATGGTTCGTCACGCCTTTTGGCCGCTTGAAGCGCGCCGATTGCGTATTGCCCGCCGGCGCGCGGGCGACGCTGTCGCTGCGACCGGAGCAGATCGCCGTGGCGCGGGATGGCGACGGAGTTGCGGGCGTCGTCGAGGACGTCGCCTTTCGCGGCGAGACAACGCAATTGCGCGTCGGCGTCGCGGGGCGGGCGGCCTTGCGCGTCTCTGCCAGCAAGGGAGAGGGCTTCCAGCTGGGGGAATCGGTGCGGCTGGAGATCGCGCCGGATGCAGGCGTGTTGTTCGCGGAGACCGAATGATGCGCGGCAAGCTGTCCTTTGGCCAGCGCGCGGTTCTGGGCGCGCCCTATCTTTGGGTCGTCGTGTTTTTCCTCGCGCCAATGGCGCTGATCGCCAAAATTTCGCTATCGCATCCGGCGCAGGCGCGGCCACCCTACGAGCCCGTTTTCAGCCTCAGCGATGGACTTGCGGGAAGTCTCGCCAAGCTGCAAACGCTGAGCCTCGACGCCTATCGCACCTTTGGCGAGGACAGGCTCTATCTCGATTCCTATCTGACCTCGCTGGCCATCGCGGGCGTCTCCACCGCGCTGATGCTGCTGGTCGCCTATCCCTTCGCTCTGGCGATGGCGCGCGCCCCACGCCGTCTGCGGCCGATCCTGATCGGGCTCGCCGTCGCGCCCTTCTGGACGAGCTTCCTTATCCGCGTCTACGCCTGGATCGCTTTGCTCAAGGACGAGGGCCTGATCAATCACGCGCTGATGGCGCTGCATCTGATCGACGCGCCGCTGTCCATTTACGCCACCAATGTCGCGGTGGTGATCGGCATTGTCTACAGCTATCTGCCCTTCATGCTGCTGCCGCTCTATGCCGCGCTGGAGCGGCAGGACCCGGCGCTGCGGGAGGCGGCTGCAGACCTTGGCGCCTCGCCCGCGCAGGTGTTCTGGCGCGTTACGCTGCCGCTTTCGCTGCCCGGCGTCGTCGCCGGCTGCCTGCTCGTTTTCATTCCGGCGGTCGGCGAATTCGTTATCCCCGATCTTCTCGGCGGCTCGGAAACGCTGATGATCGGCAAGACCTTGTGGACCGACTTTTTCGCCAACCGCGACTGGCCTGCGGCGAGCGCGGCGGCGATCTTGCTGCTCGTCTTGTTGATCGGCCCCTTGCTTGTCGCCGAGCGAGCCCGCCTGCGCGCGGAAGGGAAGCCCACATGAGCGCCGGCGTCAATCTCGCGCGCCGGGCGGCGATGGTTCTGGGCTTCGGCTTCCTCTACGGCCCGATCCTGATCCTCGCGGCGATGAGCTTCAACGCCTCGCGGCTCGTCACGGTCTGGGGCGGTTTTTCGACCAAATGGTATCTCGCGTTGCTCGACGACGCGGCGATGCTGAGCGCGGCGAAAATCAGCCTCGAAGCGGCCGCGCTTTCCGCGACCATCGCCACGCTGCTCGGCCTTTGCGCCGCCGTGGCGCTGGCGCGTTTCGGCGATTTTTCGACGCGCAACCTGTTCTTTGGAGCCTTGCACGCGCCTTTGGTGCTCCCCGAGGTTGTACTGGGCCTCGCTCTGCTCAGCGCCTTCGTCGCCTTCGGGATGGAGCGCGGCTTTGTGACGCTGGTCATCGCTCACGCCACCTTCACCATGTGCTTTGCGACCGTCGTGCTGCTGGCGGCGCTGCGCTCCTGCGACCCGACATTGGAGGAAGCGGCGCAGGATCTTGGCGCGACGCCCCTGCAGGCCTTTGTGCTGGTCGTGTTACCCTCCGTTGCGCCGTCGCTGGTCAGCGCATTCCTGCTCGCCTTCACTTTGTCCCTCGACGACCTCGTCATAGCGAGTTTCGCCACGGGACCGGGAGCGACGACGCTGCCCATGCGGATTTATTCGCAAGTGCGGCTTGGCGTCACGCCCGAAGTCAATGCGATTTCGACGCTGTTGCTGGCTTTCGTGGGCGTCGCGCTGGGCCTCTCGGCGCTGGCGGGGCGTCCTCGCGCGACGGCTGCGGGCGATTTGGCCTAATTCCCCTGCGCCGCCGCTGTAAATCCGCCCGGCCATTGACCACGGCTTTCGCCAGCGTCTATCTGTGACGCGAGGCTCTGGGGAGGGCCGTGAGATGTCGAAACAGCAAAGACCGCCAACCTATGGCGCAGGGCCGCGGATAAGCCTGGAGCGTCAACTTTTGTGGGTGGGCGCCGCGCTGCTGGCCCTCGCCGCGCTGACCCATGCGCTGAGCGCGATCCTGACCCCTTTCGTCGCCGGCACGGTTCTTGGCTATCTGCTCAACCCTGTGGCCGATCGCCTGCAGGCGGCGGGCATGTCGCGACTGAGCGCCACCTTGATCCTGCTGGCGGTCTTTATTTTTGTCGTGGTTTCGGCCGCCTTGTTGATCGTGCCGGTGCTGTCGCGCCAGCTTGAGGGGTTCATCACCAGCCTGCCGGGCTATGTGGCGACCTTGCAGGGGCTTTTGACGCAATGGAGCGAAAAGCTCACCGCCCATTACAATGAATTCCTGCAAAAATACGAACTTGGAGCTTCAGCGCCGGCGCTGGACCTGCAAAAATATATCAGCGACATCGTCGGCGACGGCACCTCGCTGGTCGCGGATTTCGCGCGTTCGCTGGTGTCGCGCGGCGTGGCCTTGATAAATGTGGTTTCGGTGATCGTGGTGACGCCAGTCGTCGCGTTCTACATGCTGCTGGACTGGGACTCCACGGTCGCCATTCTGGACGAAATGGTGCCCCCGCGCCATCGCGAAGAGGCGAGGCAGCTGGCGCATGACATTGACAAGGCGATGTCGGGCTTCTTGCGCGGCCAATCGGCGGTCTGCATGTTCCTGGGCTCTTGGTACGCGCTCGGACTCACGCTGATCGGCCTCAATTTTGGCTTTCTGATCGGAGTCATCGCGGGCTTTTTGAGCCTCATTCCCTATGTCGGGTCGATTACCGCCTTCGTGCTGTCGATCAGCGTGGCGCTGGTCCAGGGCTGGCCCGGCTGGCAACTGCCGCTGGAGGCCATCGCGGTCGTCAGCATCGGGCTTTTCCTTGACGGCAATGTACTGTCGCCCCGTCTTGTCGGCGCCTCGGTCGGCCTGCATCCGGTCTGGCTGATGTTCGCGCTGTTCGCTTTTGGCGCTCTTTTCGGGTTCGTCGGAATGATAATCGCCGTGCCGGTCGCGGCGGCGGCGGGGGTTATCCTGCGTTTTCTCGCGCGGCGCTACCGTGCGAGCGCTTTTTATCTTCGCCCGGCCAGTGTCGATTCTGGAGCGCCGGCGGAGGGGAACTAACCCGCGATGGGAGACGAGGGATCAGCGAAAGCGTCCGCTGCGCAACTTGCGCTGGAGCTTCCTGTCGACCCGAGTTTCGAGCGCGACGATTTCCTTCCCGCGCCCTCGAACCGCAACGCCCTCGATATAATAGATCAATGGCCCGATTGGCCTGATCATGCGCTGATGCTGGTCGGGCCGCCGGGCAGCGGCAAGAGCCATCTGGCGGCGATCTGGGCGCGCAAGGCGAGCGCCCTGACGGCGTCGCCGCGCAACATTCCCACGCTCCAGTTTCTTAACGAGGCAAAGCCTTCCGCCTTGTTGATTGATGACGTTGATCGCGTGGACGATGAGACCGCATTGTTTCATCTCTTGAATTTTCTTCGTGAAAACAATGGCTTTCTCTTGATGACCGCTGCCGCCCCGCCCCGCCCTGAAAGCGTGCGCCTGCCGGATCTGTTGTCACGTTTACGTCGCGCGCCGATGATTGAAATAGGAGCGCCGGATGACGAGCTGATGCGCGCGGTGATCGAGAAGTTGTTTCGGGACAGCCAGTTGTCGGTCGACCCGGCGGTGATCGATTATGTCGCCCTGCGGCTAGAGCGGTCGCTTGGCGCGGCGCGGGCCTTTGTGCGCAATATCGATCACGAGGCGCTCGCGCGGGGGCGCCGAGTCACACGCCCCCTGGCTGCGGAGCTGCTGGAGCGCCTGCGGGAGAGCTGAGCAAACAAATATCGCCGGATGGGGCGTCCTATGACATTATGCGGAACGGAAGCGGCGGAGATTTGATGGTGAAGCAACATACGCAAAATGCGAAAGGCGACGTGCTTGAGGCGGTGGGGGCGGACGTTGAGAGCGACATGCTAGCGCATCCGGAGGATCTGATTTCCTCGCCAAAGCGTTTCATCAACCGGGAATTGTCATGGCTCGAATTTAACCGCCGCGTGCTCGAGGAAGCCTCCAACCGAAATCATCCGCTGCTAGAGCAGCTGCGTTTCCTGTCGATTTCCGCCAATAACCTCGACGAATTCTTCATGGTGCGCGTCGCCGGCCTTCGCGGGCAAGTCCGTTCCGAATTCACAGCGCTGTCGCAGGACGGGCTCACTCCCGCCGAGCAACTGGCTTGCATCAACGAGCGGGTGGCGGAGCTGACCGCAGCTCAGGCGAGGCGCTGGCGTGAGTTGCGGCGGGATATCGAGGAGGTCGGAATTGTCATCGTCGAGCCCGGCGATTTGTCCAAGGCGGACCGCGACTGGCTCGAAGATCATTTCCTGACGCGCATCTTTCCTGTTCTGACGCCCCTCGCCGTCGATCCGGCGCATCCCTTCCCCTTCATTCCCAATCTAGGCTTCACTCTGGCGCTTGAGCTCATCCGCCCCGGTGACCGCAAGACGCTGCAGGCGCTGGTGCGCCTGCCGCAGAAGATCGAGCGTTTCGTCCGCCTGCCGGGAACCGCGACATTGCCGGGCGCCGCCGGTCACGGCCGCGAGCGCTTCATGCTGCTGGAAACGCTGATCGTGATGCACGCCCAGCGTCTGTTCCCCGGCTATATCTTGCGCGGGCAGGGGCTGTTCCGGGTCATTCGCGACAGCGATATTGAAGTCGAGGAAGAGGCCGAAGATCTCGTGCGGCTGTTCGAGACGGCGTTGAAGCGCCGCCGGCGCGGGTCGGTGATCCGGCTCGAATTCGCCACCGACATGCCGATGACGCTGCGCGCCCTGGTCGCGGCGGAACTGGGCGTCGACGACGACGAAGTGTTCGAGCTCGACGGCATGCTGGCGTTGATCGATCTCTCCGAACTGGTCGCGCTGGATCGTCCCGATCTGAAGTTCAAGCCTTACAACCCGCGCTTCCCGGAACGCGTGCGCGACAATGGCGGCGATTGCTTCCTGGCCATCAAGCAGAAGGACCTGGCGGTTCACCACCCTTATGAGTCCTTTGACGTTGTCGTGCAGTTTCTGCAGCAGGCGGCGCGCGATCCCAATGTCGTGGCGATCAAGCAGACGCTCTATCGCACGTCATCCAACAGTCCTATCGTGCGCGCGCTGATCGAGGCTGCGGAGGCGGGGAAGTCCGTTACTGCGCTGGTGGAGCTAAAGGCGCGCTTCGACGAGGAAGCGAACATCCGCTGGGCGCGCGACCTGGAGCGCGCTGGCGCGCAGGTGGTTTTCGGCTTTCTGGAGCTGAAGACGCATGGCAAGCTTTCGATGGTCGTGCGGCGCGAGGGCGCCGGGCTGGCCACTTACTGCCATGTCGGAACCGGCAATTACCATCCGGTGACGGCGCGCATCTATACCGATATCTCCCTCTTTACCGCCGATCCGGCGATTGGGCGCGATGTATCCCGGATATTCAACTACATCACGGGCTATGCCGAGCCCGCCGGCCTGGAGCGCATGTCGGTGTCGCCGATTTCGCTCAAGAAAAAGCTGCTCGAACATATCGATCAGGAAATCGCCTTCGCCAAGGCGGGCAAGCCCGCGACGATCTGGGGGAAGTGCAACGCGCTGGTTGATCCCGAAATCATCGACGCCCTTTATCTCGCCTCGCAGGCCGGCGTGTCGATCGAGCTTGTCGTGCGCGGCATCTGCTGCCTGCGGCCCGGCGTGCCGGGCCTTTCCGAGAACATCCGGGTCAAATCCATCGTCGGACGTTTTCTGGAACATGCGCGCGTCTACGCCTTTGGCGGCGGTTATGCGCTGCCGCATCCGCGCGCGTATGTCTATATTTCCTCCGCCGATCTCATGCCGCGCAACCTAGACCGGCGCGTCGAAGTGTTGATGCCGATCACCAATCAAACCGTGCATCAGCAGGTGCTCGACCAGATCATGATGGCGAATCTCATCGATAATGAGCAAAGCTACCGGCTCTTGCCGGATGGCTCGTCATCGCGCATAACCCCGCCCGAGGGCGAGGAGCGGTTCAACGCCCATAAGTATTTCATGACAAACCCGAGTCTCTCCGGTCGTGGCAAGTCTCTTAAAGAATGGCGTCCGCGTTCCCTCCTTAAGCGCAGGGACAATGAATGACGCGTTCCCGGAGCAACCGATCGCAATTGTCGATATCGGCTCCAATTCGGTGCGTCTCGTCGCCTATCAGCGGCTTTCGCGCGCGCTGACGCCGATTTTCAATGAAAAGGCGATGTGCGCCCTGGGCAAGGGCGTTGTCACCAGCGGGCGGCTCGCCGAGGACGGCGTCGAGAAGGCGCTGAAGGCGCTGCGCCGGTTTCGCGCACTATGCCAAACCATGGAGATCAGCGATATCACGGTGATCGCCACGGCCGCCGCCCGGGATGCGGCGAATGGCCCGACTTTCCTCGCCGCCGCGCGCGCGGCCATCGGGCAGGAAATCTCGCTGCTCACAGGCAAGCGGGAAGCCGAGCTTTCCGCGCTGGGCGTCATGTCGGCGATACACGCGCCGAACGGCGTGGTCGGCGATCTTGGCGGTGGTTCGCTGGAGCTCATCGACGTTGGCGGCAGCCTGAGCGGCAAGGGCGTGACCTTGCCGCTCGGCGGGCTTGCCCTGATGGACGCTTCGAAGCGTTCAACGCGCGAGGCCAGCCGGATCGCGCGCAAGGCGATGGCGGACGCGAAGCCGCTGGCCGATTTGCACGGGCGCACTTTCTACGCCGTCGGCGGCACATGGCGCGCGCTCGCCAAACTCCACATGCGCCAGCGCAATTATCCGCTCGACGTGATGCATAATTATCGCATCCAGACCAGTGAAGCCGCGGAGTTCGCGGGGCTGGTCGAGCGCATCGACAGCGACGCGATAACCGATATCGCCAGCGTCTCCGCCGCTCGGCGTCCGTTGCTGGCCTATGGCGCAATCGTGCTGGACGAAATCATACGCCGCTCCAGGCCGAAAGAAATCGTCATATCGGCGGCGGGCGTGCGCGAAGGCCTCCTGTATGAACGGCTGACCGAGGCGCAACGTGCCGCCGATCCGCTGCTTTGCGCGGCGCGCGAACTCGATGGCTTGCTGTCCCGGGCGCCGGCCTATGGCGAGGAACTGATCCTGTGGACCGACGCCTTCATGGTCTCCTGCGAACTCGACGAAACCGTCGAGGAAAAGCGTTTGCGCCACGCAGCCTGTCTGCTGTCGGACGTCGCCTGGCGCGCGCATCCTGACTACCGCGCGCAGCAGGCCACGAATATCGTCACCCACGGCGCCTTTGTCGGGGTCGATCATCCGGGCCGGGCATTTCTTGCGCTGGCGGTGGTGTTCCGCCATCAGGGGCTGGATGGCGAGCAGGGCATTTCCGCTCTTCGCGCGCTGATGACGACGCGCCTGCTGATCCGGGCGCGCGTGCTCGGGGCGGCGATGCGGGTAGCTTATCTGCTCTCGGCTTCCATGCCCGGCGTGCTGCCGCTGACACCGCTAAGCGTTCAGCGCGGGCGTCTGACGCTGAGCCTGCCCGCTGCGCGCGCCGACCTCGCCAGCGACCGATTGCTGGGCCGGGTCAAGGCGCTGGGTCGGTTGCTGGGGCTGGAGGCCGCGGTCGAGACGGTGTCAGACTGACTTTCAATATTTGCTCGCGACCAGCGTCGTTGCGCTTGCGTTCAGCGACCACAGGGGACGAACGGGCGACTCCAGAAACGCGTCTCATAGCCGCCTGGATTTCTCCGAGCCATATCGTGGGCGACGTAAAACTGTGTGCTGACGGGTCCGAAGTCGTGGCAGACAAATCGCGCCTATGAGGAATATGAAGGGCGGCGGAATTCTATAAATAATTGATCTTGAAAAACAACCATGGTTTCCGCCGCGCCGGCGTCGGGTGGCGAGCCTTTAGGCGGACCGAGCGAAGTCGCTGCGAAAAAAGGGATCTTTCCGCTGCCGCCGCATTGATCGAGCCTCGTGGGCCGCCCGGTTTCACGCCTTGACAGCGCGCCTTAGCGCCCGCAAAAACTCCGCGCATCGGCTTTACTTCGAACTTTGTGAGAATAATGCGGATTTTCGTCACCGGCGCCGCTGGGTTCATCGGTTTTCACCTCTCCAGGCGCCTGCTTGAGTTGGGCCATCAGGTCGATGGCTATGACGGCATGACCGCATATTATGATGTGCGCCTGAAGCAGGCGCGGCTCGCCATCCTGCTGGGCATGACGGGGTTCAGGCCGCATATCGCCATGCTGGAGGATATGTCGGCGCTTGAGCGCGCGGCCGAAATCGCCAGGCCTGACGTGATCGTGCATCTGGCCGCCCAGGCGGGCGTGCGCTACAGCCTCGAGAACCCGCGCGCCTATGTCGACTCAAATCTAGTTGGCGGTTTTAACCTGCTGGAGATCGCGCGCACGCATCCCGTGCGCCATCTGCTGATGGCTTCAACAAGCTCGGTCTACGGGGCCAATCCCGACGTGCCCTTCAGAGAGGCGCACAAGGCCGATCACCCGCTTACGCTCTACGCCGCCACCAAAAAAGCCAATGAGGCGATGGCGCATTCCTATTCACATCTTTGGGCGATTCCCACCACCATGTTCCGGTTTTTTACGGTCTATGGACCCTGGGGCCGGCCGGACATGGCGCTATTCAAATTCGTCGAGGCGATCGAAGCTGGACAACCGATCGACATTTACAACCATGGAAAGATGGCGCGCGACTTCACCTATATCGACGATCTCGTCGAAGCGGTCGTTCGCTTGATGGATTGCCCCCCGGAGCGCCCCTCAAGCGATCCGGCGACCTCTCCGGTCGCGCCATGGCGCGTTGTCAACATCGGGCGAGGGGAGCCGTTAAACCTGCTTGAGTTCATCGAGATGATCGAGCGCAAGCTCGGCAGGAAGGCGATCCGGAATTATCTCGACATGCAAAAAGGCGACGTGCCGCGGACCTATGCCGACAGCGCGCTACTGGAACGGTTGACGGGCTATCGGCCGGAGACTGGCGCGGAAGAGGGCGTGTCGGCCTTCGTCGACTGGTATCGCGACTATCGCGCCAGGGGTGAGTCTTCAGCCCATTGAAACCCAATTGTTTTTTCGCCGAAAACCCAAGCGATTGCGTTCAGTTGTCATTCAACACAAATGCGATAATCGCGGCGAAGCTTTTCATAAACGCCGCTCCCGGCTAAAGATTAACGAAATCATTACGGTGATTCGTGTACTTCGTTAGTCTCTTGTGCACATACGCGCCGGCTTCGCGCCCTCCCGCGTCATATTCCTCGCGTCGTCGCAGGTGTTCTTAAGTCTCGACGACTTCAGCTGGATGACCCCATGACGAAATTCGCGCTCGACTCCCTTGACCTGGCGGCCCTGTTGGCCTCCCGGGTTTGTCACGACGTCATTTCGCCCGTTGGCGCGATCGTCAATGGTCTTGAAGTGCTGGAGGAGGAGAAGGACGTCGAGATGCGCGGGCACGCCCTCGCATTGATCAAGTCCAGCGCCGCCGAAGCTTCGTCTCGCCTTCAGTTTTGCCGCCTCGCGTTTGGCGCGGCCGGCTCGAAAGGCTCCTCGATCGACACGGGCGACGCGGAGCATGTCACGCGGCAGCTGATCGCCGACGAGCGCACCCGCCTGGAGTGGAGCGTGCCGCGCGTTCTCATGGCGAAGAACAAGGTCAAGCTCTTGTTGAACCTCTGCTTGATCGCCGACGCGGCGATCCCTCGCGGCGGCGACATTTCAGTATCCTCGAAGGGCGAAGAGGATGCGATCGCCTTTCGTATCGAAGCGAAGGGAACCAACGCGCGCATCGCGGCGGGCCTGTCCAATCTGCTTGCCGGAGAACCCGACGAGGGCGTGATCGACGCTCGTGCGATCCAGGCCTATTACGCCGGGCTTGTCGCGCGCGCCTCCGGTCTCGAAATCGCGGTCACGCTGGCCGGCGACGTCGTGACGATCGAGGCGACGCCGGTCGCCGTCGAGGCCGAGCAGCAGGACGAGTCCCCCCAATCCGCCGTTGCCTGAGCGTTGCGCGGCGGCTTTCGACTTCAACGCCTTCGCGGCCATGCGGCGCGAGGGCGTTGAATGAGCGACTATCTCGCCCGTTTTTTCCTCAATCCCAGGACGCGCGAGCAGCAGCGCCATCTAACCACGCCATGGTCCGAATGGGTGATGGGCGAGAAGCTGATCGGACACAAGGGCTCGCTCGAAATTCCGCCCGACTACACGGATATTCTGGCTGGACAGACCAATCCGAGATTCTTCGAACAAAGGTTCGAGCGCGCGGCCGATGGCGTCGCCGCTTTCGAGTCGCTCGCCGCGAAAGCCGTCAGCGACGGCTTTTTTCTGACAGACATCACCCATTACTCGGAAGATTTCATTCCGTCCGACGCCAAGCCCAAACCGCAGTGGCAGCAGGACGTCGACCGCTTCTATCTCCAGGTGATCGCAGAGGATTATGGCCCCGAGCCGCCGGCCGACGCTCGCGTGCAGACCGAGCCCATGTGGCTGCTGTCGAAGGCCAGGCACACCCGTCGCGAGGACAAGGCGCTGGCAGCCAAAGCCGTGCCTTTCGCGCTGACCGCGCGCGGCCTCATCGGCCGGCGTAAAGGCGAAGAAGACAAATTCTACTCCTGGTCGCTGTCGAACATCGACGTCGCGGGTGACGTGGAGCAGGAGCTATTCCTCTGCTACGCCGATCTCAACGACGCCCCAAATGCTTTTGTCGCCATCCGCGAGGCTTGCGATCTCCGGGCCACGCCGTTCCGCGCGGAAAATCTCGCGCTGATGCAATGTTTCAACTTCCCTCAATACAGGGAAGACGCATTCGAGGCGGCGTTTACTTACGCCAAATTTGGCCGCGAATACGGTCAGCGCGACGGCTACGAGGACATCATATCGACGGCGGGATACGCTGCCTTCGCGAAGGGTCGCGACGAAGAAATTGCCTCGGGAAACGGTTTCGTGCGCTGGCGCGCGATGTCCGACCCGGCGCCGGTCGAGAAAATCGACGCGGCCGAAGCCGAGATCGGCCACAAATTTCCCCCGGACTATCGCGCGCAGCTCGCGCAGCGGGGCAGGAGCCAATTGGCGTTCTATCTCAAGGACGACTCGTCCTATCTCAAATTCGCTGCGCCCGGCGATCTCGCCGTGTGGGGCCGGGTCTTTCAGCACTGGCTCGACGGGAGCGGCGACGGCGATGGGGTTCACTCGGCGGACTGGCCGACGAAATTCGGCGTCGAGCGGCGCTCGCTCTGGTCCGTGGCGACGCCCTGGGACAACAGCTCCTGCATGGCGATCTGTCTCGCCGAGGGCGCCGCCTACGGCCACTGCTTCCTCTGGCGTCACGAAGAGAGCTACAATCTCGTTCCTCTCGGAGACTCCTTCGACGCGTCGGTCGAGGCGCTCAAATCGGGATTCATCGCCGGCGACGCCAATATCCGCAGCTTTTTCGCCTGAATCTTGCTGCGCCGGGGCTTGGGCTTCAGGCGCGAGTTTTCGCCTGCGGTTTCAACTCTCTTAACCCCTGTGCGTCAAAGTCGCTTTCGTTCGCCGCCGCCGCGGCGCGAGAGTCGCCATGGACGATTTGCTCACAGAGTTCCTTGCCGAGTCGGCCGAACACATCGACGCTGCGTCGATGGAGCTCGTACGCCTTGAAAAGGAGCCGAGCGATGTCGCGCTGATCGCCAGTCTTTTTCGTCACATTCATACTATCAAAGGCAGCAGCGGCTTTCTCAGTTTGCCGCGCGTTGGCCGGCTCACTCATGGCGCCGAGGCGCTCATCGGGCGTATGCGTGACGGCGCGCGAGCCAATGGCTCGCATATCTCACTGATTCTCGGCGTTATCGACCGTCTTTCATCGCTGCTTGCCGAGATTGGCCGCCTTGAGACTGAGCCGGAAGGCGACGATTCCGATCTGCTGGCCGAGCTTGAAGCGCAGACCCGGCAGCTTCAGGCCCCTCCGGAACCCGAAGCGCTGGCTCCGGCCTGGACCGCGCCGGCGCCCGCATCAGTCGCCGCCGAAGCGGAAGGACCTCCGGCCGAAAGTGGCGCGATCGACCCCCGCGTACGCGCATCCGAAACGGTTCGCGTGTCTGTCGGAGTGCTCGACCGGCTTATGGGCATAGTTTCGGAACTCGTGCTAACCCGCAATCAGTTGCTGGAGCTGTCCGCCGCGTTCGGGGACGAGCGGGTCAAGGGGTCGGTGCAAAATCTCTCCACGGTGACGAGTGATTTGCAGGACGCGGTCATGCGAGTCCGCATGCAGCCGGTCGGCAAATTATTCGCCACGCTGCCGCGTCTTGTCCGGGATCTGTCGGTGGAATTGCGCAAGAAGATAAAGCTTGAAAGCTTCGGCGCCGATACGGAGCTTGATCGTCAGGTGATCGAGCTGATTCGTGCGCCGCTGACCCACATCATACGCAATGCGGCGGACCATGGCATCGAGTCAGTCGCCCAGCGAGCCGCCGCTGGCAAGCCGGAGACGGGGCTTATCCGCGTTTCGGCGGCTTATGACGCCGGCCAGATCACGATCGAGATCAAGGATGACGGACGCGGGCTAAATGTCGCCCGGATCAAGGAAATTGCCCGTGAACGCGGCATTTTGAGCGCCCAGGCGCTGGAAAAGATGTCGGATGCGGATTTGTATCCGCTGGTGCTGCTGCCGGGCTTTTCCACCGCAGCGCAGGTGACGAAGGTTTCCGGTCGCGGCGTCGGTATGGACGTCGTGCGTGACAACATCCAGTCCATCGGCGGCACGGTCTCGCTAAACTCCCGTGGTGGCTTAGGGACGACAGTGACGCTGCGCATCCCGCTCACTCTCGCCATCGCCCCGGCGCTCATTCTCGCAAGCGGGGGATCTCGATTCGCCATTCCGCAAATGGCGGTGGTTGAAGTCGTCGGCATCGGCGACGGATTTGACAACGAGATTCAGCATATTCACGGCGCGCCTATCTTGCGCCTGCGCGGGGACGCGCTGCCTCTCGTTGATCTCGCCAAAACGCTGGAGCTCTCGCCAAGTGGCGAAGAAGATCTTACAAAGAGCGGCTTCGCCGTCATCTTGCGCGTGGGCGGCGTGCGTTTCGGCCTGCTGGTGGAGACGATCGCCGACGTACAGGAGGTCGTGATCGAGCCCGTCGTCGGCGCGCTGGCGCGCATCCGAGTATTCTCCGGCCAGACGATTCTTGGCGATGGAACCGCTGTCCTCATTCTTGATCCGGCGGCGATCGTCGAGCGCGCCGGCATAGAGAATATTGCGGATGGGCGCGCTGCGCAGGCTTCCACGAGCTATCGTCCCGAAAGGGAGAAGACCTGCATCGTCCTGTTGCGCGCGGGCGCTGGCGGGCTCAAGGCGCTGCCTTTGTCCCTGGTCATGCGCATCGAAGAAGTCGACCTTGCGCATCTCTCCCGCGCTGGAGATGCGTTCGTGATGCCGCACGAGAACCGCATATTGCCAGTCATTCCCGCTTCGAACGACATTGTGTTCGAGGATCGCGCTTATCCGATCCTGGTGCTGGCCGGCGCCGGGCAAGCGGTTGGCCTGCTTGTCGAGGAAGTCGTCGACGTACTGGAGGAAATCCTCGATCTGCAGATGCCGGGAGTGGACGAAAGGATTGTGGGCGTCGCCAATTTGCGGGGCGAGATCGTCGAACTGCTTGACATCACGCATTTCATCAATCGCGCCAATCCCGGCGCTTTGGCGCGCGGCGTAAACCGCCGTCCGCGAGTCCTGCTGGTCGACGACAAGCAGTTTTTCCGCGACATGCTGGGGCTCGCGCTGTCCGCCGCGGATTACGAAGTTAGTTGCGCGGCGTCAGGGCAGGAAGCGCTGGCGCTGATCGAAAAGGGACTGAAGATCGATGCTCTGGTCACCGATATCGACATGCCCGAAATGGATGGCTACAGGCTGACGCGTCAGCTTCTGTCTCAGCCAGACTGCGCGGACATTCCAGTTATCGCGCTGGCGCCCCAGGCGACCGCGCAAATTCGCGAGGCGGCGGAAGCCTGCGGGGCGCGCGCGGTCGCGGGAAAATTTGATCGCCACGCCCTGCTTGGCTTTCTGGAACGCTTCACTGGCATGGCTTACGTCTCGGGCAAGGACATCGAGCAGCGCGTCATGACGGAGATTGCGGCATGAGTTTCGATCTTGCCGATTTCAGCTACAGCCGTCAGCGTCCACAGACACGCGTCGTTGATGAGATTCGTCATTTCACCATCAGTGTGAGATCGCAAACCATCGGCCTGCCGGTGGATTGCGTCAAGACGATTTTCTATCTCGACAAGCTGACGCCCGTGCCGCTGGCGCCGCCTGAAGTCGCCGGGCTTGCCAACCTTCGTGGGCGTATTGTCACGGCGCTGTATCTCGATCGGTGTCTGCGCATTGATTCGGACGAGGATCAGCGCCAGTCGCTACTCGCTGTCGGAATTACTCACAATGGCGAAGACTACGCGCTGATCGTGGACGACACGGGCGACGTGATCGTCAGCGAGAACGCCGATCGCATCAGCTGTCCCGCGCATCTCGACCCGGATGTCGTCGGTTTGATGTCCGGCTGTTACCGCTATGACGGGGGCTTCCTGTCGATCATAGACATTGCGTCGCTGATCAAACGCGTTTCGCAGCAGTGCAATGCGACGCATGGTGTCGGCGCCGCCAGGAATTCAACAAAAGGAGCAGGTCAATGAAACAGGTTCTGGTCGTGGACGATAGCGCTGTGATTCGCAAAGTGGCGCGCCGCATACTTGAGGGACTTCATTTCCGCACTTCCGAGGCCCCCGACGGCAGGGTGGCGCTCGCTGAATGCGAGAGAATGATGCCCGACGTCATCCTGCTTGACTGGAACATGCCGGAGATGGACGGCTTCGAATTCCTGTGCGCGCTCCGCAAAATGCCCGGCGGAGCCGAGCCGAAGGTCGTGTTCTGCACGACGGAGAACGAAGTTGGACACATCGCCCGCGCCATGCACGCTGGAGCCGACGAATATATCATGAAGCCCTTCGATCAGAATATCGTGCGTTCGAAGTTCCAGGAAATAGGCCTCGTTTGATGCGTTGGTCCGCCCGCGCCTGACGGAGCGGGCAGCGTGTTGCGTAGGTTGGTGTGGGGCGCGTTGGCGATGAGTAGCTGTAAAGTACCCAGTTTGCGTGAAGTGGCGTGCGGTTGCCTCGGCGGCAAGGATTCGCGCGCATGAGTCTCGCTTATGCGCGCTTTCGTCGCCAGATGGCGGCCTTGACCGGCATCGCTCTCGGCGCCGACCGGCAATATCTTGCGGAAAGCCGGCTCGCGCCGGTGCTTCGCGCCCATAACGTCTCTGATCTGCTCGAATTGACCAGGGTCATTGAAGGGCGCGAAAACGAAACTCTTGTCCAAGAAGTCATCGACGCCATGACAACCAATGAAACTTCATTCTTTCGTGATCGCGCGCCTTTTGACGAATTTCGCGAGCGCGTATTGCCGGAACTGATGGCGGCGCGCGCGCATGAGCGACGCCTTCGAATCTGGTGCGCGGCGGCGTCGACGGGTCAGGAAGTCTATTCCCTGGCCATGACGCTCGACCACGAGGCGCGGGCCTTGCGCGGCTGGACGGTGGAAATCCTGGGCACGGATATTTCCAGCGCCGCGATCGAGGTCGCCCGAAAGGGGGTTTACAGCCAGTTCGAAGTGCAGCGGGGTCTCTCCACGAGTCATCTGCTGCGCTATTTCCATCGCCATGAAGAAAACTGGCGCGTCAATGAGCATCTGCGCGCGAAGGTCGCCTTCGGGGAATTCAATCTCCTGTCTGATCCGTCAGGATTGGGCGCGTTCGACGCGATATTCTGCCGCAATGTGCTCATGTATTTCGACCAGGACGTAAAGCGCGACGTTCTGAGCCGCCTCTCGGGCCTGCTTGCGCCTGACGGATTTCTGTTTGTGGGCTCCGCCGAGACAGTAGGCGACGCCGCGCCGATGTTCGTTCCTGGCTCGGATGACAGCATCTGGCGTCTGCGCGCAAGACCGCGCCCGAAACTCGCGCTCGCCTGAGGCCTTGAGAAAAGCGGCGATCAGACGGATGGCCGCGCCTGCGGCCCTCCGCTCAAAACAAAAGCGGCTTCATGTTCGGTTGACGAACATGAAGCCGCTTTTTTGTATCCGATGGTTTGACTGGTTCAGGCTGTGATGCGCTCGTCCGCTTCGCTCGGTTCGCGCAGCACATAGCCACGGCCCCAGACGGTCTCGATATAGTTGCGGCCTTCGCTGGCGTTGGCGAGCTTCTTGCGCAGCTTGCAGATGAAGACGTCGATGATCTTGAGTTCAGGCTCGTCCATTCCGCCGTAAAGGTGGTTGAGGAACATTTCCTTGGTCAGCGTCGTGCCCTTGCGGAGCGAGAGCAGCTCCAGCATCTGATATTCCTTGCCGGTCAGATGCACGCGCGCGCCGCTGACCTCGACCGTCTTCTGGTCAAGGTTGACGATGAGATCGCCGGTGGTGATGACCGATTGCGCATGTCCCTTGGACCGGCGCACGATCGCGTGGATTCTGGCGACAAGTTCGTCCTTGTGGAACGGCTTGGTGAGATAGTCGTCAGCCCCGAATCCGAGGCCCTTGACCTTGTCTTCGATGCCCGCGAGTCCGGACAGGATCAGAATAGGCGTCTTGACTTTGGCGACGCGCAGCGTCCGCAGAACCTCATAGCCCGACATGTCCGGAAGGTTAAGGTCGAGAAGGATGATGTCGTAGTCATAGAGCTTACCCAAGTCTATGCCTTCTTCGCCAAGGTCCGTCGTGTATACGTTGAAGTTCTCGGATTTGAGCATGAGCTCAATGCTCTGAGCCGTCGCGCTATCATCTTCGATCAATAAAACGCGCATGTTGGTTCCCCACCGAGCTCCGCAAAAATTCCCGCGACCGACTATGCGTCGCCGTCGCCGACATGAGGCTGCTCTTTCCCGCCTCTTCGAGGCCGAGCGCCCATGCCACCCATTTCGTTAACGCTAGGCGAAAATGGTTAACAAACTATCACTGTCGCCACACTTGATGACCGAACTTTTAATCACGAGACGCAAGTCTCCGCGACGCGGCGCGGGATACTAATTTGGCGTCGTCGAGGTCGGCGGAGCCAGGGAACGAGGGACTGTTCAATACGCTTGAGAAACAAGTCGGACGCATGATTCCGCAGGTAATTTCCAGCCGATCTTATCAAGGCGACGGCGGATTCGAATCACTTGTCCTGACAGCTTGTATAGCGTCCAATTTCTTCCGCGTGAATGCGTCTGTTGCAGCGCGAGAACCAGTCCCTGGCTGTGATAAAAAAACCGCATTTTTGCCTCAAAGTTCGGCTGATCGTGCTGGCATGCGTTGACTTGACGCAAGCCTTTCCCCTATATGCCGGCTGCGGCGTCGCCTCGTGAGGGGCGGCAATCGCGTCTTTGAGCGCGGGCCTTTCACGAAATGCCCGCGTTCCTGAAGCCTCCCGTCCGAGCGTGAACCTAGCCGCCATTGCGGCGCGTCGCGCTTGATCCAGGGGGCTTTGGTGGAAAGTTTGGTCTGGCGTGCGCGGCCACTTGGCGAGTCCGGGTGGCCTATGCGCGTACAGTTGAGCAGGGCAATATGGGGACGTCACGTCCCATGGAAGAGCAGGCAAGCGCAAAACGCAAGTTTTGACCTTGCCGCCAGCGGAGAGCAGCGGTGAAGAGGACATATCAACCCAGCAAAATCGTGCGCAAGCGTCGTCACGGCTTTCGCGCGCGCATCGCGACCGTGGGCGGCCGCAAGGTCATCGCTGCGCGGCGCGCCCGCGGCCGCAAGCGCTTGTCGGCCTGAGCAAAGTCGTCAAGCCTCCTTTCGGGCGGGCGGACAAGATGACAGATGACGCGTCAGGCGGGCCGTTCCCCAGCCTTGCTCCGCCTGAAAGGCTGCGGCGGCGAAGCGACTACCTGCGCGCCGCCCAGAGCGGGCAGTCGCGTCAGTCCCGCGCGTTCAAGCTGCAAATGGCGATGCGCGACGAGAAGTCCCTCGGAGCGCCGCGTTTTGGCTTCACCGTCACGAAGAAAGTGGCGGGAGCCGTTGGTCGCAACAGGATCCGGCGACGCCTAAAGGAAGCGCTGCGCGTTTCCGGCGCCCTTGCCGCTCGTCCTGGCCGAGACTACGTGTTCGTCGCCCGCCGGGCGGCCCTTACGGAGCCGTTTTCCAACCTTGTGACGCAAATGGCCGATGGTCTTGCGCGGCTTGGCCGCCTCGACGCAATCCCTCGCCCGCAAAACCCAAAGAACAGGCCCGTCGCGCCATGACCCAACACACGAAAAACCTGCTCATCGCCGCCGCGCTATCGATCGCGTTCATCAGCATTTGGGATTATTTCTACGCCTTCCCGCAGATGGACAAGCAGCGCGCGCGGATGGCGGAACAGCAGCGGGAAAGCACGCTGCCCAAGCTTGGCGCCCCGGAGAAGCCGGCCGCGGGAGTCGTGACCGCGAAGCCCGCCGTCGTCAAGTCTCGTGCGGAAGCATTGGCGGATAGTCCGCGAATCTCGATCGAAACCCGTTCGATCGCAGGTTCGATCGCGCTCAAGGGTGCGCGCATCGACGACATTTCGCTCAAGAACTACCACGAGACGGTGGACCGCAGCAGCCCGATCATTGTGCTCCTGTCGCCGGAAGACAGCCCGACCCCCTATTTCGCCGAACTCGGCTTTCTGACCGCGGCGGTCGAACAGCCGCCGGCGCTGCCGACCACCGACACGCTGTGGACCGCCGACAGCGACAAGCTGACGGCCGAGCATCCCGTCACGCTCAGCTATGACAATGGGCAGGGGCTCCGCTTCAAGCGCAAGATCTCGGTCGATGATGAATATCTCTTTACGGTCGAGGACAGCGTTGAGAACGCCAGCGACAAGCCGATTCAGCTCTATTCCTATGCGCGCGTGACCAGAGTCGGCCGGCCGAAGGGGTCGGGATACGCGGCGCTGCACGAGGGCTTCATCGGCGTCATCGGCGAAGAGGGCGCCCAGGAAGTCAATTACGACAAGATCGAAAAGGAACCGCATGGCGTAAAGACCTTCAAGGGCGCTGGCGGCTGGGTTGGCTTCACCGACAAATACTGGGGCGCCGTCGTCGCGCCGGATCAGTCCGCGCCGCTGGAAGCGCGCTACTCCTCCATTGGCGGCAAGAGCTATCAGGCCGACACTGTCTCCGAGCCACTGACGGTGGAGCCCGGCAAGTCCACCTCGGCGCAGGTGCATGTCTTCGCCGGCGCCAAGGAAGTGGATACGCTCGACGCCTACAAGACCAATCCTGGCCTTAAGCGATTCGATCTTCTGATCGATTGGGGCTGGTTCTATTTCATCACGCGGCCGATGTTCCGCGCCATCGACTTCCTGTTCAAGATTCTGGGCAATTTTGGCCTCGCGGTCATGGCGGTGACGGTGCTGGTCAAGCTCGCCTTCCTGCCGATCGCCAACCGCAGTTATCAATCGATCGCCAAAATGCGGTCGATCCAGCCCAAGATCAAAGAGCTGAAGGAAAAATACGGCGACGACAAGCACAAGTTCAACATGGAGCAGATGGAACTCTACAAGCGCGAGAAGATCAGCCCTCTCGGCGGCTGTATCCCGATGCTGCTTCAGATTCCGGTGTTCTTCTCGCTCTACAAGGTGCTGGTGGTCACCATCGAAATGCGGCAGGCGCCCTTCTTTGGCTGGATCAAGGATCTTTCCGCTCCCGATCCGACCAATCTCTTCACGCTCTTCGGCTTGATCCATTGGGACCCGAGCCGTGTGGCGATCCTCGGCCCTTATCTCGCGCTCGGCGTGTGGCCGCTGCTGATGGGCGTGACCATGTGGCTCCAGATGAAGATGAACCCGGAGCCGACCGACGAAATCCAGAAGACAATGTTCAGCTGGATGCCGGTGATGTTCACCTTCACCATGGGCGGCTTCGCCTCGGGGCTTGTCATTTATTGGACCTGGAACAACCTTCTGTCGATCATCCAGCAATGGATCATCATGAAGCGCGCCGGCATAAAGTTCGAACTATGGGACAATTTGCGCAAGACCTTCGGTCGAGCGTAGCTTCCGCGGCGGCGCCGGATATTCGTCTCGCGCCGCTTCTCTTTTGCCGCCGCGTCATGGCGGCGAGGGACTTCTCGTGACCGATTCCCCCGACGTTGATTTCGCGGAAGACGGCCGGCTTCTCTTCGCCGGCTCCTGCGAGTTTATTTTCGCCGCCGCCAGGCCGGATGATCTCCCGCCTTCCGGGCCGCCGGAGATAGCTTTCGCCGGACGCTCCAACGTGGGAAAATCCTCGCTGCTCAACGCCCTCACCAATCGCAAGACGCTGGCGCGCGTCTCTAATACGCCGGGCCGCACGCAGCAGCTCAATTTCTTCGCGCTGGGGGGTACGAGCCCCGAGCAGGCTCGGCTGCGTCTCGTCGACATGCCCGGATATGGCTACGCGGCCGTGGGCAAGGACAAGATCGCCAATTGGACGAAGGTGATGCGCGATTATCTGCGCGGTCGGGCGAGCCTCTCGCGGGTGTTCGTGCTGATCGACGCGCGGCGCGGCGTGAAGGACGTCGACGAAGAAATGTTCAATCTGCTCGACCAGAGCGCCGTGTCCTATCAGATCGTCCTGACCAAGCATGACGAGGTGAAAGTCTCCGAGCGCGAGCAAGTGATCGAGGTGACCCTGGCGGCGCTGGCCAGGCGTCCCGCAGCCTATCCGCAGCTTGTCTTCACTTCGTCGCAAACAGGTGAAGGGATTACGCAACTGCGAGCGGCGATCGCGCAATTGCTCCACGAACGAAACGCTTGAACATTCCCGCCGTCAGGTCGCACTGCGGCGCAAAGGCTCAGGGAACCGCTCCAATGACCGACAATTCCCCGGACGACGCCCTTCAGCAGGCCCGCATCCTGATGCAGGCGTTGCCGCATATGCTGCGCTACGACGAGGCCACCGTCGTGGTGAAATATGGCGGCCATGCCATGGGCGACGATTCGGTCGCGCGCGATTTTTCCCGCGACATGGTGCTGCTTGAGCAATCCGGCGTGAACCCTGTCGTCGTGCATGGCGGCGGTCCGCAGATCGGCGCGATGCTCAAGAAGCTTGGCATAGCCTCGCAATTCTCGGACGGCTTGCGCGTCACCGACAAGGCGACGATGGACATCGTCGAAATGGTGCTGGCCGGCGCCATCAACAAGCAGATCGTTGGATTCATCAACGCCGAAGGCGGCCGCGCCATCGGACTTTGCGGCAAGGACGGCCGCATGGTTACGGCCGCCAAGCTCGCGCGTCCCGCGAGCGCGAACGGCGATCAGGTGGACCTCGGCTTCGTCGGAGAGCCGGTCAAGGTGGACACGACGGTGCTCGATCAGGTGCTCGGGCGCGAACTGATCCCTGTGCTGGCGCCCATCGCGCAAGGGCCGGGCGGCGACACCTACAACATCAACGCCGACACTTTCGCTGGCGCCATCGCCGGCGCTCTCGGGGCCAAGCGCCTGCTATTCCTCACCGACGTGCCCGGCGTGCTCGACAAGGACAAGAAGCTCATCGAGGAATTGAGGGTCGGAGACATCCCGGGCCTCATCGCCGACGGCACGATCACCGGCGGGATGATTCCCAAGGTGGAAACCTGCATGTACGCGATCGAGCGCGGCGTCGAGGGCGTCGTCATCCTGGACGGCAAGCTGCCGCATGCGGTGCTGATCGAATTGCTGACGGATCACGGCGCCGGCACGCTGATCACGCGATGACGCTCGTCGGTCGAAAGGGATGACGCACAGGCCGATCGACAGCGAAACCGCCGATCCGAGGGAAGCCGGGGGCGTCGTCTCCCGCTTCGCCCGGATCGACACTTTCGTGTTCGATCTGGACAACACACTTTATCCGCCATCCTCGGACCTCTGGCCCAAGATCGACGATCGCATCACGCTGTTCATGATACGCCTGTTCGGGCTCGACAGCCTGTCGCTGCGCGCCCTGCAAAAGCATTATTACCTGCGTTACGGAACGACTTTGCGCGGCCTGATGACCGAGCACGGCGTCGACGCGGAAACCTATCTGCATTATGTGCACGACATCGACCGCTCGTCGCTTAAGCCCGATCACACTCTCGCCGCGGCTATCGCCGCTCTGCCGGGGCGAAAGCTCATCCTCACCAATGGCTCGCGCGACCATGCGCTGAAGACCGCACGTCAGCTCGGGATCGACCATCTTTTCGAGGATATTTTCGACATCATCGCCGCCGATTTCGTGGCGAAGCCCGACGAGGGCGTTTACAGGCGCTTTTTCGAGAAACATGACGTGGAGCCCAAAAGCTCCGTGCTGTTCGAGGACATCGCCCGCAATCTGGTCGTCCCGCATCGGCGGGGCATGACGACGGTGCTGGTGACGCCGCGCGCGGGCGAGGAACATGAACGCGAAGCCTGGGAAGTCGCCCATGGCGCCGAGCCGCATGTCGATTTCGTCACGGACAATCTGACTGCGTTTCTCGAATCCATCGTCACGCGTTAGGCGGCGCTTGAAGCGCTCCCACTCGCGCGGTCGTCAGCGCGAGACCGGCGACCGTCATCGTGTGATCGGCAATCATGGTCTCTTCGTCCGTGGGAACGACAAGAATTGGCGTCCCTCCATCATTCGAAATTCGCTCCGCGTTCTTGAGATTGGCTTGCGGGTCAAGCTCCAGCCCCAGCCATTGCATGTGTTCGACGACCCCGGCGCGAACGAGCGCGGAATGCTCGCCAATGCCAGCGGTGAAAACCAGTCCGTCGAGACCGGAGAGCGCCGCCGTCAGGGCGCCAATCTCCATGCGAATGCGATTGATGTAATAGGCGATCGCCTCGCGCGCCTCGCGCGCCGGCGCGGCCTCAAGCGCGCGCATGTCCTGCGAGGCGCCGGAGAGCCCCTTCAGGCCGGATTGCTCGTAGAGAAGATGGGTAAGGTCGTCGACCGACATTTTCTCGTGGGCAAGGAGGTATATCAGCAAGCCCGGGTCGATCTGGCCGCAGCGAGTGCCCATCGGCAGACCGTCAAGAGCCGAAAATCCCATGGTCGAGGCCACGGATCGGCCGTCGTGCATCGCGCAAAGCGAGGCTCCATTGCCAAGATGCGCGACGATCATGCGTCCGCAAGCCAGCACAGGGTCGATCTCGCGCATCCTGCGCGCGATATATTCGTAGGAAAGGCCGTGAAAGCCGAAACGCCGCAGTCCCTGATCGTAGTATTTGCGGGGCAGGGCGTAGGCGTCATGGACGAAGCTGTGCCCGCGATGAAAGGCGGTGTCGAAACAGGCGACCTGCGGCACATGCGGAAAAGCGGCGCGCGCCGCGTCGATTCCGGCGAGATTGTGCGGCTGATGCAGCGGAGCCAATGGCGCAAGCGCCCGTAGGTCCGACAGCATGCCGTCGTCGATGATCGTGGGGGCCGTATAAGTCAGACCGCCATGCACGACTCTGTGGCCGATGGCGCCGATCAGATTTTCGGGAAATGCGTTCTCGATCCAATCCAGGATGATGCCGATCGCGGCTTCATGGTCCGCCGCCTTTGCGGCGCCCTCTCCGCTCTCGCCGTCGACGACGCGCGCATGGAAAAACGGCTCGGCGCCAATGCCCTCTATCTGACCAGTCGCCACCATCCGCGGCCAGGTCGCCGCTGGCGCGAAAAGCGCGAACTTGACCGAGGACGAACCTGCGTTGAGCGTGAGTACGCGATCGCCCATGCCTCTTCCCCGATTCCGTGAATATGGAGAGGCTTATAGTCCGCTTGAGTGACGGAACGAAATCTCTGCTTTTCGCGAGGAGGCCGGCGAGACTTCCTTGGCTCATTTAGCCAGAGTGAAGAAGCGTGAACTCATTCGCAGAAAGACGCCCGACCCATTGGGGCCGGGCGCCAGTTTTCATGAAACTCAGTAGTGGTGATGATGGTGATGGTGGTGATGATAATGGCAATGATGGTGGTGGTGGTGATGATGGTGATAGTAAG
>Ga0182012_10001604_pt1 | contig 24599 bp, 20 predicted proteins | sample 612S2SmetaG_FD_120486 | JGI IMG/M metagenome (GOLD analysis project Ga0182012, IMG submission 120486) | Permafrost microbial communities from Stordalen Mire, Sweden - 612S2S metaG | ecosystem: Environmental > Terrestrial > Soil > Wetlands > Permafrost | place: Sweden: Stordalen | collected... | reverse complement strand
CTCCAGCGCCACCGATACGCGGATTGAGCGGCGGCGTTTCGTGACGAATGCCAATGTGTGGGCAACTTTGGTGAAAGCAGACCGACTTGGCTTGTTGAGCAGGGTGGAAATCGAAGGGCGGATCGGCCGCTCGTTAGATGAATTTAAACGCGAACTACTGTCCATGTTCGGTCACGAAGGTTACATCGTCGATAGCTTAGATGTCTTAACCGCTTTCCCCGCGCGAAACGTAACCTTAGATTTTTGCCATGTGTTCGATGGCTTCTGGTCTTTCGAGTCAGACCAGGAAATGTCGATTTTTCGGAACACCGCGGATCTTTTTCTGAAGAGCGAGACACTGCAGGACGATTCGCGGCACTGCTTCCTGATTGCGGCGGACAATCCGAATGTTTCATTTTTCAACAGAATTGGGGCGGCCTCCTATCATGGAAGAACAATGTGGCCTACCTTCAATGTGGAATTCGCCGACCGGCTGATTGATCTACATGCGCAACAAGGCAATATCGGCGAACATCACGTTGCCGCCCGGCGGATTTTAACGCAGCTGAGGGCTTATATCGAAACGTTGGGGTTTTACCCTGAGATCCTGCGCGCCAGTGGACAGCCATACAGAACGTGGATTTACCGCTGCGCTCGCGCCGATAGCTGGTTTCCGAGGTTGGTTTCGGTCGAAGCGAGGCTGGACCGGATAGGAATGCGCGGCGCTGGATAGATTTCTACACCGATGCATATTCGCAGAGGGTGGCGGAGCTCACGAGGACGTGAGACGTGTCCTCCTAGTTGCAGACTATTGAAAACATGGAGCGGGAGACGAGAATCGAACTCGCAACCAACAGCTTGGAAGGCTGTGACTCTACCATTGAGTTACTCCCGCGATTCCATTTGCCAACATAGCACAGGCGCGCAACTCAATCGCTCATGCCTGTACGACACGGCAAACGTTCGTCAGGTTTGCCAACTAACGCGTCGCTTCCAAGGCCAGCACGGCGTATCCCGTAGCTGCATCCGACATGAACCGCCCAATATCGCTCGCCGGATCGCGCTTCTTATTCAGCGAATAAGCGCGCCACGAACCGTCTTCCTTGCTCTGATTCTGTTCGAGCCAAGTCCGTCCGGACAGACACGCGGCCTGATAATGGCCCGTGTGAGCTTGCTTGAGCGCCAGGGTCACAAGTCCGGTGGCATACCCGTCGCTATTGTTATCCTGCTCCGTCTTGTCGGAACGCGTCCAAGCCCCCAAACTCGCCAGTGCCCAACCGCCATCGGGCCGCTGCTGTTTAATGATCGAGTCCACTAGTTCTCGCCTATCTTTACCGGAAAGTAATCCGGGAAACTTGCTGGAGGCCCACAACAGAACAATCTTGTTCAACATGGGCTGTGCCGCGTATTCGCGCTTCAAGTAAGCCTTCAGCAATTTTAAATTTTCCTGAATGGCCGGCTCTTTGCTGTAATGATTCGGCGCCAAGGCCACGGCCAGCGCCATAAAAGTTGCGCCCTGATACTGCGAATCGCCGCCCGATTCCCACGGCGCCAGGTGGAAGACCTGCCAAGTCCACGCCCCGGCATGCTCACCGGTTTTCAACTGCAATGCCCAAGCGGATTCGAAAGCAGTGCGCGCCAGCGGCTCCAGCTTCTTTTCATCCGCGCTGTTGGCGGCCAACACCAAAGCGTTGAGAACGGATTCGGTCGATCTGGATTCCTTCGCTTTCCCGACGCCATACTTCTCGTCGGAGTAGAAGGGCTCCACTTCTTTCCACATCGCCACCCGCTTTTGCACGTTCTTGAGAACGCTCACCTCTGGCGCGGGTGTGTCTTTTTCGCCGAGTGATGAGCCGAGTTTCAAACGCGAAAGGGTATAGGGCAAGATCGTATGGCACGACACACAAGCGGTGCCATGATCACGCTGTGCTCCCGGCCAAGTCTCCCACCATGTCGCACGGCCATCGAGATATTTGGCCGCCGCCGCCGGATTCCAGCCTGCCGAAGAATTGGAGTCAGCAACGGAATTCTCCGGGCCGGCGCAAAAACTAGACTGAGTTAGGCAACCAATCAAGGCTAGCGAAGCAACGCAATACTTCATTGAAGATCTCCCTTACGCACGGCGCGGAAATTCGTCTTTCTAGAGGCAGCTTGCTACGTGGCTAAGCAATTCTTGAATTATATCAAGGAGTTTCTGGCAGCACACCCGACACCAGCACCGGCGACCGCGCACTCCTTACGGTGGACCACGCAAAGCCGGCCGCCAGCAACACGCCGTAAATATAGGGCAGAATCGCGTAGGGTCCGGCGGGTACCGGATACAGACTCCCAAGCAGCGCTACTCCCATAGCGACGACCGCTAGCAATGAAACAGCAATTGCTTGCGGGGTCAAACGGCCCAGCGAACGCAGGTAAAGAGGCGCGGCAATCGAAACCAGAATATAAACCGTTACAAAGCCAAACGTTGCCACCGTCCCCAACAGTCCATATATGTCGAATAGATTAAGTCCCCGCAGAATTAAGATTCCCGCGGGGATAAAAGCCGCGATCGAACTCAGCAAAACAGCCCGATGCGGCGTCTGATTCTGTTCATGCGCTTCGCCCAATACAGCATGCAAGGCGCCATGCCGCCCCATCAGAAACAAGACGCGGGCAGCGGCGGTGATACAGGCCAAGAAGCACGAGAAGAAACTCACTACCGCACCCAGATCCGTTAGCGTGCCGATGATAGGAGGCAATCCAGCCTTCTGCGCAAGCAGATGCAATGGCGCCAAGCTCTTGTCCAGCCCCACTGCCTCGCCTCTGAAACCCAACACCTCCGCATAAGCGCAAAGGAAAAAGAAGAGGCCCGTCAGGATAGCGCTCCACTTCACCGCTCGGGGGATGCTCGTCAACGGATCTCTCGCCTCCGAACCGAGCGATGTGGCACTTTCAAAGCCGACCGAACTGAACATCGCCAACACCAGGCCCAGGCGTAGTTGTTCAGGCGTAACGCCATGCATCGTGAATTGCGCCATGTCGATATGCGCTCCGTTCTTGACGATGACACCAATCGCTACCACTGAAATGAGAGCCACCGAAACGGCTTCGAGCCAAAGCATCAGCCGCGCGGACATTTGCACATCACGATAGGCCAGGTAGCAAGCTATAACCATGACAAGAGCGGCTAATAAAACGGGGAACAACTGAAAGCCAAACCGCTCGCGCAGAATCACATTCAGGTAGTTCGTAACTCCCGAACTCACTGCCGCCGCCGTACCGACATAGGCAATTACCAAGGCCCAGCCAGCCAATACGCCAAAACGGCGGTGCATGTGGTCGGTGATGTACGTGTACAGAGAACCAGGCGAAGAGGAGAGCCTGGCGAATTGATTCACGTTCAGGGCAACCAGCAGAATGCTGATTGTAGAAATAATAAAGGCGATCGCGCAGCCTTGTCCCGCGAGAGCGAAAACCAAGGGAACGGTCATAACCGGAGCGCCGGTGGGCGCAATTAAGCCGACTGATTGCGCCAACGTCTCGCTGGGAGACAAAGTGGCGGATTTCAGCCCGTAAGAAGGCGATTTTGGAGACTCTGGCGCGGACGGGGCGGCAGGATCAACTAACCTTACCGAAGTGTTGCCAAGTTCCATCCACCTAGACTAGCATTAGATATTGCGATTTTTTGGTTCGGGCCGCATGGCCGTCCGTCCAACAGCCGTGTTGCTGAAACGGTCGCAAAAGCCACTCGACAACAACGCTAGAAAGGCGGCAATATGGCAAGTCAACTCGAACTCCACAACGAGGTCGCGGAATACGCGGCGAAGCAATCCCAGCAAAATAGAGGTCCGGTGGCGCATCCGCTCGACCCGTTGTCCGCCGCTGAACTGGAAGCGGCGGTTCACATACTTCGCCGCGAGAATCATCTCGACATAGGCGTGAGGATCGTTTCCATTAACCTAATTGAGCCGGCGAAATCTCTTGTTGAGGCTTACAAAATCGGTGACGAGTTTGAACGAAAGGCCCTGGCCGTTCTGGTCGACCGCGTCAAACGCGCTGCGAGTGAGGTGGTAGTGGATCTAGCGGGAAATGGTGTGGCTTCCGTTACTCTTCTGCCGAGTGACATTCAGCCTTCCATTATGCTCGACGAATTTAGCGAGTGCGAGGAAGCCGTCCGCCGTTCACCTCTTTTTAAGGAAGCCCTCGAAAAGCGCGGTGTAACCGATGCCGATCTCGTTATGGTGGAACCTTGGTCTGCTGGTCATTACGGCACGGAACTGCCGGAAGATGCGGGTATCCGTCGGATGCGTGCTTTGTGCTTTGTCCGGTCCGAAGCCAAAGATAACGGTTATGCCCGCCCACTCGATAGCATGGTGATTCTGGTCGATCTCTACAAAATGGAAGTGATCCGGATTGAGGATTATCCGATCACGCCGCTGCCTCCGGAACCTGGGAATTGGGCGCGCGAATACATACCCAGCATGCGCCAGGATCTTAAGCCTGTCGATATTGTCCAGCCGGAAGGTGCCAGCTTCACGGTCGACGGCAATGAGGTTGCGTGGCAAAAATGGAAGTTTCGGGTGGGCTTCACCTCACGCGAGGGTCTGGTTCTGCACACTGTCAGCTATAACGACGACGGTACCGAGCGCCCCATCCTGTATCGCGCCTCCATTTGCGAGATGGTGGTCCCCTACGGAGATCCCGGTGAGCAGTATTACAGGAAGAACGCGTTTGATATCGGCGAATATGGCCTCGGAATGTTGGCTAACTCGCTGGCGCTCGGTTGTGACTGTCTGGGAGTCATCTACTACTTCGACTTTCCGTTTGTTGATAGTCACGGAAAAGTTGCGCCGCTCAAGAACGCTGTGTGCTTGCATGAGGAAGACTTCGGCATCCTATGGAAGCATACGGACTGGCGCACCGGCCAGTCCGAGGTCCGGCGCTCCCGCCGCCTCTCCGTGTCATTCATCGCTACGGTCGGGAACTATGAGTACGGTTTCTATTGGTACTTCTATCAAGATGGTTCCATCCAATGTGAAATCAAACTTACTGGCATCATGAACACCACTGCGCTGGCGCCGGGCCAGAAATCGCAATATGGCATGGAAGTTGCGCCGCAACTGAATGCGCCCTTCCATCAACACATTTTTGCCGCCCGTTTGGTACCGAGCGTGGATGGCCCGAATAATTCGGTTTACGAAGTGAACAGTGTCGGCGTTCCCACGGGCGCCAGTAACCCCCATGGCAATGCTTTCCTGGCACAGGAGACGCTCTTGGCAAGCGAGAAGGAAGCGCAGCGGCGTACGAATTCTTCAACCGCCCGCTTCTGGCGCGTGGTCAATCCGAGCAAGCCCAACCGTCTCGGACGCCCAGTGGGCTATCGATTAGTGCCCGGGGAAAATTGCCCACCATTGGCGCAGCCCGACGCAAAAATCATGCGCCGCGCCGGTTTTACGGCCAATCAAGTTTGGGTAACGCCCTACAACACTCAAGAACGCTTCGCCGCCGGCGATTATCCGAATCAACATCCGACTGGCGATGGCTTGCCGCGCTGGACGCAAGCCAACCGCAAAGTGGACGACACTGAGGTAAGTCTCTGGTACGTATTCGGCCATAATCACGTGCCGCGCCCGGAAGATTGGCCCGTGATGCCCGTTGCCATGCTCGGATTCCAATTCCGGCCGGATGGATTCTTCACCCAAAGTCCAGCTATGGACGTGCCTCCTCCCGCCGCCAAGTCGTGCTGCCACTAATTCCGAGCTATTGGAGCAAGAATGAAAACAATACTCTCAGCGCTGTATCTTTTTGCGTCGCTTGGCAGAGCGGGCACGCTTTATCTCCCGGCATACCCGTCCTCCGTCCTGGTCATTGATGAGTCGGATTTCAAGATCCTTGACCGGATTCCTTTGATGACGGGTACGCCCAGTTCCATGCGCTTGTCGCCCGATCATACAAAGCTGTATATCACGACTATCGACCACAACGGCTTCGAAATTGTCGATCTCGCAACCCGTAAGGTAACTACCCACTTTGTCCTCGACACTCCCACCAAGCGCTATCGAATGCGGGGCGGTGTCGTTGATCCCGATGGTAAGTTCTTCTACACAGTGAGTAAAGAGATCGATCAGCTCCCCGATCATTTTGAAGTCTCCCGCCCTAAAATCACCACCGTTGACCTGGCGACCCAGAAAATTGTCAAAACCGCCGAGATGTCGAAGGAGGACGAGCTAGCTTACCGGCCTGCTTTTGACATCTCGCCGGACGGAAAGTATCTCTATCAGTTTGGGCCCAAAATTGCCGTTATTCAGACGTCGGACCTAAAGGTGATTGACCATCTGGACTTGGCCGCGCCGGACTCGGAGGGAATGGAGAACGTACGGCTGGGCGCCGAACTCGGTCTCATCAGCCAGCCGGGTCTGCGCATGTCGCTGTTTACCTCCACCGACCCGATTGTCCACAACAGAGTGTTCGGCCTCGCCCGTATGGACTTAGCGACCAAGAAGGTGGACTACAATCCGATCGGCCCGGCGCCGAACGGCATGGCGGGTTTGCAAGTTACCCCCGATAAGAAGTTTGCCTATACGGTAGTAACCAACGGCACACTCGGAAACAAGCGTTGCGAGTTCTGGGCGTTTGATTTGAGTAATGACCGCCTGACGCGTAAATCCGAGGTAGCCTGCCGCGCGCGTTTCAGCCTCGGTATGTCGAGTGACGGCACGAAACTATATTTTTACGGCGCTGGTTTTGAAGTGGAAGTTTACGATACGGCCACTTTCAAGCTGGAGAAGACATGGGATCTGAACAACGACATCACCATGGCGGGAATAGCGGCACTCCCCTAAATTGCGAATTGCCATCATTGACAGCGGTATTCATCCGGGCCACCCGCACGTGGGAGAAATTGCGGGTGGCATTCAGTTTTCCGCTGATGGCGGAAGTGATGACTACATCGATCGTCTAGGACACGGCACAGCGGTTGCCGGAGCGATCCGGGAAAAAGCTCCCGATGCTCACTTGTTCGCCGTCAAAGTCTTTGACCAAAGACTAACGGCCAACATTGGAGTCATTTTGCAGGCTCTACAGTGGTGTCGCCTAAACCACATCGACCTGGTGAATCTGAGTTTGGGTACCGTGAACCCGGCGCATCGCGAAAGCTTTCTTGAAGTTATTGCAGATGATCTACTAATCGTTAGCCCAGCCGCTGCCCTACCCGGCAGCCTGCCGCCAGTCATCGGCGTCACGGCGGATCCGGATTGCCCGCGCGATGCATTCCGCTATCAAGACGGTGTGTTCTACGCTTCGCCTCATCCGCGCCCGATCCCCGGGGTCCCTGTCGCGCATAATCTCCAAGGGGCCAGCTTCGCCGTGGCAAACATGACGGGCCTGGTGGCACGCGTCCTGGAGCATAGCGGCTTATCAGGTATTCGCGAGACCCTTATTGCAGCAGCCCGCGCTCACGAAGCATAGCCAGCGTATCGTTTAATGCCAAAGAGAAGCGTTCCAGCATCAGATCGATCTCGCCCTCTTTGATGATCAGCGGCGGACAGAACGCAACTGTATCTCCCAAAGCTCGCAGAATCACACCGTGATGATGGCCGCGCTTCACGAGAAAACCTCCTACACCCGCGACTGGGTTGAAAGGAGTTTTCGTCGCCTTATCCGCTACCAGTTCAATAGCTCCAATTAAGCCAATGCCGCGAACCTCTCCCACAATCGGATGATCCTCAAAGCTTCGCAATCCCCCCTGCATTCTCGGCGTAACGCTCCGCACATGAGCCAGCATGCCGTCGTCTTCGTAGATCTTCAGTGTCTCGAGTGCCACCGCCGCACTCACTGGATGTCCGCTATAAGTAAAGCCGTGGCTGAACATGCCGATTTTCTCCGATTGCTTCGCGAGTACATCGTAGATTTTAGCCGACACCATGACGCCGCCAATCGGCAGATAGCCCGAAGACAACGCTTTGGCGCAAGTAATCATATCCGGCTTCAGACCATAGGTTGTCGTCCCCCACATTTCCCCCGTGCGCCCAAACGCGCAAATCACTTCGTCGGCAATCAGCAACACGTCATATTTCTTGAGAACGGCCTGAATCTTCTCCCAGTAAGTCGCGGGAGGCAGAATGACTCCGCCCGCGCCCATCAGGGGCTCGCCAATCATGGCGGCTACCGTCTCCGGGCCCTCACTAAGAATTCGTTGCTCCAATGAATCGGCCAGGCGGGAGGCAAACCCTTCCTCACTCTCACCAGGCAGCCCAAAACGGTAGTAGTGAGGGCACTCTACGTGGAAGACAGTGCTGATCGGCAGATCGAAATCTCGATGATTATTCGGCAAGCCGGTTAGACTGGCGCTGGCGACAGTCACGCCGTGATAAGCCTTATTCCGGCTGATGATTTTCTTCTTGGCTGGACGCCCCAGAGCATTGTTGTAGTACCAAACCAACTTCACCACCGTATCGTTCGCCTCCGACCCGGAGTTCACGAAAAACACTTTGGACATCGGTACCGGCGCGATACTGAGCAACTTCTCGGCCAGCGCAATGCCGGTGTCAGTGGCTTTGTGTGCGAAGGAGTGATAAAACGGCAGCTTCAACATCTGCCGGTAGGCCGCTTCCGCCAGACGGCTCTCCGAAAAGCCCAGGCTGACGCACCAAAGCCCTGACAACCCTTCCAAATACGTCTTGCCGTCTTCATCTTTAACGAACACGCCATGGCCCTCGGTAATTACCAGGGGACCCTCCGCTTCGTGCAGTTTCAGGTTCGTGTAAGGGTGAATGGTAGTCGCGATATCGCGGCTGGAAGAAGTTTTCTCCATCAGCATCTTGCTCATGAGGGTAACACTCCGCTGCTACTGGCGCGAGAATTGTTGAATCGTGTGAATGGTCTTGCCGGCGTGCAGGGTATCGGCTTCGCTGATAAGCGTCTTGCCGTCCGGTGAAACGGTGAGTTTTCCGGCAGTGTCGAGACGGTTTGAACGTTTGAGGAGGAGCTTGTATTCAGCGCGTCCGGAGGAAGCCATTTCAATGGTTCCCAACTTCTGACCCTGGGCATCTTTCACATCCGCCTCAGTGCCATCCAGTTTGACCTCGTAGGTCATGTTGACTGTGTTGACGTCCTTGACCAAGACGGAAAACGAAAAGTCGAGCTTAGCGCCCGCCTCCGAAACCTTCATAGTCATGGGCAATGTCGCTTCGATCTTCTCGCCGTTCACTTCCTGCTTATCTAGATGCCAAGTTCCGACGATAGGCTCGGCGGCGGAGACGCAAAGAACCGAAAAGACTGCAAGTAGGAGTGAGCGATGAGCCACGACGTTACGGCAGAACAGCAATACCGGCGTAGGTGATATCGGTACCCAAATCCCAAGTCTTTTCATACTTCAGCGTGGCAGCGTCGTAAACTTCAATCTCGAAACCCGCTCCGTAAATATAAAGCTTCTTGCCGTTTGCCGATATTCCGAGGGTAAACCGCGTACGGCAGGGAACCTCGGCCTTCTGAGTGATTCGATCACTCGCTAGATCGAACGTCCAAAACTCGCAGCGCTTGGTACCGTGAATGCCAGTCGATACAACCGTATAGGCTGTCTTTTTGTCAGGAGTAACTTCCAAGCCGGCCATGCCCTGCGGCGCGGGGCCGATCGGATTGAAGTCCATCCTTCTCGTACTCAGATCGAAACGTGCGAGGCCGAACAGGTGGTTGTGAACAATAGGATCAGATGATACGAACATGGCCGTATGCTCGCCCGGTTCATTGATCAAATCCAGATCTCCGCCGTACCGAATGTTTTCCATCCCTGCCGTATCGGGCCGCGCCAGATCGATGTGATCGAGAACCTTGAAATCGGATGCCTGAAGAATCGTGATCTTATCGCCAAATTGATAAAGAAGCTTGCCGTCCGGCGATATCTCTAGAGCGCCAACGCCCCAGTCTCCCTGGTTTAATGCTTCCTCTTCCTTGGTAATCTCAACTGTTTTGACGATTTTCTGTTGTTCCAGATCAATCAGCGTGTACTTGGGTTTACTGACTTCGAAGTGCTCAGGAAACTGAGTGATTTCCTTCGTCACTGCGTAATAGAACTTCCCTCCCGGATCGGCCGTTCCTGAGAATATCCGATATTGCTTGTTGGGAGTATTCAACACGAAGTGATTGATCACTTTTCGAGTAGCGACGTCAATGACCTCAATGCCGTTGTGATCAATCGTGGTGATGTACAGACGCTTGTGATCGGGCGACAAGCGGATTCCCATCGGGATTCCGGTTGTCAGTGGGATCTTATCAACCACCTCCGCCTTGTCTTCGTCGAAGACCAGAATGGAGGCTGGATAAGCCGGCAGATACAGAGTGCCCGGGGTAGCGAGCGCGGCAAATGCCGTAATCCCTAGAGCTAGTCGCCAGATCATGGGAAAATGATGTCGAGATTGCGCCAGTCTTTCGTGGCGGTGGCGCATTTCGCCGTCCAATCGGTCGCGTTATTTAAATGATCTGGAACTTGCGCCGGCCAGTAGCAGCTCACGAAACAATCGTAAATGTCACGTTCCACGGGTTGGCAGAGGCCAGCCGTTCCGCCCGCCGCATCAACCTCCCAACCCGGAGAGAACATCAAAGCGCAGCCCATCGGCACGTGGGGGCGTTGTGGGCCATGGTCCTGCATAGCAACCACGTCTTCGTTGCGCGAAGCAACATAGTTATCGATACGGGCGGCCTTCTTGTTCAAAGCTCGCATGTGTTTCATTGTGCAGCTTTCCTTTCAGCAAATTGTTGCAAAAACCCAGGATTCTTTACCGCGATCGCCCCATAAATCTCGAGGCACTTATTCGTCCAATCGCGAATCCAATCGCAATAATGGAGATTCGGGTGGCCGGTGTCTCCATAACGCACGAACGCTTCATGATGGCAGCCGCCCGCGCACAGCGGACGCGCCCAGCAGGTATGACAATCGTACTTCGAATCAATGTGCCCGCGCGTTAGAAAGTCCGCTTGCTTCTCTTTGTTAATGCCAGTGGCAATGTTGCCCAATGAGTGCTGATCGGAATCGACAAAGCGGTGGCACGGAGCGATATCGCCCGAAGGACCAACGCCCATCAAACCCAGTCCAGCGCCGCAAGGATGCGACTTATTCACGCCTTGGCAAAGCTCGGCTAATGTGTCGCTCACATTCGAAAACCCATGCGCTTCGCCACGGACGGCGTATTCCAGATATTCATCGGCCAGCTTGTGGAACTGCTCCAGCATGCCGTCCATGCCCTGTTGCCCAATCGAGTAAAGCTGATTAGGAGAAGACGTGACAGGCGCAAAGCCCACTTCGTGAAAACCTAAATCCTGCTTTAGATGACGGAAAATCTTGATGACATCCGAAGACACGCCGGAAGTGAGTGTCACGCGCGCGGTGATGGGCCGGGTGCGGTGATTTTCAATAAGCGCCCGCACTCTGGGCTCAATAATGTCGTAACTGCCCTTGCCATTGGCGAATACACGCAACTGATCGTGCATTTCTTTGGGCCCGTCCATACTCACTGTTACGCCGATATGGTTGTCCGACAAAAACTGAATGATGGTCGGCGTGAGTAACGTCGCGTTCGTAGTAAGGCTGAAGTCTATGTTCCGGCCATGTTCCTTCGCCTTGTCAGTCGCATAGGTCACGACTTCCTTGAGCAGCGGGAAGTTCATGAGAGTTTCGCCGCCGAAAAAAGTGATATGAATCGTTCGCCGGTCGCCGGATTCGGCCAGCAGAAAGTCGACGGAAGCCTTCGCCGTTGGGAGGTCCATGAACTTCGGCTTTCCCTCGGGAGTAGCAACTTTGTCGGCGCCGAATTCGTAGCAATATTGGCAAGACAGGTTGCACTGGTTGGTCAAGTTCATGACCAGAGTCTGAATGGGGAAGTCGTCGGGGAGCGGTTGCGGCTTTTCGGGAACAGAACTCGCGGCCACAATCACGTTGGCGTGATACATCTCGGAGACTAATTCCTCCGCGTCAGCAATGCTCAGTCCGCTATCCGTGAGAGCCGCCACCAGGCGTTCGTGATCCAACTCGCCCGAACTCAAACTATTGATGAGTGCACTAACAGCTTCATCCGCGGCGAAGATGGCGCCAGCCGGGACCAGGTAAAGAAACTCCGCCCCTTCCGCTTCAAAACGATGGAATTCGCCTAAGCGATAGACTCGCGCCTCAGTCGCCATCATTGGCCGACCTCCGGTTGATCCCAGCGAATGTATGCAGGGACTGTGACGACAAGATATGACTTGCCAGCCAAAGGTTTGCCGTCCTTATCCTTATCGTCTTTCGATGTGGCCACAACCCAAATATCGCCATAATTGTTCCGGCTGAACTTTCTTTGTGGATTCGGCCCATCGGACGCGGGTGTAAAAAATCCTGTCGAACTGAGAGATCCGACAAATTCCTTGTCGTCATCGCCGTAAACGGAGTAAAACTCCTCGATCGACCATTTGACGTCATCGAGCGGTCCGAGTTCGACATCGTCGGCCGTGTGCATCTTACCGTCGGCGCCGCGCTGGTAGCCAACGGCTTCAAACTGCTGGTATCCCTTTGGATGTCTCTCGCTGCCGAGCCTCGCGAGCGTTGATTCCGGCGTGACCTTGATGTAGTCGATGTGGTCGTAAACCGCAATCGCGCTCGGCAAGACTGAGCGCCGGAATGCGATATCACGTTTGCCCGAAACGGCGTCGGCCGCAACATCCACTTCCGCGATGATTTCAGTAGCGCTGTGAGACACAATTTTACGAACCTTCACACCGCTGCCAAAATCCAAATCGTCCGCGGAAATTTGGGTGGGCAGACTTTCGGCCACCAATCTGACCTTATTTCCGGTTGTGCCGGTTTTGAGAGCGGATTTATCAACCGTCACCAACATTGGATCCGCCGAGGCGCGCTGCATTCTCACATCGAAACCAAACTCCTGATATTCGCCCCAGAACCAGCGGCCTTCGGCAAACGATTGGTCGGGAGAAACCCACATTACTTCGCGCATCTCGCTCGCCAGATCGTCGGGCGAGGCGTTCGCTGCCAGGCTTCCCTTCGAGCGGCCACGCCAGGCGTAGCCTGCATAAACCACACTGCGCCCGGTGTGCGTTAGAGTCGAACCGTCCTTTATAGAGGTCAACTTCACGCGAGTAGTGAACTCGTCTTCGGTGCCTGGCTTCGGTTCGACGATCATTTCGCCATAGAACTTTCCATGCCCGGTAATGCGTGCAGAAACAACCCAGCGGCCAGCCAGCTTCGGCGCACGCATGCGCGCCCGCCACGCGGCCCACTCCGGAGTTTCGAGCGGCGCAGTCTTGCTCAAGTATTCGAGCGCTACGTCCAACGGGGTTGCTTTGTTGACCTCGCCATCGGGCCGCCGGCCACCGCCGCCTTCACCGGCATTTAGGCCGAGGCGGAACGCTTCGTCGGCTTGCGGATAAAGCGCGATGTGCAAATTGGCAAGCAGCTTCCAATCCTGCGCGGTACGCCGCCAGGAAAGGGGCCGCGCCATGGCGTGGCAATTCGCGCAGGCACCCTTCACATCGTCGTTCGGAATATTAGTTTCGTCTTCGATCCGCTTCTCGGCGTAATACATGACCGGCTTCGCCTCTTCCGGCGCCAGACCATGATAGGTACTGAGGTATTTGAGAACGGCGCGAGCTTCATCGGGAGTCAACGTAACCCCTCGCAGGCGCACCATGCGCTTAATCGCCTCTTCCCAACCTTCCGGAGTGGCGCGCACGTACGAGAGGCGCAACATGTTTCCCTTGGCGTCTTTCGTATGGCAACCGCCGCACTTATCAATCACAAGCTGGCTTGTGACAGGAATGCCCTCGACGGGCAATGATTTGACCGAATCTGCAGACGGGGCAGCTTGCGGCTTCTGGTTCTGTGCGAGCAGTGGCAACACCAGAAAGGTTGCAAGCAGGGATTTCATAACCTAACCCGTTATCATACACTCATGGCGCAAGCCCAAGCACAGAAAAATGTTATGCAGTCCATCACCGTTGTGAATAGGCTCAAAATTAACGCGCTAAAATCCAGCGGCAGCAAAATAACTGATGCCCGATAAAGGCATCCCCCTCAAAAACTATCGGCGCGTTCTCCCTTTTCTCGCGCCCTATGGGCCGCGGCTGGCTTTTGTGCTGCTCACCGGCATTGCCGCCACTTCATTCGGCCTGCTGCAGCCTTATATTTCCAAGTTCCTGTTTGACGATGCGCTGCTAAAACGCAACATGCGTATGTTGCTGTTGGTGAGCGGTGCGATGTTCGCCATCACGGTTCTTGGCTTCCTGTTAAACATTCTTTCCAGTTACCAGTACGTGCGCGTTTCGGCCGGCGTACTCTTCGACATGCGGCTGGCGCTGTATCGGCACCTGCAGACCCTCTCGCCGCGGTTTTGGACAAGTACCAAGCTGGGCGACGTGGTCTCGCGCATCAACAACGACATTGCCGAAGTGCAGCGCGTCTCCGCCGATAGCCTGTTGAGCGTGCTGTCGAACGTGGTGTTCCTGATCGGCAGTACTGTCATCATGATCTCGCTCAGCCCTAAAATCTTCTTGGTGAGCGTGGCGGCGGTTCCGGCCAGCATCTGGGCACTCAGCCATTATCAACAGCGTTTGGTAACGCGCGTGCGGGCGGTGCGCGAACGCAGTTCCGAAATCGGCAGCTTTCTGCTTGAGACGCTGCTGGGCATCCGCGTGGTCATCTCATCACAAGCCGAAACGCGAGAGGTGGAACGTTTCCGGGCGCGCAATCGAAGCTTCCTTGACGCCCTACTGCGCATGCAACTCACATCGTTCATGGCAGGCGCCGTTCCGGGCACGGTCTTGACTCTTTCAACTGCCGCAATGTTTCTCTATGGCGGCAAACTGGTGATCGACGGCTCGTTAACCACGGGATCATTGGTGGCTTTAATGTCGTACCACCTCCGCCTCTTATCGCCTGTGCAGAACCTAATGGGCCTTTACAGCAACCTTGTCTCGGGCGGCGTCTCGCTGGCGCGTGTGTTTGAGCTCTTTGACACCCGCGCGGAGATTTTAGACTCTGCCGACGCCCTGCCAATGCCGAACGTCGCGGGCGATGTTGAGTTTGATAATGTTTCTTTCCGTTATGGCACGGAATCCGTTTTAGAGAACCTCTCTTTCCGCGTGGCTCCCGGCACGATTTGCGCCATCCTGGGGCCCAGCGGCGTTGGTAAGTCGACGTTAGCCGACCTGCTGGTGCGCTTCTACGATCCGCAAGAGGGCGCTGTCCGGCTGGATGGCCGCGATCTGCGCGATATTTCTCTCGCCGACCTGCGGCGCGCGATTCTGCTGGTAGATCAATCTCCCTATCTGTTTCATGCCACGGTTCGCGAAAACATTGCCTACGCGCGGCCGCAAGCCACTGACTCCGAGATAGCCGCCGCCGCCGAAGCTGCCGCGGTTCACGAGCGCATTCTGGCCCTTCCAAACGGCTACGAAACCGTCATCGCGGAACGCGGCCAGACCCTCTCGGCCGGCGAGCGGCAACGCATCGCCTTGGCGCGCGCGCTGCTGGCGGATCCGAAAGTGTTGGTGCTCGATGAGCCAACGTCAGCGCTGGATGAAGCAAATGAGCGCGCAATTGCCGAAACTTTAGTGCGCGTCGCCGGCGGACGCACGGCGATTTTGATCACCCATCGACCGGCGCTGGCGCGCATCGCTCATCAAACGATCGTTCTCGACCGCGCCGGGGCCGTGTTGAACGAATCTCCGGCATAGTGTATAAGAATTGGATTGGCCTCTCCATCCACTAAAGCTTCTCCTCTCGAACAGCAAAGTGATATAGCCGCCTTACGCGCCGCGCTTCCAGGTTATTTGCGTCTGGCTCTCGTCTACTTGCTGTGCGCCTGGCTCGCCTACAACATCTACCAAACAATCCATTGGATTGTGGCCTACTACTGTCCGTTACCCGTCCAGGATTACTGGCGAGTTCCACAAAATCTTGCCGAGTATCAACATTTTCATCTGGGAGTGCTGTGGCGGCAGCACAACGAACACCGGATTATCTTCCCCGAAATTCTATATGCCATTGACATCTTAATGGCACATGGCCGGATGATTTTGCCCATAGTTTGCAGCTGCATCGCTTATTCGCTGGTATGGGGCGTTTTGTCTCTCACGGTTATGGGCGACAGCGGCATGTCGCTTTACGAACGCGTGCTGGCGATTTTGGTGGCGGGCACGATCGTTCTTTGGCAAGGCTCGGCGGTTTTTCTGGCGCAGCCGTTTCTATTGCAGTGGCCGCTTATGCAACTCGGCGTCGTGCTCTCGCTCTTTTTACTGAAGAGATCCGCGGAGACATCCAACAAGTTCTTTCTGGCAGGCAGTATCGCCGCCGCCGTAGTGGCCACCTACTCATCGGCAAACGCCCTGCTGTTGTGGCCGCTGCTCCTCGGTGTTGCTTTTCTGATCCGTCTACCGCGGCGGTTCCTGGCGGCCCTCGGCATATCGGCGGTGGTGTTCCTTGGTTTGTTTTTTGTGGGCTATCAATTCTCCGCACAAACCAATCTGCGAGCGCTCGTTATGCATCCTCTTTATTCGCTTGGATTCTTTGCCAGTTATCTCAGCATGCCGTTGGGCGGCATCCGCTCCCCGGCCTTTGGCATTCTGATAGGTCTACTCCTTTCGGCAAGCCTGTGTTTCTTATTTATACTCACGACAAAAGCCCGCTTGCTCAGGAGCTCGCCTGCAATCGTTTTATTCGGCTACTTTGTGTTCTGTCTCCTCACGATTCTCATCACGGCGGCCGGTAGGATGGAGCCGGACGATCCGATTTTCACCGCCGCGAAGTTTTCCCGATATCTTAGCGTTCCGCTTATCAATTGGGGCGCTTTTGCGCTTCTTTGTTTTTGGCTGAGCGCCCGCCTGAAATGGCGGGTTTTCACGACTCAGCGGCTGGTTGTTGCCTCGGCCGCACTTGTTCTATTCGGGCAGTATAAGCTGCGCCCATGGCAGGAATTTAACTCCTACGAATTTGCCGATGAGCAGATGGCCGCACTCAGTGTCGAGGACGGACTACTCGACTCACAACTATTAACGCGCATCTTCCCTTCCCCCGAGTTCGTCAGAGGCAATCTGCCCACACTGAAGGCTAACCATCTTTCCATCTTCTATGGCGGTCATGAGCAGAGTCTGGGAAAGAATCCCGAACCATTCGGAAAAATGAAATCGCAGCCGGTTGTAGGCGAAATCACCTATACGTTGCCCGTTGAACACGGCGTTGCCGTGGTCGGTTGGGCCGATCAGACCGACGAGCGAAATCCCTGGCCCTGGATCATCCTGGTGAACGAACGCGGGCAAATTGCCGGCTTCGGAAGGCGGCTTCCGGCCGGCTTTCCCACGGCCCTACAAACCAACAAGACACCGGAGAAAGAAGCCTGGGTCGGCTTCGTCGGCTCCGCGATGCCATACCGCACCATTTCCGCCTATTTGGCCACACGCCATAGCCTGGAACCGATTCAAGGCCCAGTTCCGATTCCCACTTTGCAAGCCGCTTCCGGGAACGAGATTGGCGTGCCGCTGAAAGACGTGGCCTGGCGGATGGACTCATCGTGGAAAACAGATTCGATACCCGTTCCGATGAAATATGGCTGGCTGCCGGGTGAGCCGATTTACAGTTCCCTAACCAAAGTGAAAATGCCTGCCGGCCAGATCGCTGCCGAATTTCCTGCACCGGCTAACGCTTGCGTTCTGCTTCCGATCCTTCACGGCAGATCAATCACCGGGGCAACGGCCGAGTTGAGAGACGCCGATACCAACCAAGTACTGGCCCGCTTGCCACTCAAGATCCAAGATCCCTTGTGGGCAACTTGGCGGATCACTTTAGATGTGGCGGTCAAACGTCTGCTTTTCGTGGCGACGGATGCGCATCAGGACTTAGGCCAATGGCTTGCGGTTGCGACGCCACTGGAGTGCAAGTAAAGCGGCCACGGCGACTATTCCCGCCGCAATCAACGAATAGCGATGAACGAGTTCGGAGGTGTGCTCCCAGCGTTCCCCGAAAAAATAGCCTAGGGTCAAAAACGAAGCCACCCACACCGCCGCGCCCGGATAGGCAAAAGCGGCGAACCGGCGCAGACTGAGGCGCGACATGCCCGCCGTGAGCGCCGTAAAATGCCGCACGCCCGGAATGAAATAGCCGACGCTCAACAACCATAATCCGAAACGATAGAACCAGCGCGTGACATCTTCCACATGCTTCGGCGTGATACGTAAATATTTGCCATAGCGAAAAATCACCTCGCGGCTGAATTGCAAGCCGATGACATAGCTCAGCGTGATGCCGCACATGCTGCCCGCCAAGCCGAAGGCAAACGCCAGCGGCGCGTCCAAACGGCCTTTGTAGATCAAATAACCACAAAACGTCAACAAGGTTTCATCGGGAATCGGCAGACCCAGGATGCCCAGCATCAACAGAAAGAACAAGCCGGCATAACCGTGCTGGGACAACCAGGCGAGGAGTGTTTGCATTTTGCGCTACGATTCAGTTTATGGCGCAGTCAACTAGTCTTCCGTTTGAAGTGAAATGCCCGTGCTGCGAAGCCACGCTGCAAATCGACCCCGAACTGCAGGTTGTCCTGCGGCACCAGGCGGTTGAAAAGAAGCCCGCCATTGAAGATCTGCACGCAGCGGTGCAGAATCTGAAAGGTGAAGAAGCGCGGAGAAACGACATTTTCGAAAAAAGCTTCGCCACGCACTTGAGCGCGGATAAGGTGCGCGCCAAGAAGTTCGACGAACTACTGAAGCAGGCGAAAGAGGACAAAACGGGCGCGCCGCCGAAAAGGGCGTTTGATCTGGATTGAGGGGAAACACAACCGCTCACAAATGTCCAATCCACGTCCGAAGTATCCTCATCCCTCTACAATGTAAATTCAAGGAGCCCTGCCCTTTGGCATTAGAAGACGATTTATTGCGCCAGCGCCACGAACGCCTCGCGCAAATCCGCACGCTAGGTTTCGACCCCTATGGTCAAGCGTTCGATTTCACTCACACTATCCCGCAAATTCTGCAAACTTACGGCTCCCAAACAGCCGAAGACTTTAACCAAGCAGATCCGGCGAACAAAGTCGAAGTCAAAGTCGCTGGCCGCATTCTCACCGTCCGCCGCATGGGCAAAGCCGGCTTCCTGCACCTACAGCAGAACGGCGAAAAGCTGCAAATCTACGTCAAAAAAGACGCCATCAGCGAAACTGCCTACAAACTCTATGAACTGCTCGACATCGGCGACATCATCGGCGTCACCGGCTACCTCTTTCGCACGAAAACCGGCGAACTCAGCATCCATATCGAAGACCTGACCCTCCTCTCCAAAATCATGCTGCCCCTGCCCGAAAAGTGGCACGGCCTCGAAGACGTCGAAACTCGCTACCGCCAGCGCTATCTCGACCTCATCGCCAACCACGACGTCCGCAAAGTTTTCGTCACTCGCTCCAACATCATCACCTCTCTGCGCCGCCAGCTCGATTCTCGTGGCTTTCTCGAGGTCGAAACTCCTATGATGCAGCCGCTCTATGGCGGCGCAGCCGCGCGCCCCTTCAAGACACACCACAACACGCTCGATATCGATCTCTATTTGCGCATCGCCCCCGAACTCTATCTCAAGCGCCTCGTCGTCGGCGGCCTCGAACGCGTTTACGAAATCAATCGCAACTTCCGCAACGAAGGCATCTCCGTTCGCCACAACCCGGAGTTCACCATGCTCGAGTTCTATCAGGCCTATACCGATTACCGCGGCATGATCAAACTCTCTAAGGAACTCTTTGCGCAAGCGGCCATCGACGCCACCGGCTCAACCCAAGTCTCCTATCAAGGCCGCACTATCGATTTTGCCCACATCCGCCAGTTCTCCATGCGCGAAGCCCTCATCGAATTCTGGCAAGGTCCCGATAAGCCGTCGCTCGATAACGTCAAAGATCCCGCCTGGCTCCTCAGCCACGCTCGCGAAAGTTCGCCCGGCGCAGCCCTCGTCCAACTCTTCGAACGCCACGCCGAAGAGCACCTTTTCGAACCTACCATCATTTACGATTTCCCCGTCGAAGTCTCGCCGCTCTCCAAGAACAAAGCCGACGAGCCCGCCTTCACCGAGCGCTTCGAAATCTACGCCGCCGGCTTCGAAATCGCCAATGCCTTCACCGAGCTCAACGATCCCCAGGAACAGCGCCGCCGCTTCGACCAGCAGCTCGCCCGCAAAGAAGGCGGCGATGAAGAAGCCCACATGATGGACGAAGATTACGTTCGCGCCCTCTGCTACGGCATGCCGCCCGCTGGCGGTGAAGGCATCGGCATTGATCGTCTCACCATGATCCTCACCGATTCCAAGTCCATCCGCGACGTCATTCTATTCCCGCTCCTCCGACCCGAAAGCGCTATAGGTGTCGCCGCTAAACTTCGCGAACTGGATAACCAATAGCGTCTGCATGTCCCGCTTCGAATGGATCGTCGCGCTCCGCTATTTGCGCGCCAAACGGAAACAAACCGCCATCTCCGTCATCACGGTCGTCTCCATCATCGGCGTAGCTGCCGGTGTCGCCGCGCTCATCATCGTGCTCGCCATTAACAATGGTTTCCAAAGCACCCTCGAAGCCAGCCTGCTCAGCGCCACCGCCCACGTCAACATCCTCGAACGCAATCCCGAATATGGCATCGACAATTGGCAAAACCTCATGCCCCAACTCCGCTCGCTGCCGCACGTCATCAGCGCCACGCCCGGACTCTACGGTCAAGTCTCCCTCAAAGGCCCGCTCGTAGGCAGCAACACCGTTCTCAAAGGGGTACCACTCGGCCATGGCGCGCTAGTTCCCGAAATGTTGCGCCGCCTCCGAAGTGGCTCACTCGCGTCGTTTGATCAATCCATCGTCAATCACGAATACCCTATCGTCGTCGGCATCCGTCTCGCCGAACAAACCGGCATTCAAGTCAATAGCCCGGTCACGCTCATCAGCTATCAAGGCCATCTCACGCCCCTGGGCGTCGTTCCGAGCCTGTTCCACTTCCGGGTCGCCGGCATTTTCGAATCCGGGCTCTACGATCTCGATTCCGCCTGGGCCTTCACTTCCCTGCCCGTCGCCCAACGCGTTCTCGACCTAAGTGACGTCGTCAACACCATCGAACTCCGCCTGGATAACATCTTCGAAGCTCCCTCCGTCGCGCGCGCCGCCGAAGCCATCGCAGGCCCCAAACTCACCGCTTCCACTTGGATGGATCAAAACCGCTCACTCCTCAACGCGCTCAAGCTTGAGAAAACCGTGAGCCTCATTACAGTCAGCCTCATCGAATTAGTCGCCGCGCTCAACATCCTCGCGGTCCTCGTCATGCTCGTCATGGAGAAGAATCGCGACGTCGCCATTCTCATGTCCATCGGTACGCGTCGCCAGCAGATTCAGCGTATCTTCATCTTGCAGGGCCTCATCATCGGCGGCGTCGGCTGCCTCTTCGGCCTCATCGCCGGCTATGCCATCACAACTTTGTTCAACCGGTATCACTGGCTCAAGTTAGACGAACAGATCTACGCCATCAGCTACGTTCCCTTCCAGAGTCACTGGAGCGACGGCATTTGGGTCACCGGCCTGGCCCTCCTCATGAGCCTTCTCGCCACTCTGCATCCTTCTTACAGAGCCTCCCAAATTTCTCCGGCCGAAGCCCTCCGCTACGAATAAAATAACGCGCGGGCCGAAACGCTCGTACGAGTTGATTCACTACACAAACAGATGCAAAGTATTCGGAATAGTACTTACCAACCGGATCGAGCATCGTAACTAGCTATCACAGGAGAAAAGAATGAACTCGTATGCTTATCGGCCCGCAACAATGGTTGCGAGCCTAATATTGGGGGCCTCGTTAGTAGGTTCAGCTTACTCGCAAACAATGCCAGCCAAATTCGTCCCATTTAACACTTTCGTGAAAAGCGTAACGAGCGCCGACACCACGGAATTCCTCGCGAACACGGAATCGAAGGTGAAAGACACAAGCTCTTTCGAGGAAATGCGCCGGCACATCATCAACACCTACCAAGGCGTTCAGGTGAGCCACAGCTATGTGCTCGGTGCGCAAACCTACGATTGCGTTCCCATCAACCAGCAGCCAAGCGTCCGGGCGTTCGGTATTACTAAGATCGCCACTCCGCCTCCCACGGCCGCGCTGAAGGCCGAACCGGGCACGGGCGACCATTCCATACCCTCCCAGCTCTCGCAACTTCCGGCCGGCAAGACCGAAGATGATTTCGGCAACCGTCTGGGATGCGAAGCGGGTACCATTCCCATGAGCAGAATAACTCTGGAACAACTCTCTCGGTTCGAAAACTTGCAAAGCTTCTTTGCCAAGGGCCCGAACGGCCAGGGACATGCTCCCATAGCGGGTGCCGAGGCTTCTCCTTCAGTAACTCCGAGCTCCGCGCACAAATACTCGTTCACCTACCAATACGTCAACAATCTCGGCCCCAGTACCAACATCAATATCTGGCGGCCTTACGTTTACAGCGACGAAGGCGAGATATTCTCGCTCGCTCAACTGTGGACCATCGGGACTGGCACCACCACGCAAACCGCCGAAGTGGGCTGGCAGAACTACCCCGGTTTTTATGGAAACGAGAACCCGAATCTCTTTATCTATTGGACCGCCGACGGCTACAACAAGACCGGCTGCTACAACTTGTCGTGCGCCGGCTTTGTCCAATACAGCAGCAGCTTGCATTTGGGCGCCAGCTTCAGTAACTTCAGCATATCCGATGGTCCGCAGTATGAGATTCAACTCCAGTACTATCTCTACAACGGCAATTGGTGGCTGAGCGTTGGCAACACCTGGATGGGTTACTACCCCGCTTCTATCTATGGAACCGGCCAACTCTCCAAATATTCCAACCTGCTCGAATTCGGCAGCGAAAGCGTTCCCGGCTATTACGAAGGCGTCAACGTTTGGCCGGCCGAAGGCAGCGGTTTGTTCGCCGCCAATGGCTGGACCTACTCGGCGTATCAACGATTGATTTATTACGTCAACACGTCGGGTACCAGTGTTTGGGCCGCCCTCACGGCAGACCAGCCTTCACCCGCCTGCTACACCATCTCGGGCCCAGTTTACAGTTCTTCGTGGGGAGAATACTTCTACTTCGGAGGACCCGGCGGATCAAGCTGCCAATAGGCTCTCAGACCCCTCAGCCTGCCGTTCCACCGGCTCCGCGCCAACCAGTGCGGAGTCGGTGGAGCTTTTCATTGGTAACCTTAATAGAGAGAGTCATAAGTATGCGAAGCGTCCTCTTACAGGCCGTCTTTTCGGCGGTTGTGGCCAGCGCCCAGACTCCGCTCGAAAGCGTCTTGCCATTCGGCAAGTTCCTGCAAGGCGTCAGACAGGTCAGCCTAAGGGAGCTTCGCGCGCTGCCGGCGGCAAAGGTTAAAGACGCGGCGTCGTTGGAAGAAATGCGCCAGCATATATTGACAATGTACTCCGGCATCGAAGTGAAACACAGCTATGTTCTTGATCGACAAACTTTCGATTGTATTCCGGTTGAGCAGCAGCCATCCCTCCGTGTTCGGGGCTTGAAGATCGCCTCCCCGCCGCCTCCTACCATGGCTCCAGGCGTGATACACGCACCGGAAGAGGCCGCTTGTGAAAAAGGCAAGATTCCCATGCGGCGCATTACCCTCGAAGAACTTTGCCGCTTTCCCACGCTGCACGATTATTTTCGGAAAAGTGAGATCTTTGCGCTCCCGCCGCCACCTAATAAGTGAATGCTCCAACACTTCTTCTATTTGCTGAGCGGCGCTATCGTCATAGCGGCTTTGGGCCGCTGGAGCAAGCAGAACAGAATTACCATCCTCGTACTGTGTTGTTTATGGGGCGGTTTCGTCAGTAGCTTGCAATAAATCAAGTCTCTCGATTCCGCCCGGCTTTTTTCGCGTCGGTGTTTCCCCCGCCCTTCCTCTTCTGAACGGCCACGCGCAACAGATATTCAATCTGTCCGTTGATACTGCGCAGTTCGTCCTGCGCCCAGCTTTCCAAATCCGCCCAGAGCGCAGGATCGATCCGCAGCAGAAATGATTTCTTCTCCGCCATGCACCGCTCTTTAGTGGTAAAGTGTTCCCGTGTTCACCACCGGATGCACCTCGGATTCGCTGCACAATACCACCATCAAGTTACTCACCATGGCCGCGCGCCGTTCGCCATCCAGTTGCACCACGTCTTTTTCCGCCAGCTCCCTCAGGGCCAGATCCACCATGCTCACCGCGCCGTGCACGATCTTCTGCCGCGCCGCGATCACTGCTTCCGCCTGCTGCCGCCGCAACATCACTTGCGCAATCTCCGGCGCATAAGCCAGATGCGTTAGGCGCGCTTCATCCACTCGCACCCCGGCTTTCGCCAAGCGCTCTTCCAGTTCCTCGCGCAACGCCTTCGAGACTTCATCCACGTTGCTGCGCAGCGTTGCCTCGTTCGGTTCCCCATCGTCGTAGGCATACAAACTCGCCAAGTGCCGCAGCGCCGATTCACTCTGGGTGTTCACATAGGTCTCATAATTATCTACATCGAATTTCGCCTGCGCCGTGTCCTGTACCCGCCAAACCACCACCGCCCCAATTTCAATCGGATTTCCGCGTTTATCGTTCACTTTCAACGGTTCGCCGTTCAGCGTCCGCGCCCGCAGTGAAATCTTGTTT
>Ga0182012_10001602_pt1 | contig 24606 bp, 18 predicted proteins | sample 612S2SmetaG_FD_120486 | JGI IMG/M metagenome (GOLD analysis project Ga0182012, IMG submission 120486) | Permafrost microbial communities from Stordalen Mire, Sweden - 612S2S metaG | ecosystem: Environmental > Terrestrial > Soil > Wetlands > Permafrost | place: Sweden: Stordalen | collected... | reverse complement strand
GTTGGTCCCAGGCCGCACTCTGCCCAATGGATAGAGCCAGTGGGAGTCGGGATGATGCAGGATGGCACTGTCGCCGTGAACATAAGGTTCGGTCTGAAGCGGCATCCAGAAATCAGGTGGAGTGTCGGACACGCGATCCCCAAAAAAGCCGCTCGGAGCAATTCCAATAACTGTAAAGGGGTGGGCCTGAATATAGATCGTGGAACCAACGATGGAGGGATCGCCTGCGAAGTCGCCCTGCCACGCCATGTAACTAAGCACGGTCGCGGGTGGGGCGTTCGGCGTGTCGTCGGAGTTGCTGAAGACGCGGCCCGCGTATGCTCCGAGACCCAGAGTCACAAAATAGTTGCCCGAAACAAACTCGCCGTGCAGGGGCTTGGCTGCCTCCTGGCCGTGGCGCACGGCCCACCACTGGCCTTGCCATGACTGCACGGCCGCCAACTGTTCAAACTCCGGAGTGTTGGCGCGCAGGTACGTATACAGGTCGTAGGAGAAGATAGAAAAGTCTCCGGTGTCGCCGGCGTTGCCGGGAAAACCTCCATCGACGCAGCAATCCGTGGTATCGCCGATGCGGTAGAGTTGCGCGGGGTTGGTGACGGGGAGAGACCGCAGCAGGATGCCCTGAACCAGCGTAAAAATGGCCGTGTTGGCGCCTATGCCGAGCGCCAGCGTGATCACCGCGGTGATTGTAAAGCCCGGCGACTTGCGCAACAGCCGCACTGCGTAGCGAATGTCTTGCAGCAGATTCGTCATGTTCAGCGGATCCTCTCGGGCTACTCGCTTCTGAGTGCTTGCATGGGTTCAATGGATGCGGCACGGCGTGCGGGAATGACCGAAGCAGCCAGCGCGAGCACAAAGATTGAGACGGCAGCCAACGCGATCACTGCAGGGTCCAGCGGTTCCACTTCGAACAGCAGCGAGCGAAGCAAACGCGTAGCAAAAATCGCGGCCAATGCGCCGATGCCGCAGCCCAGCAGACCCAGCCTGGCGCCGGAAGCAAGAACCAGCCGCATAACCGTTGCTCGCTGCGAACCGAGCGCGAGGCGAATGGCCATCTCCTGGGTACGCAGGGCGGCGGAGAAGGCAATCACGCTATAGATGCCCAGCAGCGAAAGCAGCACCGCAGCCGCTGCGAAGCTGGAGATGAGCAGGGTGTTGAAGCGTCGTGGCGCCTGGCCTTCGGCTACCACGCGATCCATGGATTCGACATTCGTCAGCGGAAGCTGCGGGTCGATGGAGCGGACCACGGCGCGCAGAGAATCGGCCATTTGTTCGGGCGGGAGCTGGCCGCGAATCACGAGGAAGCCGGTGTTTCCAACCAGCATTCCCGGAGGCGCAAAAGAGCCGGCATCTGCTTTGCTTTGACTGGTGGGAATGTAGATTTGATTGAGCGTCGGCGAATCGGCCGCAGTCTCTTTGATGTCCCCTATCTCACCCACGATGGTGAGCCAGGGCAGCGTCGTTGCTCTCTCGGGTCCGCGATGCAGGCGCTTGCCAATCGGGTCCTGCCCCGGCCAGTAGTGCTCGGCGAGGGTACGGTTCACGATCACCACCAACGGAGCGCCTGGCAGGTCGTCGCCCGCATTGAAGTCCCGGCCCCTGATGATTGGGATGCCCTGTGCCTGAAAGTATCTTCCCATCACCACGGGTACCCACGACAGGTTCAGGCCCGCGCCCTTGGGGGGAATATAGCCCTCAGGCGTAAATGTTGCACGATACTCGATGTCGGCTGCGGGCAGCATGGTGGTGACGCCCACTGACTGCACGCCGGGCAGCCGCTCTACCCCGGTGCGCAATGCGGAGTTGAATGCATCGATAGCGGCCTGTGTAGTGTACTGCTGACGGGGCAGGCTATACGCGGCAGTCAGCGTGTGGTCGGCGCGCACGCCAAGGTCGACCGAGCGCATTTTCTCAAAGCTGCGCAGCAGCAGCCCGGATACGGTCAGCAGCACCAGCGCGACCGCGAGCTCCGCCACCACCAGGGCTGAGCGCAAGCGCGCATGGCCGCTGCCCGCGGTGCCGGTACGTCCGCCTTCCTTCAACGCCTCGTTCACGCTCGTATTCGCTGCTGCAATCGCGGGAATGATCCCGCAGAGCAGGCCGGTGAGCACGGCCAGCGCGAGCGCAAAGGCAACCACTTTCCAGTCAAGGCCAATGGAATGGACGCGTGGCAGTGTTTCAGGCAGAAAGCTGACGCCTGCGCGCATCGCCGCCGCTGCGAACGCAAGGCCAAACAGGCCGCCTGAGACGCTCAATACCAGTGCTTCCATAATCGATTGGCGCAGAACAACGGCGCCGCTTGCGCCCAGCGCCAGCCGCACACTGATCTCGCGCCGGCGGCGAATCACGCGCACCAGCAACAACCCTGCCAGATTGGCGCAGGCTATGAACAACACCACCGAGACGGCAAGAAAAAGCGTGCAGACCAGCGGACGTGCCTGCGCAACGGTGGACTCGTTCAGCCCGGCAACAGCGGGATGAATGCGCCGGTTGGATAACGCGGGAGGAAAGTTGCGCATGATTTCCTGCGCCGCTCGAACCGCATCGTCCTGCGCCTGCAAGGGAGTTACACCGGGCTTCACTCGCCCCACCAGGTAGTACGCCCACGCTCCCGCGCCCTGAATCAGTTCAGCCTGGGTAAAGGTCATCGGAACCCAGAGTTCGCTGCGATTCAAATGACCTGGGACAAGCGGAAACTCGAAGTCACGCGGCATGACGCCGATAATCTCGTAGGGCTTGCGATCGAGAAGAATCTTCTGCCCCAGAATGTGTGTGTCGCCATGGAAGCGGCTGCGCCAGGTTTCATAGCTGAGGATAGCCACCTGCTGGCCTCCCTCATCCTCGTGCTCTGTAAATGTGCGGCCCATAAAGGGCGAGACGCCGAGCGTTGGAATCATGCCCGCGGTCAATCGTGCGGCGTTGATCTGGGCCGGATCGCCTGCTGCTGAAAGCTCGTAGCTCGCCGGCGTGTAAGCGCCCATGCTCAGGAATGCGTGGGTGTCGCGAATATAAGTGCCAACTCCAGGCGCTGTAACTCCGGGCGCATCGAGGCCATACTCCACTCCTTCCAAACGATCCCCGAGAGTTACAAGTCCGGCCGGGTCGGCAAACGGCAAGGGACGCAGCAGCACGCCTTCCACGATGGAGAAGATTGCAGTGGTAGCGCCAATCCCGAAGGCCAGCGTAAGTACGGCGGTGAGCGTGAAGCCCGGCGACTTGCGCAGCTGCCGCAATGCGTAGCGAATGTCGAGCCATAGGTTGTTCATCGCGCATCCCCTCCTTTGCTGTCTCCGGCAGGTCGGCTACTCGCTTCTCAGCGCCTGCATGGGTTCAATCGAAGCGGCGCGCGCGGCTGGAATCAACGCCGCGACAAGTCCCGCGACCACAAGCAGCAACGCCAGCAACACAAACCCGCCAGCCTCCTTTTGCGGTTCGACGTAGATGACGATATCGATGAGCTTGCGCGCGGCAATGGTAAGCACGAATCCTGCCAACGTCCCCGCCGCGAGCATCCATGCAACCCGCGAAAGCACCATGCCAAGGATGCTATTGCGCGTAGCGCCTAGCGCCATGCGCACCCCGATGTCGCGCGTCGACTGTTCGACTTCATGACTTACCAGGCCGTAGAGGCCAACCAGCGCCAGAGCCAGCGCGAGCGAAGCGAAGATGCCGAAGAGCCAACTCTCCATGCGCTCGAAAACAAGGGTTTCGGAGACGACTTCGCTCATGGTCTCGGGCTCCGCGAACGGAACTGTTGGATCCAGCTCATGCACGATGGCACGGATGGCGGAAATCTGTTGTCTGGGGTCGCCGGAGGTGCGAACCACCAGAAACATGTCTGCGAAAATGTCCCCGCGCACCTTGGGGGGGATTTCGTCCATCAGCCAGTCGCGCTCCGCAAGCGGCGAATCGTAGATATTCTGGCGAACGTTTCCGGTAACACCCACAATCCGAGTCCAGTTTTCCTGCTTATCTGCGTCGTCGATACGCTGCGCGGTCGGATCGAGGCCCTTGGGAATGAACTTCTGCACAAAGGCGTCGTTGACCACCACCGTCGCCGCAGCGTTGCCGAGGCGGTCAAGACTGGGCGAAAGCTTGCGCCCGTTATGCAACGGAGTGCCCATCACGTCGAAATAGCCCGTGCTTACAATGCGCCCCTCCGCCAGCATCTCCTGATTGGGCGGATAAGGCGGTTGGCCGGCGATGTGGATGTCGGAGTTGGTTCCGTACTGCTCAATGGGCAAAAGATTGATGAATCCCGCGGCGCGCACGCCGGGCAAGTGATCCACCCGCTCCTCAAGCGGCCGATAGAAGCTGCTCTGCATGTCGCGTCCCTGATATCTATCTCGCGAGAGATCGAGTTTCACGTCGAGAATATGTGCGGGGTCGAAGCCGAGATCGATGTGGCGATAGCGCGTCACCACGCGAATCAATAGCCCTGACACCACGAGGAGAACCAGCGTAAGGGCCATTTGCGTGATTACAAAGCCGGAGCGCAAGCGATGCTGCTGGCGCCCGGTTCCAGAGTTTCCGCCAGCTTTCAATGCGCGGTTCGGATCGATACCGGAAAGCCGCAGGGCCGGGTACAGTGAAGCAGCCAGGCTGGCGGCGACAGCAACGGCGATGGCGGCTGCCAGCACCGTCCAATTCATATGGATGTCCGCACCGCGGTCCAAGGCTTTGATGAGAAAGGCGCGCATGAGATCGAGCATGAGCGACGCCAGCAGCACGCCGCCGGCAGCGCCGAGAATCGCCAACAGAAGCCCTTCGGTGAGCACCTGGCCGAGCAAACGCTGCCGTCCTGCGCCGATGGCGACGCGCATGGCCATTTCGCGTTCGCGTTTGATACCGCGCGCGAACAGCAAGCCCGCAATATTTACGCAGCCGATGGCCAGAACCGCAAGAACCGCGCCGAGCAACGTCCAAAGTGGACCCTTGGTTTTTCCGCTCACGCTATCGGCCATTGGCTCGATTCGCGCCGTTCGGCCTTGATCGGTTGGATAGGCCCTGCCCAAGTTGGAGAATACCTGCGTCAAATCGGCCTGGGCCTGGCTCATCGTAATACCGTCCCTGATGCGCCCGACGGTCTGCAGCCAATGGTTGCCGCGGCCATTCATCCACCATTGATCGAGGTGGGTCGGGACATAGACGGCATTGCGCGTGCTGAGGGGGAAGCGAAATCCTGCAGGCATTACACCGATGATCGTATAGGAGTGGCCATCGAGCTTGACCGCCCTGTTTACGACACCCCTGTCGCCGTCGAAATAAGTCTGCCAGACCTCATAACTCAGGACGGCAATGTCATTCTTGCCTTCCTGCTCTTCGCCTGGCAGGAAAGTGCGGCCAAGCAGCGGCTGAACGCCGAATACTTGGAAGAAGTTGTCCGTCCCGCGGACGCTGCTCAACGATACGGGACCACTGGATGGCGTCTGCATGGTGATCTTCGAGTAATCGATGTAGCCCGCCAGTGCCGCGAACGAATGGACCTGCACGCGCTCATCTTGATAGGAAGGCCAAGATGCCGGCTGGTTGTAGCCGCTGGGACTCCTGCTCTCGATGGAGACGATTTTGTCCGGTTGCGCAAAAGGCAGCGGGCGCAGAATGACGTTGTCAATGACGCAGAAAACCGCCGTGGCCACGCCCACACTGAGAGCCAGAGTGAGAACGACAGTGAAGGCGAAGCCGGGAGCGCGCCGCAACTGCCGCAGCGCATAGCGCATGTCCTGAAGCAAGTTGCGGAACACCATGTTTACGCCTCCACTTCTTCGGTGAGCTTTTTGAGCTCGTCTTCCGAGACCACCTTCCCGTCGAATAAGTGCACTTCGCGCTGGGCGTGCTTGGCGAAGCGCGGATCGTGGGTAACCATGCAGATTGTGGAGCCTTCCCGATGCAGGTCGGCGAGCAGATGCATCACGGCCTCGCCGTTCTTCGAGTCCAGGTTGCCGGTCGGCTCGTCAGCCAGCAGAATGGAGGGCGACCCGGCCAACGCTCGCGCTACAGCCACACGCTGCTGTTGACCGCCGCTGAGCTGAGCGGGATAGTGCCGCATGCGGTGAGCCATGTTCACGCGCTCCAGCGCTTCCTTTACCCGGCCCTTGCGCTCGGCCGAAGGCATGCCGGCGCGATAAGTCAATGGCAGCTCGACATTCTCTTCCACGGTCAGGTCGCCGATAAGATTGAAGCTCTGGAAGATGAACCCGATCTCCTGGTTGCGGATGCGCGAGCGATCGCCGAAGCTAAGGTTCTCAACCGGCTTGTTGTTCAGCAGGTAGCGGCCGCCGGTAGGCGTGTCCAGCAGGCCGAGTATGGAGAGCAGCGTGGACTTGCCGCAGCCCGAAGGTCCGGACATGGCCACATACTCCCCGCGCGAGATGGTGAGGTGAATGCCGGAGAGCGCGTGCGTCTCCACTTCGTCGGTGTAGAAGACCTTGGTAAGATCCTCGATTTCTATGAGATTGTCGTTCGCCATCCTGTCCCCCTTTTTAGTTGTCAGCGGTCAGTTGTCAGTGGCCGGCGCCAAAAGCTCGCCGGTCGCGTCAGTCCCTTTGTCCTATTCCCTGGTTCCCTAGTCCCCGTTATTCCAGGCGTATGCGGTCAACAGCGTCCTCGCGCGACATATCGGAAAGAATCACCTGGTCGCCTTCCTTCAGCCCTTCCAGCACCTGTATCTCATTCACAGATTCGCGTCCCACCTTCACCGGCACGCGCACGGCTCCCTTGCCGTCCGGATCGATCTTGAACAGGCTCAGCGTTGAGTTCTCGTTGCCCAATGCCGGCCGGCCCACCTGAAGCACGTCTTTCAACATCGCCAGATTGATGGTTCCATCCACGCTCAGGTCAGGCCGCGCGCCTGGCGGCAATGGTCCATCCAGTGCTACGTCAACGGTGACCGTTCCGTTCAATACAGAAGGATCAATTCTGGAAACGTGCCCTGGAATAATGCCGTTGTGTGTGTCAATCGAAGCGGGTTGACCGATCTGAATGTCGCGCGCCTGCGTCTCGGGAATCTGCAGAGCGGCTTTGAGTTTGTCAAGCTGGATGACCTTGGCAACCGACGTTCCCGCGGTGACGTGCTGGCCCACCTGCAATGGAACAGGAAGCTGTGCCAGCACTCCGGAGATTCCAGCCCTCACATGCAGCGCTTCCGATTGCTTCTGATAGAGATCGAGTTGAGCCCTGGCCTCTTCGACTTTGGTCTGTGCAGAAGCCAACTGGACCTCAACCGCCTTCGCGTTCACTTCGAGCTGCTCCTCAGACAGTTTTTTCTGGGTTGTCAATTGGTCCGCCGTATTCTTCGATGCGCTGGCGACCTGGCCGGAAACCACACCCAGCTTATTAAGCTGCTCGTCGGTCTGCGCCTGCCGTTGGTCCGTTGCATAGGAGGCGTTCACCTGCGCCGCGGCGATTTTCTTATCCATCAGCGTGCTTTCGAGCGTCGCCTGCAGGCTCTTGTAGTCGGCCTGCGCTCCTTTCAGCGCCGACTGCGCGCTGAGCAACTCCTGCTCAAGCTGCGGATCGCTCATATCCATCACCACTGTGTCCGGCGTGACCTTCGCGCCGGGCAGCGCCAGTATGCGGACGACGGTCGCGTCGGTCTGCGCGGGAATCAGCTCGATCGAGTCCTCGCGCGGCACCAGGCTGCCAGTCGATCCCCGCACCTGAATCGTCAGGTCCCCGCGCTTCACCGTGTCTGGCCAAATGGTGGAGCGGTCCACCGAGGGCGCCGCCGGCTTGAGCCGCGACACACCAATGCCAAGAACCGCCAAAACTACCACCGCGGCGACAGCCCAAACAACGAGCTGGCGCTTCCTCTTTTTCTTCAAGTCTGGGCGCGCGATATCCATCACATCAGTTGAAAGCACTTGCCGTGCCAAAAGAACCTCAGATCGTATGCATTGAAAATAAATAACTTAACCAGGAGCCATCGAACGGATCCCTGTGCTTCAGTGACCGTTTACAGTGTGGGAGTGTTCGATTTCGAACAGTTGAGGGGGGACAATCGGCGCGAATTAAGCCCGCTCCACCGCAAGCGCAACGGCATTGCCGCCGCCCAGGCACAGCGCCGCAATGCCCTTTGTCTTTCCCTGGCGCGCCAAAGCGAAAAGCAGCGTAGACAGCACACGGGCTCCGCTGGCGCCGATGGGGTGGCCGATGGCGACGGCGCCACCATGCACGTTGACTTTCGCCGGGTCGAGATCGAGATCACGGTTCACGGCCAGCGCCTGCACGCTGAATGCCTCATTCAATTCGAACAGGTCCACATCCTCGAGCGCCCACCCGGCCCTGCGCGCGCACTTTCGCACGGCTTCAATGGGTGCCAGACCGAACCACTCCGGCTCCCCGCCGCTGGTGGATTGGGCGCGGATCACGGCCATTGGGTTCAGGCCCAGCGCTTGCGCCCGCTCTTCGCTGGTCACCACCAGCGCCGCCGCGCCGTCGCTTACGCCGGGGGAGTTTCCGGCGGTCACCGTGCCGCCCGCCTGGAATGCCGGCTTCAGAGTAGTCAGAATCTCCACAGTGGTGCCGGGGCGAATGGTTTCGTCCGCGGCAAAGATGCGAGGCGCGCCCCCTTGACTTGCCGGGGGAATTTCGACCGGCATAATCTCGTCGCGGAAGAATCCAGCTGCGGTGGCGGCAGCTGCGCGGCGATGCGACTCAACCGCAAAAGCGTCCTGCTCCTCACGGCCGATTCCATACTTCGCGGCAATCAACTCCGCGCCAACACCCATGTGGAAGCCCTTGTAGACTTCCCACAACCCGTCGTAAATCATAGAATCCACAAGCGTTCCGTTGCCCATGCGATAGCCAGCCCTGGCTTGCGGCAGCAGATAAGGCGCGTTGGTCATGGACTCCATGCCGCCGGCAACAACCATCTCCGCATTGTGCGTCTCGATGGCCTGTGCCGCCAGCGCCACAGCTTTCAGGCCTGAGCCGCAAACCTGATTGACGGTGAGCGCGCCAACAGCCGAAGTGAGTCCACCATACAGCGCCGCCTGGCGCGCCGGATTCTGCCCCAGTCCCGCCTGCAGAACGCAGCCCATGATGCAGTCGTCGACCTGCGCCGGGTCCACGCCGGCGCGCCGTACCGCCTCCCGAACCACCAGAGCGCCTAATTGCGTTGCGGAAAACGACTGGAGCGAACCCTGGAACTTGCCCACCGGAGTACGGACCGCCGAGACAATGACTGTGTCACTCATATAGAGAGTTCCTTCGAGCCAATCGCGAATTCCGGGATAACCGCTTTGCGCTATTCGGGGTCAAATAGCCGAGAACCTCCCGGACATAAGCAGAACCGCAGGAACTCAGCTTAACATTTGCTGCGCACTGATCACGCTGTATCAACCGGAGATGAGCAAACTAGGCCTTATGTCATGGAGTCACTGGTTTCATACTTGAATTCTTGAAAGGATCGCCCATGAACCGCCAATCGACTCTAGTCCCTCCCCAGTCATTTTCCAGCGTCGCAAGCCTTCTTCTGGCTTCCGCCATTGTCCTGCCGGTAACCCTTATGACCGGCTGCGGCGGGTCCAGTGCGAGTACGCCGCCAGTTGGAAACACGGTTGTCACCGTTCTGGCCACGAGCACCGCGAACGATCAGCTTTCCCAATTCAAAATGACAGTGACCAGCCTGACGTTGACCAATAAGTCCGGCACGGTCACGGTATTCTCTACGCCTGAAAGCGCTGAGTTCACGCATCTGAACGGCACCGTGGAGCCCCTCTACGCTACAGAAATTCCGCAAGACACCTACACCTCCGCAACGGTGACCCTCGAGCCGTCTGGCTACCCTGAATGTGTTACCTTCGATCCTGCGGAAAACGACCTTCTTATCAATGGGTCCGTTGGCAGCTATGCAAACCCATTGACTCCTACCGTGAACCTGCCTGCTCCAATTACGGTCGCCGGAGTCGGCATGGGACTTGCATTGAACCTGCAGGTATCGGAATCAGTCTCGTCCTTCAATTGCACATCTACATTTGGCGCAGCATCCATCACGCCAACCTTCGACCTGACCCCTGTAACCATCGTAGCCCTGCCCTCAAACAGCGCCAACGGCGTGGCGACGGGCCTTCGTGGGTTGATCGACACAGTCGCCGCAAATGGAGCCGGCTTCAGCGTGACGGCCGCGGATGGTCCCTCATGGCAGGTCAATACCAGCGCCAGCACCCAGTTCCAGCGAATCAGCGGCGCTTCGCAGCTTGCCGTCGGCTTGCCCGTGGATATGGATGTAGCGATCCAGCCGGATAGTTCGCTGCTGGCAACGCGAGTTGCAGTCTATGACACCAACACGGCCAACCTGAGCGTGATGAGCGGTCCGCTTCTGGAGGTGGTTCCCTCGGTTGTCCTGACCGCCCTCAGCGAACAGAATCAGGGTCCATTGTTCCTTGGATTGCAAGTCAGTCCTAGCAACTTCAACTTCAGTAGCGCATCCTTCCAAACATCCGGTCAGCTCGCAAACATCCAGAGCCTGCCATTCTCCGCCACCTTCACCGTTTCAAACATGGTTCCGGGCCAGGCTGTCCTCGTCACAACACATGCGACCACCGTTTCTGGAGGTCCCACATACATACCCGCGACCACCGTAACGCTGCTGCCGCAAACCGTCAACGGGACGGTCGGCGCAGTATCCACCAGCGGAAGCTTTACCACCTATAGCGTTACGCTTGCTGCTTACGACCTTTTTCCCGATCTCGCGATACTTCCCGGGCAAGGCCCGTTGCTGAAAAACCCAAACACCGTCGTCGTTTATGTGGACACCAACACGCAACTGCTCAATTCCGATCCCGTTGCCGTGGGCAGCCTGCTGCGATTCAATGGATTGGTATTCAACGACAACGGGACATTACGGATGGATTGCGCGCAAATCAGCGACGGCGTCACGGAGTAGCGCAAGCCGCGAACAAGAAGAGAACAACCTTAAATGCGCCCGGCGGCGCGGAGATCGCGAATCTCTTCGCCGTCGAACACGCGCGAGCGAATCAGGAACCGGAAGCCCTCCGGTCCGTCGAGCGAAAACATGCCGCCGCGCCCCGGCACTACGTCGAGAGTCAGTTGCGTGTGCTTCCAATACTCAAACTGGCTGGCGCTCATATAGAAAGGCTCGCCGTCCACCTCGCCCAATTGCACGTCCGAATCACCAACAATCAATTCACCGCGCGGGTAACACATCGGGGAGCTACCGTCGCAGCAGCCCCCCGACTGGTGAAACATCAGCGGTCCATGCCTCTCGCGCAGGACTCGTATCAGGTGGATGGCAAGATCGGTTGCCAGCACCTGCTCGGGTAACTCCGCCATTCATCCACCGCCTTTCGTCTGATCCCTGTTCCCTGTATTTAAAAAAAGCCAAGCTTCTTCGGGCTGTAGCTCACCAGCAGGTTCTTGGTCTGCTGATAGTGGTCCAGCATCATGCTGTGCGTTTCGCGTCCAATGCCACTCTGCTTGTATCCGCCAAAGGCCGCGTGCGCCGGATACGCATGGTAGCAGTTGATCCACACGCGCCCGGCTTGAATGCCGCGCCCCAGACGATGGCAGCGATTCACATCCCGAGTCCAAAGACCGGCCCCCAATCCGTAGAGCGTGTCGTTGGCAATCGCCAGTGCATCCTCCTCGGTCTTGAAGGTAGTTACCGAAACCACCGGCCCGAAGATTTCTTCCTGGAATATCCTCATCCGGTTGTGGCCGCGGAACACGGTTGGCTGCATGTAGTATCCGCCCTCAAGCTCGCTGCCCATATGAGCGCGCTCGCCGCCGGTCAATAACTCCGCGCCCTCCTTGCGGCCGATATCGATGTAACTCAGAATCTTCTCCAACTGCTCGCTTGAAACCTGCGCGCCAATCATGGTATCGCTCTCCAGCGGATTGGCTTGCTTGATAGCTGCCACACGCTTCAGCGCCCGCTCCATGAAGCGGTCATAGATACTTTCCTGAATCAGCGCCCGGCTTGGACACGTGCAGACCTCGCCCTGATTCAGCGCGAACATGACAAAGCCCTCAATCGCCTTATCGAAGAAATCGTCGTCTTCCTGCAGCACGTCGGCGAAGAAGATATTCGGCGACTTACCGCCTAACTCAAGAGTTACAGGAATCAGGTTCTGGCTGGCATACTGCATGATAAGCCGGCCGGTAGTGGTTTCGCCCGTGAAGGCTATCTTGGCCACCCGCGAACTCGAAGCCAGCGGCTTGCCCGCCTCCAGGCCAAAGCCGTTGACGATGTTGAGCACGCCAGGCGGAAGCAGGTCGCCCACCAACTCCGCCCAAACAAGTATGCTCGCAGGTGTTTGCTCCGCCGGTTTCAGCACCACGCAGTTGCCGGCCGCCAGGGCCGGAGCCAGCTTCCATGTGGCCATCAGAATCGGGAAGTTCCAGGGAATGATCTGTCCCACTACGCCCAGCGGCTCATGAAAATGGTAGGCTACCGTGTCATGATCGATCTCTGAAATGGTCCCTTCCTGCGCGCGGATGCACCCTGCAAAGTAGCGCCAGTGATCGATGGCCAGCGGCAGATCCGCGGCAGTAGTTTCGCGGATGGGTTTGCCGTTGTCCCAGGTTTCGGCCAGCGCCAGCAATCCGAGATTGTCTTCCATCCGTTGAGCAATCTGATTCAGAATGATGGCCCGCTGAGTGGGGCTGGTGTGTCCCCAGCTCGCTCGCGCTGCGTGAGCAGCGTCGAGCGCCAGCTCGATATCCTGCGAGTTCGAGCGCGGAATCTCGCAAAAGCTTCTCCCAGTTATAGGGGTGACGTTCTCAAAGTACTGGCCGCTCGCGGGCTCTACCCACTTGCCGCCAATGTAGTTGCCATAACGCGAGCGAAAGCTCACCTGATCGCTGAGCTTGCCCGGACGAACTTCCGTAGCTGTCGCCATCGAAGTCTCCTCCTGCAGAAAAATACCGCGCGGGTGCATTCAAAGGGGACGCGGCGCAGGAATCATACACGCACTACTGCACAGGTGGGCAACCCCAAATTACAATCGGCTTGAATGCAGCTGCAAATCATTGAAAAGATAGGCAAAACGAATCCCTTATCCCATCTCAGTCCAAAGCCCCGCTACGCCGCCATGAGAATCCACAATAATCCCGAACTCTAGCCATCCTCGGGCGTCTGTCTGGTTAGTAGAACCCATGGCGTCAATTGAGGAATGCGGATTGGCTTCATTTTCCATCGAGGGCGCGCAATCGGAGATCGATCTTGCGGCTCTGGCAGAACTTCACTCCGCGCTTCATGCCGAGAGCGTCACCGTCAGATCCTGCACAGGCGCAGCCTTGAATGCAGCTTCAAGAGTCTCTGAATCCGCAAAGAGCTTGCCCTCAGCATGCCGGGCCGGAAAAGTGAAACATAACTCACGCTCCTCAAAAGGCCACGGCATCAGACGAAAATGTCGGGATGAAATGGGCAGCACCTGCACTTCGGTGGTTGACCCATCATTCAATGCAAGCGGGTGCAACAGGTGCGCCGGAGCATCGTATGCCACGCAAGATAGCAGCGAAAGATTGTCGCAGGCCTGCAACAATCGAAAGTGTTCCACAATCGCATGCTCGGCTCGTTCGTCGAGAGTTAGCGAATCGTCCACGGCAATCTTCCTTTGTAACTCCTTCTGATAAGCGCGCTGCCGTTCGAGATACCCATCCAGCAACACCAACCCATCCGGCGCAATCGTCGAGCGATCGGCATGAGCTGTCAGCAAATTGTAAGTATGCATGGAAATGAGTAGGCCGGCGTATGGGTCCTCGTCTGCGACGATGCGAACGGCTCGATCGCGAACCGCAAGATACTCTTCGAGGTCGATCTCCTCGAACGCAGAGTACTTGCCGACAAGCTCAATTGAAAACGCGGAAGGCTTGCCCTGGCGCGTGATGGAAGGATGCGCGTCCCGCGCCGTCCAGCCGTCGTCATGACAGGCGATGCCATTGAGCACGCGAGCGCGAGGCTCCGGCTTACGGAATTGCGAATTGCCCCATGCAGCCGCAAACTCCCCTGCCAAACGAGCATGATCCGGATGCGAGATCAACCACCATCCCTTCTCCGATTCCATCCGTAACATCCGTATTCTCCCTACTTCGCGGTCTGTGGCAAGCTCGACTCATGCCAGTTATGCAAAGCCAGCCACTCAAAGAACATCACAATGAAAAAGAATGAGAAACCAAGCACCGTCGCTGCAAACACCAGCGCAAACAGATACGCTGTCTCCATTTGATTGTTGGCATAAATGATGGCATAGCCCAGCCCGCCTTCACCCACCCGGGTTGACCCTGCAAACAATTCGCCCATGATGCCGCCAATCACGCTGATGCCGGCCGAGATCCGAATTCCAGCAAACAGGTTCGGCAACGCGTTTGGCAGCCGCAACTTGAAAAGGGTCTGGGCCGGCGTCGCCTTGTGCATCACGAAAAGATCGATCAGATTCTCACCCACGCTGATAAGTCCTTGCGTAGTGTTGGCAATGATAGGCGCGAGGCAAATAATGAAGGTGACAATCATTACTGAAAACGTACCGGCTCCAATCCAGTTTATGATCAACGGCGCAATGGCAACAATGGGGACAGTTTGCAGCAGGATGGTGTAGGGGTAGAGCAACTGCCGCAGCCATCGCCACCGCGCAAACACCATAGCCACTGCCACGCCCGCAACAATGCTAGCCCCAAGTCCGCCCGCTGCTTCTTCGGTAGTAATCGCAAGCGAATTCAAAAGCGACGGAAAGCGGTCACGGAGTGCGGAAGCGACGACAAGCGGCCCAGGAAGAATGTAAGGCGGCAAATGATTAAGAGTCACGACGGCCTGCCAAAGGCCTATCATGCATGCGAAGACGATGAAACTGTTGAGTGCCAGCATACCTTGTCGTTTCATGCCGTATGCACCCCCCGAAGCAGCCGCGACGCCAGTGCGATCTGTTCCTCAAACTCTTTCGACTCTCGCGTTTCGGCAGTGCGCGGCCAGGGCAAATCCACTCTCATCTCGTGCGCGACACGCCCTGGATGCGCGGCCAGAATTACAATGCGCGAGGAAAGGAACACTGCTTCGGCCACGGAATGCGTCACGAACAGCACCGTCCATTTCTGTTCGATATACAGTCTTAACAACTCTTCGTTCAAGCGGTCGCGCGTCATCTCGTCCAACGCGGCGAACGGCTCATCCATTAATAGAATGCGCGGCCGGCTTACCAGCGCGCGCGCAATGGAGACGCGCATCTTCATGCCACCCGAGAGTTGGCGGGGATGGTGCTTTGCTACATGACTCAGCCCAACTAGCTCCAGCATTCGCGTCACGCGCTCTTTGCGCAGAAGGCGCGCAGCATACTCAAGCTCCAGCCCCAGTCCAACATTCTGCTCCACGGTTCGCCACGGCAGCAGTGTCGCATCCTGAAAAACAAAGCTCATCAGCTCGCGCGCATTCTCGGGCGTCATTCCATTCACTTTTACCTGGCCTTCGCTCGCCACACTCAGCCCCGATACCAGCTTCAGCAGTGTAGATTTGCCGCAGCCGGAGGGTCCAAGGAACGTGACAAACTCGCCACGGTCGACATTGAGAGATATACCTTGCAGCGCGACCGCGGCATTGCGAAAGCGCTTGCCAACCCCATCGAGCGCGATCTCCGGAATTGACCCCTTGGTCTCTGTCACCATCCTGACTCTCCCGTCAATGGAAGATAGAGTGCGGAAGGGTGCGCTCCGGTGTGCAATACCTGTTGTGTAGAACGCCCCCAATTCCAATGATCCGCTAGCTGTGGCGGAACATCGGTGGAAGGATTGCGGTCAAACAGAGGAAATGCCGAACTCGCAATCTCCAGGCGCAGACGTTCGCCGCACACAAGAACGAAAGCAACCGGTTCCAGCTTAAATTCCCATGCATGAATCTCACCCTCCGCATAGCCTGCATCGCGGAATAGCCACGAACTGCGCGCAATTCCAATCGACAAGAACTCTGCTCGCCCGCTTGAAGTAACTCGCACCAGTTTGGCCGTGAAGTCCGCATGAGCCGCGGACGTCGAAGCGTATAGCGTGATGCGGGGATGGCCGAATACTTCCGTCGAGCGAAGGGCCGCCTCGGACGTATACACCAGCAAATTGTTGCCCAATTCATGCACGGACTGATCGAATGCACCGCTCAACGCCTGTGGTCCTCCCGGCGCTGCAACAGGTACCTCGGGATCATAGACAAACACGTCGCGAGGCTCGTCGCCGCCGGGCGCATCGCTTGCCAGGCGTCCATCGCCCTTGCGCGAATTGGCCTTTCCTTCACTCCGCAGGTACATCGGATACGTGGCCTCTGCCGGCCACTCTTCAGCGCATCGCCACTCGTTTTTGCCAAGTGTGAAGTAACGTATGCGCGGCTCGCCGTTGAAATCTCCGGAATCCTTGAGCCAGTAATCGAACCATTGAACGAGTATTGCATCTGTGTTCAAATTGGCTGCTTCGCCAAGGTTCAAATCGCCCGCTCGATCACCCCATGGAATATGCACCCACGGCCCAGCTATCAAATACTGATTCTCGCGCGCATGCTGGCTGCCCGCTCCATCGCAAAGCGCGAGATAGCCCGCGATGGTGCCTTCTATATAAGTGTCGAACCATCCGGCTAGGTGCAGCGCAGGGATACGAATGCAATCGAGCCGACCGCTGATGTCCATGCTGGACCAGTAGTCGCCTGGCTCGCGATGCGCAATCCAATCCCGAACATAGCTCGGTAGCGCCGGGTCCGAAATTGCAGGATGATTTGCATAGGGAACATGCGCAACGTGCGCGCGAATGTCCACCCAAGCCGCTTCCAGTTTGTCGCTGGCTTCGCGCAAGCCAAGGCGTCGGGCATCTTCGCGTAGCATCTGTATGCCCCAGCCAATACTGGAGCTAAGCCGCAACGCACCTTGGCTATAGAACCATCCGTGATAGAGATCGGCAGCCGTCATCTGTGGCGCAACGCACTGCAAACCCTCAGGCTGCTCCGCGGCTGCCAGCAGTTGCGTCGCGCCCTGGTAAGAAAACCCATACATGCCGATGCGCCCATTGCAAGCAACATGATTGCGAAGCCAGGCGATCGTCTGCGCGCCATCGGAGCCTTCGTTGCGGAAAGGGTAGAATGTGCCCTCCGAACCTCCGCGCCCCCGCACGTCCTGTATCGCAACGTGATAGCCGTGTCGCGCAAACCACGCCGGATGTGCATACACTACGGTCGAAGCAATATCGCGCCCGTAAGGTTGGCGCATCAGCAGCGTCGGCCAGGGCCCATTGCCCGCGGGATAGTAATGATCCGAGACGAGCACGGTTCCATCCGAGAGCCGGCACTCAACTCCGCGCTCCAGGCGAACCCCGCCTCCGCAATCGACAAGAGCCATCTTCAAGCTCCGTGCCTCGGCTCAAAGTTATACATGGCAACAAGAATCTCCGCGATCCGTGCAGCCGCCTCGTTGGACCATCGCTCGCCATTCTCAGCCGTGGCTGCCGACGGATCGCCCATCACTCCGCTGGGCGCAATGTCTTTGGTAAGCCACGCAAAGTTCGCCGATGAACCCTCCGGCTTAAGTAACTCGGGCTCGTCAGCGCATGCTATGTAGTTCGACGTGTACTCTTCCGGATGCACCAGCTCAGGCGTCCCATGCAGCAAATATGCCGTCTCGATTTCGCCCGCATGGAAGCCATATGCGCGCTCCTGCCTGCTCACGCCCTCAAACGCCGCGCCGGGCGAGCCAAACAGCGAAAACGTCCGCAGCCCAAACTCTGCGCGCAGATCGCGCGCCAGCACGTCCACCAGCGACGTGTTGCCGCCATGCGTGTTATAGAGAACGAGCTTCTGGAAACCACTCGCCGCAACGCTTGCGCCCAGGTCGCGTACCACGGAAAGAAAGGTCTGCGCGCTCACCGACAGCGTTCCAGGAAATCCAACATGCTCATTGCTCTTGCCGTAGCATACGGGTGGAAGAGCATAAATCGGCAACTCCTTCGGAACCTGCGCCAGCGCCTTGCCCAGCAGAAGGTTGTTGATCAGCGTATCTGTAGCCAGGGGCAAATGGTGTCCATGCTGTTCGATCGCCGCCGTGGGAAGCACCAGCAATGTGGAAGCGCGCGGCAATGCGTCCACCTGTTTCCATGTGAGATAGGCAAAGTTGCGCTCGTCGGGAATCCAGGTCTTCACTTGGTCACCGCCTCCTTGCGAAAGCTGACCATCTTGCCCGGATTCAGCAATCCGCGCGGATCGTATTTTTGTTTCGCCAGCAGTTGAATGTTATCGGCACGAAAACGCCCTCCGTCTTCCAGGTAATTCACGTGCGGGTTAGCGACAAAGACGCCGATCGACCTGCAATAGGCAATCATCTCGTTCAATCGCTCTTCGGTGATAAACCGTACCACGGGAATTGCTCCGGGCGTTACCACTCCGTCCCCGGTCTTCATAAACTCGATGTGAAAAAGTATTTCGTCGCCGAATCGCTCACGCAACAATCGAAACTGTTCCTCGCATTTCGTAGGTGAAAATCCGCATTGAAGATACGTGTACGCGGGATCGGCCTTCATGGCCCACAGCGTTGTATGGTTCCACGTATAGTCACTCAATAGGGGCTGCGTGCGTGGCCCCTCGTACGGTCCGCGGAAGGTTACCTCCCCGCCGGCCAGCGCAGCGGCCGCGCTCAAAGCTCCGGCCTGATCCGAAGCAATCATGATGAGCGCCAGGGCCTTGCCTTCGCGGACGATTGGCTTAACCGGTGTGAAGAATGAAGGGATGGGCCACTCGAATACGGTTGCAAGCCGCTTTCGCCAGGTAACATCCACCGCTATCGACTGCGTAAATCGGAACGCCTGCTCATAACTGTCGAATGCCGCGGTCAACTGCGTCCATTCCAAGGCCGGCGTCAGCGCGAACCATATCCGCGTGATCACGCCGTTGGTTCCCCATGCGTGCAAAATCTCATGTACCGCCGCGCCCTCATGCAACACAACCCGCGGCTGCTCTTCCATGGTCATTACCTCAATGGCACGCACCGTATCGAAGTCGCCCAGCCCGCCGTGCGTCACCGAGCCAATGCCCCCTGACCCACCTGCAAGAAACCCGCCGAGCGACGCTTTCACCAGTGTTGACGGATACATGCGCAGCTCCCATCCAAGCCTGCGGGCCTCTGTCTCAAGCGCGCCAAGGCGCAGCCCAGGTTGGCACACAGCTACGCCATCTGGAGTAATCTCTTCCAGCTTGTCCATCAGAGAGAGATCCAGCACAATGCCGCCTTCTAGCGGAACGCACTGCCCGTAGTTGCCCGTGCCCGCGCCTCTCACTGTAACTGGAACTTCGTTCCGCCCCGCGTAGCGCAGCACCGCCAACACCTCTTCGACGTTGACAGGTTGCACGGCCACATCGCCGGCCTTGCCGGCAAGCAACGGGCGCAACACCGGCGAATACCAGTAGAAGTCGTGAGAGAGGCGATCGAGCACCGCCGGCGCGCTTAACACTCGCGCCGGATCGGCGATAACTTTAACTAACTCTGCCGCAAGTCCGTCTCGCATTGCAGAAGGCCTCTCTATTCAACTAGTTTTGCGGGTAGACCAAAGGCGAAATGCCCGCAGCATCTGGGGATGGGTAAAAAGAGCATAGCATTCATCGCGCAGGATCGGGCCGTCCACAACGCATTTCATATCGCTGCGCCCGGCCACCTCCGTTGCGGGGATCCTGATTTGAGTGCAGTGGCGATTTGCGTCTTCGATCGTTGCGCCATAGACCACGCGATCCAGGCCCGCCCACAACGCCGCGCTCATACACATGGGGCAAGGTTCGCAGGTGGTGTAGAGTGTGTATCCGGCCAGCGATAGCACCTTCAGGCGCTTGGTGGCCCTGCGAATGGCACGGACCTCTGCGTGCGAACTGGGATCGAACTCCTGCATGACCGCATTCAAGGCGCGCAGCAACAACTTTCCCGAATTCGTATGAACGATGGAAGCGCCGAACGGCCGCGGGCTCGCTGTGCGAAGCGATCGCGCCGTGAAGGCAACCAGCGTGGCCATCCGCTGCACGTCGAGCGTCGGATCGGGACTCACGTCAAGGGCGGCATCGCGTTTCGCGCTTGAGCGAGGTGTGGCAGTGGATGCAACTCCCATACTCGAACTTAGCACGGCGTGCGGCTCAAATGCGCCACAAAAATTCCATCCCACGCGCGGGTGCTGTCAACCCCTACAATCCTTTTATGAAGACTACCCCATGGACTATCCGCGGCCTCCGCCACGCGCTTGCGAAGGGAACGTTGCGGCCATCGGTTCTTGCGGACCAGGCCCTGGCGCGCGCCAACGGAAACCCGGGCCGCAATACATTTCTTTGGCGGGACGCGGCATGGACAAGTGCGGAGGCGTCGCGTGCCGAGGCCATGCCGCGCGGAGGAGGAGGGCCGTTTGGCGATGGGCGGGATGCGCTTTGGGGCCTCCCGATTTCCGTGAAGGATTGCTTCGACCTTGCCGGCGCGCCCACTAGTTGCGGTGTGCATTTTTATCGCGACCTGCATGGGCCGGCAACGCGCGACTCGTGGCTGGTAAAGCAACTTCGAGCGGCCGGAGCGGTGATTACAGGCAAGACGCATCTGCATCCTCTGGCTTATGGCATAACGGGCGAGAACGCGGACTATGGTGACTGTTTGCAACCCGCCGACCCCACCGCACTCACCGGCGGCTCATCCAGCGGCGCCGCGGCCAGCGTGCAGGAGGGCTCGGCCGTAGCCGCCATCGGCACAGATACAGGCGGTTCAATCCGCGCACCCGCCGCCATCTGTTCGCTCGCCGGTTATCGCGCCTCGCACGGCCGCGGCGATTGGCGCGGCAGCGCGCACCTGGCCGAATCGTTCGACACCATGGGCTGGCTGTTTCGCGACCTCGAAGATGCTCCTCTGTTGGCCGCCATTTTCACACCACCGGAAGCCCGTCCCGTACCCAGCTTCACCCGCGTGGCCGTCATCGACGACAGCTTTCTTCATGACTGCGACCCGAAGATTGTCTCGAGTCTGCACGCAACCATCCGCGAATTCGAGGCCCTCGGTCTGCGCGCGTCAGCAGTAAACGTCGATTGGTGGGCTGACTCTTTCGATATCTTCGCGCCCATCCAGGCGTGGGAAGCAGCTCGCATTCACGCCGGTCATTTTGACCACTTCGAATTTTCTATCCGCGAACGATTGGCGTGGGGCGCGCGCATTGCACCGAATGAAATTGCCGCCCTCCGTCAACGTCATGCAACCTTCCGCGCGCGGATCGACGAACTTCTCGCTACGCACGAACTGCTGCTGCTTCCCGCCGTGCCGATCGCACGCCTCGACGCCGGCGCTGACCATAGCAAGACCCGCGGACGCCTGCTGCGCTATACCACGCCGTTCAGCCTGGCCGGCGTACCCGTGGTCACTATTCCCTGCGCCTCCGGAGGGATGCAATTGGCTGCCGCTCGCGGATGCGACGAATCGCTCCTTCAACTTGCCGCAAAGCTGGGCGCACGAAGAAATGCAGAAGCAGCCGCACAGCTTGCGTGATAACTTTCCTATATAGAAAGCATTTCTTGAACACAATGAGGGCTGCGTTGAGATCAAGCAGATTCTTTCCTTATGCCGCACTCGCCTTCTTCGTTGCATTCTCGGGCTGCCGCGGCCATCGGCTTGCAACTGAAAGCGGCCTGGAACCCATTCGTCTTCAGCTCGATTGGTATCCGCAACCCGAGCATGGCGGCTTCTTCGCGGCGCAGCTTCTGGGCTACTACAAAGCCGAAGGCCTCGACGTGAGCATCTTACCACTGCCGCAGTATGGCAGCGTCGCTCAGCTTGTCTCCACCGGTAAGGCCGACCTGGGCCTCGGCTCCAGCGACCAGGTCCTTGAGTGGAACTCAAACGGCCTTCCCCTCCTCGCGGTCTCCGCCACCATGCAGCACGACCCTCAGGCCATCATGGTTCATCAGGAGTCGCCCATCCACGACTTCAAAGACCTGGAAGGTCACGCTATCGCCGCGCAAACCGGCGCAACATGGCTCAAATACGTGATTCTCCGTTATAACTTGCATCAGGTTCGCGAGATACCATCCACGCTGTCCATTGCTAACTTCCTTGCCGACCCGAGTTATGTGCAGCAGATATTCATCACCAGCGAACCCTTCTTCGCCCGGCAGGCTGGCTCTCAGGTGCGCACCCTCCCCATCAGCTCCTCCGGTTACGACCCCTACCGAGTCACCTTCACGACCCGTGAGTTCGCGTCCCGGCACCCTGACTTTGTGGCCAGGTTCGTTCGCGCCAGCATTCGCGGCTGGCAGGCATACCTGCAAAATCCCGTCGCCACCAACGCCCTTTTGCTCAAGCTGAACCCGGCCCTCAACCCTGCGCAGGAGGCTTACACCGCTGGGACCCTGCGGGACGGTGGATTCATCACCGGCGGTGATCCCACCGGTGCGCAAATTGGACACATGACTGCCGAGCGCTGGCAAACCACGCATGACCAGCTTAACTCTCTCGGCATTCTGCGCGCGCCGGTGAACCCGGCATCCACTTACACTTTGAACTTCTTCCCTTGAGCCGCATGGATGCAGGTCCATAGATAGTGCCTGGCGCGGCATCCATCTGCAAAACAACTCATTTCATCCTTGCCCCAAAGCGCGGTCGTGTAATGTAATCCAATAGGATGATTTCGATGCCTGCCGCAGCGCTTACCTATTCCGGCACAGATGGGCAGCACACGGTCGTTCTCGATCGTGCGACCACGTCGATTGGCCGGTCGCAAGGTCAGGATGTGGTGCTGCACGACCCCGCGGTTTCCCGAAAGCATGCGGTGATTGTGCGGGACGATGGCATCTACGCCGTGGTGGATCAGAACAGCACCCACGGCACTTTTCTCAACGGCGTTCGCATTCAGCGGGCTGTGCTTAAGCCCGAAGATGTATTGCAGATGGGCTCGCTGAACGGCCCAAAAATTCGTTTTTATATCCCTCCCGACGACGAATCGACTGGCGGCGAACACGGCTCTCGGGCTGGCGACCGCGACCTGCTCACTTCGCTGCGGGAGCTTCAGCTTCCCGCCGGCGAGCTTCGCACAGCGGCGCGCGAGATGGAGCAGTTAAACTGGCTGCTTCACGCGGCGCACCGGCTCAACGAGGGAGGGGCCATCGAGGATATTCTCGGCGTGCTTCTGCAATTGACGTTGCAGCTAACCGGCGTGGAGCGCGGGTTCGTCTTTCTGTGTGAAGACGGCAAGATGCATTTTGCTCAGGGCCTCGGCGCCGAGGGAAAGATCGTTGAAGAAGATTTGACCATCTCGCGCCGGGCCATGCAGAAGGCCATCGAAAGCGAAGTGAAGTTTTCCGTAAGCGACACTCTCACCGACGATCGGGCATCGGAATGGTCAAGCGTAATGGCCAACAAGATTCGCAGCATCTACTGCATTCCGCTTCGCAAACGCGCCTCAAACAGCGCTCCGGCGCAACTGCTTGGGCTGCTCTATCTCGACAGCCAGATTGGGCCCGGTTTCCTGAGTGCGGTCGATCATCAGGTGCTGGACACAATTGCCATTGAGGCTTCGGCGCTGCTGCACAATGCATTGCTGGCCAAAGCGGAGCAGCAGGCTCGCCAGGCGCGCGAGGAGCTTGCCGTCGCGGCCAGGATCCACAGCGGCCTGATGTCCATTGCCCTGCCGGTGCTGCCCTATGCGGCGCTGAAAGCCCGAACCGTGCCTTGCCTGGCCATTGGCGGGGATTTCTACGACGTTGCCGCGCTCGACGACTCGGTATGCGTCACCGTTGTGGATGTCTCCGGAAAAGGCGTTCCGGCCGCTATTGTGGCGGCCACTCTCCAGGGCATCATCCATACCCAGTTGCTTGCGCGCCAAAGCCTGCCGGATATAGCGGCAATGATGAATCGCTTTCTATGCTCGCGCGACGTGGGCAAGTACGCGACCTTGGTTATGCTGCGGCTGTTTCCAGACGGGCGCGTGGAGTACATGAACTGCGGCCACATTCAGCCCATTGCCATCCTCGGCGCCGAGGTCCGGCGTCTGGAAGAAGCCAACACAGTTGTAGGACTTGTCGGCATGGCAACCTATAACTCGGCGCTTGACTCACTCCGCCCAGGTGAACGTGTTCTGCTTACCACCGACGGCATTACCGAGGCCGAGAACAGCGCGGGCGAGGGGCTTGGCGACCACGGATTCAGTGCAATCGCCCAGCAGAGGGATATCGACGGGATATTGGACTATGTGGCGAGGTATCAAGCGCCCAACCCGGCACAGGACGACATAACTCTGATTGAAATCCGGTATGCGGGCGAAGAACGGCGCTTGGCGTCTTCAAGTCCGGTTTAGAATACGCGCCGGTACTCGATCCGGAAGAGGTTCCTGTACCAGATGTCGGAGGTCAGGCCACGGCCATATCCGGCGTAAATCGAACTGCCGTTTGCAAAGCTGGCCCGCGCTCCCAGCTTTGCATTCAGCACGTTGATTCCGGCTGCGGATTGAACCACGCCGGCAGAACCAGCCTGTAGTCCTCCAAAGACATGCCAGCTCACGAGCTCAAGAACCGGCGCAAGGCGATATCTGTCGCGCTTGATGAGCTCATAACTGGGGCCAACTCCGTACATGGCCACAGCGGCGGCATAGTTTTGCGGCGGGGACGACGGCGTCGCGTAATAGATGGTT
>Ga0182012_10001601_pt1 | contig 24609 bp, 25 predicted proteins | sample 612S2SmetaG_FD_120486 | JGI IMG/M metagenome (GOLD analysis project Ga0182012, IMG submission 120486) | Permafrost microbial communities from Stordalen Mire, Sweden - 612S2S metaG | ecosystem: Environmental > Terrestrial > Soil > Wetlands > Permafrost | place: Sweden: Stordalen | collected... | reverse complement strand
CGATACCGACCACGACCGGCACGGTATCGTCACCCCGGGGACGGGCTTGCTGCCCGCCAATCACTACTTGTCGGTCGCCATCGACTACTTATTCCGGCACCGCCCGCAGTGGGGCACACAGGCGGCCGTCGGTAAGACGGTGGTCAGCACGCGGCTGATCGATCGAGTCACGGCGAAGTTGGGGCGCCAACTCTTCGAAGTACCCGTCGGGTTCAAATGGTTTTCCTCGGGGTTGCTCAACGGCAGCTTGGGCTTTGGCGGCGAGGAGAGCGCGGGCGCCACGTTCCTGCGGCGCGATGGGTCGGTCTGGACCACCGACAAGGACGGCATCATCGCGGCACTCCTTTCCGCGGAAATCACCGCGCGCATGGGCCGAGATCCCGGTGTCCTGTACGTCGAGTTGACCAAGGAATTAGGCAATCCCGCGGCCGATCGAGTGCAAGTCACGGCGAGCGCCAAGCAGAAGCAGCAACTGGCGGCGCTCTCCTCGCATGACGTCACTGCCACGGAACTCGCCGGAGAAAAGATCGACAGCATCATCGACCACGCTCCCGGGGACGATGCGCCCATCGGCGGAATCAAGGTCAGTGCCGCGAGCGGCTGGTTTGCCGCACGCCCTTCGGGCACCGAGGACATTTACAAGATCTACGCCGAAACCTTTCGCGGAAAGAAGGAGTTGCGCCAGATCCTCACTGAGGCACAAGCCACCGTCGACGCCGCATTCAGGAGACCCTGAGGATGGCGCCGGGGACTCGGGTCTCCAATTCCAAAGCGATCCAAGGGACCAACATATGAACTCCAAAGCCCCATCGAAGCCCGCGAAGCCGGACAAACCCGATCCCAAAGACGATTTGAAAACGCTGCCGATTGCGGAAGTGGAGAAGCGGCTCGAATCCTCTGCGGACGGCCTCACCGGAGCCGAAGCGTCGAAACGGCTGACGAAGGACGGGCCGAATGAGCTGCCGGTGAGGAAGAAGAATGCGCTGCTGAAGTTCCTCTCCTATTTTTGGGGGCCCATCCCGTGGATGATCGAAATCGCGGTAATTCTGTCGGGTGTCGTCAGACATTGGCCGGATTTTTTTATTATTTTGGTTCTCTTGTGCACCAATGCCGTCGTGGGCTTTTGGGAAGAGCGCTCCGCGGGCAATGCCATTGCTGCCCTGAAGGCCAAACTCGCCACCAAGACCCGGGTGAAGCGCGATGGCAAGTGGATCACACCGCCCGCGCGGGAGCTGGTCCCGGGCGATGTCATCCAATTGAAGCAAGGCGACATCGTGCCGGCGGATGCCCGCTTGCTGGACGGGGACCCAATGTCGGTGGATCAGTCCGCGCTGACGGGCGAAAGCCTCCCAGCCACTCGCAAGCCTGGCGAGGCGGTGTTTTCCGGCTCCATAGTGCGTCGCGGGCAGAGCAACGCGCTGGTCTATGCCACCGGCACCAACACGTATTTCGGCAAGACGGCAAAACTGGTCGAGCAGGCGCACTCGGTCAGCCATTTCCAGAAGGCGGTCCTGAAGATCGGCAATTACCTCATCATCCTGGCGTTGAGTCTGGTGGCGCTGATCATCGGATTCGCGCTGTACCGCGGAGATCCCATTCTCACGACCCTGGAATTCGCCCTGGTGCTAACCGTGGCGGCGATTCCGGTCGCAATGCCGACCGTGTTGTCCGTGACGATGGCCGTCGGGGCGCGCTTGCTCGCGAAGAAACAAGCGGTGGTGAGCCGATTGGTCGCCATCGAGGAATTGGCCGGCGTCGACGTTTTATGCGCGGACAAGACCGGCACCCTGACCCAGGATACGCTGACCTTGGGGGATCCGTTCTGTGTCGAGGGCGTGACCGCGGCGCAAGTCATCCTCGACGCCGCGCTGGCGTCCCGGGCCGACAATGACGACCCGATCGATCTGGCGGTGCTGAAAGGCGTAAAGGACCAGGAAGCCCTGAAGACCTATCACGTCGGTCACTTCACGCCGTTCGATCCGGTGCACAAGCGCACCGAGGCTGAGGTCAAGGGCAAGGACGGCAAGTCGTTCAAGGTGACCAAGGGGGCGCCGCAGGTGATCTTGGCGCTCGCGGCCAACGCAGGTCAGGTGCAGGCCGCCTCGCAAAAGGCGGTCGATGGTTTCGCGGCGCGCGGCTTTCGGTCCCTGGGTGTGGCACGAGCCGAGGGAGACGGACCGTGGCAGCTGGTGGGTGTATTGCCCCTATACGATCCGCCGCGCGATGACGCCAAGGCGACGATCGCGACCGCCATCGCCATGGGCGTGAAAGTCAAAATGGTGACCGGCGACGCGATCGCCATCGCCAAGGAAACCTGCAAGAAGCTGGGCATGGGCGCCGATATCCTCGACGCCAGCAAACTGGGCGACGCCAAACAGGTGCACACACCGGCAACGGCTGCGCTCATCGAGAGTGCCGACGGATTCGCCGAAGTGTTCCCCGAAAACAAGTACGACATCATCGACGTCCTGCAAAAGCACGGCCATATCGTCGGGATGACCGGCGACGGTGTGAACGATGCTCCGGCGTTGAAGAAAGCCGACTGCGGCGTCGCCGTGTCGACGGCGACGGATGCGGCGCGCGCGGCCGCGGCCATCGTCCTCATGACGCCCGGTCTCTCGGTGATCATCGATGCGATCAAGGAGAGCAGAAAAATTTTTCAGCGCATGAACAGCTATTCCATGTACCGCATTGCCGAGACCCTGCGCGTGCTGCTGTTCATGACACTGGCGATTCTGATTTTTAACTTCTATCCGGTGACGGCCGTCATGATCGTGATGATCGCCCTGCTCAACGACGGCGCCATCCTATCGATCGCCTACGACAATGTTAACTACAGCAACAAACCCGAAGCCTGGAACATGCGTCTGGTGCTCGGCATCTCCACGGTTTTGGGCGTCATCGGGACGGTCGCCATTTTTGGCCTGTTCTATCTTTCGCTGAAGGTTTTTCATCTCGACCATGCGCATACCCAGACCATGATGTACCTGAAGATGTCCGTGGCGGGGCATCTCACGATATTTCTGACCCGCACGCGCGGTCCTTTCTGGTCCATACGCCCGGCGCCGATTTTGTTGATCGCGGTTTTTGGCACACAGGCGGTGGCTACGTTGATCGCGGTGTACGGCGTGTTTATGACGCCACTTGGCTGGAAGTACGCCGGGATCGTATGGGGTTACGCGCTTGTCTGGTTCCTCGTGAATGATCGGATCAAGCTGCTCGCGTACCGTATTTTCGATTCGCCCAAGGCGGCGGCGGCGGCGAAGGAAAAAGGCATCGCTGCCAGAGCGAAGGTGGACGCGAAGCCGGATACCAAAGCGGCATCGTTGCCTGAAGCCAAGGCGGAGGCCAAGCCGGACGCCAAGGTCGCTCCGGCGCCTGAAGCTGAAGCGGCAGAGAAACTGGATGCCAAAAGTGCGGGAGCCTCCGACGTCAAATCCAAAACACCCTCCGATTTGACGCCGAAGCTGGTCGAGCGAGTCCATGCGCTGTACGAGGAACTCGGGCGCCAGGACGTGCTGGCGGTACAGGAGTGGGAGCGAGCACAAAACACCTCAAAGGAGAAGATCGTCCCTTAGGAGCCATCTGGAGATGCCAGTGCGCAGTCTCCACGGAATTTCGACATGAGCCGGCTCATCCATCAATGCAAGAGAAACCCTCAAAGGTGTAAAATTGAAAATTAATTCGAAGGATTTCCGCGTTCCTCCCGGGAAAAAAATCCACATCGACAAGTGGCCGACCACGGTGGAGCACTATTTCAAATCCAGGGAGCAGTATCAGGAACTGCTGGCAGCACACGTCGAGGGTTTGAGCTCGCGGCAACAGCTTCACTATGCGTCCGGTCGCTACGCATTGCTCCTCATCTTTCAGGGAATGGACTCGGCAGGAAAAGACGGCGCCATTCGCCACGTCATGTCCGGAGTGAACCCGGAGGGTTGCGAAGTCTACAGCTTCAAGCAACCAAGCGCGGAGGAACTAAAGCACGATTTTCTCTGGCGCACTACGTGCCGACTCCCCGAGCGCGGGCGAATCGGCATCTTCAATCGTTCGTATTATGAAGAAGTGCTCATTACGCGTGTTCACCCCGCGATCCTGGGCACTGAAAATCTTCCAAAAAACGCGCGTGATGACAAGCATTTCTGGAGAGATCGGTACCGCTCCATCGTCGAATTGGAGGCGCATCTGCATCGAAACGGCACTCAGATCGTCAAATTCTTCCTTCACCTATCGAAGAAGGAACAGGCCAAGCGGTTCCTGGAGCGCATCGGTGAGCCCGACAAGAATTGGAAATTCAGTGCGGCGGACATTCACGAGAGGACCTTCTGGCGGCATTACATGCATGCATACGGGCAATGCCTGGCCGAAACCAGCAAGCATCACGCACCCTGGTACTCGGTTCCCGCGGATGACAAGGACAATGCCCGATTGATCGTATCGCAAATTCTCATGGATGCCTTCGACGACCTCAAGATGGCCTATCCCAAGAGCACTCCAAAGCGGCGGCGGGAATTGCGGGCCATCGGCAAGCGGCTCATAAAGTCGGACTAGACAATTGAACGAAGTGAACCGTGTCATCGGGGCAGAGATTGAGACGCTGCAGCGTGAAACCTTCGGATACTTCGAACACGAAGTCAATTCCGCCAACGGCTTGGTGAGAGACAAGACCTCGCAAACCTCGCCCGCCAGTATAGCCGCCACCGGCTTCGCGCTCGCCGCCTACCCGGTTGGTGTCGAACGGGGATTCATCCCTCGGGCCGCCGCCGTCGAGCGTACTTTGAGAACGCTGCGTTTCTTCTCGAATAGTCCGCAAGGTCCGGAACCTGATGCCACGGGGCATCAGGGCTTTTATTATCATTTTTTGGACATGAAAACCGGACGACGGGTCAGCTATTGCGAGCTGTCAACCGTCGACAGTGCGTTCTTGCTGGCGGGCATGTTGACGGCGGCCGCGTATTTTGATGCGGGCGACGACGATGAGGGGGAAATCCGTGCCCTAGCGGATGCGCTCTATCGACGCGCCAACTGGCGTTGGGCGCAAAACAACGGCGTGACGTTGACCCACGGCTGGCACCCCGAGAGCGGTTTCCTTCCGTATCGTTGGGAGGGCTATGACGAGGGCCTGCTCCTTTACATGCTCGCGCTCGGCTCCCCGACGTATCCGCTGGTCGGCGACGCCTATGCGGCGTGGTGCTCGACGTATCAGTGGAAGAACCAATACGGCTACGAGTATCTGTATGCGGGATCGCTTTTCACGCATCAACTCTCGCACTTATGGATCGATTTTCGCAAAGTCCAGGATGGCTACATGCGCGACAAGGGAATCGATTATTTCGAGAACACCCGCCGCGCTACCCATGTTCAACAACAATACGCGATCAACAATCCTCTCAGGTTCAAGGGCTACGGCCCCACTTGCTGGGGAATCACGGCGAGTGATGGCCCCGGACCCGATACCATCAAGATAGACGGCGTCGAGCGGCGGTTTTTTAATTACATCGCTCGGGGAGTACCGTTTGGACCGGATGATGGAACCATAGCGCCGTGGGCGGTCGTCGCCTCGCTACCGTTTGCGCCCGACATCGTGCTGCCGTCGATCGAATATTTTATTCGTGAGCTCAAACTGAAAGCCAACAATCCCTACGGGTTCAAGGCGACGTTTAACGCTACGTATCCGGCAAATTCCGGCAATCCGAGCGGGTGGGTGTCGCCGTGGCACTACGGACTCAATCAGGGACCGATCGTGCTGATGATCGAAAATTATCGGAGCGAACTGCTGTGGCGATTGACGCGCCAGTCCCCCTACATCGTCAGCGGCCTGCGGCGAGCGGGTTTTCGCGGAGGCTGGCTTCCAAGTGGCGAAAGGCCGCTGCCCCTGGTAATTCTATAAGGGCTCACCATCGTGCGTTGCCAATGGTTTAGCCCCAATCTGCTTAATTAAATTGTTGGCTAACGTTTCTGGAAGGTATTCGCGACTATCACCGTCGCCAACGCCACCGCCTTAGGTATTACCCTGCGCCGCCAACGTTCCGGCGTCGGTCGCTTTGCCTTTCAGAATCCACTCGAAGCCTACAGCGATGATTGCGCCTAGGACGGGGCCCACAACATAGATCCACGTAGTCATCAGATTCCCGCGGATCAGGTCGGGGGCGAATGAGCGAACCGGATTCATCGACGCACCGCTGACCGGCGCCGCCCAAAGGCCGGCCAACGCAATGTAGCCGCCGACCGCGAGAGCTCCGTTGGATCCGATATTGCGGGCGCCCGAAGCAGTGCCAAGAATCGTGCTGACCAACCCGGTCGTCAATAGGACTTCCATGGCGAAAGCTTTGAGGTCGCTCACGCCTGGACCGGGAGTCGTTGCGCCGAGTAAGCCTATGGCGCCGAACATCGTCCGCAGCACACCCGCCGCAGCGATGCTGCCGACGAGCTGGGCCCCGATATATCCGGGCACTCGGCGCCAAGGAAAATTGCGACGCGCCGCGAAAGCCAGCGTGACCGCCGGATTAAGATGGGCGCCCCCCACGGCGCCCATGAAATAGATGATTGCCATGACCATCATTCCCGGTGCGATGACCTTCATACTCAGGGTTATCGCCCCTCCGCTTTGGGCGCCGACAACGCCAGCGCCGGCCGCGACGACAACGAGTAGGAACGTGCCCCACGTCTCTGCGAAGAGGCGCCGCCATTCGTGGGCGGAATCCAGAAAATCGGGCGTTGCGGAGCTGCGTAACATGCGCTGCTCCGGTGTCGATTCGGTTGGGTCAGCGTGAGTGGTTGCCATGATTACCCCCTGATATTAGCGATGTCTATTCGATCAGACGACCTTGTGAGGAATCACGGCATCCTATGCGAATGCATCGACCGCGCACAGGCGGTGATAGCCGTCGGTGATAATCAGAATTTCACCTGACGTGCGGTGGATGTGGCGATCGAGCTCACGGATGATCGATTGCGTCATTCAACACCTCGGAAAATGGTTCGCGCATTTTATCCTATGCCGCGCATTGCACCGGAGCCCGCCCGGTGGGAGCGGGCCTTCAGGGCTTCGGCGTCAGACCTTTAGACCCTCGGTCGGGGGCGCCGGCGTCGATCGTTGCCGCAGCGATCGGCCCGCGTTCGGGCACCGCAACAGGTGCGTCACTCGCATCGTCGGTGCCCCTGTGCGAAGTTACGGGGGGTGGCGATTTCTGCGGAATCATTGGCGCGGGCGGCATCGCCGGCCAATCTCGGCGCCACGCATCGGGCTCTGCTGTCCCCCCATATTCGATCCGCACCGGCATTTCGCTCAATCGATCGTACAGCCGCGCCTCCGTGCGGATCGGCCACCAGCCGTAAAGAAGAATCTCCAAGGGACGCCACATGGCGACCCAGCCGCAAATCACGAGGCCCTGTCTCAGTAGCTCCCCGAAGCGACCGCCTTGCATCGCGCTGGCGATTACACCCCCCAGAGTGACCGCGAGGGCGAGAAACACCAGCCCGACCATCAGGCTGATGCGGCCAATGCGCAGCAGCTGACGCAAATGTCGCCTCGTGACCTGCGCGCGGTGCCGGAAAAATTCATGCACGGCGTCGCGCAGTGCCTCCGCTTCCTCAGCGAGGCCCGGAGCCCGGTCCAGAGTCACTTGCAGGGCAAGCGTTGTGCCTCGCGGCGCTTCGCGGGCCCATCCGACGATGAGATCCTCCGCGCCCGGGTCCAGATCCCGCTCGCGGAACGGGGAAGCGTCCATCGCATTGAAGAGCTGCTTAAGCTCCATGACATGCACCTCGATCAGCTCGGAGCCTTTCGGAATTGGATCACCCGCCGCTTGAGGCATTTGATGCACGCAATGTCCTCGCTTTGTCGAAGATTGTCGTCCTGTCACTTAGCTCGACCACCGACTGGGTTGACCCGCCGAGTGAGATGCACTGCACTTGTCTTGCCTGCGGCCATTTTGCTCCTGCAGGCTGTCGCATGCGAGTTGGCATGCAATGCAGGAGTTCAAGCGGCGCACCCTGCACCTCCAGGTCTCGTGCGGACCATCCGGCTTTCGAGGCGCTAAAGCTGAATCGAGCTGCAGCCCCTGTCGGCGATCAATGAGGTCTTCGCAGGTCTCGAACAGCGAGAGACTGCACGATGCTCTGAAGGAATATCGCGTCCACAGCATGCTTGGTGCTGTCCTCATGATCAGCCTGATGGTGTCGGCGCAGGGCCGAGGTATGAACGATCAGGAGCTTGACAGCCTCGGTCGCTGTGAAATGAAATATCTTGGCCTCGCGGCGGTCAATCCAGACAATGGCGTTCACGTATTGGCTCATGTTGGGCTTCCTAAAGAATCGGCTACCACTCGAATGTCCGCAGTTGCACTCAGTGAAATGGTCACACGACTACTGGTTAAGGACGCAGTGGAAACGCCCCGGATCGTAGCCGCTGCGTGGCTTGTGGAGCTAAGGCTATGCCGCCTTCCTCGTGAGTTCGTCGACCGAAATGCCCAGACCCGTTGCCACACGGCTTCCGTAGTCGGCATCGGCCTTGCAGAAGTGCATCAACTCGCGCAACTGAATGGGCCCGTGACACGATTGCGGCGGCGTGGCCAAGTTGTTGATGGGTAGCGATTTCTGGTCCTGAAGTCAGAGAACTTTAAGGGATCACGTATGAAAAACACCGGCGTGTTATTGCCCAAGAGATCTCAATTACTCTCCGCCGTATAAAACTTTAGCAAGAAGCCGCGCGTATAGTGCGATAGCTCGCGGGTGATGGTTAAATTGCCGTGGGCACCCGCGCCCGTGGCATGTACCACGGGCTCGGGCACCCGCTCACGGTTAAAGTGTGCCATCTTTTCCATCAGTTGATAGTCCTGCATCAACACGGGGCCGCGTGGTCCTGCGGTCTCGGAATTCTGATTGTCAGCCACCGGCGTGCCGGCAGCAGTCGTCATGACAACGTGCTATTTCACAAAATACGCTTGTTGACGGATGTCACATTTATTGCAGGGAGGTCGCATTGCTGAACAAATGTGCCAGACTGGGATGCAGTGTGACAAAGTGAGGCGTTGGGGCCGACGGTATCAAGGCCCGGTGGCTGACGCTGGCCACGCTGCCTGTCGGCGCTTACGCTCCCGATTGGAATTAGAACTGCTCGCGCCCGCTCACACGGTCGCAATCTCTGTTTTGAGACGACCATACTCTTCCCGGCTGATGTCGCCGCGCGCGTATCTTTCGTTGAGGATGTCCAACGCCTTCGGCGATTGCATGCCGTATTTTCGATGTGCCCCGTAGGTATAACCCCAATTCCCGATGCTCGAGAACATCAGGAAAATGATCCCGAACCACAGAAACCAACCCCAGCTCAAATACCAATCATTCCAATAATAGTGTGTCATCTCACAGCGCTCCGAGTAACGATGCCTTGTAAGTCACCAGCTTGCAACGCGCCACTCTGTCCGTCGGTTCGCTGGCCCACATTGGGCGGCCGCCTAATCAATCAATGATTCGAGCGAATGCTAGTTGTGGGGCCATGGCCCTCTACGGTAGGGGGAGACCGACACGCTTTCGCGACGCGGACTGACAATATAGCTCGCTCAAGCGCACATGCTCGAGCCAGTCTGCAATCGAACCGGTCCACTGAAGGAGATCACAATGACAAAACTTACCGCCGAAGCGCGCAATGTGATTGGGGACACGCAATTCGCGTTTCCGGCGCAACGCAAAGAGCCCCTGGAGAACGCGACTCACGTGCGCAACGCCGTTTCCAGATTCAATCAAGTGCGGGGAGTGAGCGATTCGGAGAAGGACGCGGCTTGGCAGCGAATTCTCGACGCGGCCGGCAAATACGATGTCAACGTGTCTAAGTCCACATGGCGTGATCTGCCTAGCGACCACTAGTGCCCGTATCTGGCGGGCACTCGCAAGGGGGTTCGCGTGTGCCGATGAAACCGACAATATTAGAAAGTAAGATTGTCTACAGCGGGTACCTAACCGTGGAGAGGCTCCGCATCCGACTCTTGGACGGGGCGATCGTGTCACGCGAAATGGAGCGGCATGGAGACGCGGCCGCGGTGCTGCCTTACAACGTGCAACTGCGCTGTGCACTCGTCGCGCACTTGTTCCGTGCGCCCGTGTTCAGTGCAACCGGAGCAGCAATGCTGGAAGAGGCCTGCGCTGGCATGATTGAGCATGAAGACGACGAGTCGGCTGCGCGGCGTGAAGCCTGTGAAGAGCTCGGCGTGAGGCTGCGCGCGCTGGAATTGGTGACTCGCGTGTGGTCAAGCCCAGGCGTGTCTGCTGAGCGCCAATCGCTATTCCTCGCATCCTATGAGCCAGCGGATCGAATCGGTGTCGGCGGCGGTGTGATCGGCGAACACGAGGGAATCACGGTCGTGGAGCGCCCACTGTTGCAGATCTTTTGTGACATCGAGAATGGGCATGTGGTCGACGGCAAGTTGGCGACACTAATCTTTGCGCTGCGCTTGAGAAGACCCGGGCTATTCCAATGAGCACTCGGGCCATAGAAACCTAAGTACACGAACGCACTGACGTTCGATCGAAACTGCCTTACGGACAACCCCCGGGCATGATTTGCCATCGACGGCACACCTACAATCGAACTGCCCGATCGTTCTGCCAATAGGCGTCGCGCTCGTAATGTTGATAGAGCCCCAATTCCACGTCCCGGTCCAGTGGCGCGTCCTCGTCGTACACCGGTGCGTCCTTGATCGACTGACGGCTGAGACCCACCGTGACCTTCGACTCGGACCAACTCACGTCCTGGATCCATTCCGGCGAGACGAGCACTTCGTGCCCGATCCACCAATTGCTGGTGTTGACGACAAGATAACGAATCGCCCATGAATGGTCATCTAACACGAACCCTTGAACGTGTCCGATTTCGCCGTCGCTGGCAAGAATGTGGTAGCCCTTCACCGCATTGCAGCTGCGCAGATGCGGGTCGCTGCCGGAATCCTCCGCCGAAGGTGAATGCAAATATCCTCGATACCGGCTTTCAATCAGGCCATCCGAGAGGGTGCCAGGGTAATTATAGTCACCCCACAGTCCGAACCCGCCCCAATAGTAAGGATAGTCGTAGTACCCAAGGTATGTTTTCTCATACTGCCGCGAGATCGGCTTGTCCGTGTCGATGCTCGGACTGTTGCGGATCTGTTCCCGGGTGACGGAGACCGGCAGCGTTCCCACGACGGTCGACGGCTCGCGGATCGCATAAGGCGATACCAGCACTTTGCGGCCGCCGAGCCACGTGCTCGTGTCGACGACCGCGTAGCGAATCACCCACGCTTCGTCATCGAAGTAAAAATCCTTGAGTTTGCCGATCGTACCGTCAGTGGCGCCCAGGGTGTTTCCTTCCAAACTCTTGACACTGCGTAACATGACGGGATCTCCTGACGAAGGTGGCATTTCATGATGGGGCGCAGAGTGTGCCGATCCGCAACTGCGTGGTCTGTGCGTTGGCAAACGCAGCCGGCGAATGTGCGCCACCGAACGGAGTCGAGCACAGCGAATATGATTGAATATATGCGCGACACGACGATGGAAGCAAGAGGTGTGCCTTGGATATTCTGAACAGCAGAGCGGCATTGAAGGCTCCTGCCTTGTTCGGAGGCGCAACCGGCGCCGTGGCCGCCGTCTTTCAGCGCACGCCTCGCACCATGGGTTCGGTCGGCGACGATCAATCCGATACGGGCTGTGGATCGCTTGCCGGCGGCCTGGAAAAGTTTCGAAGCGTGGCAATGGCTTGGTTGTTCGCAGTCATCGTTGCGACAAACTGCTCAACAGCGTTCGCCCAGACCGCCAGCGATGCAGCCGTTCAAGGCCAATGGTTCACCGGAAGTCTCGAGGCGCCGTCACCGTCGCTGTCCAAGTCCGGCGCGCTGCTGCTGAAGAGCTACGCCATCTACACGAACGATACCGGCTCATACGATCCCTCGGGAGACCGGCGATCCTCGCTCGATGACACGAATCAAGTGGCAACAAAAATCGTTCTGAAGTACGCGTTGACGGATCGGTTGACATTTCAGGCCATCCCCTCATTCGCTCATGCATGGAATAGTCAATCCTCGGCCACTGGACTGACCGATCTGCCGGTGGAACTCGAATATCGCTTCAACGAGGAAAACATTCACAACGGCATGCCTTCCGTCACCGCGTCCTTTGGAGCCGGCGTGCCGATCGGCCGTTTTGACCGGCTCAGCACCTCGATTGGCGGCTTTGGAACGGGAGCCTGGACTCTCAAGCAGGGTCTGCTCCTGCAATCATTGTTCGACACGCCCGGTGATCATCCCGTGCGTCTACGTTTGTATGCCACGGCAATCGAACCGCTCGAGGATGTTTCGGTGCAAGACGCGAGCGTTTACCACTCGTCCAGCGGCTTCGTGGGTCACGCTCGGCCCGGTTTTGCGTCACAGTACGGATTGGGCGGCGGCTATTGCCTGGACCAGCGCTGGGTTCTGGCCATCGATGTCGTCAGGAATAATGCCAAAGGGTTTCTGCTGACAGGTCTTGACGCTGCCGGCGATTCGCAATTTGCTCGCTCGCTGAATAGTTCGAATCTAGTGCTGGCATCCGCCGTGGAATACAACTGGTCCGGTCATCTGGGGGTCATCGCCGGCGTCGAATACTCCGCCGCCGGCCGCAACGCGTCTTCTTTCTATGCGCCGCAGGTGGCGCTCAGCATGTCTTTTTGACGGGCAACTCCCGGATCGAGATCCCCCGGTATCGGCCCGTACGATCGAGAGGAAACGGCCGATGTATGTGCGCCATCGTACAGAGTCGAGCATTCGGAATCTGATTGAATGTACGCGCAACGCGGCGAGATGTAATTGGAGGTGCGCCTTGGACATTCTGAACAGAAGAGCGGCATTGAAGGCTTCTGCCCTGTTCGGGATGGGCGCCATGACCGGTCGTTCCTTGATTCCCGCGGCAACGGCCGCCGATGGTGGAGCGAGCGCGACGCCGCCGGCCGAATCCGGCACGCGGTATGGACCGCAAAGCGCCACCGGCAACGTGGCCGCGGTCTACCAGCGGGCGCGAGAGGTTCTTTATCCGATTTGCCGCGTGTGCCCGCAATGCGATGGCGTGGCGTGCGCGGGCGAGTTTCCTGGGATCGGCGGGCTCGATTCCGGAATGTCATTTCAAAACAACTTCACGGGACTGCAACGCGTAAAACTAAAGGTCCGGCCGTTGAGCGGCAACAAGCAGCCGGACTGCTCGACGACTCTGCTGGGCCAGAAACTGTCTTTCCCCGCCATGGCGGCGCCCATCGGCGGTTTGGCGGTGAATTTCCCGAAGCTCACCCACATATCGGAAGAACAGTATTTTGATGCCATCATCGGCGGCTGTGTTGATGCCGGCACCATGGGTTCGATCGGCGACATCCAATCGAATCCCTTGTCCGTGACCAAGGGGCATTACGACGTCGCCGGGCGATTTCCGGGAAAGGTCATCGCGGGCATCAAGCCGCGGCCCAACGAGAATTTCATCTCGGTCATCCGCCTGGCCGAGGCGGCCAAGGCATTCATGATCACCATCGATATCGATTCGGCCGGCCGGGGCTGGATGGACGCCTCCAAAAGCACCGCGGTCGAGCCCAAGACCGTCGCGCAGCTGCGCGAACTGGTGCGCTCGACCAAAATTCCGATCATCGTCAAGGGGATCATGACCCCTGACGATGCGCTGCTCGCCGGAGAGGCGGGTGCGGCGGGAATCTGCGTGTCGAATCACGGCGGTCGGGTGCTCGATCATTCATCGTCGACGGCGGACGTGCTCCCCGCGATCGCGGACAAGGTCAAGGGCAAGATGGTCATTCTGGTCGACGGCTGTGTCCACTATGGCACCGATGTCCTCAAATACGTCGCGCTGGGCGCGGATGCCGTCCTCGTGGGCAGGCACATCTGGCGCGCTGCCCATGGCGGCGGGCGAGAGGGGGTCGCGCTGTTCATGAAAACCATGCGCGACGAATTGACCGCTGCCATGGTTCTGACCGCGGTACCCACCGTGGCCGCGATCAACCGGAACATCCTCGAGTTGGACTCCCGCGCCTAGGCTGCTCCTTGAACAGCCGACCATTTTGCATCGGAATGTATTTGAGCAGTCTGTTGCTGGGCGCCGCCGGCATCGCGACGGCGGCGCAGATGGTGAAATCTTTCAACTACCGTGGCGGCGGCCAGGGTACGGTGATTTTCGATCACGGCACGCACGTCTCACGCGGGTTGATGTGTGTGGATTGCCACACGAAATGGCCGGCAACGGGCGCGCAACTGTTCCAAACGCAAAAACAGGGTTTGATTTCCATGGCCGACCACAGCGGAGATGGAAAATGCTTTGCCTGCCACGACGGCAAGATCGCGTTTGCCACCTGTGAACAGTGTCATCGGTCCGCGGCCGGCCGGTGAACGAACCGCCGCGTCGTCGATTCAGCGAATGGTTGTGGCGGCGGCCGCATCGCTGGTATCTGCTCGGTATCCCGATCGGGGCGGTGCTCGCCCTGCTCGCCGCAATCGCCGTTACCGGAGGGGCCTATGCGGCGTTGAACTATTCGTCCAGCGAGGCGTTCTGCACCTCCTGCCACGAGATGTCCAAGCCCGCCGAAGAACTCACCCATCGTGTCCATTTCTCGAATGCGCTCGGCATTCAAGCCCGCTGCGCGGACTGTCACATTCCCCCCGGCTTCTTCGCCGGCACGCTGCGTCACGTGACATCCGGCATGAGCGACAGCTGGGGACACCTGCGGTCCACCGTCGGCACGCCGGCCAAGTACGAGGCGCACCGACTGGAAATGGCGCAAAAGGTCTGGGGGCAGCTACGGGCGGACGATTCGGCCGAGTGCAGGCACTGCCATACGGTGGCGGCAATGGCCGCGGCAGGTCATCCGGCGCAGGAAGCGATCACCCCCGCAGTCATGCACCAGTCGCTATCGCCGAGTTACACTTGCATCGACTGCCACAAAGGCATTGCCCACGACCTTCCGGCGAGACAATGAGAACCGCGGATCTGCGCGACACTCTCCACGATCCGCGCACGCGTCTTGCGCGTGAAACCGATGCCGCTCTGCACGAAAGATCGGAGAGAGAAACTCGAGGACCACATGCGCGCCGTCGCTCTACGGCTTCGGCTCCTCGGAAATTGTCCGCAGCGCCTGCGGAAATGCCTCCAGCCGGGCAATCGGTATCGGCGCTCCGCTGACATCAGAGAATCCGTAAGTACCCTCGTCAAGCTTCGCGAGCGCCCGATCGATCGCGCTTCGTTGTGGAGCGAGTTGACTCGACAAAATCCGGTCATTTTCCGCGATGGTGAGGTCCTGCGCTCGGTCCTCGATTTCATTAGCGTGATCCTGGTCCGCAGACAGCAACTGTCTCGCCTCATCGGCATTGCGATCCATTGAGCGTGACAGATCGGTGCGTAACGCGACCAGCCGCGCCCGCTGGCCGGCGAGGAACGCGGGATCGAGGAGGGGCGGGGGAGTGGTCATTTTGGGGTTTCCTTTAATAGGGCAAGCAGCGCCTGCGCGGCGGGGCCGGACGAGGCCGGATTCTGACCGGTGACCAGCAGGCCATCGGCCAAGACGTGTACCTGCCAGTCGGGCGCCTTGGAGTACTGTCCACCCGCGGCGATCAGCATGTCCTCGACGCGGAAGGGCACAATGGCGCTCAAGCCGACCGCTGCTTCTTCGGTGTTCGAAAAGCCCGTCACGGATTTGCCGTGTACCAGCAGCTCGCCATCCGCGGAATTGACGTGGCGCAGCACTCCGGGTGCATGACAGACGGCCGCGACCGGCTTGCCGGCCGCGAGCATCGCCTCGATCAATGCAATCGACTCGGGACTCTCGGCAAGATCCCACAGCGGGCCATGTCCGCCGGGATAGAACACCGCGTCGAAGTCGCGCGCGGCAAGGCCACTGAGCGGCAGCGTGTGCGCCAATTGTGCGTTCGCGCCGGCATCCGCCTTGAAGCGCAATGTCGCGGCGCTTGCCGCCGCCGCGACCTCGCTGGCCGGATCGAGTGGTGGCTGTCCGCCCTTGGGCGAGGCGAGGGTGACGCTCGCACCGGCGTCCTTGAAGACGTAGTAGGGCGCCGCGAGTTCCTCGAGCCAAAATCCCGTCTTGCGACCGGTCGTGCCGAGCTGGTCATGTGACGTAAGCACAACCAGTATCCGCACCGCCATCCGACCGTCGGTCCGCAGCCAGCGCAATGCCGCGTCGCGTTGGCCAAACGGAAACAGCCGGATATCGGCGGCCACGAACGGTTCGGCAAGCAATTCCACGACATGGGCGATTGAGCTGTCGGTTACGAGTGCAAGGCGTTCGATACGTCGCTGGTGATCGCGGACGAATCGCAGGTGAGCGGACAAGGCGGCGAAGCTGTCCCATCCGGGAAATGCCTTTGCCTCGATGAGCAATCCGCCGAAGGTGCCGTGCGTGTTCAGGTAGGCGTCGGCGAAACGTGCAAGGCCCGTGAAATCTTCCGCGGTCAATGCACCCGATGGGGCCACGCGCAGGATGCCCCCCGGTTCAACGATCGAATATTCAAGCATGTGTAATCCCCGGCCCGGCGGCGCCGCGCCATCCGGTTGCGAAATGATGCGTGACTCATCATACGGCGATAGTCAGCATCCGTTGGTGCGGCGGCGCACTGAGAGCCGTAGGTTGCGCCGCCCGAGTCACTTTCTTGGGAACTTCTCCACGTTCGCCAGAGATTGGAGGCGTAGTTCCTCCTGTGGCTGCCCGGCGCCGGCGCGCGATTCGAACTGGCTCTTTGGAATAGCAGGCAAACGCACCAGCCCGGCTTGGTCGAATAACGCGCTCGCGGAGCCCGTCGCATTTCAGAGTAACGTGCGCCACGGCACAAATGATCGGGCGCGCGGCACCGTGACTGACTGGTGGCACCGCTATCTGTCGCGCAACTGGGCATGGAATACGCCGGGCGTTGAAGAAGTACGCGACCCTATGCCGCCTCTACAGGGACGTGTGCAAAATGACTGCCACGTTCGGCCTCTCGGCCACGCTGATGGAAGATACTTCCGACGCGTGGTGCATAATCCAGACGCTCGCGTAGTAGCACGCGATCAGTGGGACCATCGCGGTCGGCATGCCAGCGAACGTATTTACGTGGCCGAGACAGCCAGGGCTGGCTCAAACTGAAATGTCGGTTTGCATGTTGCGTGCGACGCCGTCACTTCATGGCCACAGGGGGATGAGCGTTCCAATAGGAGTCAACGGCCTGGCTCTGGATGGCGAACTCACCCGATCGGGCGATCTTGTCCTTGCTAAACTGAGGAGCGGCATCCAGCGTGCTCTTCTGCACCGGCAATATCAGCAGGTTCGTCATCACCGCAGACTTGAAATCCGACCACGGTACTGGAGTGTAGGTTTGGTCCATGCCCCACAGGCCACCGTGGCTGACCACGAGGTAGGCAATCTTTCCGGTCTGCGGGCTCATGATAATGTCCTCGACGCTGCCGAGGGTGTCATTGCTGCCGTTGACGATACTCGCACCGATCAACTCATCGGATCGATAGACAACATTCGCGCTGTTCACAGCGACCGCGGACTCGATCTGTTCGCTCCGCCAGGCCGATACGTTCGGCGGGGGAACCTCTCCGTTACGCAGTTCGGTGACATAAGCCTTGTACGTGTCGCGTGCGGCGCCGAGCACGCTCTCGCAGGCAACCTGCTGGCCATTTTGCGCGAGGATCCGCGCGGAGGCGAGCATCGTTCGTACTTCGTAGCCGGGCCTCGCATGCAGGTAGCGGTTCGATTCGGCATAGCGCTTGCCGTAGCTGTATCCGTACCCATAGACCGGATAGCCATATCCGTAGCCACCGCCGTCAAGCCAATAGCCATCCTTCTGCTGCACGCTGTCGAAGGTGCGCAGGTCCGTGAGGCACTGTTGTGCCGGCACAGCGGTGGGGGTCGATGCGATTGCAATCGCAGGCGCGGTCGCGGTCGCTGCGAGGCAGGCAACGCCCGTGTACAAGGCACGCGAGGCGCGGGTCTTGAGGCCTTTTGAGAGTGTCGTTTTCATGTCGTGATCTCTTGAACTGTTCGGGCGGCCATAGTGCTGCGATCGGTATAGGATAGTCTGTACGGTGGCCAACATGGTTGCGCCCGCGAAGGGGCGTGCGCCATACCGAGCTTTCGAGTCGCACGATATTCGGTGACGGTTCTATGACGCCGAACAGCTTGTAGATTCGCATCGCGCGCGGCGTCGAAACGCACAGACAGCGCCTTCCAGTGCTTACGACGGTGTATACAGGCGCGTATCGGTGTGCTGCCGCACATACGAATTCATCCATTTGCGGTTCAATCATGGTGCCCGATGGCATTGCGTCGGCCATCGGCGCCCACACGATAGATATACCTGGCGCGTTGTCAGAGTTCATATTGGCCGCGATTGTTGCTATACCAGAAGCAAGTTAGGTCACAACCCCAAATACTTGGAGACAACCAATGGCGCGGAAAGATGACATTCTCGCAAAGAGAGCCGACTTCACGGCCAACCCGGAGCACGCCCGTGCTCAGTTTTCGGTCGAATCTCAATTGATCGAAGGGCTTCGATGTAACACGAAAGTGCGGCAGTTCAACGTTACGGTGGATGAACCGCCAACCGCCGGTGGCACAGACGCCGGTCCGAACCCGGTCGAATTGGTTTTAGTCGCACTCGCCTCATGTCAGGAAATCACCTACCGGCTCTATGCGGAACACCTGGGAATCTCACTGGATTTCATATCGATTAAGCTTGACGCGAACCTTGATCTTCGTGGTTTATATGGGGCCGGAAAAAATGTCCGGCCTGGCTTTCAAAACGTTCGCGGAACAATTCACTTGCAAAGCAGCGCGAGCCAAGTGGAACTCACTCGCCTCAAGCAGCATGTGGATGCGCACTGTCCGGTTCTCAATATACTCACGTCCGCAGTACCGGTGTCTCTTGAGCTGGCTCCAGCAGCGCTGTTGGCGCAGGTTGTTTAGGTGTTTATCCCGATGGTTCTTATGCGCCTTGCTCCCCTTGACTCTGCGATCGACATCGTCTTGGAGATTCGATGGTAATCTGCGTTGTTGCTTCACGCGCCCTGCCGGTTGCTCTTCGTGTTTGAGCCCGGCAGCGCTGCAAAGCTATCGCGGAATGCGCCTGAAATCGCTTCTGACTCCGCGCTTCTTCGCTCACTCGTCAACGAAGCGGAACGATTCTCATCGGTTGATTCCATGGATATGGATCGCTTGGTCGAACGGATCGGCGCATCGCGCATCGTCTTGATCGGCGAGGCAAGCCATGGAACATCCGAGTTCTATCGGATGCGCGCGCGCATCACCCGAGCACTCATCGAGAATCACGCCTTTTCATTTGTTGCGATCGAGGGAGATTGGCCGGATGCGGCTCGCATCGACCACTACGTACGTCATGTTAAAGCTCCCGCAGCCGAGTGGATGGCGTTCGCGCGATTCCCAATGTGGATGTGGCGCAATCGGGAGGTCGCCGAATTCGTCGACTGGCTACGTGTCCACAATGAGGGTGTGGCGCCCGCCGCGATGACCTCGGTTCACGGACTCGACCTTTATAGCTTGTATACATCGATGCTGGTCGTACTGGACTACCTCGACAGCGTCGACCCCCCCGCCGCCGCGGCAGCGCGCCGCCGCTACGGGTGCCTCACCCCATGGCAGGAGGATCCGGCAGTCTATGGTCGGGCAGCCGTGACGGGGGAGCATCCGTCATGCGCGCCCGCCGTCATTGCCATTCTGACGGAATTGCTGAAAAAGCGCTCTGTCTACACAGAAGCCGGCCGGCATCGGTTCCTGGATGCCGAGCAGAACGCGCGGCTCGTTGCGAGTGCGGAACTGTACTATCGAACCATGTACTACGGCTCACGCGAATCCTGGAATCTGCGCGACAGTCACATGTTCGAAACTTTGAGAAACCTTCTCCGGTTTCACGGTCCGCAGAGCAAGGGAATCGTATGGGCCCACAACTCGCACGTCGGCGATTCCGCGGCGACGGATATGGCTAAACGTGGCGAATTCAATATCGGCAATCTGTGCCGACGGGAGTTTGGTCCGGCAAGCTACTCGATTGGCTTCGGTACGAACAGCGGCACTGTCGCCGCCGCCTCGAACTGGGATGAGCCCATGCAGGTGATGACCGTACGGCCAGCGTTGCCTGCCAGCTACGAATCGCTCTGCCACCGCACAGGCGAGCCAGCGTTCCTGCTCCCCCTGCAACGGCTGAGCCCGGAATTACGCGGCAAACTGATCGAGCCCCGTCTCGAACGCGCGATCGGCGTGATCTATCGTCCCGAGACCGAACGCGAAAGCCACTACTTCAGTGCGCAACTGCCGCTGCAGTTCAATGAGTACCTGTGGTTCAACACCACCACAGCGGTATCCCCGCTGCTCACGCGGGAACTGCCAGGCCTGCCGGACACCTACCCGTTCGGGACATAGCCCGGCGCTCCTGCTGCGCCAATCAACGGCGCAGCACTCTACGCGGCACGCGCAGCCTGCCGTGCCGGATCCGCTGCGACCCACTGCTTTCATGATTCGTGACGGCGGCATTCCTGGAGAACATCTCCATCTTCGAGCGCTAAGCGAGGCGTGCTTGCAAAGTTACGGTTATTCAGTGTAAGTAGGCACCGACCTCAAGAAGAGCCAAGCGCCGATTGAGGGCTTGCTGGTTTCCGGCATCATATAGGTGTGACGCACTGCTTTGCTGCGAAGGTGGACGTCGAGCGGTTCGCGGATATTCCGTGATGGTTCTCATCAGCTGTGTGCGATACCGTACTTGCGACGCATCACTCGCCAATTCTCCAGCCGACTGGGGGCGCCGATCCTGCATCCATAAGACAATCCTTGAAGGCCGAAGTCAATGCCAAATTCTGATCCGCGGAAAAATCAATTGCTGGCAGCGCTGCCTGACTTGGCTTGGAACCGCTGGCGGCAGCAACTCGAGTCAATTGAACTGCGGCTCGGCCAGGTGCTTTACGAGCCCGGCGCCACGCTGAGCCACGTATATTTTCCAACGACCGCCATCGTTTCACTGTTGTGCGCCACGGAAAATGGGGCTTCTGCCGAGATCGCGGTCGTTGGAAACGAGGGAATTGTGGGTTTCGCGCTCTTCATGGGGGGCGAATCAACCTCCAGCCGCGCGGTGGTTCAGAGTGCCGGAAGTGGGTTTAAACTGAAGGCACAGTTGATGAAAGATGAATTTGCCCTGGCGGGCTCCGTGTTGCATCTATTTTTGCGTTATACCCAAGCGCTTCTCACTCAAATGGCACAAACGGCGGTGTGTAATCGTCATCACTCGATAGATCAGCAGCTATGTCGCTGGCTGCTGACCAGTCTTGACCGTTTGGAAGGAAACGATTTGATGATGACGCATGAACTCATTGCCAATATGCTCGGGGTGCGCCGCGAAGGCGTAACGGAAATAGCCCAAAAACTGCAAGCCGCCGGATTAATCAAGTATTTTCGGGGTCACATTACCGTCTTGAACCGATTTGCACTCAAGAAGCGAACGTGTGAGTGCTACGCGGTCGTCAAGAAAGAATACGATCGGCTGCTGCCGGATTTTCTGGTGGGATAGCGAGTCTCCATCGAGGTACTCCATGTGCCCGCCGCTCCCAGAAACGCGTTCAATCAGGGTGAATGTTCGTCGTCGCACAGACCCACGCTTTCCGGCGGATCATCTTGTCCTTTACATCATCGCCTACTGACACAGCCCGCGTTATGCATTGCGCTGAGACCGCTTACAGGAAGGCGATACGTTCGCCTCAACAACAGGAACCGATATCATGACTACCGACACTCATAATTCCCTCATCGCGGTGCCGCCCGTTTGGTTTATCACCGGCTGCTCGACCGGATTCGGGCGTGCCTTGGCCGCTCTTCTGCTTGAACGCGGAAACCGCGTGGTCGTCACCGCACGCGATCCGGAGACGGTAAGGGACTTCGAGTCCCAGGGCGAGGCATTGATATTGCCCCTGGATGTTACGGACCAGGCCAACATCGAAACTGCAGTCAAGGCGGCCGAGGCGCGATTTGGCGCCATTGACGTACTCGTGAACAATGCAGGCATTGGCTATTTTTCCGCCATTGAAGAGGGCGAGGATAATCAAGTGCGCAGATTATTTGAAATCAATGTGTTCGGATTGGCCCGGATGGTTCAAGTGGTTCTACCGGGTATGCGCAAACGCCGTAAGGGATACATCGTCAATCTGTCTTCCATCGGCGGTCTGATGTCGTTCCCCGCCGTCGGCTATTACAACGCAAGCAAATTCGCCGTCGAAGGCCTCTCCGAAGCGCTATGGCAGGAAGTCGAACCGCTGGGTATCCGTGTGATGTTGGTAGAACCCAGCGGCTTTCGTACGGATTGGGCTGGACGATCAGCGAACGAGACCCAGCGGCGCATCGACGATTACGCAACGACGGCGGGGATTGGGGTGCAGCGCCTACGGGAGGGCTCGGGCCACCAAGCGGGTGATCCGAAGCGCGCGGCGCAGGCGATCGTCGATGCGATAGAGTCCGGGACTGCGCCGCATCGGATGCTGCTCGGCAACTTCGCGTATGACGGCGCCATGGCCAAGCTCGAGGATTTACGCCGAGAATTCACCGCGGGAGAAGCAATCGCGCGCGCTGCAGACTTCCCTAAGTTGACGCACGAGAGGGCAGCATAAGACTTGCTGAATACTGATTGAATTGACTAAACAACAGTGAGGTTGTCAGCGACGCTGCGCACGCCAGGCGTTGACCACGCGGAATTCCGAGCCGAGTCGCGCTCCGACCAACTATGGACCGTGCCGGTCAGTGTGACCTCCGTACCCCTGACGCCGACCGATATATGATTTGCGTCGGAGTGAATTCGCCTCTTCAATGCCGCCTCGATGTCAGACTTGATCGGCATGACGGCGGCTTTGGGTTTAATCACGATTTGATCGCGCACGCCTGTGATTCCGATCAAACCGCGAATAGAGTTCGAAGCGGCTTGGCGCTGATACTCCCAGTCGACCTCGCCGGTAAGCGTGACCCATCCTGCCTCGACAACGACCTTGATTTCGTCTTGGGGCCAATAAGTTGTCCATTCCAGCACATTTCGTGCCGCGCGGGCGATATCCACATCATTTCGCTTGCTCGATCCTGGAAGATTCACATCCATTTCGACGGCCAATCCCTTGACTCCTGACACGCGTTGCGCCGCGCGTTCCGCCTCCCATTTTTCTACGAAGCTGCCCACGTGCCCTGCCAAAGTCACGACCCCGTCCTTAACCTCTACACCAATCTGCGCTGCATTCACTGACGGTTCCCATGCCAATTCCGCGATGACGTCATGCTGCAATTGTGTATCGGTTTTCATTGTCGTACGTTTATGGCGGTGAGGGACCGCATTGTCAGTCGCTTCATGTGCTCTGTCGGTGCGGCAGACCGCATAGGGAGACCCGTCGCTCATGCGCAGCGACCATGCGAATCGTAACGATCAAGAACTCGGCAGGAGCCGATCATCCCAGAACTTTCAGCGCCGCAGTCACGATTGAACACCCCGTGAACGCAAACCCGTGAGGGTCGGCTTGGTGCCGCGAAACCTTTGCGACAAGCGATTTTATTTCTGTTGTCTCCTCAACGGTAGTGCAGTACGACCCCAGGGGCCGTACTGCATCAACGCCAGTGGCGCGCTTTTATCCGAGAAAACGCGGTCAATCGTAATTGTATTCCACAACGAGTTCGTTCCCGACATTCCAAACCCCGGGGGCGTTCCGGGCAATGCGTCCCGCTTCGTCTTTTTCATACCACGAATCTACCGTTCCGGTGAGTGTTGCCTTATGACCCGAGACCGAAACGCTAATGTCCTTGCCAGCCACAGACCAGTTGCGCTTTAGCGCGCTTTCTATATCGGCCTTTTCGATGGCTTCGTCCGTGCTGGGCTTGACAGTGATGTTGTTCGATACTCCCGTCACGCCCAGAAGATTTCTTACAGCCTCCTGCGCGTGGTCCCTTTGGAAGTTCCATTCCACCTGTCCTTCCAGCGTAACCCATCCTTTTTCAACCCTTACCTTTACCTTGTCGGAGGGAACCTCCCAGTTCCATTTAAAGGCATTTACTATTTCTGTCGCGATGTCATTATCGTCTTTCTTGGCCCAGCTGCCGGCGTACTTGACCAAGATGTTCTCGACCACTGCTTTTACGCCCGCCACCCGTTTAACGGCATCTTCCGCTTCTGATTTCTTGGTATATCCGTCGACAGTGCCGGTCAGAGTAATCACGCCGTCTTTAGCTGAAACGCCAATTTCCGCTTCGCGCAAAATCGGTTCCCACTTGAGTTCGGCTATTACATCTTGCTGCAGTTGTGAATCGGTCTTCATGTTTGTCCTCTCTTAAAGTTCTCTTAAAGTCAGTTGGAGATAAGGCGTTGGGCGGCATTCGCGTTTTGAGCATCACCAATAGTTCGACTGATTGCAGCCACCATCCAACTTCGCACCGTCACCTCTGGCTGTCTGTGCGGCGGCAGACCGAAGGTTCCCCGGCGGTCACCCAACTTCCTCCACCTGTGGGCGGGTCAAACTCCTCCACCCTGATGCCGTAAATCGACGCCGGTCGGCGCCGAGCTAGAGAGCGGCGGCGGGACGTTACGCTGCGCCCTT
>Ga0182012_10001600_pt1 | contig 24612 bp, 27 predicted proteins | sample 612S2SmetaG_FD_120486 | JGI IMG/M metagenome (GOLD analysis project Ga0182012, IMG submission 120486) | Permafrost microbial communities from Stordalen Mire, Sweden - 612S2S metaG | ecosystem: Environmental > Terrestrial > Soil > Wetlands > Permafrost | place: Sweden: Stordalen | collected... | reverse complement strand
GGGTGCTCCAAGGTCCCAAGGTCCAACTCAGGATCGGGCTATTGCACCAGGGAGTTACCGACCTTTGTGCCGACGACACCTCACTATAGCAAAGTTTCATTCCCAGTGGGTCGGCCGCGCCGATGGGGAACTCAGGATGAGGTCGGAGCGAGGCTCGATATGATAAGCTTCAAGGAATCGCTGCGCTGGGCAATTCGGCCAGCCATGATCAGGGCAATTTGTGGAACGATCCATGACATCGAGCCTTACCCATAAGAGCTCGAACGTCCCTGAGAGATATCCATGAATTTGTTACCCGTCGACCGCGCGCTGATCATCTACAGCACTCTTGCAGGCCGCTCAGAAAGCAAGGGAGCGCGCCAGCGGCTCGCCGAGCATCTGATGAAGAAGTACATCGAGGGTGAGCGGGACGAGCACCGCCTGACGGTGGAAGGGCTATCGTACCTCCGTCATCTCGACCGGACCAGCGACTCGCAACGCTAGCCAGGACCGGCCGGCTTTCATCCCTTCAGGGCTTGCCGCTGCGCCAGCAGCGATTTGCGCCGCATGATCCTCGCCTTCGCGACGGTCACGGCCTGCGCCCGCGTTGGCTTCTGCTTTGGCTTGGGGACCTTCTTCGTCCGCTCGGCCGATGGCATCACCGGCTGCACCTGCGTGGGCATGATCGAGGCGCGCTCGACAGGCTGTGTCCTCATTGGGCCGGTCGTCAGGGGGATGGCAGTTGGTTCTTTCCTGGGCATGATAGATAACCCCTTCCCGCTGGTTTGGTTCAAAAACCGCAAATGGAGCCTGCTGATGCGCCGCTGTGGAATTGCTGTCATCGGGCTTGGCCTGATGGGGAGTTCCGCGCTCTACGCGCTGGCGCGCCGCGGCGCCGACGCGCTCGGCTTCGATCCCCTCGAGGTCGGCGAGGCCCGCGGCTCTTCGCATGGCTCCTGCCGGATCTACCGCCGCTTCAATTTCGAGAGCGAGGCCTATACCGAGCTGAGCGACCGGGCCTTCAGGGGCTGGCAGGCGCTGGAGACCGCCAGCGGTCGAAGCATTTTGAAGCCGAGCCCGGTGCTGGAAGCCGGACCGCCCGGGTCGAAGCTGGTTGCGGCCTCCCGCGCCGCCGCGGCGCGCAAGGGCGCCATCACCGGCCCGGCCACCGGTGCCGAGGCCAATGCCGCATTTGCCGCCTTCAACCTGCCGGAGACCTGGGACGTCGTGGTTCAGGCAAGCGGCGGGATCCTGATGGCCGAGGCGGCCATGAGCGCCTTCCGCGAAGGGGCCAAGGGCCGAATCATTCGGGCCGCGGCAAAGATGCGGCCAACGCCAGAGGGCATCCGCATCGCGACGTCCGATGAAGACGTCATGGCCGAACAGGTGATCGTAGCCACCGGGCCATGGATCGCGGGCTTCATTCCCGGTCTCGGCCGCTATCTCACGGTCACCCGCCAGGCCGTCGGCTGGTTCCTGCCGGCCCAACCTGAAGCCGTGCGTTATGGCGACTTTCCGGTGTTCATCATCGAAGGCGAGCGTGGCCTGATCTACGGCTTTCCGGACTTCGAGGGCCGCGGCGTCAAGGCGGCGCTGCACGACCACGGCCGCATCGTCGGCGCCGACGATTGGCATCCTCCGCCCGGCGATGACGAACTGGAAATGGTACGAGCCACGCTGTCAACATTGGTGCCCGGCGCCACCGGGCCGATCGCCGATCGCGACGTCTGCCTCTACACCAACACGGCGAAGGCCGATGCGCGCGCGGATGATGGCGGCGAGTTCATCATCGACCGGCTGCCAGGCGATCGGCGGATCATCGTTGCTTCGCCCTGCTCCGGTCACGGCGCCAAGTTTGCCAGCGCCATCGGTGCCCTGCTGGCGGACATGGCGGTCGACCCCGCAGTGAACGCGCCCGACGCCTTCAGGCTCGACCGATTCTCAGGGTTTGCGGCTTAAATCCTGAAGCCTTGCGTGAAAGCCCGCCATGAAATGACAGTGGCGAAGAGGAAGGGCGCCCCCCAGGATGCTTGGCGATCGGGGTCTTCACATCGCGCAATTTCCAGGCCTGGATTTTGCGGGCCGATGCCCATACGCTCCCAACAGCGCCCTTCACACTCGCGCTAACTAACGGAGATGGGTGATGAGAGCCTTGGCTGCGATCCTATTCCTGCTGGCTTTGACGGGTTGGACCGACACCCGCGGCCTGATCCGGATCGAGCAGGCTTCCGCGGGTCAACCCTTTGACTTCGTGGTCCATGTTCGCAACATTCCGGACATCGGCTACAATCCGGAAGTGAGCCAGGACCGCCGCCGCATGGCGGTGGGCCTCCTGAGGGGGCAGTGCCGAGGCGCCCACGTCGTCGGCGAGGACAAAATCAAGACCGAGATCTGGGGCCTGACCAGCAGTCTGCCTGACTATGTCGTATACGTCAGGTGCGCGTGATCAGGCGGCGGCTACTTCACCTTCGATTTCGGTTTCCGTGACCGTTCGATTGCGACCGGATCGCTTGGCCTGGTAGAGCGCGCGGTCGCACCGCTCGATCATGGCTTCGGCGGACTCAGCCAGCCTGAACCGCACCGCGCCGATTGAAACGGTGACGCTGGATAATTCCTGTCCTGTCGTGCGCCGGGTCAGCCGTGCATCGGCAATGCGGCGGCGAATGCGCTCGGCCACCTCAGCGCACTCTTCCAAAGTGGCACCGGGAAGCACGACCATCATCTCCTCCCCGCCATAACGCGCGGCAAGGTCCTGCTTGCGCACATTATCCTGCAAGACTTTCGCCACCAGCTGCAGCACCTGATCGCCGACCTGGTGGCCGTAGCTGTCATTGAATTTCTTGAAATGATCGATGTCGATCAGGAGAATGCCGAGCGGCTCGCCCTTCTCCATCGCGAAGATCTGCGCGGAGCGCAGGAACCCATCGACGGCGCGGCGATTGGCCAATCCAGTCAGCGCATCGGTGTTGGAACGCCGTTCGGCCTCCTTCAGCGAGGCGCGGATATTATCGAGTTCCCGCGCGGATGATGCAAAGCCTGTCTCCAAATTCGAGGCCCGCGTGATCGCATCGGAGAGCTCGGCTACCAGCCGTTCGATAATCGTGCGCGGATCGCTTTCGGCCTGATATTGCGAGGAGACCTCACCGAGCGCCGCGATCTGGTTTCGGTTGCCCGCTATCGCGTTCTCAAGATATTGCCTGGCATTGTCCATGACGCCGCGCAGCCGGTCGGGAACGTCACCCTCGACCGCGGCGTCGGACGGCGGACTAAGGTAGGTCACATAGAGGTCGTAATTGATCGATGCATCGAACTTCCGCTTGTTGCCGATCAATATGTCGATGGTCTTTCGCAGCGCCGGTGTGGCTCCCATGGCATAGTTGAACCACACCGAGAAATTAGGCGGCGTCGCCGGCACCGAATGCTCCGACATCAATCGCAAAGCGCTGTCGGCGACCGTCCTGGCATAATCCACGTCCATGTCGCCGATGAGGTCGCCAGCCATGATCTCTATCCATCCATTCCGTGCGCAACGAACGATTCGTCTTTGATACCTGTATTTTCATACCCAAATTACCTGCAACGTGAATTTAAACAATGAGCTTGCAGCTCCGTAGAACTACTGGACCAGACATCGCCGACCTTCGATCGACCGCTGCGCCATTTGCACGTTGTGACTGATATCGAAGTCGTTTGCCGCTTGGCGAACTCATACGTCATCCCCGCGAAAGCTTCGCGAAAGCGGGGATCCAGTATTCCAGAGACGACCGCTGTTCAATCGAAGGCCACGGCTTACTGGATCGCCCGCTTTCGCGGGCGATGACGACCGCTCTGTGCCTGGACGAGAATTGCCCTGTTTGGCTTCCGCGCTGACCTCAGCTCAGCCCGGGCCATCATCAAGCCCGTACTCTCGATAGATGATCAGTGGATCGATGCCAGGAAACAACCTGCACTTGGCCTGGGCGAGGTGCAGGTTGACGGTCCCCTGCTGGCAACCGGCAACCAGAAGCTTCCTGATTTCCTCCATATGGGTGCGCGGCTGGTGTTTCGGCGGAAGCTGCTCCAGCGCAATCAAGGCCGTTGCCAATGCCTCCGTGAGGACCCATTCGTCGTGGCCCGTGATTCCCTTTCTTGGCATGCGGACCATCCTCCCCTCATCTCAGCCAGACCTTCGCCGGGGCCACCGCACCTTCCGATGGCGGTTGGATGCTTCCCAAGGTCATTACAACGGGCTTTGCCACTTCCGGCAATTCTTCCGGATAGACCCTGAGGAGGATCGGGCCGCCTGCATGCCCCGCCGCAGCGCGCGGACACCTACCCATCCTGCGATCCCCAGGATACCCACAGTTTATCCACAGCCTATCCACGGCTTATGCATAGCTTATCCATAACTTATCCACAGCCCCCAGATGCAGGAAAAGCGCTAGTGATCAGGGACTTGCTGCGCACAAATCCGCATCGGCCTGTTGCCCTGCCTCTCATCGATTGCCGCGCGCTCAAGCCACCGCCTTGGCAGCCGTCTCGGCCTCCCGAGCGACCGCCGGCCGCAGCGGGGCGAAGTCCTCGGCTGTCAGCGTCTCCCTGGTGATCAGAAGCCTGGCGCCGGCATCCAGATCAGCCCGGCGCTGTTCGAGGATTTTCCGTGCACAGGCGGCGCCGGCTTCGATCAGGCCGCGGACGGCGAGGTCAATCTCGCGCCCGGTGGCTTCGGCGGCGCTGACGACGTTGTCCTGCGCGGCCTGAAGAAACAATTGCGGCCGCGGCGCATAGGTGCGCTGCCCGATGGTCGGATCCATGCCGTACTTCGTCACCATCTCGACCGCGATCTCGGTTGCCCGCTGCAGATCGTCGGCGGCGCCGGTGGAGACGTCGCCATCAAAGATCATCTGCTCGCAGGCGCGGCCGCCCATCAACACCGCAATCCGATTCCTGAGTTCGCTGGCGGCGAGCAGGAAGCGGTCCTCGGTCGGCCGCTGTAGGGTATAGCCGAGCGCGCCAACACCGCGGGGAATGATCGACACCTTCTGCACCGGGTCGACCCCGGGCAGGCTGGCAGCGACCAAGGCATGGCCCATCTCGTGATAGGCGACCCGGCGGCGCTCTTCAGGGCTCAGCACCCTGCTCTTCTTTTCGATGCCGGCGACGATGCGCTCGATCGCCACCATGAAATCGTCGAACGAAACCTCATCGGCTTTGCGCCTGGTGGCCGCGATCGCCGCCTCGTTGATCAGGTTGGCGATATCAGCTCCCGTCAATCCGGTGGTGAGGCCTGCGATCTTGTCGAGATCGACATCGCGGCTGATCCTGATCTTGCGGACGTGAACCTTCAGGATGGACAGACGGCCGCTCTTGTCGGGGCGATCGACCAGCACCTGGCGGTCGAATCGTCCGGCGCGCAATAACGCGGGATCGAGGATCTCAGGCCGGTTGGTGGCCGCCAGCAGGATGACGCCAGCCGAGGTATCGAAGCCGTCGAGCTCGGCGAGCAGCTGATTCAAGGTCTGCTCCTTCTCGTCGTAGCCGCCAAACGCGCCGGGCGAGCGGCTGCGCCCAAGCGCATCGAGTTCGTCGATGAAGATGATGCAAGGCGCGGCCTTGCGCGCCTGTTCAAAGAGATCGCGGACCCGGGCCGCGCCAACGCCGACGAACATCTCGACGAATTCGGAGCCCGAAATGGAAAAGAATGGCACTCCGGCCTCGCCAGCCACCGCGCGCGCCAGCAGGGTCTTGCCGGTGCCGGGCGGTCCGACCAGCAAAATGCCCTTGGGAACATGCGCCCCGAGCCGGCCATAGCTTTTGGGATCCTTCAGGAAGGCCACCACCTCCTGCAGCTCGAACTTGGCTTCCTCGACGCCGGCGACGTCGGCGAAGGTTACCCTGGTGTCCTTTTCGACATAGACCTTGGCCCGTGACTTGCCGATCGACATCAGTCCGCCGAAGCCCTGACGATCCGCCAGCCGCCGCCCAAGAAAGACCCAGATCAGATAAAACATCAGCGCCGGGACGATCCACGACAACATGGTCTGGAACAGCCCGCCCGATGGCACGCCGGTGACCACGACACCCTTGGCCTCAAGCTTTTCCGCCAGCGCCGGATCGACGCGCGCGGTCACGAAGGCCGATTTTCCGCTCGGCAGCTTATCCCTGAGCTTGCCCTCGATACTATCCTGACCGACCGCGACCTCACTGACGCGGCCCTGCTCAACCAGCTGTTCGAATTGACTGAAGGGAATGGTATCGACCGTATTGTAGGTCGCCAAAACCCATTGCAGCAGCACCATGCCGATAGCCGCCGCCAGGATATAGCCGATGGTGACGGCCTGCTTTCGCGAGGACGGGTCGGGCTCCATCTTGATGCTCCGGCGTCATGCACGGTGAAATCGCCGTCTCGCGCCTGCGTGGCCGTGGACGGCAACGGAGGTGACTTCTATAGCCTCCGCGGAGGCCGCCGGTTTGTTCTGGATCAAACGAGACCGCGCGAGCAGTCTCAGCCCGGATCCGCCTGCTCCCTGATCCGGCCGTCAGCCCCGACTTGAACCCAACCAGACGCGCTCATTCGCAGATTTCAACCCGGCGGATGCGCCAGCCATGCCGGGTGTGAATGCGCTGCCGGACCAGATGGCAGCTCTCGTCGCCATAGTCCGCCTCATAACCATAGGGATATCCATAAGGGTAGCCGTAGGGATATCCATAACCGCCGTAGAACCCAAAACCGCCGCCGCGAAAACCTCCACCGTGAAAGCCGCCGCCACCGCCGTGAAAACCGCCGCCGCCGCCGTGAAAGCCTCCACCACCGCCGCCGTGACCGCCGCGCGCCGAAGCGGCCGTCGGCAGCGCCAGGCTCGCCATTACAAGTGCGAGCGCGACCACGATCGTTCTATTCAACATGGCGATTTCCCTTCCGGACCATCTTCTCGTCCGCACCTTCTCCCAACCAAGGCCTGCTTGAAAGCGCCTTGTTTGATCAGGGTCAATCGCAAGATTAAATCGCTGTAAGATCCAAGTCCTCTTACAGCTCGAAGACCTGCCTCGGAACGGGCATTTCGACGCTGGTACCGCCAAGACGTTCCGCAAACTGGCGCATGGTGTCTTCTTCGCCGTGCACCAGGAACGTGCGTTGAGCCGCGGTCTGCTTCTGCCAGGCCAGCAATTCAGCCTGATCGGCATGGGCGGAGAACCCGTTGATGGTGTAGATGCGGGCGCGCACGGCAACGTCTTCCCCGAAAATCCGCACGTACCTCGCGCCGTCGATGATGCGGCGTGCGAGCGTCCCGCGGGCGGCGTACCCGACGAACACAACGGCCGAATTGTCGCGGTCCAGATTGTGTTGCAGGTGATGGCGGATCCGGCCGCCGGTACACATGCCCGAACCGGCCATGATGATGGCGCCGCCGTGAATGTCGTTGAGCGCCGCGGACTCGGCGGTTTGCCGCGTAAAATGCAACCCCGGCAGGTCAAACGGATCCTGTCCGCTTTGAAACAGTCTTGCGGTCGCGGGCCCAAAGCATTCGGGATGACGGCGGAAGATCTCGGTGGCCGAAATCGCCATCGGCGAGTCCAGGAACACCGGCGTCGCGGCCGCGAGCCGCCCGCCGCTGATGCCCTCGCGCAGAAAATAAAGCAGCTCCTGGGCACGCTCGAGCGCGAATGTGGGAATGATGACATTGCCGCCGCGCTCGAAGGTGTCGGCGATGGCATCAAACAGCTCGGCGACCGATGGGCCGAGGGCTTTGTGCCGCCGGTCGCCATAGGTGGTTTCCATCACCACATTTTCGGCGTGAGGCGGCGTCGCCGGACTGCGGAGCAGCGCCCGGCCGGCATTGCCCAGGTCACCCGAGAACAGCACGCTGGTCGAACGGCCTCGCTCCGAAAGCCGCAGCAGGATGCTGGCGGATCCCAAAATGTGGCCGGCATCGATGAAATCAGCACTCACCCCCGGGCTGATCTCCAACGTTTCCGAGTAGGCCGCGGTCCGTCCGAAACCGTCGAGACAGTTCAGCGCGTCAAGAATGGAATAGAGCGGTTTGTCGTCGTGATGCCCAGCCCCGCGCCCGCCTCGGCGCGCACGGTGGCGCGCGTCCTCCTCCAGAAGATGGGCGGCATCGAGCATGACCAGCCGTGCCAGCTCGCGCGTAGCCGCCGTTGCAATGATTTCGCCGCGAAAGCCCCGCTTGGCCAGCAGAGGCAAACGCCCGCAATGATCGAGATGGGCATGGGTCAGCAGCACGCAGTCGATGCCAGCGGCATCGAAGCCGAAAGGCTCGGCATTTTCCTCATCCAGCTCGCGGCTCCCCTGATATAATCCGCAATCGATCAGAATCCGCTTGCCGGCACATTCAACCAGATGACAGGAACCGGTGACCCCGCGATCCGCTCCATGAAAGGATATTTTCAGATTACGCTCCCTTGTGTTCGCCGAACTCCATAGCAATTGGCGCTGTCACAGTGTCCCGTGCAACGGCCTGCCACTCGCATCATGCCAGTGCACGATTCCGTTCCAAATTTCCTCGGCGGTCTCGGCAAACCAGAATAATTCGCGATCTTCCGGATCGATGACACCTTCATCGACGAGGAAATCGATATCGACGGCGCGACGCCAATAGCTTTCGCCCACCAGCACGACCGGAATCGGTTGCATTTTTCGCGTCTGGATGAGGGTCAATACCTCGAACAGCTCGTCCAGGGTGCCATAGCCGCCGGGGAACGCCACCAGCGCCTTGGCTCGCAACAGGAAATGGAGCTTGCGCAGGGCGAAATAATGGAAACTGAAGCAGAGCTCTGGCGTGATGTAGGGGTTCGGATATTGCTCATGCGGCAGACTGATGTTCAATCCGACCGACTTGGCGCCGACGTCGAAGGCGCCGCGGTTGGCCGCTTCCATCACTCCGGGGCCGCCGCCGGTCACGATGGTTGTGCGATGCTGGTGAGCGGAGTTTGCCCTTCCGACCAGGCGGCCGAACTCGCGTGCCACCTCGTAGTAATGGCTCTTGGCCAGAATTCGCTCGGCCGTTCGCAGCTTGCTTTCCAACTCGATGGTATTGGCAGCGGCCGAAGGGGACTGACGCAGCGCCTCTACCTTGCGCCGTGCGGCGGCCGGCTCGCAAATCCGCGTGCTGCCAAATACCACGATGGTCTGATCGATCCCATGCCGCTGAAGCAAAAGCTCGGTTTTGACGTAGTCCAGCTGCAGGCGCACGCCGCGCAAGTCGTCTTCGGCCAGGAAGGCGGTGTCGGTATCGGCTGTCCGGTAGCTCGGGCAATTCAGGATCGCCTGCACGCGCCGCAAGGCGTCGGGATCTTCATCGACCGACTTCGGCTGTCGCCAAGGTAGCGCCTGGCGGCGCTCCGTGGGGTGGGCTGGCGCGGGAATTTTAGCATTTGCTGTCATCTGACCCGGGCCATCCCTGTCGTCTCGCAAGCGGCCAGCCGAAACAAAACCTGGAGCCGGAGCTCTATCGGGGTGTTGATGCGGATCAAATCGGGCGCCGCGATCCCTGGGTCGACGGCCGCGCCAGATTCTGTGTCCGGGCCCGCCATTTCCCGTTTGGACTGGTGATCCCGTTGTCCAGCCGCCGCCAGGCCGGCCGGCCATCAGCATTGGTTCCAACTGGCTTATATTGCAATGCGGTGCGTATGCCGAACTCTCGCCTTCTCTCGGTCACCGTTGGGTCATCAGGCCGTCGGCCGAAAGCTGCCATGCCACAAACTTTGGAACCTTTGGGTGCAACACCTGTTGCATAGAATCATCATCGGACTTCCAAAAATCGGTGCCGCTCGAAATCCTTTTGACTGTGTATCGATGCCTGCGGTTAGGTCTGGGCGTCCGGCCCTAGAAAGGATCTTCCATGTTAGAAGCAGTCACCGCGCTCTTCGGCTTCATAAGCGCCGGCATCTTCCTGGCCCACGCCGTGGATGGCTACCGGTCCCGCTGACGGTCACCTCGCACTTTTCATCCCTGGAAGGCGCTGACCCGCCGGCCGACTGGTTTGGCGAATAGCAGATCCGAGCGAGAGCCGCGGGACCTGTGAAATAGGTCCGCTGAACATGGATCCGCTAAAAAGGTGTGGATCAGGCCGGGCTTTCACGATCCGGTCCTCGCACTTTCCACCGCACATGGCATTCAGGTCTACGGCACGGCCCGCAATCCACGGCGGGATCGTCGAACCAATGACGGAACAGGAACCATGCGGATCACCCTCGTCGGCTCCCGCCATTTTGGCGTGACTACACTCAACATGCTTCGCCAGCACGGTGCCGATGTCACCAGGGTTGTCGTTGCCGATGCCGAAGACCGGCTGGCCGCGGCGGCCCGTGCCGCCGGCATCGAGGTCAAGGTACAGGCCGATCCCAAGCTCGTGGTGGCCGAGGAAATCGCTGAAGCGACCGATCTGATCGTGACCGCCCACAGCCACGCCCGTGTCGCGAAGGAGGCGTTGGCCGCGGCCCGGCTGGGCGGCATCGGCTATCACCCTTCGCTGTTGCCCCGGCACCGCGGCATCGCAGCCGTGGAATGGACCATCCGCGAAGGCGATCCGATCGCCGGCGGAACGGTCTATCATCTGGCCGACCGCATGGATGCCGGAGCGATCGCGGCCCAGGAGTGGTGCTTCGTCAAGAAAGGCGAGACCGCGCGCGAGCTCTGGGAGCGCGCGCTGGCGCCACTTGGCCAGAAGCTGCTCGGCGAGGTCATCGATTACGCCAAGACGCACCACAGCCTGCCGGCAAAACCCCAGGACGAACAATTCGCCACCAAGGCTCCGAGCCTTCCGCAGCAATGACCGGCAAACGCGTCATTCCTGGGCGCGTTTCGCCGGTGGCGACGCCGCTTCCAAGTAGGAATAAAGCGCGGCTTCAAAGCCTGAGATGCCACTAACTTGCCTGATTGTTGCGATGCAGCAAACTTTCAACACATTGGCCTCGGATAAGCCGTTCCATCACACACATTGAGGGATCTGATCATGCGCCCCGCCCGCATCCACTGGGTTTTTCTTGCTTCCGCCGCGTCCCTGATCGCGGCTCCGGCCGCCGCCCAGACGCCCTATGACGGACTGTGGAACGTGACCATCGTGACCAAGGCAGGATCTTGCGAACCTTTGGCGCACTCGATACTGACCGTGACAGACGGCAAAATCTCCGCCGCTGGCGAGGACATTACCGGCAGCATCGGACGTGAGGGTCTTGTTCATGTCTCAATACGCGGCGCATATGCGAAGGGTCAGATCAGCGGCAACTCGGGATCGGGAAAATGGAATGGGGCATCTGCAGGCATGCCGTGCAGCGGTCGATGGGAGGCATCGCGCCAATAGCGCGGTAAGGACGGCTGCGGCCCTCACGGCGACTGTTTTCGCCGCCGCGCTGTGGCTGGCGTCGACATTGCTCTCCGCGAGCTACGCACAATCGGCGGCGTTCGCGGGCATGGCAGGCAACTGGTCAGGCGCCGGCACCGTGACCCTCGATGATGGTTCGTCCGAGCGGATTAGATGCCGTGCGAGCTACGCGGTCCGCGCCGACGGCAATGGCCTCAACCAGAGCCTGACCTGCGCCAGCGACAGTTATAAATTCAATCTTTCGAGCAATGTGCTCGCCGAGGGCGGATCGCTCTCTGGAACCTGGAGCGAAAGCACGCGCAACGTCAGCGGAAATCTCCAAGGACACGGCAGCAACGGCAACTTTCAGGTCGTCGCCAGCTCCCCCGGATTTACCGCGAACCTCACCTTGACGACACATGGCAACCGCCAGTCCGTGGTGATCAAATCCGACAGCGCCATCAGGACCGCCTCGATCTCGATGTCCCGTTACTGAGGCCTTGGCTCTGAACTGCTATCTTGACTTTGGCGTGGCCAGACGGTCGGCGGTGGCTTTGATGGTCTTCGCGACCAGCAGCGCCTGATCCCTGGTGAAAGCGAAATCCTGAACGCCTTTGTGAGTGGTCAGCGAAAGCACCATGATGTCAGGTTGCTTCTCGGGCCAGCCGGTGGCGAAGGAGGTGACGTAATCCGCCGATGTCGATCGCTCGGTCATGGGCTGCCTCACGCCGCCGGCACGAAAGCGGTCACTTCGATCTCGACCTTGGCTCTGACATCGACCAGACCATCGATGTAAAGCAGCGTCGAGGGCGGAAAATGTCGTCCAAGCGTCTCGCGCCAGGCGGCGCCAATACCGGCCCCGGCGGCTTCGTAATCGCTCCGGTTCGTCAAATACCAGGTCAGTCGGACGATGTGCTCTGGCCCAGCCCCGGCCTCTGCCAGCAGGGTGATGATCCTGCGTAGCGCGACCGCGACCTGTCCCGCCATATCAGGAGAATAGTCGCCCTTCTCGTCCCCGGTCTGACCGGCCAGAACGATCCATCGCCCGGGAGCATCGACGACGACGCCATGTGAGAAGCCGCGTGGCTTTGACCAATCGGCCGGTTGCAGGGTACGCATCAGCAGGTTCTCCAAACATTTGGGTTAGCCAGACCGGCGTTACTTAGCACTGATCGCCCCGGTACTCCCAGACCGAAATCGGGACCACGGCATTCACTGACCCGGCCCATTCGCGCATTGCAAATCCCGACGAGGTCGTCGATACCGGCCTGCCCTCCCAACCACCCCCCTTCGGCAAATCCTGACCCGCTCCCACTGATGCAACGAACACCTTCCAAACCAATGGCCGCGCTGTGGATGGCGGGCTGGCTCACTTTGATGCTGATCGTAGCGATCGCCGGCCGCGAGACCACGCGCGAATTGAACGTGTTCCAGGTCATGGAGGTGCGCTCGATCTTCGGCTTTCTCCTGCTGTATCCCCTGATCCGGCTCAATGGCGGCTTTTTGGCGATGAGGACGTCGCGGCCGCTGCAGCATCTCGGGCGCAATCTCATTCACTACACCGCACAGCTTGGCTGGTTTTTTGCGCTAACGCTGATTCCGATCGGCCAGGTGGTGTCGATCGAGTTCACCATGCCGATCTGGACCGCCATTCTCGCCGCAAGCTTTCTCGGCGAACACATGACTGCGGGTAAAATCCTGGCCATTGCGCTCGGCCTGTTCGGCGTCGTCGTGATCGTCCGGCCTGCGACCGGCGACATCAATCCGGGCCAGTTGATCGCGCTCGGCGCCGCCGTCGGCTTCGGTATTTCCGTCGCCATGATGAAATCCTTGACCCGCACCGAAACTACCTTGGCGATTATATTCTGGATGCTGGTGATTCAGTCGGCCGCCGGATTTTTTCCTGCGCTCTACGTCTGGCGATGGCCCTCGGCCTATGTCTGGTGCTGGATTTCCGTGCTCGCGTTCTGCGGTACCTTTTCCCATTACTGCATGGCGCGCGCGATGCTCTACGCCGATGCGACCGTGGTGCTGCCGATGGATTTCCTTCGGGTGCCGTTGACGGCAGCCGCCGGCTGGCTGATCTATTCGGAGCGGCTCGACATCTGGACGGTGTTTGGCGCGACGCTGATCCTGACCGGCAATCTTCTGAACCTCAGGGCGTCACAGCCCGTTGCCGCACGCCTCGGTACCTGAGCGGTCCGTCGCACTCCGTGGCCGTGTGAATTACAATGTCTATGCGGCGCGGCTGGCCCGATATTGTGATCTAAATCACGCACGACCGCCCAAATTTTTTATACCGTCAGCATGTGCCTGGAATTGGGCGTGGCCTGATTTTTGTGGCGCGAAGCATGGGCTTTACGTAACCTGAGCGGAGAAGTTACCGCCGGGATTATCGATTCCAGCAGGGGATCCAAGATGCGATACATTACCGTTGCTCTCTCCTTGATATGCATGTTGTTGACAGCTCATTCGGCCAAGGCCGACCGGCGCGTCGCCTTTGTCGTCGGTAACGGCGCCTACAGGAATGTGGCTCAGCTTCCCAACCCCCCGGTCGATGCCAAGGCGATGGCAGCGGTGCTTCGCAACGTCGGCTTCGAAGTTGTCGAGGGCACCAATCTCACACGCGATGCGATGACCGAGCGGCTGCTCGAATTCGGGCAGAAGGCGCAGGGCGCCGATGTCGCGGTATTTTTCTACGCGGGCCACGGTATCGCCATCGGTGGCACCAATTATCTGTTGCCGATCGATGCCGACATCAAGTCGGAAATGGACGTCAAGCTCGGCGCGGCGATCAATATCGATCTCACGCTCGACCAGACCATGAGCGACGCCAAGGTCAAGCTGGTGTTCCTCGATGCCTGCCGCGACAATCCCTTCGCCGCCAAGATCAAGTCGAACTCAGCGACCCGCAGCGTATCGGTGCAAACCGGCCTTGCGGAAATGAAATCCGGAGAAGGCACCCTGATCGCATTCGCGACCGGCCCCGGGCAGACCGCGCTTGACGGCCAGGAGGGCACCAACAGTCCGTTCACGCGCGCCCTGCTCGCCCACATCACCGAGCCCGGCGTCGAGATCCAGCAGGCGATGACCGAGGTCCGCGCTCAGGTCAACGAGGAGACCAACAAGGGACAGCTGCCCTGGGGACACACCAACCTGATCGGCTCGGTCTATCTGAACCCGGCTGCGGCCCCTGCGGCCAACGCATCGACCCAGTCGTCCAGTCCGGCCCCGGCCGCCGCGAACTCGGGCGCTACGGACGTCGAGCTCGAGTTCTGGCGCTCGGTGAGGGAGTCGAACAAGCCGGAAGAGCTGAACGCTTATCTGACCAACTACCCCAACGGCCAGTTCAAATCGCTGGCGCTGGCCAGGATCGCCGCGCTTGAGAACGGACCATCGACGACAACCCGTAATCTGACCACTGGCATCGATCCGGCGACCTTTACCGACGACTCCAACCAGACCACGGAAGACCAGATCGGCCTCGACAAGGGCCAGCGCCGCGACGTGCAGCGCCGGCTGAGCGGGCTCGGTTTTGATACCAAGGTCACCGGTAAATTCGATGACGCGACGCGGGCAGTCATCACGCGCTGGCAAGCCGCCCGCGGCTACCCCAAGACCGGCTACCTGAACAAACTGCAGCACAAGGCGCTGCTGGCCGAAATCGTTGCAACGACGGACACCAGCTCCAGCGACGATTCCGACGACAAGCCGAGCCGCCATCGCCGCAGCGGAGGCGGGGGCGGAGGCGGCGCACGCCGCAGTGGCGGAGATCCCGGCGCCTTCCTTGGCGGCATGATGGGCGGCATGATGGGCGGTATGTTCCGACACTGATCGCTTGAGATCGCGGGCTGGAGAAGCCCAACGGCAAAAGCCCGGCTTCTCGCCGGGCTTTTTGATGCCGCCACCGCGGGCGCCTGCGGCAAGACGGTCAGGCAGCTCCTTGCGGGAAGGCGCATCCCCATCGCGCTATTTCCCAGCCGCCTTTCTCAGGGCCTCATTGATGCGATCCTGCCAGCCAGGTCCACCTTCCCTGAAATATTCCAGAACATCCTGATCGATCCGCAGCGAGACCTGTTCCCTGACGCCCCGCAGCGCTGCCGGCTTCGGCGGTGCGTCCGCGACCTTGGTGGTGGTCTTCTTGAAGGCGGCTTCGGCCTCGGTACGGGCGTCGTTGAGCGTCCGCGGCCGCCGTGGGGGCTGAGACATCGGCTGGTTCCCTCTATTGGATCATGATCGCATCGCTCGTTCGGGCATGATCTGTCGAGCAATCCACGACTCGATCAAATGCCTTCGAACAGCGCCGTCGACAGATAGCGCTCCGAGAATGAAGGTACGATTGCCAAAATGGTCTTGCCTTGGCTTTCCGGCCGCTTGCCGACCTGAAGGGCAGCGGCGATCGCGGCACCCGAGGAAATCCCGCCCGGAATACCTTCGTTGCGCGCCAGTGCGCGCGAGGTTTCGATCGCAGTCGCGCTGTTGATCGTGACGATCTCATCGATGACCGAGCGGTCGAGGATCTCGGGAACAAACCCCGCGCCGATCCCCTGGATCTTGTGTGGGGAATGCTGGCCGCCCGACAGCACCGGACTTTCTTCGGGTTCGACGGCAATGACACGGAGCGAAGGCTTGCGCGGCTTCAGCACCTGTCCGACGCCGGTGATGGTGCCGCCGGTGCCGACGCCGGCGACGAAGAAATCGATCTCGCCGCCGGTATCGTTCCAGATTTCCTCCGCCGTGGTGCGGCGATGGATTTCTGGATTGGCGAGGTTCTTGAATTGCTGCGGCATCACGGCGTGGGGCGTGGTCCGCACCAGCTCTTCCGCGGCCGCGATCGAGCCCTTCATGCCCTGGGCCGCCGGCGTCAGAACAATTTCGGCGCCCAGGAATGCCAGCATTTTGCGGCGCTCGATCGACATCGATTCCGGCATCACGAGCTTAAGCCGGTAGCCGCGCGAGGCGGCGACGAAGGCCAGCGCGATCCCGGTATTTCCCGATGTCGGTTCGATCAGCACGGTATCGGCGTGGATCAGGCCGGCCTTTTCCATCGCAAGGATCATCGCGGCGCCAATGCGATCTTTCACGCTCGCTGCCGGATTGAAATATTCCAGTTTGGCCAGGATCGTCGCATGGGCGCCGAACTGCTGCGGCAATTTGCGCAGCCGCACAATCGGCGTATCACCGACCGCATCGACGATGCTGTCGAACACCCGGCCGCGGCCCGGCCTGTGCACTGCACTCGTCGCTGATGACGCATCCATGACGAACTCCTGCGATGGCAATGTGCTGGGAACTCCTGATTTATCTCATTAGAGGCAGCTGATGCCCGCGTGCAAGTCAGAATCCTGCATACAGTATTCGCTGCATCGCAAAAGTTTTGAGCGGGCAAATAACGCAAATCCAACGTATTTGTGTTGCGACATCGTCAAACAAATCAGTCTATGATAGCGGCGGTTCCAGCTCGCAAGCCAGATCGCAAGGAGGTCACGATGCCGGCAGTTGCTGAAGTCCGCTCGACCATCGCGCGTCATCCCGACCCGCGCGGGTGCGATTTGCCGACTTGCCCGGTTTGCGCGGACTCGATGGTGGCTGCCGAAGCTTCCGCTTACGTTTCCGAAAATGTCATTAGTTATCTCTGGACCTGCGACACCTGCGGTTACGGTTTTGTAACCAAGCATGCGCTCAGCCGATTTGCCTGTTGTTGAAGATCGCCGACATCTGGCTGATGGACCTCCATCCCGTCAGTTTCAGCCTCACGAATGTGTGGAGCGCCAGCCCGGCCTCCCCAAGGTCGCCAACGCGGGCGTTTCGGCACAGTCCCGACGAAGTCCGAAACGGTGTGGGTTCCTAAAATCCCGAGCAGAGCCATCCGAGCTGATTTGCCAAGCGACGTCCTGATCGATTTAGCCAAGATAGGCATTCGACGCCCGGAGCTTGGCTTGCACCCGCTCGATCGGCATTTCTTTCGCACCGATATTGCCATCGGCGATCACAGCGGCTGAGAGACCGGCGGCATGGCCGATGGCCATGGTGTTGGGCATCACGCGTGTCGATGCATGGGCCTCGTGCGTCGCTGAAATCCCGCGTCCGGCGATCAGCACATTGTCAAAGCCCGCTGGCACAATGGCCCGATAGGGGATTTGATAGCTGTGGTCCGCGCCGAGCGTCTCAAATCCGAGTCCTGCGCCGGTGGCGGGATGCAAGTCGATCGGATAGGCGCCCGACGCAATCACGTCGGAAAATCGTCGGCCGCTGCGCAAATCGTCCGCGGTAAGAATGTATTCACCGCGGATCCGGCGGGTTTCCCGAATGCCGAGTTGGGTAGCCAACGTAACCAGCCGTCCCGCGGCACAGCCGGGAACGTTCTGTCGGATGAAGCCGGCGGCCGAGAATGCCTGCCGCCGGCCCTCGATCTCCGCCCGGCTGAGATCGAAGGGATCGGTGGCATCGACGCTCACGCGGCTGATGTTGAACCAGCCATCCTGGGTGCCGGTCACGCGGCTCTGATGCAGCGCAGCGCGTGCCAAGGCGCCCTCATCGGCGCCGCGGTGCGCCAGAGCCTGCATTTCTGTGACGGGGACGGCGTTGAAGACATCGTAGTCGATCGGTCCGAAACGAAACATCATGGTCGCCGGCTGCAATGTTTCGCCTTCCTCAAGCGCCAAAAATTCCGCGCCAGCGCGGGCCAGCACATCGAGGTCTCCCGAGGCGTCGATCACCACTTTCGGGCGCAGCGCGATGGGACCCGCCTTGGTCAGCACTGTGATTTCTGCAATCGATCGCCCCGCGCGGGCAACCGACATCACCACCGCGTTGAACAGCACGCGAGCTGAGGCATTGGTCAGCAGGCCGTCCAGCACGATCTTGAGGATCTCGGGATCATAGCGCACCTGATCCATCCGATGTCCGGTCGACATCACGAAGTGGGAATGGCCGTCGGAGGCGCCCTGTGCGATCAGGTTGTCGACTATTTCTTCGGCGATCCCCCGGACCACCCGCCGACCGGTTTCGGTTTCCCAGCCCACGAATTGCCCGACCGCGGCGGCCGTTGCCGAACCACCCAGAAATCCCCAACGTTCTATCAATAGCGTGTCGGCACCGGTCCGCGCCGCGGCGATCGCCGCGACGGTACCGGCCATCCCGCCTCCGCAAACCAGCACGTCGATATGCAGCGGCGTCACGCGAGCCCTCCGTTGGAAAATCTAAAGTCGGCCGCCCGCGACGCGAACGAGCCTCGATATGATCGCAGCGCTGATCGCGGCGATTGCGGCAGGCACCGTGGAAGCGATGAATAGATCGCGGCTGGACCAGTGCAAGGCGATGAGTTCACCGCCGACATAGGGTCCGGCGATCGCACCAAGCCTCCCAATGCCAAGGGCCCATCCGACGCCGGTCGCGCGGATGCTCGGCGGATAGACCAGCACGCTGACCGCATTCGCACCGGTTTGTGTGCCAATGACAAAAAAGCCGGCGATGAAGGCTACCGCCATCAAATAGGTCACCGAGCGGCCCGCCATCGCTATCAGCGCCAGCGCCAGCGCACCACCGGTGTAGCCGATGCACATCACAACAAATGTATCGACGCGACCCGCCAGTGCGGCAAGCGTCAAGGTTCCCAGAATGCTGCCGACCTGGATCAGGGAGGCCGCGACCAGGGCGGAGCTGACGTCGACACCCGCCGTTGTCGCAAGCGTCGGAAACCAGGAAATCATGAAATAGAGGGACAGAATATTGGCCATGAACATCAGCCACAGCAGCAGCGTTCGCGGCGTTCGCCCGCCAGCGAACAACAGCGCGACGGGAAATCCCCGCACCTTGTCTTCGACCTCGATCACACCCTTTGGATCGATGGTGACGCTGGGATCGATACGACGCGCGTAAGCCGCTATCAAATCGTTACGGGTGCCTCGATAGGCGAGATACGTGATCGATTCCGGCAGCCACAACCACACCGTCACCAGCAAGAACAGCGGCAGCAGCGCGCCCAGGATGAAGACAGCGTGCCAGGTCATGGTCTTGAGCAAATAGGCGCTGATCAGGCCTCCGCCGGCCGCGCCGATCGCGTAGCCGCAATAGATCAGCATCACAATAGTGGCGCGGTTCTTTTGTGGGCTGAACTCGGCACCAACGGTCACGGCGATCGGTGTCGCGCCGCCGAGGCCGAGACCGCCAATCAGGCGGACGATCATCAGCTGTTGCAGATCTGCAGTCACAGCGGTCAGCAGCGAGCACGCTGCAAAAAGCGTTATGCAGGCCAGCAGCGCCGTCTTGCGTCCGACGCGATCGGCCAATGGCGCGATGAGCAGGGCGCCAAGAACTGTTCCTACCAATCCCGCCGAAAAGACCGGTCCGAGCATCGCGCGATCGATGTGGAAGGCTTGCGTCAGGACCGGCGCGACGTAAGCGATGGATTGCACGTCAAAGCCATCGATCACGATCGTAAGAGCACAAAGAGCAAAGACACCAAGCTGGAAGCGGCTGAGCGGATGGTTGTCGATGATGCGGGAAACGTCGATGCCGCCAAGCGAGATCGTCGGGGTGTGAATTTCCATAGCTTCTCCCCGGTTTTACCGAGCCGGCTAGCAGTTAGCGCGGGGCGATGTCGCCCCTTGCCCATCCGGCGCGCGTATGCTCGCAGAAATCTGCAAAGGTGCCCTGAGATATCGCCTGCCTGACGTCGTGCATCAGGCGCTGGTAATAGGCGATATTGACCTCGGACAACAGCATCGCCCCGAGCGTCTCGCCTGACTTGACGAGATGATGCAGATAGGCGCGCGCGCAAGTGTTGGTCGAGGGCCAGTCGCTTTGCTCGTCGAGTGGCCGCGGATCGTCGGCATGCCTGGCATTGCGCAGATTGATCGGACCGAAGCGCGTGAAGGCCAGGCCATGTCGCCCGTTGCGGGTCGGCAGGACACAATCGAACATGTCGACGCCGCGCGTGATCGCTTCCAGCAGATCCTCGGGCGTGCCGACCCCCATCAGATACCTCGGACGGCCCCGCGGCAGAAACGGCACCACCTCGTCGATCATCGCCAGCATCACCGATTGCGGTTCGCCGACCGCCAGGCCGCCGATGGCGTAGCCGTGAAATCCGATCTCGACCAGGTCCCTCGCGCTGGACTGGCGAAGTTCTGCCACATCGCCGCCCTGGACGATGCCGAACAGCAGGTTGCCTGGGACCGCGGTCTCGAACGCGCGCTTGCTGCGCTCCGCCCAGCGCAGGGACAGTTGCATCGCACGCTCAATCTCGCCGCGCTCCGCCGGCAGTCGCACGCATTCATCGAGTTGCATCGCAATATCCGAGCCGAGCAGCAGCTGCACCTCGATCGCGCGTTCGGGCGAGAGCTCGACGCTGGCACCATCGATGTGGGAACGGAACCTCACCGCGCTTTCGCTGACCTTGCGCAGCTGCGAAAGCGACATGACCTGGAAGCCGCCGGAGTCGGTCAGCATGGGTCCGTTCCAGCCGGTGAATTTCTGCAGGCCACCCAGCGCCGCGATCCGCTCGGCGCCGGGCCGCAGCATCAGGTGATAGGTATTGCCGAGCACGATATCGGTGCCGGCATCGCGGACCTCCCGCCAATGCAGGCCCTTCATCGCCCCCGCGGTGCCGACCGGCATGAAGGCGGGGGTTCGCACAGGGCCATGCAGAGTCTTCAGCATGGCCGTGCGGGCCAGCCCATCTGCGCCGAGCTGTTCGAAATGATTGCAAGTTGTCATGGGGTGGACTTAGCACGAAACAGCAGGCAGGCATCGCCATAGGAATAGAACCGGTAGCCCCGCTCGATGGCATGGGCATAGGCTTGCTGCATCGTGCCGAGGCCGCTGAAGGCCGAGACCAGCATGAACAAGGTCGAACGCGGCAGATGGAAATTGGTCAAGAGAATATCGACCGCGCGAAACCGGTAGCCCGGCGTGATGAAGATCGCGGTATCGCCCGCAAACGGCTCGATCGTGCCGTCCTCCGCGGTGGCGCTCTCCAGCAGGCGCAGCACGGTGGTGCCGACGGCAACAATGCGGCCGCCTTTGGCCCGCGCCGCATTAAGCGCCGCGGCAACATCGCCGGAGATCATACCCCACTCCGCGTGCATCCGGTGCGCTTCGGTGTCTTCCACCTTGACCGGCTGAAAGGTCCCTGCTCCGACATGCAGCGTGAGGCGGTGGATGGCGACGCCGCGCTCGCCCAACGCCATGGCAAGGGCCGGGGTAAAGTGCAGCCCTGCCGTCGGCGCTGCAACAGCCCCCTCGCTGGCCGCGAACATGGTCTGGTAATCGCTGATATCGCGGTCATCGGGCGCGCGTTTGGAGGCGATGTAAGGCGGCAGCGGCGGCGATCCCAGTTCGGCGATGGCCTGGTCGAGCGCCGGCCCATGAAGCGAGAAGGACAGCGTCAACTCGCCATCACTCCCCTTGGCTTCGACCTTCGCGTCGAGATGGCCGAGCAGACATACCCTGCCCTCATGGCCGAAGCGCACCGTATCGCCCTCGGACAATTTCTTGGCGGGCTTGGCCAGCGCCTCCCAGCGCGAGCCGTCGAGCCGCTTTATCAGCGTCGCCTGGATCTTCGGCTCGGTATTGCGGCCGATGCGTCGCCCGCTCAGTTTGGCTGATATCACCTTGGTGTCGTTGACGACCAGTTGATCGCCCGGCTCGAGCCATCGCGGAAGGTCGGCCACGACGCCATCGCTCAGCGGCGCCTCTGGCCTCACCACCAGCATTCGCGCGGCATCGCGCGGGGATGCCGGACGCAGCGCGATGCTGGCGGCGGGAAGCTCGAAGTCGAACAGATCGGTGCGCATGGCGCGATGCGCTCCAGCCGTGCGCCTCATTCAGACGAGCGAGGCCTGCGCTGCGTCAATGAAGAGGACAGAACGTCTTATCATCATGGTTCGAGATGCGTGCTTCGCACGCTCCTCACCATCAAGGGGCAGGGATCACGCCGCGTCGTCGAGCGCCATACGCGCCTTGACGATCTTGTCGGGGTTCTGCACCGGTTCGCCGCGCTTGATCTTGTCGACGTTCTCCATGCCCGATGTCACCTTGCCCCAGACGGTGTACTGTTTATTGAGGAACGAGGCGTCGTCGAAGCAGATGAAGAACTGGCTGTCGCCGGAATCGGGGCTCGCGGCGCGCGCCATCGAGGCGGTGCCGCGCACATGGGGCTCGCTGTTGAACTCCGCCTTGAGCTTCTTGCCGGAACCACCGGTGCCGGTGCCCTGCGGGCAGCCGGTCTGCGCCATGAAACCCTCGATCACGCGATGGAACACAATGCCATCGTAAAATCCCTCGCGCACCAGTTCCTTGATCCGCGCCACGTGTCCAGGCGCCAGATCGGGCCGCATCTCGATGGTCACCGGTCCCTGCGTGGTTTCGAGAACCAGAGTATTTTCGGTGTCAGCCATGCTTTCTTCCCCTTCGGGTTTGGTGGAGATTGCCGAGTCCGGGACCGGCGGCAAACCGCCGGTCCTCACTTGATGTCGGAGGCGACCTGAACTTTGAGCATCTTGTCCGGATCGACCACGGGTTCGCCGCGCTTGATCTTGTCGACCACATCCATGCCCGACACGACCTCGCCGATCACGGTGTACTTGCCGTTGAGCGAAGAACCATCGGCGAACATGATGAAAAACTGCGAATTCGCCGAGTTGGGATCGCTGGTGCGCGCCATGCCGACGATACCACGGGTAAACGGCACGCTGGAAAATTCCGCCGGCAGATTCGGATATTTCGACCCACCGGTACCGTTGAAATTCTTGCCGTCGCCGGTCTGGGCCATGAACCCCTCGATGACCCGGTGGAACGGCACGTTGTTGTAATAGCCGTCTCGCGCCAACAGCTTGATGCGTTCGGCATGCTGGGGCGCGATGTCGGGCCGTAGCTTGATGATGATGCGGCCTTTGGTGGTGTCGATGACAATCGCATTAGCCTTGTCGAGCTTCGCAGGAAGCGGCTGGGCGATCGCGGGGACCGCGCAAATCAGCGCGGCGATGAGGGCGAGAGCACGGATCATGAAAACTCCGGATCAGATGAGGGGGTAGAGCATGTTGGCTGCGCTTTCACTTATGGCGCGAATTTAGTCTTCAGGCTGGCCGCGACCAGCGGCGGAACGAAGTTCGAGACATCGCCGCCCATGCCGGCGATCTGGCGCACCAACGTGGCCGTGATCGGGCGGACCATCGGTGATGCCGGCAGAAAGACGGTGCGAACCTCGGGCGCCATGGTCTCATTCATGCCCGCGATTTGCATCTCGTAGTCGAGATCGGTGCCGTCCCGAAGGCCGCGAATGAGAATGGTAGCGCCGGCGCGCTTCGCCGCCGTCACAGTCAGGTCGTCGAAGGTGGTGCAGTCGAACGCGCACCCCGCCGCCGCCGCCACCGGACCGAATACCGCCCGAATCATCTCCAGCCGCTCCTCCACTGAAAACAAAGGCTTCCGGCTCGGATGGACCCCGATAGCGGCGATCAGCCGATCGCACAGGCCCACGGCGTGTCGGACGACATCCAGATGGCCGTTGGTAACGGGGTCGAAGGAGCCAGGATAAAGAGCGATACGGGGCATAAGCCCCCCCTCTACCCTGCTCCGCGCAACCCCGCAAGCCGCCCCCGGTTCCCGCCTGCGCGGCAAACTCGACGGTTTTATTTTCTGTTGATTGCTGAACCACTTGTGGGGTCACGGCGTCTTCCATGCGAGCCGCCAATGTTTCGTCGCCAGGAGGGGGATGAAACACAACTGCGGCGCGAAGAAACCGTTTTCGAACGCTGGCGAAGAAGTGCGGAAACGAACGCTAACTAAGCGTTAACCAACGAGATGCGGGGCCGCCAAGGCCCCAACGACAGGGGACCGTCATGATCAAGGCTGTTGCAGCGATTTTTATCGCTGGGTTTGTTGCCGCTGCCCTCACCCTTCTTCCGGGCTTTGCCCCACAGGTCGAGGCCAGCGTTCCGCTCGCGCTTGCGAAGTCGGACCGGCTGGACATCCACAAGGTGGGCCGCGATTGCTCGCAGCAGGCCTGGCCGAATTTCGAAGCTAGCTGCCTGCGCTCCCCAGGTTCCAAGGTCACGATCCGGGAAGCCCGGCTGGTGACGGCCGACCGCACGCCGTAAGGCGCCAAGACGGCGGGACCGAAACCGGTACCGAGTGCCGGGTCCGTCAGCGAATGGGTCCTTTGGGAGTTGGTCCAGGACCTGAAGTGCGGATCGCCGCGACAAGCTAGTGTTGTGATTCTAACGCTTGTTTCGCTCTGGCCACTTTTTCGAGGATTTGGCCGGCGGATTTGGTCCAGACGAAGGGTTTGGGATCATCATTGTGGTTTTCCAGGTATTCCATGATG
>Ga0182012_10001599_pt1 | contig 24623 bp, 20 predicted proteins | sample 612S2SmetaG_FD_120486 | JGI IMG/M metagenome (GOLD analysis project Ga0182012, IMG submission 120486) | Permafrost microbial communities from Stordalen Mire, Sweden - 612S2S metaG | ecosystem: Environmental > Terrestrial > Soil > Wetlands > Permafrost | place: Sweden: Stordalen | collected... | reverse complement strand
GCATAGGTAGTGTTCGGGGTGATGACCATTGTCAGCTTGGTGCCGTTGACGGTGTAGGTCAGTCCGTTGCAAAGAGCAGCAGCAGCCACTTTGCCAAGATTGGCCAGCGGACCCACTGGGTGATCGTTGCTGTAGTCGCCTACCACGCCGCCGTCGTTGCCGAGCAGCGTTGGGATAGGGGAAGAGCCATACAGGTTGACTGCGTTTGCCTGGCCGTTGGAGCCGACAGTGGTAGCGAAGTTCAGAAGGCCAAACGACTGCTCGTAGGCCTGACCCGACATCATCGCGCCGCGCGAGATGTTGCCGTCATGGCAGCTTAAGCAAGTAGCAACGCCGGTGTAGAGAGCACCGCTCGACCAGGTCAAGCCGGTCAGCGTGGTGACGTAGGTGCCATCGAACGTAAACACGCCAGCTGCACTGGTGACCGCAGCTGTGTCAGTTCCCCAGAGTCCGGTGTCGCCTTCGGCAACACCAGCCGCGGTGACAACCTGTCCGATGATGGAACCGCCGCCGGAACCGCGCCCGCCGCTGTGAGGAGCGTGGCAACCTGCGCAACCACGACCGCCGTTTTCGTGCGCGCCCTGAACGTCAACCAAAGGGACATACGACGTGTTCCCCTTGATGATCGACTGTGCCATCGCCATGCCGGCCGCAATCACGACGACTAGGAGCACAGACAAAACTTTCTTCATAAGGACTCTCCTGACAAAACGTTCAGTTAATTCGTACGAATTTGTCTCGCTTTGGGGTGCAAACGTTCTCACGATTCCCCCGCAAATTTATAGCCAGTAATAAAGACACCAAGCTTCGTGATAGTAGAGATGCAGGTTGTCAGGTCAGAGTTAGCTGGCGCGGGTCCGTTACAAGAAGGAAGAAAATAGTGCGATTCAAATCACGTGGATCCAGGGCTGGAGTCCCGGCGGCGCTTACCGTTTATGTGCTGGACACGCCAAGCCCGACAGTCTACGTCAGGCTTCGCGAGTTTGGCGACAGGGACGAGACGGGGTTCTTGGGCTACACCACCGGTTCAACGCGATCCAAAGAGTCGCGCACCTTGGAGGCCAGTGTGCCCAGGCTGAAAGGCTTGTGCAGGAACGTCGAACCCACCTCGTGAATGCCGCCTTGAAATACGACGTCATCGGTGTAGCCAGACATGTGAATCGTCTTGAGTTTGGGTCTCAAGCTACTCAACATCTGCGATAACTCTCTACCGTTCATCTTGGGCATGACCACATCGGTTATGAGGAGATCGATATGCTCGTTCTGGCTGACTGCGGCCAGGGCCTGCTGTCCTGAACTGGCAGCGAGCACCGTGTAACCCAAGCCTCTGAGATAGTCAGACATCACGTCTCTGAGAGCGTCTTCATCTTCCACCACCAATAGTGTTTCCGTTCCATGTGGCCGCTCGCCAACGCTATGGCTGAGAGCGCGATGAGTTATCGGGTCCTTTGCCCTGGACAGGTAAATTTCAAACTTTGCTCCATTGCCGACTTCGCTATCCACCCAGACGTAACCTCCGCTTTGCTTCACTATGCCGTAGACCATCGCAAGCCCCAGCCCCGTACCCTTACCGACTTCCTTGGTGGTAAAGAACGGTTCGAAGACCTGATCCTGCAATTCCTTGCTTATGCCTACACCGGTATCGGCGACCGAAAGACTTACATACTCACCGGGAGATAGATAGGGGCGGCCGGCGTTGCGACTATCCCCTACTTCAATGTTTTCGGTGGCGATGGTGAGTGTGCCGCCGTGCGGCATCGCATCCCTGGCGTTTACGCAGAGGTTCATGAGAACCTGCACGATCTGATCCGGATCAGCCGTTACGGCCCAGAGTGATTCCGCAGAATGCAACTGCATCTCGATGTCTTCGCCGATAATACGTCTCAACATCTTTGCCGCTTCGGCGATCACGGCGTTGAGGTCCAGCACGGCTGGGGAAAAGACCTGCTTGCGGCTGAATGCGAGCATTTGGCCAGTGAGGCTGGCGGCGCGTTCGGCCGCTTTCATGATCTGCTGCGTGCTGTTCCACTGCGCATTGTGAGCAGGCAGGCTGTCTTGCAACATCTCGGTATAGCTCTGAATAACCATCAGGAGGTTGTTGAAGTCATGCGCGATGCCTCCCGCGAGGCGACCGATGGCTTCCATTTTCTGGGACTGGAGCAACTGCTGTTCCAAGGTCCGCCGCTTGCTTTCCTCCTGCTTGCGCTCGCTGATTTCGCGGAAGAATACGATGCAGCCGGTGCGCGCTTCGAAGGTGAACGGGATGGCTGTAGATTCCACGTCAAACGCGGATCCATCGAGGCGCAGATATTCATGCTCGCTGAATGGCACAGCCACGCGTTCCTCTTCCAACGTTCGGACTCGACGCCCTACCGAGGCATGGCTGCGGGGATGAATGCGATCCAAGAACCGCTGACCGATGAGCTGGCTGGAGTTGTCCGCGCCGAACATCGACAGAGCCGCTGGATTGAGATAGCGAAACTGTCCACCGGTTTGGATGTACATTCCAAGGGGCGCACCTTCAACCACTTGACGGAAGCGTTCTTCACTCTCGCGCAATGCCTCTTCGGTGAGTTTGCGCTCGGAAATATCAATGAACGCTCCCACCGCGCCAAGGATTTTGCCCGTCTCGTCCAGGAGCGGCACCGCATTACCGAAAATGCATCGCGAAGTGCCGTCTTCGAAGCCAATCATCAACTCGCAATCCCGAACCTCGCGTCCCGACGACACCGCCTTCTGCATCGGCAGTTCGCCCGGCAAGAATTCGTGGCCATCTTTGACTGAATAATACCTTGCCAACGGGTGGTGATACGCGGACGTGTTGGAACCAAACGGCATGCGAAGGAGACTATATGCAGCGCGGTTGCTTGTCATCGTCCGGCATTCGGCGTCACGCGCGATGAAGGTGATGGCCGGGACGGCGTCCATGATGGCCGCCAACTCGGTGGCTCGCGCACGCGCTTCCGCTTCGCTTCGCTTCAACTCTGCGTTGAGGTGCTTCAACTCCTCGGCTTCACGACACGCTGCTTGCGCACGTTCGCGCTCGGCAGCACGCTGCTGAATCAGGTGGGATGCCTTGAGGATGGACTCGCCAACCTCGCTGATTTCGGCAAGTTCAAAAGTACCCAGAGTAACCGGCTCGCCACGTCCTAAAGCAAGGGCCGGGGGAATCAAACCCTGGATGGAGGAAGCGATACGACGCGACATGATAAAAGCCAGCAGGAGGCTGATGAGCGAGAGCACCGCAGTACCTGCAAGGGTAAAAGCCATGCGCCGCGGTATCTCGGCTCTGATAAAAGCCCTCGGCACTCCGATCACCACGGTCCAGCCTGAAGTTGGCGATTGGCTGAAGCTGTCGAACATTGGAGTGCCCTCAAGGTTCGTGACTTCAACGGTCCCTTCGATGGCTTCTCCCAGGCGCTTCCTCATGACCTCACCGGCAAGATGCCCGACAAGCTGATCTGCTGCACGAGTGCGAGCAACGATGACGTGTCGAAAATCGAAGATGCTTCCTACCCACTCCCGTGGAAGGTGCTGCTGCTGGAGAATCGCGGAGAAACGATCGAGCGGAACCGCCATCGCCAGGTCGAATACAACCTTGCCATCACGGAACACGGGAACATCCACACTGATCGTGAGCCGGTCGCTAGCCGCACCGCGATACACGTTTGCGATCACGGGTCGGCCGGTCGCAAAGACCTCACTTACCACCTGCACGGATCCGCGCCTGGGCAAGGGCGAACCAAGTGGGCGGAACGTGTTGATCAGCTCCTGGCCAGTTGAATCTGAGAGGATGATGTCAGCGCCGGGGTGGGAATTCAGGACCAATTGAGCGCGGCTATAGGCAGCAGGCAGGTCGCCTTTGACAAAAGAACTTGTTGTAGCAAGATCATTCAGGCTGGCCTGCATGATGGCCAGATCACGGTCAACCACCAAGGTGAGCGCCCTCGACGTTTCCAACATGCGCTGATCGGTAAGCGTTCGCTTGCCCTGATAGTCGAAGTAAAGAAGGAATCCGGCGGCAATCCACACCGGCACTACGCAACCGAGAACGAGAGAAGCAAGCCAGAATTGGACCGAGGCCGGGCGGCGGATTCGGGTGAGTTCGTCCTTCGCGCTTAGCATATCAATCCTGTAAGCGGGAGATTCCCGCCGTTTTGATCCGCCGGCACCATGATTTTCGTTTTCATCTTCAAGGGTTTAGCTGATTCTTGTGCCAAAGGGCAGGGTAGCTGCCAGAAGAGTATAAGTCCATACAGGGTTCCACTGAGTCTGCAAGGCAGGTGCAACCCGGGTATCCCAGAAGCGAACCTACTGTGTTTAGTTTACCGGACTACAGGGGCGATGAGGCGGCGGAGGACATTATTGCGGCGATTGAACTTCAGCAGGCTTTCATAAATGCTGCGAGCTGCGCGCGCGGAGGTGGAGTAGCACTTGTTCCAGCGGTGCACGGCAACCAGATCGGTGCCGAAGGAACGATTGAAGCGGCCATAGCCGCTCATGTCATAAACGCCGATCCCCTGCGTTGCGGCATTGCAGATGAGTCCCCAGTGGAGTAAATCGTTCGGATGTTTCTCACGGCCGCGGAGTTCGCTGGAGCACTCCCACAGATAGACCGTGCCATTGTCATAAGGGAAGAGTCCGGCAGCGACCATCTCACCCTTAGTGTTGCGAACGCCGAGCGTATAGATCAGGCCACGCGGCTTGAGGTGGCGGACAATCGAATCCGGAAACTCCGCGGAGAATGGACATACTGCTCCCTTGCTTTGCAAGGTGCGGGAGAGCTGGTCATGAACGAGGAAAGCTGCATTCTCGCACTCGACTACCTCGAGACCGCAGCGCTGCGCATGACGAATACCATATCGCCGTCCGCGGGTGGCACGCCGCAGCAGAGAATCGATACCCGGAGAAAGCGATAACTGGTTGGTCCACGTCTGGTGGCAGGCAAACGAAGCCGCTTCGTAGGCAGCATGGGGCATGTCAGGATATTCGATCTCGATCATGTCGAGATGTTCTTCGCGCGCCAACTCATCAAGCGCGGAAACGAAGCCCTCTTTGTCTGCGCCTGCATCGAGCAGCGGACCAATATGATTTGTGCGCCAGGTGCGCAGCGGGCTGCCAAGAATACGGAAAGGACCGCGCTGAATGATGCCGCCGGAGAAGTATCCGACGACACGCCCTTGATCGGTGACGGCCCAATATCTCCACTCGGCTTGCTGCATCTCTACCAGGCAGTCAAACCATGCCTGACGATGGAAGACGCTCCGCTGCGGGAACTCTGCTATGAGAGAGTCCCAGTGGGCAATCTGCTCGTTTGTGAGTGGTTCAAGTTTGAGTGGCACGGATCGCGATTCCTGCTCCCAGAGGATGGCACGACTCAATGTGTTAGCGACGTGTACCTATTATCAGCGCTAAGAGCGATTTGATAAACGTGAAAATCAAGAATGGGCAGGTTGATTCGGATTCGAGTCTAGTTGTGGGCCATCGTGGAGCTTCCGTCGAAGAGGACGATGCTCACCCAGAACAGTCCTGAAGGATACTTAGCAGTGCGGGCAAAGTGCACGCCTACCGAATATGCACCGGCTCCGCGGAACGAAGCGAGGCGGGCGACGGTGGCAGGAATCTCACTGGGGCTGGTGGTGGCGTAGGAAGCTGCGTAGCGCGCACCAGGCAAAGTGAGTGGCGCGTGGCTGTCCGGCGTTTCGCGCTCGGCCATCTGCTCCACAAGCTGCTGCACGCGAGAGTTGTCGACGAGTTCGAGAGGTGATAATCCGGAGTGCTGACGGGCGCTGGCGAAGGTGCTCGCAACACGCTGCTCGGCGGCGTTGTCATCCTCGTCAAAGATGCGGTGCGCAAAATCCTCGACAACGTAAAGGACGCCATCGCGGTCAATCACTGCGATTCCCACTCCGTCATAAGAGGCGTTGAGCATGTTGGTTCGGTGCGGTGCGGACTTGTCAAAAGCTTCATGCGCGCCCTCGGCGGTCACATCATACACAACGTTTTCGCTGGCGGCATCAAGACGGACGGCACGGCGGGTAAGGCGTTCCAGAAGGGCCGGCTCTCCTGCAAACTGGTGGGAGAGGCGACCCTCCTGGGACATGACCTCGGCATGATCACGTGCAGCCTGGGCAAGCTTTGCGTCCCACGTAAGGGGCTTGAGGCCTGCGTTGCTGCGCTCGTTGTTGATGAGATCAAGAAGAACCATCTGCGGATCTTGACGGAGAGTCATGGATGCAGCCGGCACTATAAGCATCTCTCGTCCAGACGTTCCATCAGTCGGCCCTGGTTGGGGCTCAGCTGTTAGAACTCCGAGTAAGAGACAAATAGTGAGTAGCACGGTGACCCTCCTAACTGATTAGGATCATCGGTCACTGCTAAGGTTGCTCTCAACTTACGAAGGTAACTTTTGGAACTCTGGGGAATCGATAGTACCTGTCCCTCGGGGTTACTACTGATTGCAGCAAATAATGAGCCGTCTCACTCAGCGCGGAATCGCCTCATCGAGCCGCGGCGCGATCAGGCCTGCAAAGGCCACAGCGGACTGGATGGCACGCGCCTCATCACCCGCAACAGGAACCGTGATGCGCACGAGGGCGGAGTCGGTGCGGTGAAGCACAAGCGCATCATGCATGGTCTGATACTTGGCGCGGAACTCGCTGGCTATCACGTGGCCATGCGACTGGTACCAATAGAGCACCACGTAACGCTGCTGCTCGTTTTCCACAATATAGAGATTGGCTTCGGGCGAGAAGCTCTGGCCCATGGTGAACGCAATGCGGGAAGAGCGAACGGCCTGCCATCCCGCGCCCGGAAGGCAGTTCTTGGGTGAGTGCACGGAGTCGCCTGCGCGCTGGCTTTTGTAGTAGCCGACATAAAGGCCAATGCCTTCACCGGACTCGCGACGATAGACGCGGTTCAAGTAACTGTCCACTCGCGAGGCGACCACCAGGCGCGGCTCGATGGGAACGTCCTCGGCGGTCCATCCGGCGATGGATTCGGGAAGATTCTGTAGTCGAGCTGGAGGCGTGGGGGCCTCGGCACGCGGCAGGGCAGACTCGAAGGCCGCGGCCAGCAGAACGATGATGGCCAGCCACCAGCGATAGCCTTTCATGCGGCCTCCCGGTGCCCGCCCAAAAAGCGCGACAGAGCAATGAGGACGGCATGACAGAGCAGAAGAAGCAGCGTGGAGACGAAGAAGAGAAAGAGTCCTGAGAGGAAATGCGCCCAACCTTCGGCGGCCGATGCGCCACCGAGTTCCGCAGAGATAGCGGCGAAAACCACGCGCCCAGCGTTCCCGGCCACCGCGATGGGAAGCACGAGGAGACAGAGAATCCACCGGATGAGATTGTTCTTCTCGGCGAGGTAGGAGTACATCACGGCAATGGTCAGCAGCGAGAGCAGTGAGCGAACCCCGCTGCAAGCCTCCGCAACCTCAAGCCGCGTAGAGGAGAGCACAATCACGTTGCCCTCGCGCAGCACTGGGAACAGATTGAGCAGATGAAGAAACCAGGTGGCGCCGCGTGAAGCGAGAATCTGGAGCGGAAAGACGATCTGGTAGTAGATGACTCCGGGAAACGGGATCATGAGCAGGAGTAATAAGAGCGGGAACGTCATGGCGCGCAGCATGGGCCATCCCCAGAACCAGACGATGAGGCCAGCCAGCACACCAAGCAGAGAGATGCGCTGCAAAAAGAGTTCCGCGCCAAGCGTCCCGAGTACAAGCACGCCGAGCGAGAGGCAGAGCATCCCCATGCCCGTCCAAGAGGGCCGCGGCACAACACGGCGGAGAGCATCACGACGTTCCCACAGCACAAATGCGCTGAAGAGCGGCACCAGAAATCCGTGGGAATAGTCGGGCTCGTCCCACCACTGGCGGGCAAGATGCACGAGGACCGGAGCGTAAGCCAGCAGCACGCAGGCGGCAAGCACACAGAGACGCCAGAGCGCGGCGCGCTGCAGGAAAGCCGGGTGTGGGATAACCGGCGCGGTCTGGACTTCGCTCGACATGAAAGGTGCGCCATCAGTGTGCCAGAAATAGACACCGGGGAGTGAGCGCAAAATGCGAAGTGCTCCACTTTGCCCGAGTTTTAAGCATTCCCCCGCGAAACGTCGCGCCCAGTGTGTGACTATTTGATCCCTTCTCCGCAGGGGCTTGCGTATAATGACGCAGCGTGAGTAATCACTCCATCCATGCGGAAAGCGGCACGATGAGCGACACGGAGACGACGAATTCGCATTTACCGCTCGCTGTTGCGGGCGCGGATGAGGCTCCGACCCTTGCCGTGCTTATCCCAACCTTGAACCGGCCGCACGACCTGGTAATCGCCGTGAAAACCCTGCTGGAGCAGACGCGCTTTCCTCAGGAACTTATCATCATGGACCAGAGTTCCAGCGACGAATCCGAGCGGCAGGTGCGCGCGCTGTTCGACATGCGGCCTCCTAAGGCCGCATGTTTTGAGTTGCGCTACACGCGAGATCCTAACATTCGCAGCCTGGCGCTGGCACGCAATCTGCTGCTGGACCAGAACCGTTGCAGCATCTTCCTTTTTCTCGACGACGATGTGGAGTTGGAACCGGAGTTTGTGGAGAAGCTGATGGAGGCGTACGCCGGGGATTCCGGCGTTACTGGAATTTCCGGCATCATCACCAACTACAAACCAGGTGGATTTGCTGCGCGAACATGGAGTCACGTATTTGTGCACGGCCCGTTTTTCGACGACCGGCAGGAGATTTATTACCGGGCCAATGAGTTGCGTGAGGCGGGAAGGATTGCCGTCAGCCGCTTCACCGGCGCGCTGATGAGCTTTCGGACAGACCGCACCGAAGGGCTGCGCTTCGATCCTAATTTGAAGGGCTCTTCAGAGGGCGAGGACGTGGACTACTGTCAGCACCTGCCAGCAGGCTCGCGTATCGAAATTGATCCGAAGGTGCGACTGGTGCACAAGGCCAGCCTCGCGGCGCGCAAGGACGAGCACTGGATCGCCAGCGTAGTGCGCGGCAGCAGCTACGTGTATTACCGGAACTGGCGTCGCGGATTGCGCAACCGCGCGGCATTCGCATGGCTTATGTGCGGCTTCGGAATACTCTCACTGGCAGCGAGCGCGCGTCGCTTCTCCCTTGCGCCTTGGCGCTCATTCATTACGGCACTGCAATATGGAAAGAAAGTGGGCCTGGGCGGGAATTGACACGCTAGGTCGGCCAATAGGTTCCGAGCGTAACTACGCGCTGGATCTACGCTGTAGGCGTCTGCGCACGCCGCAAAAGTGAGCCGACGCGTTGCAGAAAGTGATCCCGCTCATCGGCTGTCAGCGCAAATCTCCAGGCAAGTATGAGGAACAGAGCAGCCTGCCATGAGGCAGAGAAAAGCAGCCATTGCGCGCTGTATGGGTGCTGCCACGTGCGCAATGCAACGCAGGCCGCGAGCACAGCCGAGAGAACCAGCACCGGACGCAGGAACGCTTCCCGCAGGTAACGGCCGGAGGGCATGGCGATGGTGCGCAACGCATACCAAGGCTGGATGAATACCTGGACAAAGATCATGGGCGCGGCCGTGCCCAAAGCAATGCCGATCAGTCCATAGTGCATTCCCCAGTAAACGCTGAGAGCAAGATTGGCAGCGCCTTCGCCAAGATTCCACCAGCCACGCAATTGATGGCGTCCCTGGGCCAGCAGCAAGTCCACTGAGGGCTGCTGCCCCAGCATCAGGAAGTATCCGGCGAGCAGAACCAGCATCAGCGGATAGGAACTGGAGTAGCCGGGACCGACCCAGAAGCGGATGAGCCACGCTCCATTGACCAACAGCAACAGGCTGACGAAAAGACTGAGCAACAGGCAAAGCCGCGTCGCACGCAGAAAGCTTGCGGCCAGCGCAGAATTATCGCGGCGGCCGGCGTGCTCGCTCATCATGCCGGAGAGTGGACTAGCGAGAGAAAAACCCATCTCGCGGAAGAGAACCATCAAACGCCCTGGAATGACGAACGGGGTGATGAACGCGATGCCCAACACGCGTCCGATGACGACGGAGTCGATAAAAAAGCGGAGCTGATCGCCGAGAGTTCCGAGGAATGCTCTACTGCTGAACTTGAGAAGCTCGTGGATTCGCGCTTTTGAGACAAGTCGCAAGGAGAAGCGTAGAGCTGGATCGGCGAGGTGAACCAGTCGCGTGGAGAACACCAGGGAAAGCAACGAGCAGCACAATGTGACGGTGGCCACGGCGATGACGCCTCCATGCAGATGGAGGGCTACGACGATCAGCGTGGCGCGCAGGATTCCGATAGATGCGGAGTTGAGATTGTAAAAATCAAAGCGACGGACGGCGCAGAGGTAGGTTCCGAGATTCTGCGAGAGAAACGCGGTGGCTACCGAACCTCCGGAAAGCAGCAGCAGCGCCTGGAAGACAGGACGGTCCGCCGGTGCAACGGTAAAAACCCGTGGCATGAGGAAGACGGCGGCCAGCGCTGCCAACAGAATCAGCGCGGTGGAACAACAGGCAATCACAATGCCGGAAGCAAAGGTGCGGTCGAGTTCCTCGCGCTCTCCGCTGCCGACGAAGCGGGCGAGGAAACGGAACAGCGCAGTGCGCATTCCAAAGTCGAGCAGACCGCAGGAGTCCAACACGGCAGCGACCAGCGTGTACATACCAAAGTAGAGACCGCCGAGTCCGTGCACCAGTATGGGAGTGAGAATCAGCGAGAGCAACGCGTTGACGGCAAGTCCGGCCCAGTTGGAAAATACGCTGCGCAAGGCAGAGGCGTTCGCCACGGTTACCGGAGGCAATGAGGGCGTAGCTGCGGTTCCACTGGTGCTCATTGCGCACGCTCGTACGTGCGCACAACGCGCACTGACCTTGCGAGCGTGCAATACGCGCACGAGCAAAGCGTCGGCATTTCGCGATATGTGGCCCTCGTCGGCAAAGCCTGTTCAGTTCCCTTCCGTTACTTAGTTGCGCGTGAGCCAGTTTCCCACGCGAATTGGAATCGGTTTCTCCGGCGCGACTTCAACCGTTGGAGGCGCAATTGCAGCGGGTACGGCGACAGCCGCGGATTCCGCCAGAGCCGCGACGGCGCTTTCTTTCTCCGTTGCGCGCGCAGTGTTCAGCGATTGCTGCACAAGCGGTTGCATGCACGCGGAAAGGAAGATTGCGAACCAGAAAAGCTTGGCGTGTTCGGCGGAGAGGAACATGACGGCTGCGCCAAAGCCCACAATTCCGCTGGCGACCGAAGTGCTCAGCAATGTGTAGTAGGCATCCTTGGCAGCGATGGCCATGCGGCGCATCCGCGCCAGTGCCCACAAACTGCAACCCATCATTGACAGGAAGAGCAGGAGCCCGACCGCACCCAATTCCACTGCCGCCTGCAGATAAGTGTTATGCGGCACAACAAAGTCGAGATCCACTCCGGGAGGCAGATAGCGATGCATGTACTTCGGGAAGTTATACGGTCCTACGCCCAGCACTGGGTTGTCATGAAAGATCTTGCCCGCAGCCGACCACAACTGGAGGCGAATGTTGCTTGATTCCGTATCACTCTCATTTGGCTTGATCAGACGATCAAGCGGCGAATAGGGCGAGGCAAAACTGACCGCGACAATGGCCGCGCAGGCCATGATGGCAATGATGCGGCGGCGCATGGTCTGGAGTTGCCAGAGCACCATGCAGAAGAGTCCGATGAAGCCTCCTCGCGAGGCGGCGAGCACGAAGGCTATCAACGTGACGCCCATGCTGAACATGGCCCCGGCACGCTGCCACAAGCGCGGCGCGAATTTTATGGGGCAGAGCATGATGGGCAGCACAATCAGGGCCGACGCGCTGAACACGTTGGGATCGCCAGCCACCCAGCCGGGACGGTAGGAGAGTCCGAACTCTCCAATATTGCCCAGCCACTCGCGGATCAAGTACAGCGATACGATCCCGATGGAGGCAGAGACCATGAGCACGGTGGTCTGCAGACGCTCACGGGAATCCACCAGGATCATGACTGCGATGAAAAAGAGGAACTGCGAAAGAAAAATGCCAACAAGATCGATGAATACGATTTCGTCAGTGGTGAAGACGTAGGAAACGACCGCCATGGCCACATAGACGGCGAAAAACTTGGCCTGTGCGGAGGCGAACAGCATCGGCAATTCACGGCGGCGCGGCAGGTAGCTGAGGGCGAAAACAAAGCAGGCTGCACCCAGTATCTTCTCCACCGTGAGACTGCCAATGGTCATCCCGAAGAAGCCGTGATCGACGAAGGGCAGCGAGAGCAGAAGGATGTAGAAGAGGATCATTCGCTCGTCCCTCCGGCAGTCGCGGGATGAACGTGAAGCGCCTCGAGAAGCTGGCGAAGCTGCCGGCGCAAGGCGGGAATGCTGTATTGCTGCTCCACGGCAACGCGCGCAGCGGCGCCCAAGGCGGACGCTCGCGCTGGATCGTTGAGCAGCAGAGCGACCGCTTCGGCAAAGGCACGCGGCTTGTCTTCCAGAAGAATTTCGTGGCCGTGACGCAGGTCAAGTCCTTCGGCACCGAGCGCCGTAGAAACTACGGGCTTCGCCATGGCGGAGGCTTCCAGTATCTTCAAGCGCGTCCCGCTGCCGATGCGAAGGGGAACAACGCACACGGCGGAGCGGGCAATGATGGGACGCAACTCAGCGACCGTTCCGGTGAAGGTGACATCGGGGAAACTTGCAAAGCGGCTGATGAATTCAGGCGATGGATTCCGCCCGGCCAGGACGACGCGCACGGAGGGCACTAGCTGGCGCAGTCTCGGCAGAATGTCAAAGACAAGGAAGTCGGCGCCGTCCTGGTTGGGCAGCCAGTCCATGGCACCCACAAAGAGCACGGTGCGTCCATCGCCAGCACCGGCAGGCGCGTACTTCTCAACGTCCACCACGTTGGGGACAACGAATTGGCGAACGTTGGGGGAGATCTCGCGCAGCACATCGCCATCGCAGGCGGAGCAGACAGCCACGGCCTCTGCCATGTCGCAGGCCGCAGCTTCCAGACGCTCGATTTTCGCGGCCTCCAGGGAGGCATAGATTTTCTTGAATGGATTGCGTTCGGCAGCAGCGAACTGGCGCACGATGCGGCAGGTGATGTCGTGCTTGTTGAGCACGACGGGCACGCGATTGCCCGCAGGGATGTTACCGGCCATGTAACAGTCGTCGCAGAGAATCGTGTCAAAGTCGGTCTTGGCCAACTGTTCTTCCACCAGCGTTCGCATCGCAGGCACGGTGAGGCGCACGGCTCCGTATGGCTTGGAACCGAGCACAGCGAGCAGGCGGCGCAGCGAACTGCCCTCAGGTGCGGGCAGGAGATGATATTCGTGGCAGAGGCCGCGAAATTCGCGCGATGGCTCGGTGATCTCCTGCGAACTGGCGAAGGCGACCACTGTCACTTCGTGCCCCTCAAGGGCAAGCGCACGCAGCAGACTGCGATTGCGCACGCGATGCCCGGCAGTGGCCGGAACCGGCGGCGAAAGAAGTATGGCGAGGATTTTCATCGCTCACCTCGCGCGGACGGATTGAAGACGGAGAACGGCAATCAGCCTCCCTCCACCAGTCCCACTTTGCGCAACACCTGCACAGCGGCACGGAAGGGGTAGAAGACGAAATTCTTTTCCAGCATGTACTTCACAAACCAGCGGTAGCGGCTCATGTAGTCCATGGCGGCAATGGCCTTATCAAGGATGGCTGGCTCAAAGTGGGTGGCATGGCCCGCAAAGTCGCCGTCCACGCGAATGTCTTCTTCCCGCCACTGGCCAAGACCTTTCGCGCCGGTCATCAGCAGATGCTCACAGCGCTCCACTTCGAGACCCGCCAGCCGCATCCCCGTCGCATCCAGCGCAACACTGTCACGGCTGGCGAGCAGGAGATCCATGCGGCGGGGTTTTCCATTTGCCGGGCCGCGTCCTTCCATGGCGATGATGGCATCCATGATGGAAATCTGCGGCTTGAAGATGCCATGCAGTTCGGCCAGCATGGGATTCAAATACTGGTGCAGAAGAATGCGATCGTATTGCGGAACACATCCCCACTGGTTCTTGATGGACGCAGTGAAGTAGGTGAGCGCGTGCGTCTTGAGCACCGGCAAAGTGATGAACGCATCGCCTTGCAGCATGAGCTTTGGCAGTTTGACGCGACCCGCTGGCGGCACATTGACTTCCACCTGCTCGGCTTCGCTGAGGTTGACCAGTGTCACTCCCAACGCTTCGAGCGAACGGTAGCCGGAGACTTCAAAAGCTTCCCACGCCGTCTGTCGCAATCCGTCGGACTCCACGACATAAACCTTTGCGGCGCGAGTCAGCAGAAGCTCGCACAGCGCGTGTGCGATGCGCAGATCAGTGTTGGACATTGCCCACTTCTCGGGCACGGCCGTACACAAGTTTGGCTTGACGACCACTGTGGAGCCAGGCGCAACCAGGCTCTTCCAGTCGCAGAATTCCATGCACTCGCGCACTGTGGCGGCAAGATTCTCATCATTCACACTGCGCAATATGACTGCGCTCGGTTGCTGCGTACTTGCATTGCTCATTCGGTTCCACCATGCTCTCCGCCACCGTTGGCGGCGGCAAGAAGAGTTTCAGTTAGGATACAGGTCGCACACTCTTCAGGGACGCGGCTCATGCGCGCGTCTCCACTGTAAATTCCTTGTAGTTCCAAACCAGCCGCGCGCTCATTGCAGAACCGGACGCGGCTTGCACGGTTCCCTTCACCGGCAGCAGATCGCATACGGACTCGAAACTCCTGGGAAGATCGACGAGCGCTTGACCGCCGCATACTTCATGCCAGCGATAGGCTGCCAGATAAATCGCGTGACGCGGCGTGAGTCCCGCGATGAAAAGCAAAAGCCACTTGGGCCAGTAGCAGGCCGAGCCCAGCCATCCCGTGCGGCGCACGGCATAGAGCCATCCGCGAAGCAGCTTCTTTTTGCCCTGGCTGCGGCCAAAGTTGCGAACCATCTGCTCGGCGTCAACGGTATCACCGCATCCGGTCATGCGATGAAGCTGCCATAGCCAGACCTGCCACGCCCAGCGCGTCATGCGAGATGGAAAGCCCTCGCCCAGGTCGACCTCAACCTCAGGACTCAGCTTGACAGAAGTACACAGGCGTACAAGGGGCATGAATTCGTCCATCGCAATGGGCAGTTGTTGCGCCTCAGCGGTAAGCGCAAGTTCCTCCATGCAATGCAGGCGCGGACGGTAACCCGCCTCAAATCGTCCGAAGAAAACGAGTAGTGAAGACGCGAGATCGAGGCACAGCTTGACGCTGCGATAGCGCGTTGCTGTCGCAGCCTCCTTCCCCTGTGAGGCAACCATCTGCTCGATGAGCCGATTGCTGAGCAAGCGCCATGCATCTTCACGCGAAAGATCAGCGGCAGCGTAGTCAGGAATCAAGCCAAGAATCCTGGGCTCGCCATAAAGCACGACACCGCAGGCGCGCAGTTCGTAGCTATAGATATGCGGCGGCAATTCAAGCAAGTACGTGCTGTGCACCACGCTGAAGCTAACTTCGACACTCACCCCGCGATCGGCGAGATAACTCTGCGCAAGCTGGCAGAGCGCTTCCGACGAGTGACGTGAAGGCAGCGCCGCTCCATCTTGCAGCACAACCATGGCTTCCACATCGCTTTGCAGAACGGCACGGCCTTCACGGAGCGTGTAGCTGGCCTCATTGCGGGCAAGACTGCCGGTGAGCACCACGGCGCGCAAGGTTGGGCCGAAGGTGTCGCGGCAGGCGCGCACCAAGCCTTCGCCTACCGGGAAGGCGAGCACCGAAGGTGTGCACTCGATATGTTCCATCTCAGACATCAATTCTCTCCAACTTCTCTTTGGATCAATCAGTGCGAGCCGTTCCGCCATGAGCTTCGACTAGCGGCTCCTGCTGTTCTGCCTTCTGCGGAATCAACTTCCCGGTTTTGGCCTGCCACAACTCTTCGTAGAGTTCTTCGGTCTCGCGAATCTGACGCTCCAGCGTGAAGCGCTCACGAACCCACTTTGCTCCGTTGGCCGCGAGTTGCGCGGCACGTGCAGGATTGCGCAGAAGCTCGGCGATAGCCTTCACAAGGGCCACGACATCTCCCGGAGGAACCGTCAGTCCAGTCTCTCCATCGACAACAATTTCGGGCGTGCCGTCCACGGCAGATGCAACCATGGGGCGCTGCATGGCCAGGCACTCGATGGCAAACAGCGGCAGCCCTTCAGCGAATGAAGGCAGCACGCAAACGTCGGCGACACTCATCCACTGCCGGACGTCGGGTGAGTGGCCCGGCATCAGAATCGAACTCTCAATTCCCAGCTCGCGCGCCTCGTTCTGCAATTGCTCACGCAGGCTGCCATCGCCGAGCATCACCAGCCGAAGCGACGGAAACTCCGCTTTCAGCACGGCCATAGCGCGCAGCAGAACCGAATGTCCCTTCTGCGGCTCCAACCGCGCGGCAACCACCAGCACGGGATCGCTCTCCGCAAAACCAGCGCGGTGCTTCAGCCCAGCCGCTGGCACGGCTGCGAAGCGTGTAATGTCGCAACCATTGCGGATCACCGTAACCTTTCTTGCCGAAAGCTTCTTCTCGTCTACCAGGTATTTCTTGTTTGCCTCTGAGACAGCAATGTAGCGGTCCACGAGCCGGCTCGCCACGCGATCGACTGTGTAGTTCGCCTTCCATCCCTTGCGCCAATATTCGCGCACGTGCGGTGTTTCGCAAGTGACCGGGACACTCGCCCATCGCCCCACGGGCGAGGCCAGCAGACTGGGACGGAAGCCATGCGAGTGCAGCACATCAACGCGCTCACGACGCAGAAACGAAGACAACTCCCACATCAGTCCGAATTGCCTGTGCGAGTCCAACGCGAGCGGGAGCACAACAATGTCTGCCGACAGTTCCGGTTGCAAAAGGGCAAGCAACTTCGGAGGGCACACCAGCAGCGGACGGAAGCGTCGGCGATCGAGCCCGCGCAGCAGGCAGAGCATGTGCTCTTCCGCGCCGCCGCGCACGCGCTCGTTGTCAAACATGCAGATGGTCAGCCGCGCGCCGCTCATGCGATGGACTCCTGCATGGTGCCGAAGATGTCGCTAACAGTGGCCAGCGGCGTTGCGGGCGCGTGGCTCGAAAGAAACGAGGCGCTGGAGTTGGGATCGTCGGGATGATAACCGTGCATTCCGGCAGGCTTCCAACCTTTGCCGTTGAAGCCGCCCTCGGCCACGATGCATCCGGGCTCGAGCAAGGCCACAACTTCACCATAGCGATGGTCAGCAAAGTAAACACCGAAGTCGCGTAGTTCGCCATCGGTCAGCACGCGCGCATAATCGAGTTCCGCAATGCGCGCGCAGATGGCCTGACGCGCTGCATCCGAGAAGAACCAAAAACGCGCCATCGTGGAGTCATACACGGCGAGATAGTCGCGCGGCGATTGATAACCGCAGCCATCAACCACGGCCGCCATGTCACAGTGCCGTACAACGGGCGTCATGCCGTGATCGGAGAAAACGTGCAGACGCGCGTCGGCCTCGCGCTGTTGTGCCGCTTCGAAGACGCGTCCAAGTTGCTCTTCGTACCACGCGAGCTTCGCTTCGATTTTTGCAGGCTCGGCGCGGTTGAGGTGGAGGAACATATCCAGCTCAGAGAGGTAAAGAAAGAAGAACTGCTCGCTGCCCGTCGCGATATCGCGCTCGGCACGCGAGAGAATCTCGCCGTCGGTGAGCGGGTCTTTGTAAGAATAAATCTTGTGCCCCACGCCCTTGTCGTACAGCAGATCGAAGATCGATTGCTGGCCGGGAACGCCATCGCGCGCGTATATGTTTCTGCTCTCCGCCCAGTGAAACCAGGGCAGTGTCTGCGGCGGCACGCTCACGTCAAAGTTGCTGCCCATGCCGAGAACTCGGCGCCCAAGTTCGGTAAGCGCACGACGGCCTATGCGATTATCCAGCAGGCGCCCGGGCAGCGTGCCGAACTTGCGCATGGCGCGGAATGGCGAGTGCTCGGGATCGAAGTACACCAGGTTCCACATGCCATTCTCGGCCGGAGTGCGTCCGGTGAGAATCGACGGGATGATGCCTGAACTGAAGCCGAGCAGCGTGCGCAACTGTTGCTGATGCGGAAGAAAGCGAGAGAGAAATGGACGCTCGCGAATCAGCTCCCAGCCAAGCGCGTCGATGAGCACAAACACATGAAGTCCGCTCATTTTGCCGCCTCTCCCACGTTGACGCCCAACTTGCGCGGCGATGTGCGCAGCAGAATCTGCTTAGGCAAATGGAGCAGGACGTTGCGCGTGCGACGCGCCAACAGCGGCCACGCGCTACGCATGGCAAGGGCAGAAAACTCCGCGAGACTCGTATCGCAGTAGATCGCCAGCCGCGAAATCGTTTCCGCCTCCGGCGTGGCCAGCCATGGTTGCGACGAGCAGATGTGGCGGAAGCCTGTGTTGCGGGCGGCCAAGATGAGCGCGTGATTCAAGAAGCCGTATGGCGCGGAGAACGTGGTCGCTGGCGTGCCGAGGCGGTCTTCCAACTCCATGCGTGAGCGAAGCAGTTCGCTCTGTGCCGCAGCCGTTGGAAGACCGGTGTAGTCGATATGACGATGTCCATGCGAGCCAATCGTCATGCCCGCTGCGCACATCTCGCGCAGCTGGCTCCACGTGAGATAGCCGGGCGAATCGACAAGCGCCGTGGTGACAAAGAATGTTGCGGCAAGCCGCTGCTCCAGCAATGCCGGAAAGGCAAGTTCGTAGTGGCTGGCCAGACCGTCGTCGAAGGTCAGCACCGCACTACGCACACAAGACTGCGAAGCGAATCCGGAGAGTTGCATCACGGCGAATTGCTGCTCCCGCAAAAACGCGAGATGCTCGCGGAATACCGTGAGCGGTGTGGTGTAGCGTGCTTGGGTCGCGGGCAACGCGCAGAGATCGTGATACATGAAGACCGGGAGGCCGCGAACGGCAAAACGCGGGGTAATCAACTTGTGCGCTGCCATGCAGCCTCCTTGCCTCCGGAGAAGCTGCGCACCATGCCGACGAGAAACGCCAGATTCATGGCCACAAGGAAGTAGCCGACCAGGCTGAAACGCACGCGGCTGAGCCGCACGCGGAACAGGTATCCCAATGCGGCCCACAACAGAATCAAAAGCTGCGCAATCAGAGTGAGGCGATAGAACGTGCGGTCAAGCAGAAACAGGTTGCTCGCAAAAATCAATATCATCAGCACCGGGAGAATCCAGCGCAACAGTTTATGCGAGAAGAATGCGAACGAAGTGAAGAGCGTCTTGGGCGTGCGCAACAACGCAGGCAAGGCGCGAAAGCTTCCGGTGCCAATGCGCACACGGCGGCGAAACTCTCCGGCTACGCTGGTGGCGGGGAAATCGACGGCCTTTGCTTCCGGATCGTAATGCACCTCGAAGCCAGCAGTGCGAACGTTCATGAGCGTGAGAATGTCATCGACCAGCACATCGGGCGAGGGCGCTTTGTAGATCTCACCACGCACGGCGTAAATTGCTCCACTTGGCGTCAGCGTCGCGCCCAGCCGGGCCTCCATCAGGCGCAGCGCGGTTTCATATTTCCAGTAGAGGCCTTCGGTCTGGCTGGATTCAGCATTGCACTGAAAGCTGAGTGCCCCACAGACAGCGCCGATTGTGGGCTCCTGAAAATGACGCACTAATTTGCGCAGCGCGTCTGGAGCAAACATGGTGCTGCCATCACAGAGGACAAAAATGTTGTGGCGGGCTCGCTCCACGGCCACGGCTAACGCAGCGCACTTCCCTGCCCGCTCGGTGCGAATCACAATCTCAAATCGCGGGTCGTCGATGGTGGCGAGGATTGCATTCGTTCGGTCCGAGGATCCATCGGAGACGATCACTACTTGCAGTTTGCCTGCGGGATACTGAAGCTGCCTGGTGTTCTCCAGCTTTTCCGCCAAGTGCTCTTCTTCGTTATAGGCAGCGAAAAGCATGGTGACCGTGGGCAGTTCGGCATCCGGTAATTCCCCGCGACGCCGGTCGCGCCGGTGATGAAGAAACTGCCAGTCGCGCTTCATCTGCACCAGTCCGTAGCAGACGAATAGCACCACGGGATAGCCAATATGGGCATAGACCACTAAGGCAACCGTGACCCAGAAGATGGCGAGCGCACAGATTGAAATCATCGCGCGCCCCGTCCCAGCAGTAGTGTTTTTGCGGTCTTGAAGATGATCAGCAGATCGAGGCCCACTGAAAAGTGCTTGAGGTAGAAGAGATCGTAGGCGAGCTTCTCGGTATTGTCTTCGAGAGTTGCGCAGTAGCCGCGGTTGATCTGCGCCCATCCTGTCACGCCCGGGCGCACACTCCAACGCAATTTGTAAAATGGGATACTGGCGAGCAACTGCTCTTCCTGCTCAGGCACAAATGGACGCGGACCAACCAGTTGCATGTCGCCAAGCAGGATGTTCCAGAGCTGGGGCAATTCGTCTAGACGCGATGCACGCAGCCAGCCGCCAAAGCGGGTGAAACGCTCATCCTGCTCCTCGGCCGGACGCACCCCATCGGAGCCGTCGCGCATGGAGCGGAACTTATACAAGGTGAAGAGGCGTCCGCGAAGACCGACGCGTTTCTGGCGGAAGACAACCGGGCCGCGCGAATCCAGCTTGATGGCCACGGCAATAAACAACATCACGGGCAAGGTCAGCACAAGCAACGTGAGACTGACCACCAGGGCCATGATGCGCTGCACAATCAGGGAGAAAGTTGAGACTTCAAAGGCCGGTGAGAAGAGCAACGTGCTCGGGCGAAGCGAGTCGAGATAGACCTTGCCCGTGATGTTTTCATAGAGTTCACTGCCTTCCTGCACGACCACGCCTTCCTCTTTAAGATCGAGAAGAAGCTCTACAGGCAGGCGTCCACGGCGCTCGCCCATGGCCACCACGACGCGTCGGATGTTGTAGGTGTCCACAAGACGGCGAAGATCTGCAGCGGGCATATCACGTTCGTTGCTGGACTCGCGCTGCTCCGCCACCTGGCACATCAAGCGGAAACCAAGCTCCGGGCGGGTATTCAGAATCGATGAAATATCCGAGATCACTGGGCCTTCGCCGAAGGTGAGCACCCGCTCCTGGAAGGCAGGCCAATGGCTCGCGTATCGGAAGAGCTGTCGCCAACCCAGCGCCACGCACGCAGCCAAACCGGTCCCCGCCAGCACAACTGTCAATTGCAGGCGCACAAAAGGAAACAGCGAATACAGGCAGCCCAGAAAAAGAAAGAAAGATCCGAAACACTGGATCAAGTTGGTGACGATCTCGCGCGAATTGCGCAGCACGCTCAGGTCATAGAGATCGAAGTAGTACATGCACAGCACGAATAGAAAAACGACGAGGGCGACGCGCGCCTCCGCCTTCTGATATCCGAGCGCAAGCGTGGCCTCCATCGGCCCTAGATAGGCGATCATCGCCACCAGTAGCGCAATGGCTGCCAGCACCGCTTCCGAGAGGCCGAGTACCATCGACCGCATCGGAATGTACACATGGGAGCGTCTTGTCACCGGGAGACGGCCTCCGCAACCTTGTCGCCGCGTGGCGTGTAGTACTGGTCGTAGTAATTCACCCGGTCGTAGTCGGAGGCATCATTGAGCACGATGCCGACAAGCTTGGGATTATCAATACTCTCGACCGCCTTCTTCAGCGCTGTGCGCGAAACGGTTCCCTTGCGCACCACCAGGAGCGTGCCATCGCTCAGGCGGGACCAGAGATTGGAGTCCGCCATGGGAAGCAGCGGCGGCGTGTCAATGATGATCCAGTCGAACTGTTTCGCCAGAGCAGTAATCAGTTCGGCGATGCGTGGCGACTGCAAGACCGAGGCCGGATGCGCAACATCTCCTGCGGGCAGCAGACACATGCCCGTTTCGCCAATGCGCAGAATGAAATCGCTGATCGGCCTTTCCGGCTGCTCCCACCATTCGCCGATGCCCGGCTTGTCCGTCATGCCCAGCATTTTGCAGACAGCGGGCTTGCGCAAATCGCCCTCCGCAAGCAGCACCTTCTGATCGAAGCGCTTCGCCAGGGTCATGGCAAGATTGACGGAGGTCAGCGTTTTACCTTCACCCACTACGCTGCTCGTTACCTGCAACACACCCAGATTCTTGCTGAGGCGGATATTCGAGAGGCGCGCACCAAGCACGCGAAATTTCTCCGCACCCAAGCTACGCTCACTGCTCAGCGCAACAAGCCGGGGCGAAGGAATGGACGATAACGGCACAACCTTGAGCATCGAAAGATCGATCTTCAATTCCGGTGGGGCAGCTTCCGATGAAGCGTCCAGCGGCGCGAGATCGTCTTCCGTCCGCGGCTCGATTGAAAAGTCCGGCATGCCCTTGGAGTCGCGCGCGGAACGCACAAGTTCAGCCAACCGCTCATCCACCGTTGGAGGTGCGGGCTCATAATTCATCGCAGGCTGATCCGGTAAATGATCCACCGCCGGAGGCTGTGCTGCTGCGGTGTTCGCAGCAACCGGAGGCTGTCCGGGCGCATTGGTCAGCGCGGATGGCAGCCAGCTTTCCTCACCGGGCTTGCGGTCTTGTTCGGATCGGCGAAGCGCATCGAAAATTCGGCTCATCCTGCCACCCCTCGGGTCTTATCGTTATCTGCGCCGGGCTCCAACAGCCGAGCCAGGCGCAGCAGCGTGCGTACCAGTGTCTTGCGGCTCATATCGTCTTCGCCGGGCTTGGAGGACAGAGGCGTACCGGTCATCCGTTCGGCGGAGTTCTTCAGGCTCAAGCGCAGGTCCGCGGCTACTTCGTCGATCACCGCGGGCTGAATGGATTGCATGTGGCGCCCATAACCGCTCACCAGAGCGCTGTCACAGATGGTGTTAATCAAGCGCGGAATCCCGTGCGCGTAGTGCAGAATGCGTGCCAGCGTGGGCGCGGGGAAAATTTGCAGCAGGCGATTGGGCGCTCCAGCCACTTCCATGCGGCGATCTATGTAGCCACGCACTTCCATGTCTGAGATTGGCTCCAGCGAGTAGCGCAAGGCAACGCGCTGCTTCACCTGTCGCAGTTCGGGCGAGTCCAGGTTCTCATCGAGTTCCGGCTGGCCCACCAGCACAATCTGTAACAGCTTGTGCTTGGATGTCTCGATGTTGGTCATCAGGCGGATTTCTTCCAGCAGCATCGGCGTCAGCAGATGCGCCTCATCAATCACCAGAGCGCAGATACCGTTGCGGCGGTACACCTCGATAAGGTGCTCATTGAACTGCTGCAGCATTTCACCCTTGGTGCGCTTCACGTCTCGAATGCCGAAGTCGGTGAGGATCATGCGCAGCAAATCGTCTGCCGAGAGCAGAGGATTCAGGATGTAAGCATGTGCCACGCGTGAGCGATGAAGCGTGTCCAGCAGGCAGCGCACGAGCAGTGTCTTCCCGGTGCCCACTTCCCCGGTTAGAACAATGAACCCCTTCTGCATGAGGACGCCATAAGTCAGGTTGGCGAGCGCCTCATTGTGCCGCGCCGTGGCGTAATAAAACGCCGGGTCGGGACTCATGCCGAACGGATTCTGGTTGAAGCCATAGAACTTCTCGTACATTGCTCTATCTCCCGAGGGTGTAAACGTTGGCGGCCAGCAACACCAGCAGCATCACGCTGGCGCAACTCCACTCCAACACTTTGTTGGCACGCCTTTTCTTGTCTTCCTCCGGCGTGAACAGGTGCGGAACACCCGCAAGAATTCTCACGTTGACGATGCGCGTAACCTCTTCTTCCGTGCGCACCCTGTCTTCAATGGCCTCCGCCGCAATCGCCAGGCCGAGTCCCAGCATCAGCCCGCCAACCAGGCCCATCAAGCTCAGCTTCATGCGGTCTGGTGATACCGGCTTCTTGGGCAGACTGGGAGGATCGATGATGCGGAACTGCTCTCCCTGCTGGCGCTTCGCCAGGTTGGTGGCAAGCTGCGATTGCATCTGCTTCTTCAGCAGCGAATCGTAATTCGCCTTCGACTGATCGTAGTCGCGGGTGAGGTCAGAGAGCTGCTGCTCGCGGATAGGCGTCGAGTTCAGCCGTCCCTGATAGCTGTTTATTTGTTGCTCAACTTGTTGCAGTTCGCGCTTGGTGTCGGCAATCTCCTGCTGATTGGCTTTGAGCTGGCTCTCGAACTGGAGAATCGGCGTCGCGGTGCGCGGGTCATGTGATTCATTCGCTGGCGTGACGCTGCCGCCCGCCGCGAGCTTTGCCTGTATATCGTTGCGTTGTTTTTCCGTGCGCGCGATCAGCCGCTTCAAACGCTGCACATCTGGATGATCGGGCGTGTACTTGGTCTGGTCGTCGGCCAGTTCCTGTTTGAGCTTTGCGAGCTGGTCCTCAATGCCGGGCAGCGAGTTTCCGCCGTTCTCCGCCTCCACCTTCACCGAGCGGTACTGCGTGAGCAGCGACTCGAAGTAGAGCCTCTGCTCCTGGGCGTGGTTGAGCGACTGGCTCAGGCTGTGCTGGCGATCCTGCAAGCCGGAAAGTATGCGAACGTTGGTGTCCATCTGGCTGGGAAGCTGGCCGAGCGCCCCGGCCTTGAACTGCTTGATCTTGTTCTCCTGCTCGGCAAGATGCGCGCGCGCGGTATCCAGCTCAGAGGAGAGAAACTCGGTGGTGTTCTCGGTGCGCTCGGATTGCTCCTCAATATTCTGATCAATAAACAATGAGGTG
>Ga0182012_10001598_pt1 | contig 24628 bp, 24 predicted proteins | sample 612S2SmetaG_FD_120486 | JGI IMG/M metagenome (GOLD analysis project Ga0182012, IMG submission 120486) | Permafrost microbial communities from Stordalen Mire, Sweden - 612S2S metaG | ecosystem: Environmental > Terrestrial > Soil > Wetlands > Permafrost | place: Sweden: Stordalen | collected... | reverse complement strand
CGCGAACGATGCCACCTTGACGCCCTCGCGGATCATCAACTCGACCCGGTCTGATGCGTCGGCGGCATCGGCGCGGATGTTCACGCCGAACGGCTTATCAGTGCCGGCCTTGACTTTGCCGATCGCGGTCTCGAGCTCATTCAGCGTCATGGTGGCCGACGCCAGGATGCCGAGTCCTCCCGCGTTGGCGGTGGCGGACACCAGTCGGGCTCCGGCCACCCAGCCCATCCCGGTTTGGACCACCGGGTGCTCGACGCCGACCAGCTCGGTCAGCGGGGTACGTAATTTCATGACCGTATCTCCCTGTCCCGCAATGCCTTGGGGTCGATAACCTCGCGGATCAGACGCAGTTCGTCGTCGGTCGGCAGTCTGGTCTCGCCGGCCTGATCGAGGCCATGCACCTCGAACGAGGTGGCCTCGCGGACGTCATCGGGCGACACCCCGGGGTGCAGGGTCAGCGCGCGCATCGTCCGGTCCGGGCCGCCGAAGTCGAACACACCCAGGTTGGACACCACCCGATACGTGTTGGCGAACCGGAATGCCGGGTTGTCCGCGTCCACCTTGTCGTAGCCGACACCGCAGACCACGTCGACGGCGTTGGTGAACACCCGTTTGGAATGGTTGCCCACCCAGTAGCTGGTCGCGTGGTTGATCGCGTTGCCGGGCGCACCCCGAAGGCCGAACATCTGCCGGGTTGGGTGCTGCAGAGGCCCGAACGCCGAGATGTTCTGATTGCCGAAGCGGTCAACCTGATTGGCGCCCATCACTACATGCCGACGCCCCCAGGCCAGTGTTTCGAACACGCGGCCAAACGGCATCCAGCCCTCCACGGCTCCGGTGGCGCCCAGTGCCGGGGTATCGGCCAGCAGCTGCGCCTCGCCGTCGGTCAGCAGGATGTTCGGGGAGAAGGTCAACCGCGCCAGCCGGGCGCCGACTGCGGCCATGTTCGTCATCGGGCTGACCATGATCTCGCCCGCGTTCCTGAACAACTCGGCGCATGCCACCGCACACACTTCGGCCCGCGTGCTCACCAAACTGGTCACGATGAGGCCTCCTCTCCGAAAGCGCGCACGGCCGCTTGGTATTCGGCTTCCCCACCCGAAAGAAAGGTCGAAACGAACTGCCGCCAGCCCTCGTCCGTCGCCGCCGCTTCGGCGTAGTGCCGCTGGAACTTCTCGTCGCGGCCGTAATCCGGTGCCGCGGTGGTGAAGTGGGCGCCGTTGGGTGCTTCCACGACCTCGTCGACCATCATTCGGTTCACCAGCAGTGCCTGCGGCGGTACGGCTTTGATCAGCTCTTGGGTGTTGACGACGCGTTCCACCGACAGGTAGCGTCTCTCGGCGGCCATCAGGAACAGGTCGTCGAAGTAGGGGTCGATGCCGGTGTATGCGGCATTGCCCTGGCTGTCACCGAGATTGAGGTGCACGAAGGCGGCGTCCAGAGTCAGCGCGGGCATGGCGATCAACGTCTCGTGTCCGCCGCCGGGTGCGGGGTACGGACTGGTGACGGTGGCGAGCTCGCCTTCCCAGAAGTCTGGCACCGAACTGCCCAGCCCGGCGCGGATCGGCAGGAACGGCAGGCGCTGTGCTGCCGCTTGCAGCCCGCAGCGCAACATGCCCTCGTCCATCTCCCTGGCCTCGATCGCTCCGCTCGTGCGGGCCTTGGCGAACCACGGGTCGTAGAAGGGCGGCGAGTCCAGCGAGACGAAGCCGTAGTAGACGCGGCGCACCTTGCCCGCCGAGCACAGCAGGCCCAGGTCGGGGCCGCCGTAGGTGACCACCGTCAGGTCGGTGACGTCGGTACGCAGTATGGCGCGGATGAATGCCATGGGCTTGCGCCGCGAGCCCCAGCCGCCGACGCCGATGGTCATGCCGCTGCGCAGTTGAGCGACGGCGTCGTCGAGGGTGGTTCTCTTGTCGTTCGTCATGGCTTCTTCACGAACGCGTCACGGTGCTCGTCGGACACCCCGGCAAGGTTGAGCTCGAACGTAAAGCCCTGCTCCATACGGTAACTCGAGTTAACCCGTTGCACGTCGATGAAGTTGAGCGCCTCCTTGGCCGCACGGATGACCCGGGTGTCCTTGGCGGCGATGTCGCGGGCGACCCTCAGGGCGGATTCGTCGAGTTGGTCGCGGGGCACCACTTCATGCACCGAGCCGAAGTGGTGCAAGGTGGCAGCGTCCACGGTGGCCGCGGTGAAGAACAGCCGCCGCATCAGGTGCTGCGGTACCAGCCGCGACAGATGGGTGGCCGCGCCGAGCGCGCCTCGCTCCACCTCCGGCAACCCGAAGGTGGCGTCGTCTGAGGCGACGATGACGTCGGCGTTGCCGACCAGGCCGATGCCGCCGCCGACGCAGAATCCGTTCACCGCGGCGATCACCGGCACCGCGCACTCGTAGACCGCGCGGAACGCGGCGAAGCAGCCGCGATTGGCATCGATCAGCGCGGTGTAGCCCTCGGTTCGCTGCATCTCCTTGATGTCCACACCGGCGTTGAAGCCGCGGCCCTCGGCCCGCAGGATCACCGCGTGGGTCTCGGTGTCGGAGCCTGCGGCTGTTATGGCATCGGCCAACTCGAACCAACCGCGCGACGGGATGGCGTTGACGGGCGGGTAGTCGACGGTGACGGCGACTATTCCCGGTTCAGTGGTGGTGGATGTGATCGTCATTGTCACTTCCTACGGGGGCCAACCTACCTAAGCAAGCACTTGCTTGGTACGCTAGCACAGTGACTCGCGCCGAAGGAGCCGACGCCATCAATTTGGGACTGGCCGGCCGGGTGGTTTTGGTCACCGGCGGAGTTCGCGGGGTAGGTGCCGGCATCAGTTCGGTTTTCGCCGAGCAGGGCGCGATCGTCATCACCTGTGCGCGACGAGCCGTCGAAGGCTTGCCCTACGAGTTCCACGCGTGCGACGTCCGCGACGAGGACTCGGTGGCCGGGCTGGTCGGCGCAATCAACGAACGTCACGGCCGCCTCGACGTTGTGGTCAACAACGCGGGCGGGTCGCCATACGCCCTGGCCGCCGAGGCCACGCACAATTTCCACCGCAAGATCGTCGAACTCAATGTACTTGCACCGCTGTTGGTTTCGCAGCACGCGAACGCGCTGATGCAGAAGCAACCCGATGGTGGGTCGATTGTCAACATTTGCAGCGTCAGCGCTCGCCGTCCCACCCCGGGAACTGCAGCCTACGGCGTGGCCAAGGCGGGTTTGGAAAACCTCACCCTCACACTGGCTGTGGAATGGGCTCCCAAGGTCCGGGTTAATGCGGTGGTGGTCGGCATGGTGGAGACCGAACAATCCGAACTGTTCTACGGTGATGCCGAATCGGTCGCCCGCATCGCGGCCACCGTGCCGTTGGGACGGCTCGCGAAGCCCAGCGACATCGGCTGGGCCGCAGCGTTTCTGACGTCGGATGTGGCCTCGTATATCAGCGGGGCCACGCTAGAGGTGCACGGCGGCGGCGAGCCGCCGCCTTACCTGGCCGCCTCGAGTGCCAACAAGTAACGAGTAAGGAGCAGTGGGTATGGGCTTGCTGGATGGCCGTGTCGTCATCGTCACCGGAGCGGGCGGCGGTATCGGTCGCGCGCACGCGCTGGCCTTCGCCGCCGAAGGTGCGCGCGTGGTGGTCAACGACATCGGGGTGGGTTTGGACGGTTCGCCCGCCGGTGGCGGCAGCGCGGCGCAGGGTGTGGTCGACGAGATCACCTCGGCCGGTGGCGAAGCCGTCGCCGACGGCTCCAACGTCGCGAACTGGGATCAAGCGGCCGGCCTGATTCGGACCGCGGTCGAGACGTTCGGTGGTCTGGACGTCCTGGTGAACAACGCCGGCATCGTGCGCGACAGGATGATGGCCAACACCAGCGAGGAAGAGTTCGACGCCGTCATAGCCGTGCACCTCAAGGGCCATTTCGCGACGCTGCGCCACGCCGCGTCGTATTGGCGTGGGCTGTCCAAAGAGGGCAAAAGCGTTGATGCCCGGATCATTAACACAAGTTCGGCTGCGGGCCTGCAGGGCAGCGTCGGGCAGGGGAACTACAGTGCCGCCAAGGCCGGCATCGTGGCGATGACGCTGGTTGCCGCGGCCGAACTGGGTCGTTACGGCGTCACCGTCAACGCCATCGCACCGTCAGCCCGCACCCGCATGACCGAGACCGTGTTCGCGGAGATGATGGCAACACAGAAAGACGATTTCGACGCCATGGCGCCGGAAAACGTTTCGCCACTGGTGGTCTGGCTGGGCAGCGCCGAATCTCGCGACGTCACCGGGAAGGTGTTCGAAGTCGAGGGCGGCATCGTCCGGGTCGCCGAGGGCTGGGCGCACGGTCCACAGGTCGACAAGGGCGCCAGGTGGGATCCGGCTGAGCTGGGGCCGGTTGTCGCTGACCTACTGGCCAAGTCGCGCCCGCCGGTCCCGGTTTACGGCGCCTAGCGGCTTCAGGGATCGCAGACGACGATCGGAATCGTCCGGTCGGTCCAGGACTGGTAGTCGTCGTAGGTCGGATACATGTCCACCAACTTCGGCCAGTAGTGCGCGCGCTCCTCGTCGGTGGCGTCTCGCGCGGTCAGGTCGAGCACCTCTTTTTTGATCTGCACCTGCACCTTGGGGTTGGCCTTCAGGTTGAGGTACCACATTGGGTTCGTCGCGGCACCACCCTTGGAGGCGGCGACGATCACCCGGTCACCGTCACGCAGAAAGTACAGCGGACTGATCCGCGGCTCTCCGGTCTTACGGCCAGTGGTGGTCAGGAGAGCGACCGGAATCTTCTGCATGGTGCCGCCCAGACCCTCGCCTCCGGTACGGCGGTAGGCCCATGTGTTGAAGCGCGACATCCACTTGGTCAGGACGTCGGCGTACGCCTTGTTCAAATACCTCGGCGGTGGTTTCGGCACGACAGGCTCCTTCTTCGGAATTGAGCGCCGGCGGCGTTAAATCCGTTCGATGATGGTGCCGGTGGACAGCGCGCCGCCGGCGCACATGGTGATCAGCGCGGTGTTCTGATCGGAACGCTCCAGCTCGTGCAGCGCGGTGGTGATCAGCCGGCTGCCAGTCGAACCCACCGGGTGGCCCAGCGCTATCGCGCCGCCATTAACGTTGACCCTGGCCATGTCGGGATCGTGGACCCGCGCCCAGGACAGCACGACTGAGGCGAATGCCTCGTTGATCTCGACGATGTCGATGTCGCCGATCTTCATTCCGGCCTTCTCGAGCACTTTCGCGGTCGACTGCACCGGGCCGTCCAGGTGGTAGTAGGGCTCGGCGCCGACCAGCGCTTGGCTGACGATCCTGGCCCGCGGCCGCAGACCGAGTGCCTTTGCCTTGTCCTCATCCATCCACAGCACTGCGGCCGCGCCGTCGGAGATCTGCGACGAGGTGCCCGCCGTGTGGATCCCGCCCTCGAGGACCGGCTTGAGCTGGCTCAGGCCCTCCCGGGTCGTGTCGCGCAGACCCTGATCACGGGAGACGACATGGCGGTCGCTGGTGGGCTGCTTATGCTCGTCCAGTACGGGCGCCTCGATGCCACTGATCTCGCGGTCGAACCTGCCTTCGGCCCAAGCCTGCTTGGCCTTGCGCTGCGACTCGAACCCGAACGCGTCGATGTCGTCGCGGGTGATGCCGCGGCGCTTGGCGATCCGCTCGGCGGCGGTGAACTGGTCGGGCAGATCGATGTCCCACGAAGCGGGTCGCAGGATGGTGCGGTCGGGGCCCGCGTTGGCGCCGAGTCCGACCCGGCTCATGGCCTCGATGCCGCACGCGACGCCGATGTCGATGGCACCGGCCGCGATCAGCCCGGCGACCAGATGGTTGGCCTGCTGGCCGCTGCCGCACTGGCAATCCACGGTCATGGCGCCGACGTGGTCCGGCAGCCCGGCAACCAGCCAGCTCACCCGGGTGATGTTGTTGGACTGTTCGCCGTACTGCGTGACGCAGCCGCCGATGACCTGCTCAACGTCGCCGGCGTCAATTCCGGCCTTCTCGACCAGCGCCTTTTGCGTCGCCCCAAGCAGCTCGGTGGCGTGCAGTCCGGACAGCCATCCGTTGCGCTTGCCGATCGGGCTGCGAGTGGCCTCGACGATTACCGGGTTACCCATGGGGCCAGGCTAGAACACGTTTCATTACTATGACAAGCGAGGACGCCGGACCGCCTTTCGTCTGCGGTGGAGGCATGTTTTACTGGCACTAGAACACGTTGCAATTCAGGAGAGCACCTTAATGGCACCCCCCAACATTCCGGCTGACTTCGACTTCCTCGATCCCGACGTCAACCTGGTCGGACTTCCCGTGGCGGAACTCGCCCAGCTCCGAGAGTCCGAACCGATCCACTGGGTCGACGTGCCCGACGGCTGCGGGGGCTTCGAGGACAACGGCTACTGGCTGCTCACCAAGCACGCCGACGTCAAAGAGGTGTCGCGTCGCAGCGACATCTTCTCCAGCTGGCACAACGGCGCCATCCCGACATGGCCCAAGGAGATGAAGCGCGACCTCGTCGAAATGCAGCGCAGCGTCATGCTCAACATGGACGCCCCACACCACACCCGGCTGCGCAAGATCATCGCCCGCGGCTTCACCCCCCGCGCGATCGGTCGGCTGGAGGAAGAACTCGCGCAGCGCGCCCAGAACATCGCCAAGAGCGCGGCCGCTGCGGGCGTCGGTGACTTCGTCGAGCAGGTGTCGTGCGAGCTTCCGCTGCAGGCCATCGCTGACCTGCTGGGCGTGCCGCAGGACGATCGCAACAAGCTGTTCCGCTGGTCCAACGAGATGACCGGCGGTGAGGATCCCGAATACGCCAACGTCAATCCCGCGCAGTCTTCAATGGAGCTGATCATGTACGCGATGGCGATGGCCGACGAGCGGGGCAAGAACCCGACCGACGACATCGTCACGACGTTGATCCAGGCCGACATCGACGGGGAGAAGCTCTCCGACGACGAGTTCGGCTTCTTCGTCGTCATGCTGGCGGTGGCGGGCAACGAGACCACCCGCAACTCGATCACCCACGGAATGATCGCCTTGGCGGACAACCCGGATCAGTGGGAGCTGTACAAGAAGGAGCGCCCGGCCACGGCCGCTGACGAGATCGTCCGCTGGGCGACGCCGGTGACCGCATTCCAGCGCACCGCCAACGAGGACACCCAGCTGAGCGGCGTCAAGATCAAGAAGGGCCAGCGGCTGGTCATGTCCTACCGCTCGGCCAACTTCGACGAAGAGGTCTTCGACGACCCCCATTCGTTCAACATCCTGCGCGACCCGAATCCGCACGTCGGATTCGGCGGCACCGGCGCGCATTACTGCATCGGTGCCAACTTGGCCCGGATGACGATCAACCTGATCTTCAACGCTGTCGCCGACCACATGCCGGACCTAAAGCCGATCTCTGCGCCGGAGCGCCTGCGGTCAGGCTGGCTCAACGGCATCAAACATTGGCAAGTCGATTACACCGGCACGAGCGCGGAGGCGTCATGACGGACTCAACAATGACGATGGACTTCGACCTCACCCCGACACAGCAGGCGGTCGCCGACGTGGTCACGTCGGCGTTGGACCGGGATAACTCGTGGAAAGCGTTGGTGGACGGGGGTGTGACGGCCCTGCCGGTGCCCGAACGCCTCGGCGGCGACGGCGTGGGTCTGCTTGAGGTTGGGACGGTGCTGACCGAAGTGGGTCGCCATGGCGCCGTCACGCCGGCGCTGGCAACGCTGGGTCTTGGTGTGGTTCCGCTTCTCGACCTCGCCTCTGAGGAGCAGCAGGACCGCTATCTGGCCGGTGTTGCCAAAGGCGGTGTGCTGACTGCCGCCCTCAACGAACCCGGCGCGGCGCTGCCCGACCGGCCTGCCACGACTTTGACCAACGGCCGGTTGTCGGGCACCAAAGTCGCTGTCGCATATGCCGAACAAGCCGATTGGCTGATCGTGACGGCCGCCAGCGCGGTCGTGGTGGTATCGCCGAAGGCTGACGGTGTGCGGCTGGTCCATACGCCGACGTCGAATGGATCCGACGAGTACACGGTGACATTCGCCGACGTCGCGGTAGACCAAGACGCGGTTCTGTCCGGTGCCGCCGCACATCGCGTCAACCAATTAGTGCTGGCTGCGGTAGGCGCCTTTGCCGACGGGCTGGTGGCCGGGGCGCTGCGCCTGACAGCTGACTACGTCGCCAACCGGAAGCAATTCGGCAAACCGTTGTCGACCTTCCAGACAGTGGCAGCCCAGTTAGCCGAGGTCTACATCGCTTCACGCACAATCGATCTGGCATCGAAGTCGGTGATCTGGCGACTGTCTCGGGATTCTTCGGAAGGCCTCAATGCCGACGACGATCTCGACGTTCTCGGTTACTGGGTAACTTCGCAAGCACCGCCGGTGATGCAGATTTGCCACCACCTGCACGGCGGCATGGGGATGGACGTCACCTACCCGATGCACCGGTACTACTCCACGATCAAAGACCTGACCCGATTTTTGGGCGGGCCATCACATCGCCTCGACCTGGTAGGAGCGCAATGTACATCGAACTGACTCCGGAGCAACGCCAGCTGCAAGCCGAGCTACGGCAATACTTTTCGAACCTGATCTCGCCCGATGAGATGCGGGAGATGGAGAAAGACCGGCATGGCGCCGCATACCGCGCGGTGATCCGGCGGATGGGCCGGGACGGCAAGCTTGGTGTCGGGTGGCCAAAAGAGTACGGCGGCCACGGCTTCGGTCCGATCGAACAGCAGATCTTCGTCAACGAGGCTCAACGTGCCGACGTGCCATTGCCCGCTGTGACGCTACAGACGGTGGGACCCACCCTGCAGGTGTATGGCACTGACGTTCAGAAGAAGAAGTTCCTGCCGGCGATCCTGGCCGGGGAGGTGCATTTCGCGATCGGCTACACCGAGCCGGAGGCGGGCACCGACCTGGCTGCGTTGCGGACTACGGCTGTGCGTCATGGTGACGAGTACATCGTCAATGGCCAGAAGGTCTACACCACCGGCGGACACGATGCCGACTACGTCTGGCTCGCCTGCCGGACCGATCCGGAAGCCGTTAAACACAAAGGTATTTCGATATTGATTGTCGACACGAAAGATCCCGGCTACTCCTGGACGCCGATCATCCTTTCCGACGGTGCGCATCACACCAATGCCACGTACTACAACGACGTCCGAGTGCCGGCCGACATGCTCGTCGGTGAGGAGAATGCTGGATGGCGGCTGATTACCACCCAGCTCAACAACGAGCGGGTAATGCTCGGCCCGGCGGGTCGGTTCGCCACCATCTATGACCGGTTGCACACCTGGGCATCCAAGCCTGGTGGCGATGGGGTCACGCCGATCGATCACCAGGACGTCAAGCGCGCTCTGGGTGAGATTCATTCGATTTGGCGAATCAACGAGTTACTCAACTGGCAGGTCGCGGCTGCGGGTGAGGAGATCAACGTGGCCGATGCCGCTTCGACGAAAGTATTTGGTACGGAACGTATTCAGCACGTCGGCCGGCTCGCAGAGGAGATTGTCGGCAAGTACGGCAACCCTGCCGAGCCGGACACCGCCGAGTTGCTCCACTGGCTGGACGCCCAGACCAAGCGGAATCTGGTGATCACCTTCGGTGGAGGCGTGAACGAAGTCATGCGGGAGATGATCGCGGCCTCCGGGCTCAAAGTGCCCAGAGTGCCCAGATGACCGGGCCCGCCGAGGTCCAGGAAGCCCTTACGCAGATCAAAGCGGCTGGCGGCGCAAAGCCGCGCCCCGGCCGGGATCCGGTGAATCAGCCGATCATCAACAACTGGGTGGAAGCCATCGGCGACCGCAACCCGATCTATGTGGACGAGACCGCGGCCCGCGCGGCCGGTCACCCGGGAATTGTCGCTCCGCCGGCGATGATGCAGGTATGGACGATGTTCGGCCTGGGCGGAGAACGTCCGAAGGATGACCCGCTGGGCCCCATCATGCGACTGTTCGACGACAACGGCTACGTCGGTGTGGTCGCTACGAACTGCGAGCAGACCTATCATCGCTATCTACGTCCCGGCGAGGTAGTCAGTGTCAGCTCCGAATTGGGTGACGTAGTCGGGCCAAAGCAGACCGCCCTCGGTGAGGGCTGGTTCATCAACCAGCACATCGTCTGGCGGGTCGGCGACGAGGATGTCGCTGAGATGAATTGGCGCATGATGAAATTCAAGCCGCGTGACTCCGATACTGCGCAGGGCTCAGTCCCGGAGGACTTGGACCCCGACGCCATGATGCGGCCATCGTCGTCGCGTGACACCGCGTTCTTCTGGGAAGGTGTCAAGGCGCACGAACTGCGGATTCAGCGGCGGCCCGACGGCAGCTTGCAGCACCCGCCGGTGCCGGCGCTGTGGCAGGACAAAGGTGAGCCGATCGACTATGTGGTGGCCACCGGCTTGGGCACGGTGTTCAGTTTCGTGGTGCACCATGCGCCGAAGGTGCCGGGACGAACACTGCCTTTCGTCATCGCGCTCGTCGAACTCGAGGAGGGCGTGCGGATGATGGGCGAGCTGCGCAACGTCGACCATGCCAAAGTGAAGATCGGAATGCCCGTTCGCGCAGCCTATATCGATTTCCCGGCTGGAGATGCTGGCCCGGAGTGGACCCTCTACACGTGGGAGCCGCAGGCATGAGCGCCCCGGTTATCGAAGTGGGCACGACGCTGCCCGAGCTCAAGATCTACGGTGATCCCACCTTCATCATCTCGACGGCCCTGGCCACCAGGGACTTTCAGGATGTGCACCACGACCGGGACAAGGCGCAGGCCAAGGGCTCCAAGGATATATTCGTCAACATCCTCACTGATACCGGGCTGGTGCAGCGGTACGTCACCGACTGGGCCGGACCATCGGCGTTGGTCAAGTCGATTGGGCTGCGGCTGGGGGTGCCGTGGTACGCCTACGACACCGTGACGTTCTCCGGTGAAGTGACTGCTCTGGACGACGGCCTGATCACGGTGAAGGTAATGGGCCGCAACAGCCTCGGCGACCACGTCATCGCAACCACCACTCTTACGATTGGGGATGCTCGATGACCCCGACGTCACAGGGCTTGCTCAGTGGTCGAGCTGCCATCGTCGGGATTGGTGCCACCGACTTCTCGAAGAACTCCGGTCGCAGCGAGCTGCGGCTGGCGGCCGAAGCGGTCCTCGACGCGCTCGACGACGCCGGCCTGAGCCCGGCCGATGTCGACGGGCTGACCACCTTCACGATGGACAGCAACACCGAGATCGCCGTCGCGCGTGCGGCCGGCATCGGTGAGCTGAAGTTCTTCTCCAAAATTCACTATGGCGGCGGTGCCGCGTGCGCGACCGTCCAGCATGCGGCGATGGCCGTCGCGACCGGGGTGGCCGATGTCGTGGTGGCGTACCGGGCATTCAACGAGCGATCCCAAGTGCGATTCGGCCAGGTTCAGACGCGGTTGGCGGGAAGCCCTGACGCCCAGGCTGATTCGACGGCAGCCGACAACGCATTCTCGTATCCGCATGGGCTTTCGACGCCGGCGGCGCAGGTAGCCATGATCGCCCAGCGGTACATGCACCTGTCCGGTGCGACGAGTCGAGACTTCGGCGCCATTTCGGTGGCCGACCGCAAACACGCCGCCAAAAATCCGAAGGCTTACTTCTACGAGAAGCCGATAACCATTGAGGAACATCAGAATTCGCGATGGATCGCTGAGCCGCTGCGGCTGCTGGACTGCTGTCAGGAGACCGACGGCGCGGTCGCGATCGTGGTGACGTCGCCTGAGCGTGCGCGGGATCTCAAGCACCGGCCGGCGGTCATCGAGGCGGCATCGCAGGGCTCCAGCCCCGACCAGTACACGATGGTCAGCTACTACCGGCCCGAACTGGGTCTGCCCGAGATGGGCCTGGTGGGTCAGCAGCTGTGGCAGCAGTCCGGTCTCTCGCCGGCCGATATCCAGACCGCGATTCTCTACGACCACTTCACCCCGTTCACCCTGATTCAGTTGGAGGAGTTGGGATTCTGCGGGCGGGGCGAGGCCAAGGACTTCATTGCTGATGGTGCCATCGAGGTGGGTGGCCGACTTCCTATCAACACCCACGGGGGTCAACTCGGTGAGGCCTACATCCACGGCATGAACGGCATCGCCGAGGGGGTCCGGCAATTGCGCGGCACCTCAGTCAATCCGGTACCCGACGTCGAGCACGTGCTCGTCACCGCGGGAACCGGCGTGCCGACGTCCGGTTTGATCCTGGGCTGACGTGCCCCTCTGCCGCGAGCGTGACGTTGCAGTCACGCTGGGCCTCGACCGTGACTGTAGCCTCACACTCGAGGCCGTGTCAGTGGTCGCGGGCACACTGCAGCCATGGGGGAACCGTTCATCGGTAGTGAAGCAGTGGCTGCCGGCGTGGCTTCGCACAGTCAGTTGCGTCGTCGGTACACGCGCGTGTTCCGGGATGTCTACGTCAGCGAAGGCACCGAGCTGACTACGGCTGTGCGGGCCCGAGCTGCTTGGCTGTGGTCGCGACGACGCGGCATCATCGCCGGCTTCTCCGCCGCAGCTCTGTATGGCAGCAAATGGGTGGATGCGACCCGGCCAGTCGACATCATTCACGACAACCGGCACCCACAGCCGGGCCTGCAGGTCTGGGGCGACCGGGTGGAAAGCGACGAGCGCGATCTGATTGATGGCGTCCCGGTCACCACTGTCGCCCGCACAGCTCTCGATCTAGCTTGCTGGCATCCGACGACGACGGCAGTGGCGGCGATTGATGCGCTGGCCCGCGCCTCCGAGTTGAAGATGGCCGACGTGGAGCTGCTGGCGTCTCGATATCGAGGCCGTCGCGGAGTGGAGCGTGCTCGCGTCGCGCTCGATCTTGTTGACCCGGGCGCACAGTCGCCGAAGGAGACCTGGCTGCGGCTGGTGCTCGTGCATGCTGGCCTGCCGAGGCCGCAGACTCAGATTCTGGTGCTCGACGAATTCGGCAGCGTGCTCGCTTACCTGGATATGGGCTGGGAGGATTTGAAAATCGCTGTCGAGTACGACGGTGACCACCATCGCGTTGATCGCTCCCAATACAGCTGGGACATCAGGCGATTAGAAAGACTGCAGCGTCTCGGGTGGATCGTGATCCGGGTGGTCGCCGGGGACCGGCCCGCCGACATTGTTCGCCGGGTAGATGCCGCTCGTGCCCGTCGAACGTGACGCTGCAGTCACGGTGGGGTCCGAGCGTGACTGCACCTTCACGCTCGGCGCAAGGGGGGGCGCGGCGGGCAACCCTAGATCGGGACGAGTTCGACGCCGCTGAGCACGGTGGCGTTGTCGCGCGACGGCGCGACAACGGTGGCGAGAAAGCGGTTGTTGTCCTTCCAGATACCGACCTTGAGTGTTTCGCCAGGGAAAGCCACACCGGCAAAACGCACGCCGTAGGCGGCCACGGCCCCGGCATCGGAATCCAGTAGCGCGTCGACGATCGCCTTGCAGGTCATGCCGTAGGTGCACAGGCCGTGCAGGATGGGTTGGGGAAACCCGGCGGCAGCAGCGAATTCAGGATCCGAGTGCAGCGGGTTGCGGTCGCCGCAGAGCCGGTAGAGCAGCGCCTGTTGCGGCAGAATCGGCACCTCGACCTCCAGGTCGGGCGCCCGATCCGGCGCGGCGTCCGATGTTGAAGGCCCTCGAGATCCACCGAATCCGCCTTCGCCGCGGGCAAAGATGGACCGCTTCTGCGTCCACAGCAGAGTGCCGTCCGGAGCGCTGACCTTCGTCTCGCTCCAGATCACCGCCGCCTTGCCCTTGTCCCAGATGTCGGTGAACCGGGTGACGGCCCGGGCCGAGCCCGACGGTGGCAACGGCGCAGGCACTTCGACCCGCTCGCTGGCGTGCAACACCTTGCTCAGCTCGATGTCGATGCCGGGAAACTGCACGGTCGGCGCTTTCGTGGCATGGAATGTGGCGGCCACGCTGCCGAATGTCGGCAGTACCTGAGGCGTGTCATCCACCAGGTAGCGCAGCTCGCGCTGGTCCATGGGATCTGTCCCAGCGCCCAGCCCCAGCTGGTAGAGCTGCACATCGCTGCTGGCCCAGGAGAATTCGATCGGGTCCAATTCAGCGTTGAGCGCGACCTCTAGGTCAATCGGCACGGCGGTTACCTTCCGGCTTCGCCGGCAATGTGCAAAGCGGCCAGATACCCGAACGTCATCGCCGGTCCAATGGTGCCGCCCGGACCGGGATAGGTGTGTCCCATCACCGGAGCACTGACATTGCCTGCCGCGTAAAGGCCTTCGATGATGCTGCCGTCGTCGCGCAGCGCACGGCCATGGACATCGGTGCGGATGCCCCCCTTGGTGCCCAGATCCCCGGGAACCATCTTGGCGGCGTAATACGGCGCATGGGTGAGCTGGCCGAGGTTGGGATTGGGCTTGTTGGTCGGGTCGCCGTAGTACCTGTCGTAGGCGCTTTCACCGCGGTGATAGTCCTCGTCGACACCTGAGCGGGCAAAGCCATTGAATCGCGTTACCGTCTCGGTGAACTCGGCTACCGGCAGGCCGGCCTTGCCGGCCAGCTCCTCGAGTGTATCGGCCTGCAGGATCACACCGGATTCCAGCCACTTGCGCGGAATACGTTGTCCGGGCTGCAGTCCCGCGAAGATGTAGCGGTCCCGGTACTGCTGGTCGAACACCAGCCACGCTGGAATGTTCTCGCCAGGCCCGGGACCCTGGCCGTATTCCCCGCCGTACATGTGGTGACAAGCCTCAACGTATGGCATCGATTCGTTCATGAAACGCTTGCCCGACATGTTGACGATGATCGACCCCGGCGAGTTGCGCTCCGACAACGCGAACCACGGTGCTCCCACCAACGGCACCGTTGGGCCCCACCAGGCGTCCTCCATCAGATCCAGAGCAGCGCCCAGCTTTTCCCCTGCGACGATGCCGTCACCGGTGTTGGCTTTGGCGCCTACAGTCCACTCCGTTGTGATAGGCGCACGCTGGTATTTCACCCGCATCTGTTCGTTGTGCTCGAAACCGCCGGAGGCGAGTATCACGCCGCGTCGGGCCCGAATCAACTGCGGTTCAGTCGATTCCGACGTACTGGTCTCGCGCACATAGACCCCGCGAACGACGCCGTCCTCAACGTATAGATCGGTGAGTGCGGTGTTCAGTCTGACCGGAACGCCGGCCCGCTGCAGGCCGATCCGCAGCGGCCCGATCAGGGCTCGGCCCATGCCGACGAGGTTTTGGCCGGTCGCTTTCGCCCACATCGTGCGGGCGCCGATCTTCACGCTGCGCAGCAAGCCCCGCGGGTGGCGCTTGAGCTGGTTCAATCGCACGTAGTCCTGCTGCATAACAACCACATTGAGCGGCACCTTGCCATAGGCCGGCTCGAGCCCGGACATGTCGGCGCCGAGCTTTTTGGCATCGAACGGCTTTGGCTCGATCGAACGACCGCCGGCGCGGCCGCCCGGCGCCTCGGGATAGTAGTCGGAGTAGCGCGGGACCCAGCACATCTTCAGTGGCGTGTGCTTCAACACGAACGACAGCATCTCGGGCCCGCGTTGGAGGTAGGTGTCAATGCGCTCGGCGTCGACGATATCCCCGACGATGCCGTGCAGATAGGTGCGGGCCGCCTCGGCGGTGTCCTGCACGCCGTCGCGCTTGAGCACCTCGTTGTTAGGGATCCAGACGCCGCCGCCGGAGCGCGCGGTAGAGCCGCCGAAGTGTGCGGCCTTCTCGATGACTACCGTCGAGAGGCCGCGGTGCGCGGCAGCGAGGGCGGCCACCATGCCGGCACCGCCGCTGCCGACCACGATGACGTCGAACTCCTGCGCTGTCATGTAGAACACGTTATAGAATTGCCCGGGCTGGGCGCTACTGGCCCGGTCAAACGCATCAGTTTAGGGTGAGGGGACTTCCGGGAAATGCTCAGCGCTGCGATCCGCGACGAGCTCGCCGCCGGCTTGGCTCACGCCGAGCGGAGCCGCGAGCCGATCGCTCCGCTGACATCTGCATACCCGGATATCGACGTGGTCGACGCCTACGAGATCCAGCTGATCAATATCCGCCAGCGGGTCGCGGCAGGGGCCCAAGTAGTGGGGCACAAGGTCGGACTGTCGTCGCTGGCGATGCAACAGATGATGGGGGTTGACGAGCCGGACTACGGGCATCTGCTCGACGAGATGCAGGTTTTCCAGAACACCCCGGTCAAGGCGGGGCGCTACCTGTACCCGCGGGTAGAGGTCGAGGTGGGTTTCATCCTTGCCGCGGACCTGCCGGGCGCCGGCTGCACCGAGGATGACGTGTTGGCGGCCACCGATGCCCTGATGCCCTCGATCGAGTTGATCGACACCAGGATCACCGACTGGAAGATCGCGTTATGCGACACCATCGCCGACAACGCTTCTTCGGCCGGGTTCGTGCTAGGTGAAGCCCGGGTGTCGCCGGCCGATCTCGACATCAAGACGATAGACGCCGTCCTGACCCGCAACGGCGAGGTAGTCGCCGAGGGCCGCAGCGATGCCGTGCTGGGAAACCCGGTCACCGCGGTGGCGTGGTTGTCCCGCAAGGTGGAAAGTTTCGGGGTACGGCTGCGGAAAGGTGACATCGTGTTACCCGGGTCGTGCACACGCGCGATCGACGCACGCGCAGGTGACGAGTTCGTCGCCGATTTCGCTGGGTTGGGTTCGGTCCGGTTGTCTTTTGATTAAAGGAGCAGGATGCCGTCTAAGGCGAGTGTGGCCATTGTTGGGTCCGGGAATATCAGTACCGACCTGCTCTACAAGCTGCTGAGATCCGATTGGCTCGAACCGCGTTGGATGGTGGGGATCGATCCGGACAGCGAAGGACTGGCGCGGGCGCGAAAGCTGGGTTTGGAGACCACCCACGAAGGCGTTGACTGGCTATTGGCCCAGCCCGAGAAACCTGACCTGGTGTTCGAGGCGACCAGCGCCTACGTGCATAAGGACGCGGCGCCGAAGTATGCGGCCGCGGGTATCCGCGCCATTGATCTGACTCCCGCCGCGGTGGGCCCGGCCGTGATCCCGCCGGCGAACCTGCGCGAGCATTTGGACGCACCGAACGTGAACATGATCACCTGCGGGGGCCAGGCGACTATCCCCATCGTGTACGCGGTGTCGCGTGCGGTCGCGGAAAAGGGTGGCGTTCCCTACGCCGAGATTGTGGCGTCGGTGGCGTCGTTGTCGGCCGGCCCCGGCACCCGCGCCAACATCGACGAGTTCACCAAGACCACGTCGCGCGGTGTCCAGACCATCGGCGGGGCCGCGCGGGGTAAGGCGATCATCATCTTGAACCCGGCCGACCCGCCGATGATCATGCGCGACACCATCTTCTGCGCCATCCCGGAGGACGCCGACCGCGATGCGATCGCCAAGTCCATCCACGAGGTGGTCGCCGAGGTGCAGACCTACGTGCCGGGATACCGCCTACTCAACGAGCCGCAGTTCGACGAGCCGTCGCTGAACTCCGGCGGCCAGGCCGTTGTCACCACGTTCGTCGAGGTGGAGGGTGCCGGGGATTACCTGCCGCCGTATGCGGGCAATCTCGACATCATGACCGCGGCCGCTACCAAGGTCGGCGAGGAGATCGCCAAAGAAACGCTTGCCGTCACAGAAGGAACGCGATGACCGGCGCCGACGATGCAGAGCGAAGCGATGAGGAGGAGGTGGCGTAATGACTGCCGGCGCCGACGATGCAGAGCGAAGCGATGAGGAGGAGGTGGCTTAATGACTGATATCTGGGACGTCCGGATCACGGACACATCGCTACGGGACGGGTCGCATCACAAACGCCACCAGTTCACCAAAGATGAGGTCGGCGCGATCGTGGCGGCACTTGACGCCGCCGGGGTGCCGGTGATCGAGGTGACCCACGGCGACGGATTGGGCGGATCCTCGTTCAACTACGGCTTCTCCAAAACTCCCGAGCAGGAGCTGATCAAGCTCGCCGCGCAGACAGCAAAAGACGCCAAAATCGCCTTTTTGATGCTGCCCGGGGTGGGCACGAAGGAGGACATCAAAGAGGCGCAGGACAACGGCGGTTCGATCTGCCGGATCGCCACGCATTGCACCGAGGCCGACGTCTCGATCCAGCACTTCGGGTTGGCCCGCGAGCTGGGCCTGGAAACCGTCGGGTTCTTGATGATGGCCCACACCATTCCGCCGGAGAAGCTGGCCGCACAGGCCCGCATCATGGCTGACGCCGGTTGCCAGTGCGTCTATGTCGTCGACTCGGCCGGTGCCCTGGTGCTCGACGCTGTGGCCGACCGGGTCTCGGCGCTGGTCGCCGAACTCGGTGAGGACGCCCAAGTTGGTTTCCACGGGCACGAAAACCTCGGGCTGGGGGTGGCCAACTCGGTGGAGGCCGTGCGCGCGGGAGCCAAGCAGATTGACGGGAGCGTGCGCCGCTTCGGCGCCGGCGCCGGAAATGCGCCGGTCGAGGCCCTTATCGGGGTGTTCGACAAGATCGGGGTCAAGACCGGCATCGACTTCTTCGACATCGCCGATGCCGCCGAGGACGTGGTCCGGCCGGCCATGCCCGCCGAATGCCTGCTCGACCGTAACGCGCTGATCATGGGGTATTCGGGCGTCTACTCGAGCTTCCTCAAACATGCTGTCCGACAGTCTGAGCGCTACGGGGTGCCGGCCCACCAGCTGTTGCACAGGGCCGGTCAGCGCAAGCTCATCGGTGGCCAGGAAGACCAACTCATCGACATCGCTCTGGAAATCAAACGCGAGCAAGAAAGTGGCACTGCAGCAGCGCACTGACGGCGCCGTCGGCTTCTTCAACTGTCGTGATGCGGCCGGCTGGCCCGATTTTGCCGGAAAGCGAGATTCTCCGTCGCGTTTGGCCTAGCGTTGGAGTTGTCGTCTGCTGTCGTTTTCAGGAAAATGGACACGAGCAGCGCCCGTGGCTGCGCTAGCCCGAGACTGGGCAGGCGAGGTTCTCCGCCCGGCTTGGTCTACCGTTTCAGTCGGCATTGATGATGGGAGGTGGCCTGTTGAGTTTCTTCACTCTGCCGCCTGAGCTCAATTCGCTGCGGATTTACTCGGGTGCCGGTTCGGCTCCGATGCTGGAGGCCGCAGCGGCCTGGAATGGGTTGGCGTCTGAATTAGGCTCTGCAGCCGAGTCGTTCGCGTCGGTGACTTCTGGTTTGACGGGTCAGGCGTGGCAGGGTGCGGCATCGGCGGCGATGGCGGCGGCAGCTGCTCCTTATACCGGGTGGTTGAGTGCGGCGGCGGCGCAGGCCTCCGGTGCGGCGGCCCAGGCCCAGGCGGTGGCCAGTGCGTTTGAGTCCGCGCTGTCGGCGACAGTGCACCCCGTGCTAGTGCAGGCAAATCGCAATAGCTTCGTGCAGTTGGTGCAGTCGAACCTGTTCGGGCAGAACGCGCCGGCGATCGCGGCGACCGAGGCCTACTACGAAGAGATGTGGGCCCAGGATGTGTCCGCGATGGTGGGCTATCACGGTGGTGCGTCCGCGGCGGCCGCGCAATTGACGTCAGGGATGCCGAGCCTGTCGGGCATGCCCAGTCTTGGCGGTATGGGCATGGGCGGCGGTGTCGGGAGCGGAAGCACCGGCGGTGCCGCCCAGGGCGGCGCTACCCAGGCCAACCCGAGCCAGGGCGGCGGCAACGCGGGCGACAGTAACGTCGGCAACGGAGGCGCTGGAGCCGCCAACGTCGGCAGCGGAAACACCACCCTCGGTTTCCCGACGAGCAGTGGATACATTGACAACGGAAGTCTGAGTGACACGAACGTCGGTAGTGGCATCGCCAGCGATTCGAACGCTGGTTTCACGAATGCCGGTAGCGCCAATCTCGGGAACGTCGGGAGCGGGATGCCGGGTCTCGGCGGCGTGGCGGGTATGGGAGCCATGATGGCTGCCACATCAATGGGAGCCGCAGGAGCGACAACGACTTCGGCAACCGGGACATCGGCGCCGCCAACGACAGCAGCGGAAACAGCAACGGCGCCTGTCGCGCAAGCGGCGGAAATCGTTTCAGAGGAAGCCGCTGCAGAAGAAACGCTGTCAGCGGCAACACCGCTCATCACCACACCGGCTTCGGCTGGACCAGCGGCGGCGGAGACTGCGGCACCGGAAACTCAGGCCCCGGCGGCCGAGCAGGAAGAATATCGGCTTCGGCGCCGCGCTTAGCAACTAGCGAGCGGGCTTAGTCTTTCGGCGGAGTCAAACGCACGAGGCTACGCGCGGGAATGTTCGCCATTGACGAAAAAGTAGAACACGTTCTAGCGTCTAGGCGTGCTCTCTCATCCCATCGCTGGTCCCTTTTCTCATCCTTTCTCCGAACCCCTCACCTCAGCGATTGCCGAGGCCGAGAAACTGGTCGCAGCCGCGCCGCACATCGAGACCGAAGCCGACCTGCTCGAAGGACTGCAATACCTCGCCGGCTGCATTGCGGGCTGCACGCACCTGGCCTTCGACTACGAGCGTGACCACCCTTTCCTGCAGTCGGGCACCGGGCCGTTCACCAAAATGGGCCTGGACAACCCCGACACGCTCTACTTCGGCACCCGGGTACACGCTGACCATGATTACGTGGTCACCGGCAGACGCGGCACCACGACCGACCTGAGTTTCCAGCTGCTCGGCGGCGAGTACACCGACGACAACGTGCCCGCCAGCCAGGTCGCGTTCGACGACCGTGAACTCGAGATCGCCGAGGACGGGAGCTTCGAGTGGCTGCTGCGGCCGACCGGTCCCGGCCAGCTGGTGATGCGCGAGGTGTACGGCGACTGGTCGGCGCAGCGCGGCACGCTGGCGATTTCCAGGCTGGACACCGCCGGCACCGCGCCTCCTCCGCTGACGCGCCAGACCATCGAAAAGCGTTATGCCACTGCGGCGAAGCAGTTAGTCAGCCGGGTGAAGACGTGGCTACAGTTTCCGCAGTGGTTCTACCTCGACATCCCGGTCAACACCATGATCGTGCCCCGGCTGACGCCGGGCGGCCTGTCGACCCAATACTCGTCGGCGGGGCATTTCGACCTGCGGCCGGATCAGGCACTGGTGATCACGGTGCCGGTCAGCGATGCCCCCTACCTGGGTTTCCAGCTGGGCAGTTTGTGGTACATCTCGCTGGACTACATCAACCACCAGACCTCGCTGAACAACACTCAGGCCCAGGCGGATCCGGATGGCAAGGTCCGCATCGTCGTTGCCGACCAGAACCCGGGAGTCGCCAACTGGGTCGAAACCCTCGGCCATCGACGCGGCTTTCTGCAGTTCCGTTGGCAGCGGGTGTCGCGCCAGCTGACTGAGGCCGACGGGCCTACCGTCGAGCTCGTCGACTTCGACGCGGTACCCGCCGCACTGCCGTATTTTGCGCACAACAAGATTTCCGATGAACAGTGGCGCGCGCGAATTGCTTTGCGCCAAATCCAAATCGCAGCAAGGATGTTGGGTTGAAAAGGAATCAGCGATGACAGGGATCCTCAAGCGAAAAGTAGTGGTTATCAGTGGCGTTGGACCGGGGCTCGGTACCACACTGGCGCATCGATGCGCGCGGGACGGCGCCGACCTGGTGCTTGCGGCACGCACCGTGGAACGGCTGGATGAACTTGCCAAACAGCTCAACGACGCCGGGCATAAAGCGGTGGCGGTGCGCACCGACATCACCGACGACGAAGAGGTGAACTACCTCGTCGAGTCCACGGTGGCGGCCTACGGCAAGGTCGACGTGCTGGTCAACAACGCGTTTCGGGTACCGTCGATGAAGCCATTGGCCGGCACCACATTCCAGCATATCCGTGATGCGATTGAGCTCAGCGCACTCGGGGCGTTGCGGCTCATCCAGGCGTTCACGCCGGCCCTGGAATCCTCTGCCGGATCGATCGTCAACGTCAACTCCATGGTCCTACGGCACTCGCAGGCCAAATACGGCGCCTACAAGATGGCCAAGTCCGCTTTGCTGGCCATGTCACAGTCGTTGGCCACCGAACTTGGGGAGAAGGGCATTCGCGTCAATTCGGTTGCACCTGGGTATATCTGGGGTGACACACTGCAGAGCTACTTCGAGCATCAGGCCGGAAAATACGGTACCACGGTGGACCAGATCTACCAGGCCACAGCGGCGAACTCCGACCTCAAGCGGCTGCCCACCGAGGACGAGGTGGCTTCGGCGATCCTCTTCATGGCCAGTGACCTGTCCAGCGGCATCACCGGCCAGACCCTGGATGTCAACTGCGGGGAGTACCACACCTGATGGAGACCTGATGGAGATACGCACCGACGTCGGCACCGTCGAGGAACTGCATGCCTCGGCCACTAAGCTGGTCGGTCTCGACGATTTTGGCACTGACGACGACAACTACCGTGAAGCGCTTCAGGTGCTGCTGGACTCATACCGGCGTGAGGCTGGCCTTACGGTGTTGGGCAGCAAGATGAATCGGTTCTTCCTGCGCGGCGCGCTGGTAGCCAGGTTGCTGTCCGAATCCGCGTGGAAGCAGTACCCGCAGCACGCCGACGTCGCCATCGAACGGCCCATCTTCGTTACCGGGTTGGTGCGCACCGGCACCACGGCGCTGCACCGGCTACTCGGCGCGGACCCGGCGCATCAGGGCCTGCACTTGTGGCTGGCCGAGTTCCCGCAGCCGCGCCCGCCCCGCGAAACCTGGGATTCAAACCCGCTTTATCGCCAACTCGACGCACAATTCACCCAGCATCACGACGAGAACCCCGGCTATACCGGCCTGCATTTCATGGCCGCATACGAGCTCGAGGAGTGCTGGCAGCTGTTGCGCCAGTCATTGCATTCGGTGTCCTACGAGACTCTTGCGCATATACCGAGCTACTCGGAATGGCTGTCGGAGCAAGACTGGACGCCGTCATATCACCGGCACCGCAAGAACCTTCAGCTGATCGGACTGAACGACGCTGACAAGCGGTGGGTGCTCAAGAACCCCAGTCATCTTTTCGCGCTGGACGCGTTGATGGCGACCTATCCCGACGCGTTGGTGGTGCAGACTCATCGGCCGGTCGAGACGATCATGGCCTCGATGTGCTCACTGGCGCAGCACACCGCCGATGGATGGTCGACCACGTTCGTCGGAGCCCAGATCGGCGCTGACGCGATGGAAACCTGGTCGCGTGGTCTGGAGCGGTTCAACACCGCACGTGCCAAGTATGATTCGGCCCAGTTCTACGACGTCGACTACCACGATCTGATCGCCGATCCGTTGGGTACGGCGGCCGACATCTATCGCCACTTCGGTCTGACGCTGACTGATGAAGCTCGTGCGGCGATGGCGGATATCCACGCCGAGAGCCAGACCGGCGCACGAGCCCCGAAACACACGTATTCGCTGGCCGACTACGGGCTTACTGTCGAGACGCTCAAGGAGCGCTTTGCCGGGCTTTAGTTCGATCGCCGGGCGTTATCAGCCGTCTTCTGGTGCTGCGTCCAAATAGCCCTCTGCAAAGGCATGCTCGATGCTGTCACTGAGACGCGGGCATGACCTGGTGCGCGCGGTGTCCCCACCGGCCTCACGCACGGCGGCGAAGTGTGCACAGCGCTGCGACGCTTCGGTATTCCATTGCACCGCAGTATGACCCGTTCCCGGCCGCTTGACGGTGACCGTGACGTGGCAGAACCGGCAATCGACCGGCTGCAGGCCGGACGTGAGGTAGCGCTCGCGGTCGGCGCGGGAGGCCTCGGCAACCGTGGCGGCGCGCTGCGGATCGTTGGCGAAATCCCTTGATTTAGACCAGGAGTCGCCGTTCTGGCCGGAACGGGTCGGTCGCTCGTCGTGATCATGATGAAAACCGTGCAGCAGCAGCATCGACCGGGCCAACCGATCGACGTCAGGAAGCGCCGGCTGATCTTCTGATGAGGTCATGCCAGTCAGTGCTGCTCGGCGGGCACTTCGTCGGAGACTTCCCGGGCCCGCAGGTTCTCTTCAACCTCGGCGTTCCAATATTCGTTGGCGCGGGTGGTGTCCACCTCGATCTCGAAGCGTTCCACCATTTCCGGCTTGATGTCGGCCACATCTACGTAAAACTGCTGATACCAGCGGCGCAGTTGGTAGACGGCGCCGTCCTCCTCGACCAGCAGCGGATTATCGATCCTGGTCTTGTGTTTCCAGATCTCGACGTCTTGCAGGAAGCCCTTGCTGACGCCTTCTGTGAACACCCGCGACAGCTTGTCGGTCATCTTTTCGTCCATGCCCTTGGGTTTTTCGACGATGACGCCCCACTGCAAGACGAACGAGTTCTGGGTGACCGGGTAATGGCAGTTGATCAGAATCGACTCGGCCTTGTAGCCGCCGTAGCTGTTGTGCAGCCAGTTGATCATGAAGGACGGCCCGAAATAGGACGCCTCGGAATCCAGGTGCGCTTCGCCGTAGGAGGTCCCCAGATCGTTCACGTCGGGCCGGCCGACGTTGTGCAGATACTGCGTGGCGATGTGGCCTTCGAAGACGTTTTTGAAGGACGTCGGTAAACCGAAATGGATGTAGAAGAAGTGCGCCATGTCGGTGACGTTGTCGATGATGTCGCGGCAGTTGGAACCTTCGATCAGGATGCTGTTCCACCGCCACTCGGTCCACTCGCCACTGGCGGCTTCCGGGATCTCGGGGATCCTGACTTCGGGCGTCGGCGGGTTGCCCTCGTGGTCGTGCCAGACGAACAGCAGGCCGCTGCGCACGTCGGTGG
>Ga0182012_10001596_pt1 | contig 24656 bp, 23 predicted proteins | sample 612S2SmetaG_FD_120486 | JGI IMG/M metagenome (GOLD analysis project Ga0182012, IMG submission 120486) | Permafrost microbial communities from Stordalen Mire, Sweden - 612S2S metaG | ecosystem: Environmental > Terrestrial > Soil > Wetlands > Permafrost | place: Sweden: Stordalen | collected... | reverse complement strand
CGGTAGCGGCCCTCGGCATCGGTGAACACCCTGCCGGCGCCCCGGAAGTTGGGGTCGAGCGGCGCGTCGTGCTGATCTTCGGGGTGGTCATGGCGGCCGGCGGCGTTGGCCTGCCACACCTCGATCATGGCGCCGGGGACTGGCTGTCCGTCCTCGCCGGTGACCGTCCCGGCCACGATGATCCGCTCGCCGAGCGCCGGCTTGCCGGTAACCATGGTGAGGTCGGCGATGACCGGGAAGCGCGCTGCCGGGAAGAAGGGGCCAGTTGCCCCGGTGCCAGTCGTGCCGAGGCCAGTCGTCCCGGAGATCGTGGGCGGCATCGCGTGCAGCGCCCGCCTGGGATGCCGCTTGGCGGTCCAGTGATACGCAGGCGCATCGTACGGCGGCTGCGAGCCCGGACTGATCGAGCGAAATGGCGCCAGATCGGCCATTGGCGTTTCCTCTCTCATTCTTGATGCAGCAAAGTCTCATAGTCGTCACGCTGGATGCAAATCGGCGATCACGCCAGCCCGTCGCCGGCAACCCGCCAGGAGGGCTCGGCATGTCTTTCTGGGCGAGGCAGGGACAGCGGCTGCGGGGAAGCCCGAGCCGGCGGGCTGCTGCCGCGGACATGGCACAGTGCATCGCAGCCGACCGGCATTCACGCTGGCGGTTGGCTGGCCTTTCGCGGACAATGGCGCGTTTTGGTTCTGCGGGCCGAGATCGGCGTACCACGCGGGACACGAGGCACAGGGCAGAACACGAGGCACGGGGCGGAGTTTTGGAGCCACCATGTAGAACCGAGGATCGGAACGCGGCCGGGCATGGCGGGTGGTTGGCCGGGCGCGGCCCGACGACCGGCCGCCCGGCTCAGCCGCTCGCCGTTCTTGCCACGCGGCTTGCGGCGTTGGGTTTGCTGGCGGGGCTGTGCATTACGCCTCTCACCCCGGCTGCGGCACAACAGGCGGGATCCGAGGCGCCGGGTCCCGTCCCGGTCACCACCGCCCGTGTGACCCGCCAGGACGTGCCGATCTTTATCCGCGGAATCGGCACGGTGCAGGCGTTCCAATCGGTGCAGGTGCGTGCCCGGGTGGACGGCACGCTGATGAAGGTCGCGGTGCAGGAGGGCCAGGACGTCAACCAGGGCGAACTGATCGCCGTGATCGACCCACGTCCGTTCCGGGCGGCGCTCGACGCGGCGACCGCGAAAAAGCAGCAGGACGAGGCGCAGCTTGCCAACGCCCAGGCCGACCTCGTGCGCTACGCCTCGCTCGCCAAGCAGAGCTTCGCCTCGCGCCAGCAGGTCGATACCCAGCAGACGCAGGTCAAGCAGTTCATCGCGCAGATTGCCGGGGACGCGGCCGCGGTGGAGACCGCGCAACTGAATCTCAGCTACTGCTTCATCGAGGCGCCGGTCCAGGGCCGGATCGGACTGCGCCAGCTCGACGCCGGCAACATGGTGCACGCGACCGATGTGGTCCCGATCATCAGCATCGCACAGGTCCGGCCGATCTCGGTGGTGTTCACCGTGCCGCAGGACGACCTGCCGCGGATCGCCGCGGCGATGGAGACGGGAAAGCTGCCCGTCACCGCGTTCGCCAGCGATGGCAAGACCGAGTTGGACCAGGGCATGCTCCTGACCCCCGACAACACGATCGATAGCGGCACCGGTACGGTCAAACTGAAGGCGACGTTCCCCAACCCGCACAACCGGCTGTGGCCTGGCCAGTTCGTCAACGCCCGGCTTCAGGTCGGTACGGATCGGAACGCGCTCGCCGTGCCGACGCAAGCCGTGCAGCACGGGCCAGAAAATCTTTACGTCTATGTGGTGCAGCCGGATTCCACAGTGACGCGCAAGCCGGTGGACGTGGCCCGCGACGAGGGCGACCTTGCGGTCATCGCCAAGGGGCTGGACGACGGCCAGGTCGTCGTCACCGAAGGCCAGTCGCGGCTGCAGGCCGGCATGCGTGTTGCGCCGGCCGAGGCCCGGCCTCCCCAGGACGCTTCCCAGGGAGCGCCGAAAGCCAACACGCAAGCCAACACCCGGGCCAACCCGGGGACCTGATCCAGATGAGCATCTCAACACCGTTCATCCGCCGTCCGGTCGCGACCTCCTTGCTGATGGCGGCCCTGGTGCTGGTCGGCATCGCCGCCTATCCGTTCCTGCCGGTCGCGCCGCTGCCGCGGATCGACTTCCCCACGATCATGGTCAACGCCCGCTTTCCGGGCGCCAGTCCGGAAACGATGGCGAGCACGGTGGCGCAGCCGCTGGAGCGGCAAATCGCGCAGATTCCCGGCGTTTCGCAGCTCACCTCGGTCAACGTCGCCGGCCAGTCGCAGATCGTCATCCAGTTCGAGCTGGACCGGAACATCGACGCTGCGGCCGGCGACGTGTTGGGCGCGATCAACGCGGCTAGCGGCCAGTTGCCGAAGAACCTGCCCTCGGCACCGACCTACTACAAGGTGAACCCGTCCGACTCGCCGATCCTGGTGATGTCGGTGCAGTCCGATGCGGTGCCGCTGATCACCGCGGACGACTATGCCGACAACATCCTGTCGCAGCAGATCTCGCAGATCGAGGGCGTCTCGCAGGTGGTGATCGGCGGCGAGCAGAAGCGCGCCGTGCGGGTGCAGGTGGACCCCGCCAGGCTCGCCGCCATGGGCATGACGCTGGAAGACGTTCGGCAGATGCTGGTGAACGCCACGGTGGACGCCCCCAAAGGCACGATCGATGCCGAGCATCAATCCTTTTCGATCTACGACAACGACCAGCTCACCAAGGCATCCGAGTACGAAGACCTCGTGCTCGCCTATCGCAACGGCGCCGCGGTGCGGGTGCGCGACATCGGGCGTGCGGTGGACGGTCCGGAGAACAATTTCCTGGCCTCGTACCAGAACGGCAAGCGGGGCATCATCCTGCTGATCTTCAAGCAGGCCGGCGCCAACGTGATCGACACGGTGGAGCGCATCAAGGCGGCGCTGCCGAAGCTGGAGGCCGCAATTCCGCCGGCGATCCATGTCAGCGTCATCATGGACCGGACGCTGACCATCCGCGCCTCGGTGGCCGACGTGCAGTTCACCCTGTTGCTGTCGGTCGCCCTGGTCGTGATGGTGATCTTCCTGTTCCTGCGCAACGTCTGGGCCACGGTGATCCCGTCGATCACCGTGCCGGTGGCGCTGATCTGCACCTTCGCGATGATGTTCCTGCTGGGCTACAGCCTGGACAATCTGTCGCTGATGGCGCTGACCATCGCCGTCGGCTTCGTGGTCGACGACGCCATCGTGATGCTGGAGAACATCTACCGGCACATCGAGGAGGGTATGAAACCCATGGAGGCGGCGCTGCAGGGCGCCGGCGAGATCGGTTTCACCATCGTCTCGATCAGCCTGTCGCTCGTCGCGGTGTTCATTCCGCTGCTGCTGATGGGCGGAATCGTGGGGCGCCTGTTCCGCGAGTTCGCCATGACGGTGACGATCGCGGTGCTGGTCTCCTGCTTCGTGTCGCTGACCTTGACGCCGATGATGTGCTCGCGCTTCCTGCGCCATCAGACGGGTGAACACGGGCCGGTATTTCGCTTCGTGGAAGCGGGCTTCACGTCGCTGATCGGCGGGTATCGCCGCACGCTGGACGTGGCGCTGCGCCATCAGTTCATCACGCTGCTGGTGTTTCTGACCACCGTCAGCCTGACCGTGTTCCTCTACATTATCATTCCCAAGGGGTTCTTCCCGGACCAGGACACCGGCGTGGTGATCGGCATCAGCGAGGCTGCGCAGGATGTGTCGTTCAAGGAGATGGCGCGCGTCCAGCGGGCGTTCGACGCCATCGTGTTCCGGGACCCGGACGTGTTGTCCTACGGCTCGACGATCGGTGCCGGCTCCGGCGGTCAGACCGGGAACAACGGACGCATCTATATCGCCCTGAAACCGTGGGACCAGCGCACCGGCGGCAACGCGCAGGACTTCATCAACCGCATCCGCCCAAAGCTGGAGGCGGTGACCGGGGGGGTGCTGAACCTGCAGGCGGCGAAGGACATTCGTGTCGGCGGCCGGCTGTCCAAGACCGAATACCAGTACACGCTGCAGGACGCCGATCTGGATGAGCTGTTCACCTGGGCGCCGAAGCTTCTTGAGGCGCTGCAGCGCCTGCCGATGCTGCGCGACGTCGCCACCGACCAGCAGATCGCCGGCACCACCGCCACGCTGACGATCGACCGTGACGCCGCGGCGCGCTTCGGCATTCAGCCACAGGTGATCGACGATACGCTGTACGATGCATTCGGGCAGCGGCAGGTGACGCAATACTTCTCGCAGGTGAACACCTACCACCTGATCCTGGAGGTCCAGCCCGGCGATGCTTCGACCGTCGAGACGCTGAACAAGCTCTATGTGAAATCAGCGAGCGGGCAGGCGGTGCCACTGTCCACCTTTGTCAAATGGTCCACGCGGCCGGTGCAGCCGCTGTCGATCAACCACCAGGGCCAGTTTCCCGCGGTGACCATCTCGTTCAATCTCGCCCCGGGCGCGTCGCTCGGCCAGGCGGTGGACGCGATCAACGCGGCGGTGCGGGAGATCGGCATGCCGCTGACCGTGCTGGGCACGTTCCAGGGCACCGCGCAGGCGTTCCTGTCCTCGTTGTCCACCCAGCCCTACCTGATCGCCGCCGCGCTGATCACGGTCTACATCATCCTGGGCATTCTGTACGAGAGCTACATCCTGCCGCTGACCATCCTGTCCACGCTGCCGTCGGCCGGCGTCGGCGCGCTGCTGATGCTCATGCTCGCGAAATACGACCTGTCGGTGATCGCGCTGATCGGCGTGATCCTGCTGATCGGCATCGTCAAGAAGAACGGGATCATGATGGTGGATTTCGCCATCACCGCAGAGCGCCGCGACGGCCAAACGCCGCTCAACGCGATCCGCCAGGCGTGTCTGTTGCGCTTTCGGCCCATCCTGATGACGACCATGGCGGCGATGCTGACCGGGCTGCCGCTGATGCTGGGCCACGGCGCCGGGTCTGAGCTGCGGCGGCCGCTGGGGTTTGCCATGGTCGGCGGGCTGGCGTTCAGCCAGGTGCTGACGCTGTACACAACGCCGGTGATCTATCTGTATCTCGATCGGCTGCAGAACTGGTTGTCGCCGAAACGGGGCAGGATGCCCGCGCTGGCGCAGAAGATGGGGGCCGCCGCGGACTGAACAGCCAGTAATCGGGCGGCTGACGGGCCGAAAGAGGGTAGGGTGGACCAGCGAAGCGTCGTCCACCGCTTGCGGTGCGGCTTGCGGCATTGGCGGATGGCGCAAGGGCTTATCCGCCCTACGCCGTCCGTTGGCTCTACATCCTTGAACGAGCCGATGTATTACATCATCCGCAGCCGCCGGCGGCGCGGTGATAGACGGTCAGGCCGTCGAATGCCGCGATCTGACGATATCGTGCCCAGGCGCGGGCGAAGGCGCGGTCGGAACTGCTCAGGACCTCGATGTAGTTGACCCCCTCCCGCGTATCCACCACCGCCAGGTCGGGGCAACCCGCGACGAAGTCGTTGGCCACCCAGCGGCTCACCGGCCACTCCTTGGTGGCTGCCGGGTCGAACCTGGCCCGCCACAGTTCGCCCTTCAGCGCCCACATCGAATCGAACCGGGACGCCCAGGCGACGCCGGTGTTGTTCACCACCGGGAAACCGAGCGCGATCCATTCCGAGAACGCGATATAGGTCCGGGCGTGTTCGGCACGGATCAGCTCCTCCAGCCGGACCACGGTCGAGCGTTCCGGCGTGACGGCCAGCGCCACTTCCGGCTGCAGCCGTTGCACGGCCGCGACCATCAGCACCAGGAGAGCGCTGCCGGCAAGCAGGGCCGGTGGCCAGATTTCGGCGCGGCGGCGCAGCGAGGTGGTGGCCGCCCAGGTCAGCAGGGCGAGGATGGTGGCGATCGTGGCGGGCAGGCGATGATAGTACCAATCCTTGCCGTCGAGGAAACAGACGGCGGTCGCCGTGACCGCGAACACCACCAGCGTCAGCAGCAGCGTCCGGTCTTCCTGACGGCGGAACCGGTGCCAGCACAGCAGGGCGGCCGCGGCCTCCCCGAACAGCAGCCGGGCGCTGTCTTGCAGCAGGTGGCGGAACGGCACGTCGGTGGCGCCGTACAGCGCGAGCGCCAGCGGCACGGCACGCCGCATGTAGGCCGGGCAGATCAACTCCACGATCCCCGCGTAGGCGACGAGCGTCCCCGCGGCGGCGAGCGGCATGGCGTGCCAGGGTCTGATGCCGCGGATCAGCGACAGCACCTCCAGCGCCAGGAACACGGCGGCATAGCGTGGCTTCAGCGCGCAGCCAAGGCCGGCGAGCACGCCGGCCGCGATCGAGGTCGCGAGCCGCAGCCGCTCCCCGTCCAGCCGTCGGGCGAACAGCGCCAGATAGGGCAGGGCGGCCGCGACCAGCAGGTGCTCGCGCTGTCCCAGATCGTCCCCGGGTACCAGCAGCAGCACAGTACCAATCGCGGCGAACACCGGCCATGGGTGGCGGAACACAGAGCCGCAGGGGCGCAGCAGCGAGGCCGTCCAGCCGGCGCAAGCCAGCACCATGGCGGCGAAATACGGAATGACCACCCGTTGCGGGTCGATGCCCAGCCAGGCGGAGAACTGGATCGGGATCGCCGATATCCAAACGATCAGCGGCGGGTTCACCTCGATCACATCGACATAAAGTTCCCGGCCGGCCAGCCAGCGGCGGGCGACGTAGAGCAGCCAGGCGATGTCGTCCTTCATCGGCGTGCGCATCGCGGTGAACAGCACGATCGCCAGCGCCACCATCAGCAGGGTGAGGCTGGCGGCCGCGATCACCGGGCGCGCGGCAACATCGGGACGGATCGCCTGGACTTGGATGCGGCGCATGGGGTCCGATACGGTGGGCGGGAATGGGCTGGTGGCGCCCGAGCGGTCGCTCCGGCGGTAGCCCATTATCGTTAAATCATTGTTGCAGCAATGCTGACGGCCGCTCGTGTCACCATTGCGGCAACATTACGGAACCTTGCCGGCGGCAGGACCGTCGGCGAACCGCTGCTGTGGAACAAAGGTCGGGGGCCCTCAGACCCCCCGGCAGGGGCGCTGCCCGGTGCCGTGCCCCTGGACCCCGCAAGGGGATCGTCATCCCCTTGACCCCTCCGACATGGTGCCAACGCTTGACGCTACGGAGCCCGGCCAGTATTCACCGCGCTCATTTTCCGCCCTCCGAAAGTCCGTGTCATGAGAGTCCGTAACAGCCTGCGATCGGCCAAGGCGCGCGACAAGAATTGTCGCGTCGTGCGCCGGCATGGCCGCGTCTACGTCATCAACAAGAAGAACCCGCGGATGAAGTGCCGGCAGGGCTAGGCGTCAGGTAACGGCTCGGACGAAACGGGGCAGGGCGCGGCGATCACATCGGTGACGATCCGGCCACCGCCGGCGTGGCCTGGATAGCGGCTTGCCCCGCCGCGGGCCCCACGCCATGTTCATGGCGGAAGGAAGTGCCATGATCCGCCAGCCCGCCCCCAAGGCCGACGTGCTCGCCCATCGCGACCTGATCGTCGCCGGTCTCGCGCGGCTGCTGCCGAAGGATGGCCTGATCGCGGAGCCGATCCGGCTGCGGGCCTACGAAACCGACGGGCTCGCCGCCTATCGCCAGGTCCCGCTCGCCGTCGTGCTGCCGGAGACCACCGAGCAGGTCGCCGCGGTGATGCGCTACTGCCATCAGAACGGGGTGCGCGTGGTGCCCCGCGGCGCCGGCACCTCGCTCTCCGGCGGGGCATTGCCGATGGCCGACGCCGTCGTGCTCGGGCTGATGCGCATGAACCGCATCCTGGACATCGACTATGCCGATCGCTGCGCCACCGTGCAGGCCGGCGTCACCAATATCGGCATCAGCACCGCCGTCGGCGGCCAGGGCTTCTTCTACGCGCCGGACCCGTCCAGCCAACTCGCCTGCATGATCGGCGGCAATGTCGCCATGAACGCCGGCGGCGCGCACTGCCTGAAATACGGCGTCACGGCGAACAACCTGCTGGGCCTGACCATCGTGACGGTCGAGGGCGAGGTCACCCGCATCGGCGGCACGCATCTCGACGCCGCGGGCTATGACTGGCTCGGCCTGCTGACCGGCAGCGAGGGCCAGCTCGCGGTGGTCACCGAAGTCATCGTCCGCATCCTGCGCGGGCCGGAGGGCGCGCGCGCCATGCTGGCAGCGTTCCGCTCCAATGAAGTCGCCGGCGCCTGCGTCGCGGCGATCATGGCCTCCGGCATCATCCCGGTGGCGCTGGAGTTCATGGACCGCCCGGCGATCCATGCCTGCGAGGCGTTCGCCCACGCCGGCTACCCGCTCGATGCTGCGGCGCTGCTGATCATCGAGGTGGAGGGCAGCGTTGCCGAGCAGGACGACCAACTGCAGCGGCTGAGCGCCGTCTGCCGGCGCCACGATCCGATCAGCCTGAAAGTGTCGGGCTCGGACGAGGAGTCGGCGGCCATCTGGAAGGGCCGAAAAGGGGCATTCGGCGCGGTCGGCCGCATCAGTCCGGACTATCTCTGCATGGACGGCGTGATCCCGACCCGCCGCCTGCCGGACGTGCTGGGCCGCATCGCCGCGATGTCCGACGCCTGCGGTCTGAAGGTTGCCAATATCTTCCATGCCGGCGACGGCAACCTGCATCCGCTGATCATGTTCGACGCCAACGACCCGGCGAGCCTGGAAACAGCCGAGCGCTTCGGCGCCGATATCCTGCGCCTGTGCGTCGAAGTCGGCGGCTGCCTGACCGGCGAGCACGGCGTGGGCGTGGAAAAACGCGAGCTGATGGGCGCGCAGTTCACCGACATCGAAATCGAGCAGCAGCGCCGCATCAAGTCGGCGTTCGATCCCGATTGGCTGTTGAACCCCAACAAAGTGTTCCCGCTGCGCGAGGCTGCATGAGTCGATCGGGCGGCAGGGCTCGATCGGTGGCAGCCAGGACGGAGGCCGAAGCGACGCTTGAACGTCGCGGCGAAGCGCGTTTCGTTGCTTCATCGCAGTCGGGTGCCGCGGCATGAGCGGCCAAGGTGCCATCGCACCAACGCGAGAGCGGCCGGCGGCCGACCTGCTCGAACCGGTCGAGGAAATCGAGATTGCGGCGGCGGTCGGAATGGCCGCACGCCGCGGTGCGCCGCTGTTCGTCTGTGGCAACGAAACCAAATCCGGCATGCTGCGCCCGGTGCAGGCGGCGCGCACCTTGTCCACGCGCGGCCACACCGGCATCACGCTGTATTCGCCGCAGGAATTGGTGATCTCGGCGCGCGCCGGCACAACGCTGGCAACGATCGAAGCCGCGGTCGCCGAACAGGGCCAACACATCATTGCCGAGCCACCCGACCTGTCCGCGCTGTTCGGCTCGACCGCACCGCAGACCCTGGGCGGCGTCGTCGCAACCAACCTGTCCGGACCGCGCCGCATCGCCTGGGGCGCCATGCGCGACCACGTGCTGGGCGTTCGCGCGGTGAACGGCACGGGCGACGTCATCCGCTCCGGCGGCCGGGTGCTGAAGAACGTCACCGGCCTCGACCTCTGCAAGCTGCTGACCGGCAGCCATGGCACGCTCGGGGTGATCACCGAAGTCACGCTGAAGGTGCTGCCGGCGCCGGAGGCGGTTGGCTCCGTCGTCCTGCCCGGGCTCGACGCCGAGGCGGGGGTTGCAGCGCTGTCCGCGGCGCTGGGCTCGCCGTTCGGGGTCTCCGGTGCAGCGTGGCTGCCCGCCGGCGCCGCCGCGCGCATCCCTGCATTGGCCGGGTTTGCCGCACCGGTGGCGCTGGTCCGCATCGAGTCGGTCGCGCCCTCGGTCGCCTATCGCACACGCAAGCTTTGTTCGGATCTCGGCCTGCCAGCCGAGATCTTCGACGATGCCGCCTCGCGCGCGGTGTGGCGGGCGGTGCGCGATGCGCTGCCGCTGCCGGCCGCGCCGGATGACGCGATTTGGCGCGTCTCGGTGCGACCCTCGGCCGGACCGGGTGTGCTGAATGCCGCGGCGGAGGCGGGCGTTCGCGGTTTTCTCGACTGGGGCGGCGGCCTGGTGTGGCTCGCCGGGCCGGCGGACAGCGCAACGCACGACGCCGTTGCCGCCGCGGCCCAGGCGGCCGGCGGCACCTGGATGCTGCTGCGCGCGCCCGAGAAGCTGCGCGTCGCGGTCTCGGTGGTCCCGCCCGAGCCCACGGTGCTGGCGCACATCACCAGGCGGGTGAAGGTGGCGCTCGACCCCGAGGGCATCCTCAATCCCGGCCGGCTCTACGCCGGGCTGTAGGTGCGCATGGTCGTCTCGAACTTCATCATCATGCCGTTGTTCATCGTTGCCTTCGTGATGAGCTATTGGCAATTCTTCATGCGAAGGCCGAAACGGCTTCTGCTGAACGCGCAGGTCGGTCTCATGGCGGGCGCGTTCGTCCTCATGATCGCCAATGTTGCGACCGGCGGCGCTTATTCGTGGACGTTCCTGGCCCTGGGACTGCTGTGGCTCGGGACTGCCATCGTCCTGCAGGTCGTCCGCGTGCCGGCGACGAAGTGACATGCAGACGACCTTCACCGCGGAGCAGTTGCGCGACCCGGGCATCGCCACCGCCAACACGGTGCTGCGCTCCTGCGTGCATTGCGGGTTCTGCACCGCGACCTGCCCGACCTTCGTGCTGCTCGGCGACGAGTTGGACAGTCCGCGCGGCCGCATCTATCTGATCAAGGACATGCTGGAATCCGGCGCCCCGGCGACCGAGCAGGTCGCGCGGCACGTCGATCGCTGCCTGTCCTGCCTGTCCTGCATGACCACCTGTCCGTCCGGTGTGCACTACATGCACCTGGTCGATCATGCCCGTGCCTACATCGAACAGACCTGGCAGCGGCCGGCCGACGACCGGGCGGTGCGCGCGCTGCTCGGGCGCGTGCTGCCGTCGCCGGCGCTGTTCCGCCTGTCCCTGCTCGGTGCCCGCGTTGCCCGGCCGTTCGCCGGAGTGATCCCACGGTGGGGACGGCTCGGGCGCCGGGTCCGGGCGCTGTTGGACGCGGCACCGCAGCGCCTGCCGGCGCGCAACCCGCTGCAGGACATTCGCGTGCATCGTGCCGAGGGGGAGCGCCGCGCCCGCGTCGCGCTGCTCGGCGGCTGTGCCCAGCGCGTGCTGGCGCCGGAGATCAACGCGGCAACGATCCGGCTGCTGACCCGGCTCGGCGTCGAAGTGGTGATCGCGAAGGGCGCCGGCTGTTGTGGGTCGCTGAACCATCACATGGGGCAGCACGACGCGGCGATGGCGCACGCCCGGGCCAACATCGCGGCCTGGACCCGCGAGATCGACGGCGAGGGGCTGGACGCGATCGTGGTCAACGCCGCCGGCTGCGGCACCACGGTGAAGGATTACGGCTTCATGTTCCGCTCGGAGCCGGAGCCGTGGCGCGGCCGCGCCGAGCGTGTCTCCGGCCTGGCGCTGGATGTGACCGAACTGCTCGCGCGTCTCGAGTACGCGCCATCGCGCGAGCCGCCCGGCCTGACCGTGGCCTATCACTCCGCCTGCAGCCTGCAGCACGGCCAGAGCATCACCGCGGAGCCGAAGGCGTTGCTGCGCCGGGCCGGGTTCACCGTGGTTGAGCCGGTGGAGGGCCATCTCTGTTGCGGTTCGGCGGGCGCCTACAGCCTGCTCCAGCCGGAGATCGCGACCCGACTGCGCGAGCGCAAGCTGGAGAACCTGCGGGCGACCGCCCCCGACCTGGTCGCCGCGGGCAATATCGGCTGCATCGCCCAGCTCAGCGGCGGCGGGCTCCCGCTGGTGCACACGGTGGAGCTGCTCGACTGGATGGCGGGCGGTCCAGAGCCCGCGGCGCTGGCGGGCCTGCGGCAGCGGCAGGCGGCGTGATGGCGGCAGGCGGCCCGCTTGCGGCGCCACGCTCGCGGATGCGCGCCGCCGCGTTGGCGCTGGTGCTCGCGGCCTTGCCCGCATTCGCTGCGGCGCCGGACAAGCGCGCGATGCTGGACCGGCTGTTTGCGGCGTTGCACGCGGCGCCGGACGAAGCCGCCGCGGAACCGCTGGAGGCCCAGATCCGCACGGTGCTGCTGCATGCCGGCACACCCGCTGTGACACTGCTAATGAGCCGCGGCCTGCGCGCGCTGAACGCCGGCGACAATGACGAGGCGATCGAGGCGTTCACCGATGCCGCCACCCTCGATCCGGAGTTGGCGGAGGCATACCACCAGCGCGCCATCGCCCGCTGGCATGCGGGAGACACGCCGGGCGCCATCGCCGACATCGAGCAGACGCTGCGCCACGAGCCGCGCAACTTCGCGGCGCTGCAGACGCTGACGGCGATCGCCACGGCGCGCCAGAACTGGAAGGGCGCCTATGCCGCCTGGCAGAAGGTGATGGAGATCGACCCGAAGACGCCCGGCGGCGGGGACCGGCTCAAGGATCTGCGCCGGCGCGCGTTGGGCGATCAGACATAACGACCGTTCGCCGCTGCGGGGCGTGCGCAAGACACCGAGGGCCGCCATTCGGCGGCTGACATGGTTGCGGCTCGCGCGTATGCGCCAGCGCCGGGCGCTTTTTTGCGGCGTCGCGCAGGGTCTGCCATCTCCGGCGCCATCGCCCCAGCCGGGAGGCAACCAGGTCCGCAACGATGGCTATTCCTGTCATCGCGAAACCGTTCTAGACTGTTTTCAGTCAATCAAGGACCAAAGATGACTCTTACAATCATCGTGGCGACGATCATCACTGTCCTTGTCCTTGGGACCGGCGCGGCGGTCACCAAGGTCGGACCCTGGTATCGCAACCTGCGCAAACCGTCATGGAATCCACCGGAATGGGTGTTCGGACCCGCCTGGACGGTCATTTTGGGGCTCGCCGCCTGGGCCGGCGTGTTGGCATGGACCGGTGCGCCGGACGCGGATATGCGGCTGTTGATCGCCGTTCTCTTTGGCGTGAACATTGCCCTGCACCTGCTATGGAGCCCGCTATTCTTCAATCTCCGGCGACCTGACTGGGCCTTGATCGAGGTCGTCTTCTTTTGGCTTTCGGTTCTCGCGCTGATCGTCGCGCTTGCGCCGATCTCGCCGCTGGCAGGCTGGCTGCTGCTGCCATATCTGCTGTGGGTCGCTTTCGCGGCGTTTCTCAATCTTAAGATTGTCCGGATGAACGCGCCGTTCGGGTCCGCCTCCTAGCGGCCGATCGGGCCTGACGATAACGTCATTACGGCGACCCGCCACGCAGAGGCGGGCGCCCGGGGAAGCGCCCGGGAAGCGTCCGATCAAGACGGGAGCTTCTCAATGGCCGTGCAGTCCGGCAGATGGATTTCGATCCTTGTCGCTACGGTTGGTGTCGCCGTCGTTGCGGTTCTATTGCCGCCGTCGGGGCCGGCGACATCGGATGGCGGCGATGGTTATGGCGCGGCCGCGATCGACTATCAGTCCAGGCTGCCGGTCGGCGGCATGCTCCGTGTCGTCGGTCCGATCGGGAGCATGACGCTCCGAGACATCGAATCGACGATCGACCGGGCTCGGGGGCGGGTGTCCGTGGTCAGCGTCCGTTCGCTCGGCGGCATCGATGTTACCGCGGTCGAACTTGCGCGTTTCTTCGATACGATTGGCGCCGACCTGGTTCTCGATGACAATGCCATCTGTGCGTCGGCCTGCGTGATCCTTGTGGCGGCAATGAGCGAAGGCCACAGGCATCTCGCGCCGGGGGCCTGGCTGTTTGTCCATCCTGAGTCGCTTGCGCTGCCCGAGACCCAACCGAGTGGCGGCGCGGCCGCACAGGGCTTTGGCAACGCGGCGGACGAACCCGAAGACAGCATGGACCGCTGGGTGGAGAAGATTTCAAAGAACTGGCTCAGCTTTCTACAGGGATGCAAGTTGCAACCGTTGTCGCAGCGCGGTGGGCTGGCGATGACATGGGCCGAGGTCGAGCAGGTCGACAAGGACCCATCGAGTCTCGATTGCGACCGGATCGCGTATCGGGATATCGAGTGGCTGCGCGGAAAGATGACGTCCGATCTTCGTCTATCGGAGAACACGCTGTAAGATTGGGTCGGCGTTCAGCGCAAAAGGACCGGTGGCGAGCAGCGACCGATTCGCATGCGACCGGTATCGCGGGGGACCCTTGTTGCCCCCGCCGCCAGCGGTCAAGCTACCCCACGCCTAGGGGAAGCCACATTGAACCGCATGAACGCGGACCGGCATGGAGCCCGTTGACGGGCTGCCGGCCAAGGCGCGCCGGCGCGCCATGGCGACGATCGCGATCTCGGTCGGCCTGGCGGTGCTGGACGGCGCGATTGCCAACATCGCGCTGCCCGCCATCGCGCGCGATATGGCCTCCAGCCCGTCGGCCACGATCTGGGTGGTCAATGCCTACCAGCTCGCGGTGACCGTCTCACTGCTGCCATTTGCCTTTCTCGGCGACATGCTCGGCTACCGGCGGGTCTATCTCACCGGGTTGGCCGTGTTCACCGCCGCGTCGCTCGCCTGCGCCCTGGCGCCCTCGCTGCCCTGGCTGGTCGGCGCGCGCGTGGTGCAAGGCTTCGGCGGCGCCGGCATCATGAGCGTCAATACTGCGCTGATCCGCTTCATCTTCCCGCGCGAGATGCTGGGCCGCGGCCTGGGGTTGAACTCGCTGATCGTGGCCACGTTTTCGGCGCTCGGTCCGTCGCTGGCGGCGGCGATCCTGGCGGTGGGGTCTTGGCATTGGCTGTTCGCGGTCAACGTGCCGCTGGGTCTGATCGCGCTGGCGCTGGCGACCCGCGTGCTGCCGGTCACGCCGCGGGCCGGCCAGCGCTTCGACGTGCTCAGCGCGGTGCTGAACGCGGTGACGCTTGGCCTGCTGGTCACCGCGCTGGATGGGCTGGGGCGCGGCGCGGGCGTGTGGCAGCTCGTGGCGCTGGTGACGGCGATCGCCGCCGGCACCGTGTTCCTGCGCCGGCAGCGCCGGCTTGCCGTGCCGCTGCTGCCGGTCGATCTGTTCCGCCGCCCGGTGTTCGCGCTGTCGGTGGTGACCTCGATCTGCTCGTACACCGCCCAATCCCTGGCCTACGTCTCGCTGCCGTTCTACTTCCAGTTCGTTGCCGGCATGACGCAGGTGGAAACCGGGCTGCTGATCACCCCCTGGCCGGCCACCGTGGTAATTGTCGCGCCGATCGCCGGCCGGCTGTCCGACCGCTACCCGGCCGGTGTACTCAGCGGGCTGGGGCTGGCGGTGATGACCGCCGGTTTGCTGCTGCTGCTGGCGATTCCGGCCGGGGCGAGCGCCCCCGACATCGCCTGGCGCATGGCGGTGTGCGGGATGGGCTTCGGCTTCTTCCAGGCGCCCAACAATCGGCTGCTGCTCGGCAGCGCGCCGCGCGAGCGCAGCGGGGCCGGCAGCGGCATGCTCTCCACCGCGCGTCTGGTCGGGCAGACCACAGGCACAGCGCTCACCGCGGCGGCGTTCAGCCTTGCTGGCAGCCAGGCCAGCAGCGAAGTGGCCCGCGGCACGGTGCTCGCCATCGGCGCCGGCGCCGGCGTCGCCTTTGCCGGCGCCGGCGCGGTGCTGAGCGTGCTGCGCCTGCGCCACCGCCAGCCGGTATGAGGCACACGAGGGGCACCGCCACCGCTTGCAGCCTTGCGCCGCGGGGGGCGCCGCGTCACTTTCCCCGCCGCCCATCACGACAGAGTGCGCCGCGTCCATGGATGAGACGGTCATTGCCGCGAAGCCTCGCAAGCGCGCCCCACGCCGGCGGCGCGCCGTCGTACCCGCTCCATCGCCGGCCGGCTTCGCGCCCCTGGTCACCGAACGCCTGACGCTGCGCCCGCCGATCCCCGAAGACGCCGAGTCGCTGCACCGGCTGATCAACGACTGGGAGGTGACGCGGATGCTCGCCCGCGTGCCGTTCCCGTATGAGCGGGAGGAGGCGGACAAGTGGATCACCTCGGCGGCGCGGGAACTTGAGCAGGGCAGCGCCTATCACCTGGTGATCACCGGCAGCGACGACGGGCAGGAGATCCTCGTCGGCTGCGTCGGCCTGCAGATCGACGGCAAGACGCGCGTGGGGCGTCTGGGTTACTGGGTCGGGCGACGGTTCTGGCGTCACGGCGTGGCCACCGAAGCCGCGGGACGGATGACCCGCTGGGCCTTCGCCAACCTCACCCTGGACCGCATCGAGGCGAACGTGGCGATGGACAACGCCGCCTCGGTCGCGGTGCTGCGCCGCATCGGGTTTCGCCAGGTCGGCGAGGGCCGGGAACACTCCCGCGCCTGCAACGCCGAGCGCCCGGTCTGGCGGTTCGAAGCGACCCGCGACGACGTGTTCGGCCACACCGACCTGCCGGCGGCGGATGAGGGGGCCAAGCCGCTGCTCATGGTGGCCGCCTGCGCGCTGATCGATTCCGACGGCCGCGTGCTGTTGGCGCGCCGCCCGGAAGGCAAGGCGATGGCCGGGCTGTGGGAGTTCCCCGGCGGCAAGCTGCAGCCCGGCGAAACGCCGGAGGCCGCGCTGATCCGCGAACTGAAGGAAGAGTTGGGGATCGACGTCTCCGCCGGCTGTCTGGCGCCGTTTACCTTCGCCTCCCACGACTACGAGCGGTTCCATCTGCTGATGCCGCTTTATCTGTGCCGGCGCTGGAAGGGCTTGCTGAAGGCGCGCGAGGGGCAGACGCTCGCCTGGGTGCGGCCGCAGAAACTGGCCGAGTATCCAATGCCGCCTGCGGACAAACCGCTGGTGCCGCTGCTGCGCGATTTCCTGTGACCGATCGGTGCGGCGGGGGATCAAGCGCGACGGGGATCAACCGCGGAGGAGCGTTGTGACATGCCGGAAAGAAATCCGACCGCCTGCCTAGTGGTGATCGGCAACGAGGTGCTGTCGGGCCGGACCCAGGACGCCAACATTCAGTTCCTCGCCACGCGGCTCGGCGAACTGGGCATTCCGCTGCGCGAGGTGCGGGTGATCCCTGACGATGCGGCGGTGATCATCGAAACGGTGAACGTGGTGCGGGCGCGGTTCGACCAGGTGTTCACCACTGGCGGCATCGGTCCGACCCATGACGACATCACCAGCGAGTGCATCGCCGCCGCGTTCGGCGTGCCCTGGGAGCCGCACCCGGAGGCCTGGGCGCGGATGGAGCGGTCCTACAAGCCCGGGGACTTCAACGCGGCGCGGCAGCGGATGGCGACGATGCCGCGCGGTGCCACGCTGATCGACAACCCGATTTCGGTCGCGCCGGGCTTCACCATCGGCAACGTGCATGTCCTGGCCGGCGTGCCGCGCGTGATGCAGGCCATGTTCGAATGGCTGGCGCCGCGGCTTCAGGGCGGGCCGAAGATCGAACATCGCACGGTGCACGTGATCGGCCTCCCGGAGGGGGTGCTCGCCGAAGGGCTCGGACAGATTCAGGCGCGCTTTCCGTGCGTCGAGATCGGCAGCTATCCGTTCTACCGCCAGCACGGCGGTGGCGTGGCGATTGTCGCCAAGGGCACCGACGCGGTGGCAGCAGAGTCGGCGATCGCAGAAACCGCCGCGCTGATCAGCGGTCTCGGCAAACAGCCGATTCCAGGGGAGCCGGAGATCTAGCTTTGGCGGTGTCGCTCGGCGGGATGGCCGGACCGCCCGGCCGTTACCGGGCGGCGAGCCGTCGCGCCGTGCGCAGCAGGAGCTGCCGATCCTCCGGCGAGCATTCCCGGTAGAGCCTTAGCATCGCCAGTTCGTCGCCGGTGCCGGCCTTGGTCGGCGCCCGCTTGTCGTCGCCGTGCATCAGGTAGTCCACGCCGACGCCGAGCACGGACGCGATCCGGGTAAGGTTGGCGGTCACCTGGCCGGCGCGCCCGGTTTCCCATTGCGCGACCGCACTGCGCGAGACTCCGACCGCGGTCGCAAGCTCATCCTGGGTCAGTTGCTGGTCCTGCCGGGCCGCGCGAATGCGGGCGCCGATCTGCTGGGCATCGTTCATCCCGGCAGCGTATGTCAGGAATACTAACGGAATCTACACCCCGTAGGCCGAAGCCGCGCGTTAATGTTAGCTTAGTTGACGCAGCATGCGCAGTGGAACTAACGTCCAGCCATCGTTCATGTTCCGTTCGAGGGGTTGGGATGCCGAAAAAACTCGCCTGGACCGATGCGCTGGACCTGCAGCTCAAGCGTCTGCGGGCCGAGGGGGCCTCCTGGGAGGCGATCAGCGCCGCGCTGGACGTGTCGCGCTGGGCCGCCATCGAGCGGGCACGCCGCATCGGCGCCCGCCGGCCGCCGCCGGAATTCGTGCCCCCACCCGAGGACCCCGGGCGTGACCCGCTGCCGGCCGGGCATCCGCGGAGCTGGGGGATGCTGACGGCCGGGACCCTGCTGGAAGGGTGCCCGTATCCGCTGCCGGTGTTCCCCCGCTGATGGCCCTGTTTCCGCAAGGATCGCACATGACCCACCTGCAAGGCCCGGGCGCCGGGACCCACGCCAGCCGCCGCACGGCCGCCACCGGTCCGGACGCACGTCCGATCGACGCCGATTACGTTGTCTACAGGCTGGAGGAAGCCGGCACCGCGCTGCTCGCGCTGCCGGGCACCGGCTGGTCAACGCGGATGCGCACGTCGTCCCTGGAGATCGTCCGCGACGCGCTGGAGAACTACGGCTGGACCGCGTCGCGGATCAAACCGCCGGTGCCGTCGGCCGAGACCATCTCCCGAATGGATGAGGCGATGGCGTGGATTCCGCTGATCCCGCTGGACCGCTACGTGCTGCGGCGGATCGTCGGGGCGCGCAGCCTGGTGCATCCGATCACCGAGCGGCATCTTTTCCCCTGGCGGCGCCTCGCGTCCGCGCTGGGGGCCGACCACAAGGCGGTGCAGCGCTGGCACGCCCAGGGGATCGAGCTGATCGTCGCAGCGCTCAATCGCCGGGGGTAGGTTTTGTCGCTTGGCGACCGGACGCGGGTGAGGTGCGGCTAAACGTAAACGCCGCGCCTTGCCCTCTTCCACCGCGCGTCCATCGGGGAGAGGGCGGACGCTCGCAAAGGCGACCTTCGACCGGATGCGCGCCCGGTGACATCAATCAGAGCGATTTTGATAATCGCTCGCGGGTCAGCGCGGCAGCCTGGTGTCGGCCAAAGGCTGCTCGGCGCTGGGGCCGCCTTCGCCGCTGCTGTCGCCGGCCCAGCCCTCGCCGCTGCTGCCTTGTCCGGTATAATCGGCGATTCCCTCGGTCGGGTCGGGATGGATGGAGCCGTCTTTCCCGAAACCCTCGGCCCGGCAGCCGGCCAGCAGGCCGATCGCGGCAAGGGCGCAGAGCAGCGTCGTTCCACGGACGTATTTCATGGCAACACCTGGATCAAGATGAGCGCCTGCAGTGTGGACGAAAGTCCGGGCTTTTCCCAGCGCTCAGAACCGCCCGATGGCCGTGACCTGCAGCCGGTTCTGAATGCCTCCCGTGGTGGCGGTGCCCGGACCGGTCGAGAACGCCGACTGAAGATGCCGCTCGACGTGCTGGTATTCAAAGCCGAGATCGACGGCGCGGAATGGGCTCCATACGATGTTGATCGTTCCGCTCCACAACGCCGAGTTTGTGGCCGAACAGGTGCCGGTGGCCAGCGCCGCGCCGACGCAGCCGCCAAACTGCGAGACATAGCCTGGCAGGTTCATGCGCGCGCCACCGAGGGCCATATTGGTGCGGATCGTCGGCGTGAAGAAATACTGCAGGCCCACCATCCCGCCATAGACGTCAACGGCTTCGAGGCTGGCCTGATTCCCGGCGACGCCAGGCAGGCCGGCGTTCGACACCGCGCCGAAGCCGTTGGAGGTGTTGTCCAGGTAGCGGCCAAGCCCGCTGCCGAAATTGCCGCTGGCCATCAGCACAAGCTTGCGCTCGAACAGGTTCAGGACCGCGGTCGGGCCGACGCCATATCCGGCGGTGGTCTTGTTGAACCGTGCACTGACGCTCGTTGCGCCCTCGTTGTTGAGGCCGATCTGCGGCCGTGCGACGCCGCGCAGCGCGAGCAGGCCCCAATCCTGCTTCCACACCAGACGTCCGGTGAAGTCGGGCGATTGCTGCCAGCCGAAGCCGCCGCCGCCGTTGCTGTCGGGATAGCTGGTCCCGGTCGCCGTCGTGACGTCGCTGTACGGCGATTCGACCGCGAAAGCCGCGGTGACGCCTTTGCCGAAACCATAGGTGTAGCGCACCTGGGCCTGGCGGATGTTGTCCAGTCCGGCAAACGTCCAATCCGCCATCCATTGGATTGGCAATAACGCCGTGTCGCTGTAGACGGAGCTTTCCTGGCCGAACAGCAGCGCGCCCCAGCCGCCGGTCGGCTTGCCGAAATCGAAGTAGAATTTGCGCAGCCGCGGCGTGTAGGAGTTCGACGTGGACTGCGTTGTCAGGCTGGTGTTCTGCCCAGCGAAGTCCATCTCCATCAGCGAGTGGAACTCGCCGAACGCGGCGTTGACGGGCGTCCAGGTCTCCACATCGAAGCGTGACCGGCGGGCGCTGAACTGCGTATCGCCGCCACCCTGACGCTGCGCCGCCGTCCCGAACAGCGGGATCGCTTGGGCGTTGAGCGAGTCACTCCGGTCCGTGGTGGTCAGGTCGCTGATGCCGTTCACTTTGGCAAAGCCGTAGATCCGGACGACGGTCTCGGTGCCGGGGATGCGGAAGCTGCCACCCGGCCGGCCCGGGGGCGGCGCGAAGGCCGCCTTGACTTCGGCGGCGGCGGTCTCCTTGGCTTGTGCTGCCTGTTGCTGTGCCTGCGCGGCGCTTGCCTGGGCCTGGGCGGCGGCTTCCTGTGCCTGCTCCGCGGCTTGTTGGGCCGCTTGCATCTGGGCTTCGGTTTGGGCGGTGGCGCGCGTGGCGGGCGCGGCGCGTTGGGCAGCGGCGCGGGCAGCGGCGGTGGCGGCGCGTGGGGTAGCAGCGGCGTGTGCGGACGGCGCCGGGTGCTCGCCCTGACCGTGCCGCTGGGCGGCCTCAAGCTGCTCGACCCGCTTCTGCAATTGCAGGATGATGGCCTTCATCTCGTCGAGCGATTGCGCCCGGGCCGGCGCGGCCATCGACAGAGCCAGGGCCGTTGAGAGAGCCAGATACTTCAAACGACGCATCACCGACTCCGCTGACACAATATAGTAGCCATGAGAGCTGGCGTTCCAGCCTCCCCGCTGCTTCAGACAGATCAGTTTCGTTGGGAACTGTATACGATCGGCCAGCCCCAGCGATCACTCGGCGTTGTTACCGGAGGGATATAACGACGGAAATGCGCATGGCGCAACGTTCACCTGCCGTCAGCGCATCGTTCGCTCGGCAATCCGTAACGGGGTGTGTCTGGGGTGCTACAACCGGACCGAGCCTCGCTGCTGGCCGCCCGTGCGATGCCGGTGCACGCTCGCTGGATGCCACTGGCACGGTTCTTCAGCGACGGCCCGCCTCTATCGCGGACAGTGGCTTTTCCGTTTCGCCTTGCGCGAAGGCGCCGGGCGAGAGGAACGGCTACGGGTGCTGGTGGATCGGGTCCACCCAGAACACGTCTTCCGGCTTTTCCACCGGCTCGATGTCCAGGTTGACCACGACCGGGTCTTTGTCGCTGCGCACGAGCACGCACTCCAGCGCCTCGTCGGTGCTGGCGTTGATCTCCTGGTGCGGGACGTACGGCGGCACGAAGATGAAGTCGCCGGGTTCGGCTTCGGCCACGAATTCCAGGTGCTCGCCCCAGCGCATGCGCGCCTTGCCGCGCACGACGTAAATCACGCTCTCCAGCGGTCCGTGATGATGCGCGCCGGTCTTGGCATTCGGGTGGATGGTGACGGTGCCGGCCCAGATTTTCTGCGCGCCGACCCGTGCGGCATCGATCGCCGTCGCACGGTTCATGCCCGGCGTCTGCACGGTGTTCGGGTCGAGCTGGCTGCCCTTGATCACGCGCACGCCCTGGTGCCGCCAATCGATCGTGCCCGAGGGCGGTGGGTTGGACGGAAGGCTCGGCGGCGAATCCCGATAGACCTGCTCATCACTCATGGCGCTGCTCTCCCCCGCTACTGCGTCTGAGCTAGGTGAGGGGGCGGGCAGCCATGGGGTAGGGGCGGGACGCATTCATCGTGCGCCAGGTGGCTTGAGCTTGGCGTCGCGTTCTGGTCCTGGCGTTCCATTCCGGATAGTTCCGGCACCGGTTGCCAAAGTAGCACGGAAGTGCTACAGACTAGGGTCCACTTCGGGTGCTGTCCATGCCGACGACGACCATCCGCATCGACGATGGCCTGAAAGCGCGGGTTGCCGCCGCAGCCGAGCGCGCCGGGAAGACCGCTCACGCATTTATCCTCGACGCGATCGCGCAGACCGTGGAGCAAGCCGAACTGGACGACGCGTTCCATCGCGTTGCCGACGAGCGCTGGGCGAACCTACTGGCGACCGGGAAGACCGTGCCGTGGGACGATGCGAAAGCCTGGCTTGAGGCTCGATCGCGCGGTGAGCGCCCGCGCAAGCCGGCGGCTCGCACGCCTGGGGGCTGACCGGCCGCATGGCTCGCGTAGAACTTGCGCCGGCAGTGTTGGATGATTTTGAGCGCTTTCTGGACCACATGGCCCGGTTCGAGGTCGAGGACGCGACTGCGCGGATCGCCGAGATCGTGGGTGCAATACAAATCGTGACCCACAGCCCGCTCATCGGCCGGCCAGTCAAGGACGGTAAGCGTGAATTGGTGATTGGAAGGGGCTCGCACCGGTATATCGCGCTGTATCGCTTCGTAGCCAGTATCGATACGGTCTTCGTCCTGGCGGTACGAAGCCAGCGCGAGTCCGGCTACAAGTGCGAGCATTGACCTTGAGCACTCGTTAGCATCATGGCAAGTCTTGCCTGATTCAAATTATGCGCAGACGGCTTCGACTAGGTAAACCACTCCATGCCGTCTGGCGGGATACAGCCGAGTTCTTTGCGATGACGCCCCAGCTTAGCGCTTCAATGATCGTTTGGTGGTGTTCATGATTCGCTCGGCAGTGGCGTTTATCGGTCCAAGCCCAAGCGGGGTCCAGCGCTGTCAAAACATAATGGCGTGTAAACAATGACGGCCATCCGCGATGATTTCTTTTTGCGGCGTCACGGACATCTCCATCGTAGCTCGAGGTGCGCTACGGGGAGCAGCTTCCCCCGGTCGGGCTTCTGTCGGTGATGCCTCGCGATTTTGTATCGGCGTCAGGCGCAGTCAAACAGCCTTTAGGCCTCCTGTTGGACCAGCTTGCGGGCCGCCAACCAGCGCACGCTGAACGGCTGCGGGGTCTCCCGCGATAGCGTTGAGATAGGAGCTGGCAGGCTGATCCAAACCGGCGGGTTGCCGCCGCAACCCGTGCGGAGGATTGGGTGGCTCTGCCCGTCACTCATGGCGCTGCTCCCCCGCTGAGCCCCCAGCTAATGTGAGCGCCCAGGCAACGATCGAGCAGGAACGGGTGGACACCTTCGTCATCCACGAATTGGCGGCAGACCTGCAGGTCCGCGTGACCCGCTCCATGCCGGACCTACCGCACACACTCGATGCCGAGGTCGAGCGCCTGTGGCAAGAAGCAGCAGCGCGCATCGAGGCCGGCGGGGCAGGGCGGTTGTTCAACGGCCGCGTGTTCAGCATCGACACCATCACGCCGCACCACGTGACGGGTCACATGACCGAGTTCCGCCGCCTGGTCGCGCAGATGGAGCGGGTGGCGCTGTTCGCCGGCCTGGGCCTGCGTTCGCTCGGTGTGCGGCGTGCTGCGCTGTGCGGGCGGGGTGGTGATCGGGCGGCGGCATCCGGGCGCGATCTACCAGGCGGGCCAATGGCAATTGCCGCCCGCGGGCAGCGTGGACGCCAACGCCGTCGCGCCCGACGGGACGGTCGATCTGCGCCGCCAGTTGCTGACCGAGCTGGAGGAAGAACTCGGGCTGCCGCCCGACAGCGTCGATACCCCGCGCCCGATCTGCATCATCGAGCATCCCGGCAGCCATGTTTCCGATCTCGGCATGGCGATGACGACGCGGCTGGATGCGGCCGCCGTGCTGGCGGCGCACCGCGCCCGGGGCAACATCGAATACCGGCCGTTGCGTGTGGTGCCGCAGGCCGCATTGCCGGACTTCCTGGCCGAGGCCGGCGATTCGGTGGTGCCTCCCGCACACGAGTTCCTCAAGCGGGCGGGCCTGCTTGCCCGGTGACCTGGCCCGCGCCGCGGCCACCCGGGCCGTCGCAGGCTGGACACATCCACAAACCGGTGCGCGCCCCGCCCCAGGCAACACCGCCGTCCAGGCTAACGCCCGCGCGGTCGCCACGCGCAGGAAGGTTGCGACAATCCGCGGTCCGGCCCGCAGCGTGCCGCGGATCGCGCCCGCGACCTTCGACTCCCCGGCGGCGGCTCCCCGCCGGCGCGGCGCTGTTACGGCAGCGGCACCGCCAGGCCCGCGCGTGCCGCCTTGATCTGCATGTCGATGTCCCAGCGATGGCCCATCTCGTGCATCCCAAGGCGGCGCAGCACTGCGGTCGATCGCGCGACAGGCGCAGCCCCGCGCGGTACCTCTCCAGCTGTCGCGTCAGCGGACCAAAGCCGCTACTGCAACAGGGCGACAGGGAGGCTGGGGCGAGGGTAGCCGCCTCGATCGAGTCCGGCATGGCCGTCACTGACGGGGATGCCAAGCATGTTGCACAGAGCGTCGCGATTCTCCACCAGGTCGGCCAGGGTGTAGCGATCGACCACCATGGTGAACGCCGCCAGGGCTTCGCCG
>Ga0182012_10001595_pt1 | contig 24658 bp, 19 predicted proteins | sample 612S2SmetaG_FD_120486 | JGI IMG/M metagenome (GOLD analysis project Ga0182012, IMG submission 120486) | Permafrost microbial communities from Stordalen Mire, Sweden - 612S2S metaG | ecosystem: Environmental > Terrestrial > Soil > Wetlands > Permafrost | place: Sweden: Stordalen | collected... | reverse complement strand
CTTGCCGAGAGATCGCGCGAGATCTCGCACCAGGCGGGGGAATCTCTGGAAAACCGTTTTGACCGGGAGCATTCGAATCGACATGACGCTCGTCTGGAGTTCGTCTGCGATGCGGGAAATGTTCGATCCAGCCTCCTTCAGGTCCTTCACCACTCCCGCGCTCTCTGCGCCCTCGTTTAATTTCTGTACGAGCAGCGGGAATGTCCCGCGCGCGACCAGAAGTTCACCAACGATCCTCATCAGGCGATCCAATTTATCCTGTTCGATTCGAATCGTTGAAGGCGAGGCGGTGACTCCCGTTTGTTCGGCAGGCGCTTTCGCTTGAGGTCTCGCAACACACTCAGGCTCTGGAGCCGGGGTGCTCTCGCCAGCCGGTGAAACGCGGTCGAGAACGGAACAAGCCGCGCGAAAGGCCCTTGCAAGGGCTCGGTGATCTTCACTTCCCAGTATTCCGCCGGTTCTCATCGCGGAATCCAGGATTCGGAGCTGTTCCGCCACCGGTTCTTCCAGCTGGGTGCAATTCCGGTACTGGGCAGCCGTCGATAGCGTCTTCAGTCCGCGGAGATAGGTTTCCAGCACCGGTCCCGTAGGCCCGCTTTCAGCATCCAGGCGTCTGAGGCAACCTTCGATCATTTCGAGGCATTGTGACGTGGTGTTCTGAAATGCGGCGTCTCGTCCATCCCCGGGCTGGTTACTTTTCGGAATGTGGGCCTCGATTCCCAAACGGTCGAGCAACTCCGGCGATACGGGTCCGCCGGCGCCGTTGTGCGTGAGGTTCCCCAACAGCGTTCGGATTGCGTCGCACGTCTCCAGCGCGGTTTGGACGGTTTCGTCCGGGACCTGTCCTGCGCCGATTTCTCTGAACGGATCGAGATGGGACTCCAATCCGTGAGCGACCCGGAAGAGCAATTGCAGTGGATGACTGTCGACAAGGTCGCCGCTCCTGGCGTGGCCCAACAACACACCGGCATTGCCTTTGATGCTGTGGATGCTGCGGAAAAGAGAATCGAGGTTGTCCTGCGACTCGCGGTTCTCCTCCAACGCAAGGGCGTCGGCTTCAATCCGCTCCAGGTGGTCTTCGCACTCTGCCTTAAATAGACCGAAGGCTTCCGGTGGTACGGAGCCGAGAAGGGCAACGGTCCCGCCCTGGTCCTCCAGCAGCCGGATACGTATTTCACATTCGTCCTCCACGAAGACGAATACTTCCTGGATGGAAGCCTGATCCCGGTCAGAGACCAGAAGAATACTCCACCAGAGATAGCAATGATCCGCCTCAAGTGAAGATAACGGCGGCACCTGGTCCGTATGGGCCGTGACATGCGCGGACCCCAGATCACGCAGATCGTCGAGCAAAGTGACGGGGTCCGCCCCGGAATAGAACACCTCGCGGTTCGGCTTTATGACGATCTCAAAGGCTGCGCGGCTCCGGGCTTTCGGCTTCAGTTCCACCGGTTGCTCGGCGACCCGGTTCCCGTTCTTTGGCAATAGTTGTGCGAACGCCTCAGTGACTTCGGCCTCGCCGCTCACCATCGCTCCGTCCGACTCCTCCTCGACGATCAGCCGGATCACATCGCAGGCCTTCAGCCCGCAATCGATCAATTCCGGCGTGACTGCGAGCCGGCGGTCGCGCGCCAGATCGAAGGCCTCCTCCATCGTGTGAGCGAATCCGGCAAGGTGCCTGAATCCCGCTGTTGCGCCCGATCCTTTGATCGTGTGAATGGCGCGGAACACCCGGTTCACCAGCGTAGAATCTCCCGCCTCCGTCTCCAGTGCAAGGAGCGCATCGTCGAGCTCAATCAGCAGGTCCCGCGCCTCCGCCCTGAAGACGCCCCGCATCTGCTCCATAACGTCTACTGACATAGTTCTCTACCTGTTTCCGGTTTCGCCTGGCCAGCGGCCTTAGCGCATCACCTTTTTCACCACCGCCAGGAGCTGGTCCGGGGTGAAGGGTTTGACAATCCAGGCGGTTGCGCCCGCTGCCTTGCCCTGCTGTTTCTTGTCTGCATGCGATTCCGTGGTCAACAGAACGATGGGGACGAACTTATAATCGGGCATGGCCCGAAGCTGGCGCGTGAATTCGAGACCGTCCATCTTCGGCATATTGATGTCACTTAAGACAAGGTGAAGATCCTGGCCCTTTAGCTTGGACAACGCATCCGCTCCATCCACCGCTTCTACAACTTCGTAGCCGCCGCTTCGCAGAACAAAGCTGACCATTTGGCGAAGACTCGCCGAATCATCCACCGTCATGATCGTTTTCACAAATCCTCTCTTGCCCCGAGTAACTCGCGCCTCATGCCGCAGCGCTCCACAGCGCGAATAAAAGCATCCGACGGATTGTCGAAGGAAAGCTCTGAGACCGTCTTGCTCAGTGAATAGAGTAATTGAAGGATGCAGGTGTCAAGCCCATCCAGGCGCGCCGTGTCTACGATCACGGGTGTCCCGTCTTCCAGCCTTTCCCCCAATTGAGAAGCGAGATCCTGGGCATGCCGGATGGTCACTTCTCCTTCGAGCTTCAGAATTTGCTTGCCCTCCGTGCCCGCGATTGAAAATGGCATTCGTTTCGTCCTCTCTCGGGCTACTCAATTGGCGGGCAAAATCATACGAATGTTCTCGACCATCATTTCCGGAGTGCTGGGTTTGACGATGTAGAGATTAGCGCCGGCATCGAATCCTTTCATTTTGTTTTTGGCTTCGCTTTCCGTAGACACGATGATGATCGGCAGGCCGCTGTACTGCGCCTCGGCGCGAACCCGCCGAATGAACTCGTAGCCATCCATATTGCTCATGTTGATGTCGGTGAGAACCAGGTCGCAGGGATTCGTGTATAGCTTTTCCAGTCCGTCATTGCCGTCCACGGCAGTGATTACCTGGTAGTGAGCCTGCTCCAATATGTAGGAGTGATAATTCCTCACGAACTCCGAGTCGTCCACAATGAGGATCGTTTTCTTTATTTCCACAGCGCTATTCCTTGCGATAAACCAAATGATTTTCAAAACGCTTCAACTTGAACGCCGTCGTCACGCGCCCGACCGATTCGGAGTGCCCCAGGAAGATGTAGCCTCCTGGATTGAGTGCCGCGTAGAACTGATCGACAACCGACTTGCGTGAGAGATCGTCAAAATAGATCAATACGTTGCGGCAAAAGATGAAATCGAAGCCGCGCATTGCCCGCATCGCCATCCGGTCGTGCAGGTTCAAATGGACGGGCTGAACCAGGGCCGCTGTTCTCTTGCGGACCACATACTCTTCACCATTTCCAGTGAGATATTTATCCTTGTATTCGTCGGGAACGTCGTTAACCGAACGTTGTCCATAGCGTCCCGCCCTGACTTTCGCCAGCATGTTCTCGTCGATATCGGTCGCGACGATCTCACAGTCCCAGGACTGAGCCTGCGGGAAAACTTCCTGAAGGATCATGGCCAGGGTATACGCTTCTTCTCCCGATGAACATCCGGCGGACCAGATTCTTAATCTCTTCTCTCCGCGCGCCTGCTTAGCCGATAGCACCTCCGGCAAGCAATGGTTGGCGAAGGCCTGTAACTGATCGTACTCGCGGAACATGTAGGTTTCGTTGGTTGTGATCAGATTGGCCAGCGCCTGCATCTCCTGGCCTTCCGGGTCGGCGTAGGCGACCAGGAACAGATAATCCTGGGCCTTGTCCAGGCCCAAGGCCGCCATGCGCCTGGCAACTCGCGTTTTCAGAAAGTAGATCTTCTTGTCATCGAAATACAACCCCAGCTTCTGGTAGATGTGCTGGCTCAGCTTCTGAAATTGTTCGACCGAAAGGTCCGCCATGATAGTTCGTTAGCAGCCGAGGGCCTGCAAAACCTCCTCATCGGATTCATCGAACGCGCGAGCCGCCAGAACGGACTTCAATCCGGGTTGTTCGGTTCTGCAAAGGGATTCCGCCGCTGCAAGGCGGACCAACCGCTCGCCACTCGACAGGCAGGAGACGAGGAACGCGGAGACATCCTCGTGATCGGCCCAAAGGCCCAGCGTCTGCACTGCCTGATAGCGGCAAAGAGGTGGATCGCCATTCTCAATCAAGGCTCGTAAGGCCGACAACAGCTTCTTGTCGGGACCGGCTGACGGGCAACGCGAATAGATTGCTTTCAATGCGTTCAGCATTGCGGGACGAAGGTGATGCCCGCGTACCAGCAATAGATTCCCAACCTCGGCGAATTCCCGCGCCGTTCCAAGTGCGCCAATCGCCTTCAGACAGGCCGCAAGCAGGAAGTCCGGTAGCGCCTCCAAGTCCGGAAGAATCCGGCGGATAGCATCGAGCGAAGACGCTTCGCCAATCCCAACCAGAGCCTCCAGACAGGCGCCGGTGAGCATAGGATGCGAGTCCGCCTGGAGCAGGCCCTCAATGCGGGTCCGAAACTCTTTCGCGCGAATTCTGCCCAGGTTCTCGACGGCCGTGATGACCACATTCTGGTCCGGATCCGAGAGCGCAGCCGTATAGATTTCTCTGGCGTCATCGGTCTGCACGCCGCCCAGCGCGTCCAAAACGAGTTTCCGCAAGTCTTTATTGCCATCTCGCATCACCGCATTCAGGAAAGGAATCGACCGGGGGACTTTGCCGCGCAATACAACCACCGCCTGGTTGCGGATCTGGGGATCGTCGCTATTGAGCAGATGAACGGAACCTTCGATCGCCGGCTCTCCATCCATTCTGGTCAACGCTTGAAAGATGGCCTCCCGTACTGCCATCGAAGACTCGCGCGGTAATCGTTCCAGCAGGTGCGGAACAGCCTCAGGGACATTCAGGTACCCGAGATCTTCCGCGGCGTACGCGCGTTCCGTTTCGTCCAGGCATCCTAACTTTTCTATGCACTCAGTAAGGCTGGTCATTGTTTCGTCCTTCGAACGGCCCTCAGAATTTCACCCGGAATCTGGTGGCTCGGGGCCACCACGCAGGCGCCGCCTCTTTCGACCGCCTCGCGAGGCATGCCGTAAACCACGGCCGTTTGCTCGCTCTCGGCGATGGTGTATCCGCCCGCGTGCCTGATCGCGACCATCTGGTCCGCGCCGTCGTCTCCGATGCCGGTCATCAGGACGCCAACAGTGTCGCTGCCGTAGATATTCAAGACCGACTCCATCATGACGCCTACCGAGGGTACGAATAGCGTCGCCGGTGTGGTTGGGGTACGGATCACTACCTCGCCCGAAATTTTGCGGTGCAGGCACAGATGCATTCCGCCCGGCGCCACATAGCAGACGCTCGGTTGCACGGGCATTCCCGAACGACCTTCCACAACTTTGAGCGCGCAGTGGTCGTCGAGGCGCTTGGCAAAGGACGCAATAAACGCCGGGGGCATATGCTGAACCAGGAAGATGCTGGCGGGCACATCGGCCGGGATGAAGGGGAGTACATCCTGCAAGGTCGCCGGTCCACCGGTTGAAATTCCAATCGCTACCGCGCTTTTCCGCGTGACATCCTCGAACGTGGCGCGCAGCGGGGTCCGAGGCTGGCGGCGCTCACGGCTTCGTTGCAGCCGGTTGACGATGCCCCTTGATGCCGCGGCTTTGAGTTTGTTGACGAGTTCTTCCGCCACGGCGCCCATGTTGGATGAGACCGTGCCATCCGGTTTGGCAACAAAATCGAAGGCGCCCAGTTCCAGGCACTCGAAGGTAGTCGCCGCGCCGCGCTGAGTGAGCGACGAGACCATCACGACAGGACAGATCTTCTCCTGCAGGATCATCTGAAGCGCGGTGATTCCGTCCAGCTTCGGCATATTGATGTCCATCGAAACGACATCGGGCCGCAGTTCCCTGGCCTTCGCCAGCGCATCCTCCCCATCGCGAGCGAGGCCTACCAGATCGAGGTCGGCTGATTCCACGACAATTCGTTTGAGGGTCTGCCGCATTAAAGCGGAATCGTCCGCTATCAGTACACGTATTCTGCCCATTTGTTGTTCTAATAAAATCCGGGAACGGACCGAACCGGTCCCGGTTTTGGTTGGAGCTACTTCGTTACTTGGGAAAGAAGAGCATGTTCCTGCCGGGAGAGAATTCTCTCCACGTCAAGCAGCACGATCATCCGTTTGCCGGAATCCACCTTCCCAATCCCGGAAATGAACTGTTGATCGATTCCCGAACCGATTGCATCCGGTGGTGGGGCGATGTCCTTCTTGGCGAGATTCAGAACCTCCCGTACGGAGTCCACCACCAGTCCCGTTTTGGTGCCGCCGAGATCCACGATGATGATGCGCGTGCGGTCGTCGGGCTGCTTGACTGCGAGTTCAAAGCGCTTCCGCGTATCCAGCACTGGGATTACCTCGCCGCGCAGATTCGTGATGCCCTCGATGAATTTTGCGGCCTGAGGCACCTTGGTGATGTTGGAAAGACGGTCGATTTCCTGGATCTGCGAGATTGGGACACCGTATTCCTCGGGTCCCAGCATAAAGGTCACGAGCTGTACTTCGCTGAGCTCCTGCTTGCCCGAACCAGAGCTTCCTAAGTCACCGTGTTTCTTCGTCTCCACGGTCTGGATCGAGGAGCTCTGAACATCCTTCAGCTTCTGATCTTTCATCAGATTGGCCACGTCCAGCAACATGATCAAGCGCGAACCGTCGTCCAGTTTGGCCACTCCCGACAGCTCCATTCCGCCGGTGGAGGTGATCCGAGGGGGCGGTTCCATCAGGCTCTTGGGTACGTTTAGCACCTCATGAACGTGATCCACAACCAGCCCGAGAACGAAGCCCTCGGCATCCACCACGATGATGCGCTGGTCTTCCTGGATGTTTTCCGCTATCTGTTGCTCAAACCGGTGCAACGCCACTACCGTTTCCCGCGCCCCGGAGAGTGCCTCCTCCGCGCAAGCGCCGGCCGCGTCGCGGTCGCCGCGCTCTTCGTTCCTGGCCCGAGCCTGAAGCTGATTGATCACTTTTTCATTTGCCGCTCGCGCCTTGGCTAACGCCTCCATCAGCAACTGGCTGGAACTGTTGGTGTCGGTGATCCACTTTCGGAGGTTTTCAGTGATTGAACTCTCCACTTTCGAATGTGACCCGCCGGCGAAAGCCGCCTCTGTCAGGTCAATCCAGCGTTCATACTCCTCGCGAAGGGGCCGGCAGCTATCGGCGAACTCGTCGGCGAGAGAACGCTGCTGGAGCAATCGCCGCAGATCGATGACCGGGAGGATTTGACCGCGAACGGTGAGTACTCCCAGCACGTAGTCGGGAACATCTGGAACCTGGTTGGGAGTCTGCACGCGCAGAATCTCACGGACATGTTCCATGTGGAAGGCGAATTCCTCTTTTGCGATGCGAAAGGTGACCATTTTCTGCACTTCCGCATCGGCGTTCGTGGATTTGTCCGGCGACTTGCCGGATTCCGCCTTCGAGCCCGAAGCCGCGCCGCTTCCTGACTCCGGCTTGCTGGAAACGCCGATTTCGCAGACCTGGGCGGCATTCAGGGCCATTACGATGCGCTGCCCTTTGTCGAGTTTCACAACTCCTTCGAGGTAGTCCGACGTTGTTCCGCGAATCGCCGCCGGCGGGGGTTCGATCTCGCTGCGGAGCACGCGGGTCACCTGTTTCACGCGATCCACGCGCAGGCCGGTCTTGACGCCGTCGATGTCGACAACCAATACCCGGGTGCGATCCGTCTCCTGCGCCCGTTCCATACCGAAACGCGTGCGCATATCGATGACTGGGAGGACGACGCCTCGCAAATTGGCGATGCCGTCCACGTAGGCGGGTGTGCGGGGGACTTTCGCCATCTTGGGAAGGCGAATGATTTCCTGGACCGACATGATATCGAAGCCAAATTCCTCGTCCTTCAATAGGAACGTGACCAGTTGGCTTTCGTCTTTCAGGCCGGCGGATTGTTGTAGAGTTTCTGTTTGCATAACGATTCTCCCTCAATGAAAACGCCTCTACCGGCTACCCGTTTTGCAATTCATCGGCCTGTGACGCGATATCTTCAATGGCCTGGGCGATCTCCTGAGCGGCCTTCAACCCTTGTTCAGAGGCGCTGGCTGCTTCGGTGGATGCGCGCCCGGTTTCCTCGGCGGCGGCGGCGATCTGCTGGCTGGCCTTACCGGCCTGTTCAAGGCCAGCGGCAGCCTCACCGGAACCCTTTGCGATTTCCCGGATGTCCGCTACGACGACATCGGATTCTTTCGCAATGCGATCGAGGTTCGCGGTTGAAATTCTGGCGCGTTCCACTTCGGCTCTCCCTTTGGTCCCTGCCTGGTCGATGTCACCGGCAACCTTGCTGATCTGCGTCTGGACATTCTTGACCAGGTCTTTGATCTTGTCCGCGTTTTCGCTGCTTTCGTTGGCCAGGGACCGAATATCGCCGGCAACGACCGAGAAGCCCCGGCCGTATTCTCCGGCTCGCGCGGCTTCGACGTTGCCGTTCACCGCAAGCATCTTGGTCTGGACAGTCACCATTACGATGGCATCGACAATTTTGTCGATCCGTCGCGTCCGTTCCTCAAGCTCAAGGATGTTCCTGGCGGATTCGCCGGCCGAATCGGCGCTCTTACCGACGTTGACAATCAACGTATCCACGTTCAACTTGTTGCTCGCTAGAAGCTTTTGTGTGGCCAGAGCTTTCTCAATACTCAATTCCGCGCGGTCTCCCATCACTTTTGCCGCATGCCGCAGTTGAGCGCCTAGAGCGTTAGAAGCTTCGGCAGCCTTGGCCTGAGCGCCGGCTGCCTTGTTGATCTGTTCGATTGCGGTCGAGATTTGCTGAGAAGACGCTTTCAACTCTTCCGCATTGGTGGAGAGCTCTTCGGCGGTAGCAGCCAGTTCTTCAGCGGACTTCTGGGCGTTGGTTGAGGTTTTCAATGTCTCCGCCATTTCAGCCAGCGAGCGCGCGGCATCGCTCATCTCGGAGTAGGCTTTAGACTGCTCCTGTGTTGATTTCTGCGCTTCCTCGCACGCGGTTGTCGCTTCCTCCGCGGCCGCGGCGATCTCCTCGGCGCCCCTCAGGTAACTCTTGGCGCCGGCCAGAGACTCTGTTGCATTCTTCTGGACCTCCGCGCAATTTACCTGGATCTCTTCAAAATCGGCGACAATCTTCAGAAGATCCTGCGTGATGACCTTGGCCTTCTCCACCTCCTCGCGACCCTTCTTGCCCGCCGCTTCCGTGTCCCCGGCAACCACCTTGACCTGATTCTGGATTTCGTTAACGACTTCCTGGATGCCGCGCGCACTCTTCTCACTGATCTCAGCGAGATTGCGCACTTCGTCGGCCACCACGGCGAATCCCTTCCCATGTTCCCCAGCCCGGGCAGCTTCGATTGCCGCGTTCAGCGCCAGCAGGTTGGTCTGATCGGCGATCCGCGTCACGGCATGGACAATTTTGCCGATTTCCTCGGATTGGCGCTCCAACTCGGCGATCATTTTTGCCGACTCGATGTTCGCATCCGCAGCGTCTCCGACGCCTTTGATCAGGGCCTCAATATCCGCGGTGGTCGACCGGGCCAGCGTTTGCATCTCGTTCACCTTTCGCAGGGAAACTTCCGCGCGGGCGTTGGCATTGTCCGAGGCCTTCTCGATTTGGTTAATCGCGGCGCGGGACTCCTCTGCCGCGGCCGATGACTGGTCCGCACCCGCCGCGATGGTATGCATGGTCTTTTCGAGTTCTTCCACCGCGCCGGTAGCCTCGGCGATGGCGCTCGATACCTGATCGGTAGCGGTGGCCAGTTTCTCCGCCACGGCTTGCGCGCGGGCCACGGTCCGAGCGCGCGCCTTCTCTTCCGCCAGTTTCTTGGCGGCGATTCGGCTTTGGCCGATATCTTCGCCGTACCCGTTCTGGTCTGCGGTTTTCAGCGGGGTTGGTGTCGCCGAGCGCTTTTGCGGTCCAAGGCGGTTCATAGCCAAACGGCTCGGCACCGGGGGGGCGCCGTTGGCGTGGGTCTCTGTGTTCTGCTTTATCATTTATGTTTTCCCTATCTCCGGAGATGTTTCGTTTCAATCCGACAGGTCGGTCAGCTTGAGCTCTGTAGGGTTATCGGCACGAGTGGGAATTTAATTACAGGACTTCCGTGCCCTCTTTTTGATCCTCGGGCACGATTCGGGGCGGAAGCGGGGATGCCCGAGATTTCCTTCATGCAATCCCAGACTCCGCCTCCTGCGCTCCGGGTAATTCGATCGCGGCGTCCATGAGACGTCCCCAATCGGCTCACCGTCTGCGTCACGGCCTAGTGATGAAGGAAATCATCTAAGCATGCGGCGGTAAATCCCTTGCACGCTAGCACGGGTAATCGGGGATACTTCGGGTATTCCGGCTCCTCAAAAGACCTGAGGCACAGGATAAATACCGAGCCACGGTCGTTCCGGATCTCGCGTTTGAAAGCGCACAGCGGGCAGAGGCCTTTGTCGGTGATCACGTAAACCCTTGTTACAATAGGAGTTTATCCCGTGACTAATCCAGTAGAGCGCTTGAAAGCGTTTCACGACGCCATCGCTACCCGCATCCTTGTGCTCGATGGCGCCATGGGTACGATGCTGCAGGACGCCAATCTGAGTGCCGACGATTTCGGCGGACCTTCGCTCGAAGGCTGTAACGAGAACCTGGTGGTTACGCGGCCCGACGTTATCCTTAAGATCCACCGCGCGTATCTGAGCGCGGGTTCGGATATTATCGAGACCAATTCGTTCGGCTCATCACCCATCGTTCTCGCCGAGTATGGCATTACGGACCAAGCCTACCATCTGAACCTGGAAGCGGCGCGCCTCGCGCGGCAGGCCGTGGACGAATTTCATACTCCGGCCAAACCTCGTTTTGTGGCCGGATCGATCGGACCCACCACTAAGGTAATCAGCCTACAGGGAGGCATCACGTTCCCTGAGTTAGTCGCCGGATTCTATGAGCAGGCGCGCGGCCTCGCCGATGGGGGAGTGGATGCATTCCTCGTAGAAACAAGTAACGACACGTGTACCATCAAAGCCGCCATTTTAGCCGTCAAACGCGTCGAGCGGCAGACCGGCCGCAGCCTGCCCATCATGATCTCCGGCACGATCGAGGCGACGGGTTCCATGCTCGCCGGACAAGCCGCCGAAGCGCTGATCGCATCCATCGAACACGCCGACCTGTTCTCGATTGGGCTGAACTGCGCCACCGGCCCGGAGTTCATGACAGACCACATCCGCACCATCAGCGAGATGTCCCCGGTGGCCGTGTCGTGCTATCCCAACGCGGGTTTGCCGAACCCCGACGGCACATATCCGGAGACGCCGCAGTCGCTCGCCGATCAACTGGAGCGGTTCGCCAGGCACGGGTGGCTGAATATAGTCGGTGGATGCTGCGGGACCACGGATGAGCATATTCGCGCCATCGCGAAGATGGCGGAACGCTACCAGCCGCGGGTGATTCCGGGCCGGCGTCATCGCGCGTATTACTCGGGCGTCGACCTGGTGGAAGCCGACGAGAGCAGCCGTCCGCTGATTGTCGGCGAGCGCACGAACGTCATTGGATCGCGTGCCTTCAAGAAGCTGATCGCGGATGAAAAGTGGGAAGAAGCCGTCGAGATCGCGCGCAGGCAGGTGAAAAACGGCGCGCACATTGTGGATGTCTGCCTGCAGAGCACAGATCGGGAAGAGATCGATGACATTCCCCCGTTTTATGACAAGTTGATCCGCATCGTTCGCGCGCCGATTATGATCGACACCACCGATCCGAAGGCGATTGAACTGGCGCTCACTTACTGCCAGGGCAAGAGCATCATCAATTCCATCAACCTGGAAGATGGCGAAGAGAAGTTTGAACGTGTCTGTCCGGCGGCTCGCGATTTCGGCGCGGCGCTGGTGGTGGGTACCATTGATGAGGATAAACTCCAGGCGCAGGCGTTTACCAGGGAGCGTAAGCTGGCCGTGGCGCAGCGTTCGGTCGACTTACTCACCAGCAAGTACGGAATTGCGCCCGAAGATATCATCATCGATCCGCTGGTTTTCCCCTGCGCAACCGGAGATGCCAACTATGTGGGCGGGGCGGTGGAAACCATTGAAGCGCTCCGGCTGATCAAGCAGCATATCCCCTATGTGAAGACGATTCTCGGGGTCTCCAACATTTCTTTCGGCCTTCCGCCCGCGGCGCGTGAAGTAGTCAATTCGGTGTTCCTCTACTATGCGACAAAAGCCGGACTCGACCTTGCCATCGTCAACGCTGAGAAGTTGGAGCGCTTCGCCTCGATTCCCGAGCAGGAACGTCATTTGGCGGAGCACTTACTCTTCAACACACCTCCGGACGCATTGACCGCGCCTAACGACTGGCGTGAGCAAACGCCTGAACAGCGCACCGCCATCAATCAGATCCACATCGCGGCAATAACAGAGTTCTTTCGGGGGGCACAAGGCAGGCAAAAAGCGAAGTCGGCCGACCTGCCGCTTGATGAGCGCCTGGCGAATTACATTATCGACGGTACAAAGGAAGGTCTCATCGTCGATCTTGATCTGAAACGAGCGGAAGGCGCCGCCCCCCTCGACATCATCAACGGCCCGCTGATGGCGGGTATGTCCGAAGTGGGCCGCCTGTTCAATAACAATGAGTTGATTGTGGCGGAAGTGCTGCAATCCGCGGAAGCCATGAAGGCCGCAGTCGGCCATCTTGAGCAGTTCATGGAGAAAGCCGACACCAGCGCGCGCGGTAAAATTGTGCTCGCGACGGTGAAGGGCGACGTACATGATATCGGCAAGAACCTGGTGGAGATTATCCTTTCAAATAACGGTTATCAGGTGATCAACCTGGGGATCAAGATTCCCTCCGAGCGGATCATTGAGGCCGTTCGGGAACATCAGCCGGATAGCATCGGCCTTTCTGGATTGCTGGTAAAAAGCGCGCAGCAGATGGTGGTTACAGGGGAAGATTTGCGGAACGCCGGCATCCGCATCCCCCTACTGGTTGGCGGCGCGGCGCTATCGGAAACCTTCACCCGAACTAAAATTGCGCCGTCCTATGGCCAACCCACCATCTATTCCAAGGACGCCATGACCGGGCTGCGCATCATGAACGAGATCATGAGTGTGGAAGGGCGGGAAGCTTTTCTCGACAAGCATCGGCCGAGTGACATTGCCGCTGTTATCGACGAGGCGCCCGTTGTCGTCGAGGTTCCGGTTAGTCATGAACGGAGCGCCAAAGTCCGGGTAGAGATACCGATCCCTACTGCTCCGTATCTTGACCGGCGAGCGCGGCGTATTGAAAACCTGAACGAAGTCTGGAGTTACATCAATCCGTTCATGTTGTTCGGCCGGCACTTAGGCTACAAAGGGAACTTCGAGAAAGACCTGGCTCAGCGCGACAAGAAAGCTCTGGATCTGGCCTTTCTTGTCGACGAACTCAAGAAGGAAGCCGCGGCGTTCATGCAGGTGAAAGCCGTCTGGCAGTTCTTCGAAGCCGAGCGCGACGGCAACTCCATCATCTTATTTGAGCCGGGTCACGCGCAGCCGGCGCATCAGTTCGACTTCGGCCGGCAATCGCGGCCCGACGGCCTTTGCCTGAGCGACTACATCCTGCCTCGCGCACAGACCAAACGCGATCACCTGGCCATGTTCGTCGTTACCGCGGGCGCCGGCATTCGCGAAAAGTCTGAAGAATTCAAGGCGGCCGGCGAATATTTCCGGGCTCATGGATTACAGGCCCTCGCCATCGAAACCGCCGAAGGATGCGCCGAGTGGCTACACCGGCGCATCCGCGAGGAATGGGGATTTCCCGATCCTCCAGAAATGACGATGCAGCAGCGCTTCACGTCTCGCTATCGAGGAAAGCGTTACAGCTTCGGCTATCCCGCGTGCCCGAATCTGGATGACCAGCAGGGCATGTGGAAGCTATTGAAACCGGAAGATATCGGCGTGGAACTCACCGAAGGCATGATGATGGAGCCCGAAGCCAGTGTAAGTGCGCTGGTATTCCATCATCCCGACTGCGTCTATTTCACTGCCGGGGACGTTGCGACAGGCACCGCGGAAGCGGCCGACTAACTAACCCGGAATCTGTTTCCACTCTCTCAACTCCCGGGCCCACTTAGTGAACATCGAGACGATTGTTACGGTAGCTGCGCCTCCGGCCACCACGCTTCCAACCGCTCCAAACCAGGCCGCCGTCCAGCCCGACTCAACCGCGCCCAACTGATTCGAGCAGCTAATGAAGATGTTATTGATTGCCATCACGCGGCCCCGAACCCGGTCCGGCGTCCGCATCTGCACTAACGAGTTCCGCAGCACCACACTAACGTTGTCAAAGGCGCCCGTTAGCAATAGCATCGCGAATGAGAGCCAGAGCGAACGCGACAATCCAAACAGAATGCTGGCGACGCCGAAGCCGCATACCGCGAAGAGTAATGCGCTTCCCGCGTTCTTGATTCTGGGCGAATGCGCCAGAAGCAGCGCCATCCCGACCGCCCCCACGGCAGGGGCCGCGCGGAGCAGGCCAAGGCCACGAGCGCCCGAATGCAGAATATCCACAGCATAAATGGGAAGCAGGGCGGTGGCCCCTCCGAACAGAACGGCGAAGAGATCGAGCGATAGCGCGGAAAGAATCAGCTTATCCGACCAAACGAAGCGAACGCCCTCCAACAGGTCTTGGGTCGTAGGAATCAGAGTTGACACGACCGGTGCGCCGCGATGGCGAATTCCATAGAAACAACCGAGCGTCATCAGCGCGCACCCCAGTTGTACGAGATAGACCGCGCGGCTCCCCGTCGCGGCAATCAACAAGCCGGCGAGCGCGGGACCGCTCACGCTGGCGATCTCCTGCGCGCTGCTATTCCAGGTGATCGCGCGGGTCAGCACACCTTCGGGCACGGTGTGCGAAAGAATCGCCTGCCGCGCCGGACCCTGGAATGCCCTGGCCATCGCGTTCACGAAAAGGCACGCGTAGATTAACGCCACCGACGACCGCGAGAACGAAAGCGCCGCGGCGGAGGCCAGCATCGGGATCTGCATCAGGACCAAAATGTGCCGACGGTCGTAGCGATCGGCCATGTGGCCGGCAAACAGGGCGAAAACTAGAAACGGAGCCACCTGCACCAATCCGACATTCCCCAGCGCAAGCGCGGACCGGGTCTGGATATAGAGATCCCAACTGACGGCGACCGACAGCATCTGCGAACCAAAACTTGCGAGAAAACTGCCTGTCAGGAGAAATCGATAATCACGTGAGCGGAACGGGGCGTAGGGATCCAACTTCCAGCATCGCGCAGAAGCGTTGAGCGAATTGAAAGACATCCCGGAACGAATTGTAGAGCGGCACGGGCGCGACCCGCAGAATATCCGGCTCGCGCCAGTCGCAGATCACGCCTTTCTCAGCCAGACGGTCGCAAATTGATCGGCCGCCGGCGGGCATGCGGATCGAAAGCTGGGCGCCGCGGCGCGCTGGGTCGCGCGGCGTGACGATATCGACGCGGCCGTGGAGCAGAGTTTCAAGGTAGCCGGTGAGCGCCTCGCTTTTCGCGCGCAGACGATCCATACGGGCTTCTTCAAAAAGATCCAGCGAAGCGCGCACGGCAGCCAGCGAAAGGATTGACGGGTTACTCAGTTGCCAACCCTCTGCGCCAGGCATGGGATGGAAATCCGGCTCCATTCGAAAGCGAGATTCCTCCTCATGCCCCCACCATCCGGCGAACCGCGGAATCTGCCCGGGACGCGCATGGCGCTCATGCACGAAACAACCGCCCAGTGAACCAGGCCCGGAATTGAGATACTTGTAAGTACACCAAACGGCAAAATCAGGACCCCAATCGTGCAGCTTCAAGGGGACGTTGCCCGCGGCATGCGCGAGGTCAAACCCAACTACACAGCCTTTGTCATGGCCCGCCCTTGTAATCGCTTCGAGATGATAGAACTCGCCTGTTGAATAATTGACCCCGCCCGGAAGGACAAGAGCAATCGAGTCACCCTCCGACTCAATCGCGTTCACGATCTCGGCCCCCGAAACCTCCATCAGCGACGTCTTCGGGTCAAAGCCATGATAAAGAATCTGGGATCGCACCGCGTACTGATCGGATGGAAAGGCTCCCTTCTCAATCAGGATCTTCGAGCGCGGGGCAATGGGCCGGTAGAACGACACCATCATCAGGTGAAGGTTGACAGTGAGGGAGTTCATGACCACCACCTCTGACGGAAGTGCTCCCACCACGTGCGCCATCTTCCCTGTCGCCAGTCTGTGATAGGGCATCCACGGGTTGCGCGCATGGAAGTGACCTTCCACCCCAAGCTTCTCCCAGTCTTCCAGCTCCTGTTCCACGTAAGTTCGCACGCTGGTGGGCTGCAGACCAAGTGAGTGCCCGCAAAGATAGATCACATCCTTGGGAAGATGGAAACGTTCGCGGAAGCCACCTAACTCATCCTGCGCATCCATCTCCTGCGCGATCATCTCCTGGGCGTTCATGCGAACTCCAGCGGCGTCAATGGCTCAATCAACTTCGCGGCCTTTGAGAAGTCGATGTCTTCCACCTGGCCGATGCCGCCGCAGAGTTCGGTCAGGATGCCATCCTGAACGATCCCCCGCGAGAGCGCCACGGAATATGGCACGCGGTGGAACGTTACCATCGCATACTTCGGAACAAACCGGCCGGGAAATCTCGCTTCGAGCGCAAGCTCTACCTTCTTTCTAAGAAGGAAAGCCGGATCGGCCACGCGGTCGCGCATCTCAACGAAGTTTTCCAAAGCCAGATCGGCAATCGCATCCGTATTGGGCTTGCGCGCCTGCTCAAGCGTACTGAAGACTAGCGGCCAGTTCGCATCGTATTGATCCACGATTGCGAGCAGCACAGTAACATCCTCGAATGAGCAGTTCAAGCCCTGTCCGAAAAACGGGACAATGGCATGGGCGGCATCGCCCAGTAACAAGAAGCGTCCTTCCGCATGCCAGGGTGAGCATTTGATGGTGACCATGGACCCAAGCGGACTCGCGGCATAGTTCTCCACCAGATGAGGCATCATCGCCAGGGCATCGGGAAACTGCGCTTGGAAAAACGGCTTGATTTCGTCGCGCAAGCCGATCTGTTGGAAGCTGACGCTTCCTTCAAAAGGCAGAAACAAAATACATGCGAAAGTCTCATCGATATTCGGGAGAGCAATCAACATGTAACTGCCGCGCGGCCAGATATGAAGGGCGTTCCTATCCATGCCGGAACCGGCCGGGATGGTTAGCTCTTTGTATCCATAGTCCGGAAATGCCTGGGAGAAATTCAGGCGTGTATGCCGCAGCATCTCTGAGCGAAGGGCGGAATTTGCGCCGTCAACACCGATCACTACCGTCGTTTCGAGGTTGGTCTCTTCCCCGGTGCGCTCGTTCCGAAAGCGCAGCCTTCCTGTCGGCAGATCGGCCCCTACCATCCGGCTATCGAAATGAATCCTCACGCCGCGCGCCTGGGCGGCGTCCAGCAAGGCTATGTTCAAATCCGCGCGCGACAACGAAGAGATGAATTCCGTTTCGTCTTTTCCATAGGGTTGGAACGAGAGGTCGCCGGATTGCGCGTGCATCATCCGCCCGCGCATCGGAACGGTCAATTCAGAAACAGCATGCCAAAGCCCCGCCTGCTGCAGCGCATGAATGCCGCGCGCGGAAACAGCCAGGTTAATAGAACGACCGGCGCTTTGAGCGACGCGCCGCAAATCGGGACGACGTTCGTGAATTTCGACCTCAAAACCCCGTTCGACGAGTCCGATCGCCAGCAGCGGGCCGGCCAGTCCGGCTCCTATGATAGTGACCTTTTTACTCGGCAAGCATCATCCTTGCCTCCCATAATTCGGGAAAGAATTTCTTGTCAAGGGTATGCTTCAAGTAAGAAGCGCCGCTGCTGCCGCCGGTTCCGATGCGCACGCCAATTGTGCGCTCCACCATCTGTATGTGGCGCAAACGCCAACTTACCGTGAGCTCGTCAAACTCAGTTAATCGTTCACAGACATCGATCCAATCCCGGTAGTGGTTTTCATCCGCGTAGAGAGCGCGAATCGATTGGGCCTTGGCGGAAAAGCGCTCTTCAGCCGAAGCATCGGGGGATAAAGCAGGCGCCAGACCGAGTGCTCCGACCGATTCAAAAAGCACATCATGCAGCGAGGGTTCCCGCAGACGCCGCTCCAGGCGGGCATGCGCCTCGCGCGTCGGTTCATGATAGCGAAGCATCTTCTCATCCTTCAGCCCGCAGAGGAACTCAATTTCCCGGAACTGCTCAGACTGAAATCCGCTGGCCGGTTTCAACGCGCCGCGAAAAGCCAGGAAGTGGGTCGGGAGCATTGTTTCGAGGATGGTGAACTGCTCCACCAGAACGCGCATGATCTCCGTGCAGCGGCGCAGAAGGCGCGCAGCTTCGTAAACCTGAGACGCCTGCAGGCTCGCAATCACGGCATCCAGCTCATGCAATATCTGCTTAAACCAGAGCTCGTAAGTCTGATGGATGATGATAAACAGTAACTCGTCGTGATGCTCTGGTGAAGACTCCGGGTGCTGCAGGGAAATCACTTCTGGAACATGAAGATACGAGCTATAAGTCAATCCCGGCGGAACAGGCAGCTCACCGGGCAAGTTGAGAAACCGCCGCGCATCGACATCCAAAATTCCTTGCTTCGTCACCTCGGGCAGGTTACTATTGCGCACCAACTCACCTACCCGCGCTTCACCGAGGGGGAACGGATAATCCGATCCGAGGACGACGCGCCCGGGCCCCATCACCTCCACCAGGAAGCCGAGCGCCCGCTGGTCAAAAACGGCGGAATCCACGTAGAAGCGATCCAGATAATGGCTCGGCGGAAACTCAGACTTACCGCGCGCCGTCCCGTGATGGCGCCAGGCGTTCTCCAGACGTCCCAGCAGATAAGGGAAACTTCCTCCGCCATGCGCAAAACAGATGCGCAGGTTCTTTGGAATGCGATCGAACGCGCCACTGAGGATCAGCGAGACGATCCCAAGTTGCGTCTCCGCCGGCATGCCAACCGTCCACTGAGTCATGTACTCACTCATCCGCCCCGGAGCCATCATGTCCCAGGGATGTACGAGCACGGCTGCGCCCTCATTCGCGCAATGCTGCAGGAAAGTAACAATACCAGCATCATCGAGATTCCGGTCGCCCACGTGATTTCCGACTTGGACCCCAAGGTGGCCGGCCCGCATCGCCCGCGACAGTTCCGCACACGCCAGGTCGGTATCCTGCAACGGAACCTGACAAAGAGCTTTCAGCCGGCCCTCCCTGTGGCTGCACAGTTCGAGCGCCGCGTCATTGAAAAACCGTGCGAACTCCAGCGCCTCGTGAGCCGGTCGAGAGTAACCAAACAAAACCGGAGTCGCCGAAATCACCTGCATGTCGATTCCGTCGCGGTCCATATCCTCGATCCGAAGAGCCGCATCCCAACACCGGGAGTCGATTTTACGAAACTCGCGATTACCCAGAAAGATCGTGGCCTTCCCCGGTGACGTGTGCTGGATTCGAGGCCAATGTTCCAGATCCGGCCATTGCTCCGGGAAGAAGTGCGTGTGAATGTCGACGACTTGCATCAACTTCTGCCGGGGTGAACTGCGCCGCAGTTCTTACACGTACGCAAGGATTCACTGGAGTAGAACTGATCAAACAGCGGCGGAAGATCTTTCACAATGCTCTTCAATCGCACCTCCGCCCGGTGGATGAGGTGATGACAGGCCGGGCAGAACCATTCAAATCCGTCGATCTCTCCATCCGGCCGCGGCATCTCGACGACTAACCCAACGGTGCCCGGGTTCAGGCGCTGCGGGGAATGCCGCACATGCTTGGGCAGAAGAAAAATTTCGCCTTCGCGGATCGGAATCTCCCTGGGGGGCTTGCCAGGCTCCTCCATGATGCGCAGGAAAATGTCGCCTTTGAGCTGGTAGAAGAACTCCTCCGTGGGGTCGTCATGATAGTCGCGCCGGTTGTTCGGGCCACCGACCACGGTGATCATCATCTCGCCATCTTCCCAAACCTGCGCGTTGCCGACGGGAGGTTTCAACTTATCTTTGTTCTCATCGATCCAACCTTGAAAGTTGAAAGCGGTCAGGTTCTTGATTGATGCCATCTTGTTACTCCTTATCGGGCGGGTTTGTAGGCCACGCCTTTCATTTCTATTAGCAATTGCGGATGGGGTAACTGGTGGACCGCGACGGTGGTTCTCACCGGACCATCGGCGTCAAAGTAGTTGCCGTAAATCTCGTTGTAGCCCGCAAAGTCATCCATGCTGATGAGAAATGCGTTCAGCTCGACCAGGTCACTCAACGAAGTACCCGCGGCGGCTAGAATGGAGCGGATATTTTCGATCACGGCCGCGGTCTGAACTCGAATATCGCCCTCGCCCGCGATGGTATCGTCGGGTCTCCGGGAACTGATTCCAGATAGAAAGATGAAATCGCCGGCGCGCTTCGCATGCGGGAATTTGCCGCGCGGCCTGGCCAGGTTTTCTACAACGATGCCGGTCATAATTTCACGCAGATGTTATTCAATTCCGAGTAGAAATTCAGCGAATGCATTCCACCCTCGCGGCCGATGCCTGAGATTCCAGCCCCGCCGAATGGGGTCCGCAGGTCGCGCAAAAACCAGCAGTTGACCCAGGCAATGCCGGCTTTCATCTGCTGCGCGACACGGTGTCCCCGCTTCAGATTCGATGTCCACACCGACGCCGCCAGCCCGTACTTCGTATCATTCGCCATCCGGATCGCTTCCTCTTCATCCTGGAACGGCGCAATGTGGCACACCGGCCCGAAGATTTCCTCCTTCACGCAACGCGCATCTTCGGCAAGACCGGTAAGAAGCGTCGGCTGCACGTAACATCCCTGGTCGCGCGCGTCGCCAAACCGCGGGATTCCGCCTCCCGTAACAACCGTCGCGCCTTCCGCGCGGGCCAGGTCGTAGTAACTCAGCACCTTCGACCGATGCTCCTTTGAGATCAGCGGGCCCAGTGTAGTGGCAGTATCCATCGGCCAACCCGGAATCAGCGCAGCGGCGCGCCGCTTGAGAGCTTCTACAAAGCTCGCAAAGATTGACTGTTCCACATAGACGCGCTCCGCACACAAACACACCTGGCCGGTGTTTAGAAAAACGGCTTCCGCCAACCCATCCGCGGTCTCTTCAAAGTCGCAGTCCGCGAAAACGATCGCGGCATTCTTCCCGCCAAGCTCGAACGAGACAGGCTTCACGGTGGGCGCAGCAGCCGCCATGATCGCGGCCCCCGTGCTGGATTCTCCCGTAAACGTAATGGCATCGATTCCCGCGTGGGTGGAAAGAAACTCGCCAGCCGATCCTACTCCGAAACCATGCACCACGTTGTAGACGCCATCCGGAATACCGGCCTCCTTCATGACGCCCGCGAGCAGGGTCGCCGTGGCCGGCGTTTCTTCCGACGGCTTCACCACAACGGCGTTGCCGCACGCGAGCGCCGGAGCCACTTTCCACGTAAGAAGCAGCAGCGGCAGATTCCACGGCGTGATGATTCCCACTACGCCCAGTGGCTTGCGCACAGCGTAGTTCAAGACGGTTTCAGTATGGAACGCTTCGATTCCGGCTGTCTTGATCAAGTCGGCGAACACTCTGAAATTGGCGGCCGCGCGCGGAATGTCGAGGCGCGACGCAAGAGCAACCGGCTTACCGGTATCGGCGACTTCGGCCGCCACGAAACAATCCGAACGTGCTTCGATCGCGGAGGCGACCCGATAAAGCGCGGTCGCGCGATCGCGAACCGGCATCGCTCCCCACTCACCGTTCACGGCAATGCGGGCAGCAGCCACAGCCTCATCGACGAATCCGCGATCGGCCGCGCACACTTGCGCGATCACGCTGCCATCGGCGGGGTTCACGTCGTCAAAGGTGACAGCGCCGCGGCGTTCCACACCATTGATAATGCTAGGAAAGCTCTGTATGTCCAACAAGACGGATGATAACAGGCGGCGGCTGATCGCCCTGGTCAGCACAGAGGGGTGGGAGCGCATCGGCGCCCGAGAGTGGACCCTGCTGCGCGAGGCCCTCCCGCAAGCCGCCGAGTCGTGGCTTCGCAAGACCCTTGTGGAGTTGGGAGTAAAGCTGGACCAACCGTGGCGGGGCGTGGATGTGAGTTCTCTGCAGCGGCTGGAGGAAACGCTCATCGCCACTGCGGATCTCTACGCGCGTGAGCCCGCCGCAGCCCGCAAGATGGTGATCGCCGCGAAAGACAAAACCCGTTTCGCCGCCCGCAACCAGAAGGCTGCGGCCGAGAAACGGGCTCTGAAACTAGAGATGGTTCACTGGATGCTGGTATGGCTGGGCGACCCAGCGATGTTCGCAACCTGGGTGGGCCTGCGCAAAAGCCAACTTAATCCAGAGAAACCGATTCAACCTTGAGCGTATCGCCATCGGCGCTGCCGACCACAGTGGCCTTCAAGTCGCTTTCCTTCTTCGTGTCCTTCAGAAGGGCCAACGCCTTGGTATTTCCGGCTTCATCGAACTTGAGGAACTTGCCATCGGCAGTCATAATGCCGTAGCCGCCCTTGGCGCAGCCAATCGCGCACTTGGTTGTATGGGCAGCCAGGTCGTCCTTGTGACTGCACATTGTGTCGACGAGCGTGCCGTTAAAAGAAGCGGCAAAAGCGGAGGCGGAAAACAGCAGCGAAATCGCGAAGAATTTCTTCATGCGCTTAGCATATACCAACCACGTCACGAGTCTATGTGATATTTCGCACGGATCGCCCTGAACGGTAAAGTAAAAGGAGCCTGTGGAAGAAGAGGTAGTCGGCAAAATCTACGATGGCCGTTTAATGCGCCGCCTGCTGGGCTACATGCGGCCCTACGGCGGCAAGATCGCTTTGTCCGTTGTTTTCCTCTTCATTTATTCGTCGCTGCAGGTCTGCGGACCCTTGCTGACGAAGGTCGCGATCGATCATTACCTGGCGCCGAACGGAAGACATTCGCTCCTCGATCCCTGGCTCCCTGCCGATCCGCTGAACGGCATTACCCGGATCGCGCTCGTTTACCTTGGCGTGCTCACCCTGAGCTTTTTTGCGTCCTTTGGGGAGACCTGGCTCATGCAGGTGACCGGGCAGTACGCCATGTTCGATCTGCGTAAGGAACTGATGGGGCATCTGCAAAAGCTTGACATCAGCTTCTTCGACCGGAACCCGGTAGGCCGCCTGGTGACGCGCGTCACCACCGATGTTGACGTGCTCAACGACCTCTTTTCATCGGGCCTGGTGGCTCTGCTGGGAGACCTGCTCACGCTCACCTTCATCACGCTGGTGATGTTCCAGTTGAGTCCCGGACTTACCACGCTGATGCTGGCGGTGATGCCGCTGGTGATTCTCGCCACCGTGCGATTCCGGCGCTCGGTATCCGCCAGTTACCGCAAAATTCGCGTGGCCATCGCTCGCATCAACGCCTACCTGCAGGAACACATCGTCGGCATCGTGGTGCTGCAGTTGTTTAATCGCGAACGGAAAAGCAACGAGGAGTTTGAGCGGATCAACCGCGCGCACATGGAAGCCTATAAGGACGCCATCATCACTTACGGGTGGTTCTATCCGGTAATCGAATTCTGTGCGTATCTGGCTATCGCCGGAATTCTGACTTACGGCGGATTCCGGGTGAAGTCCGGCGCGCTTTCGCTCGGCGTGGTAGTCGCATTCCTGCAATACGGTCTGCGTTTCTTCCGGCCGATACAGGACTTGAGCGAGAAGTACAACATTCTGCAAGGCGCGATGGCGGCGTCTGAGCGCGTATTCAATCTGCTGGATACGCCCGTACATCTCGCAGTGCCTTCGCATCCCACGGAAGTGCCGGTTTCGAGCCGCATCGAATTCGATCAGGTGTGGTTCGCATACGAGGATGAAGATTGGGTGATACGGGATTTAAGCTTTACCATCGAGCCGGGCGAGACCATCGCGATTGTGGGCCACACCGGTGCGGGGAAAACGACGCTGGTGAGCCTGCTTCTGCGGTTCTATGATGTGAGCCGCGGGGCCATTCGCGTGGGCGGCGTGGATATCCGTGAGATGGACCCACGCAAACTGCGCGCGCAATTCGGCGTGGTGCTGCAAGATCCCTACCTGTTCACCGGAACCATCGGCGAAAACATCCGGCTGGGTGACGAGGAAATGTTGATGGAGCGCATGATCGAAGCGGCGCAGCAGGTGAACGTGATGGAACTGGTGGAGAGTCTTCCCGAGCGCTTCGATCAACCCTTGCAGGAGCGCGGAAATTCCCTTTCGACCGGGCAGAAGCAGCTCATCAGCTTCGCCAGAGCCCTGGCGCGGCAGCCGCGTTTCCTGATTTTAGACGAAGCCACGTCCAGCGTGGATACCGAAACCGAGTTCCGCGTCCGGGAAGCACTGAGCACGATGGTGAAAGGCCGCACGTCGATCATCATCGCGCACCGGTTGAGCACCATCCAGCGCGCAGACCGCATCTTAGTGATGCACAAAGCAACGCTGCGCGAGAGCGGCACGCATCAACAGTTGCTGGCACAACGCGGCATTTACTATAAGCTCTATCAACTGCAGTATAAGGATCAGGAGTTAGCGGCGTAAGCGTCGTCCGGGCGCCCTTATCAGTCTGGAACCGGCCCATCGAATGGGTCGATGAACTGTTCGCGGGTGATCATTCCACTTGCGACCGGGTCGAATCCTTCGGGAAATACGGTCGAAGCGTCGTACAGCGCCCTGGCTAAATTGTGCCTGCTAGGAGCGCTTCCCGTAAGTTTGCCCCCTCCAGTCGAACAGAAGTACCAATGCCGCT
>Ga0182012_10001594_pt1 | contig 24684 bp, 27 predicted proteins | sample 612S2SmetaG_FD_120486 | JGI IMG/M metagenome (GOLD analysis project Ga0182012, IMG submission 120486) | Permafrost microbial communities from Stordalen Mire, Sweden - 612S2S metaG | ecosystem: Environmental > Terrestrial > Soil > Wetlands > Permafrost | place: Sweden: Stordalen | collected... | reverse complement strand
GTTCCACACGTTCGGCCTCCTCGCTCATTCGCGCACGAAGGTTCGTCGGATCCACGCCGGCGGCGACCAAGAGATCGATCGGGCGCACCCCGGGCACCTCCATGGGTTGTTGCATGGCGAGGAGGAGACCCTGTCGAGCTCGATCGGTCGGCGACATCGTCAAGAGCTCGACGCCGTCAATCTTGGCCGAACCGTCGAGGACTTTGTAGCCGGGGTGACCGGCGAGCGCGTGCGCCAGTGTCGACTTTCCCGATCCGTTCGGCCCCATGATGACGTGCACTTCGCCCGTGTGCATTTCAAGGTCAAAGCCGCGCAGGACTTCCTTACCCGCGACGTCAACGCGTAGACCTTCGATCGTCAGCGTCGACGTCACGGCAACACCACTTCCAGGTGTCCGTCAAAGTTTCGCACGTCGTAGTGCGCCACCGGACGCGTCGCGGGAAACGACATCGGCTCGCCGTCCTTCAGACGGAACATTGCACCGTGGCGTGCGCATTCGATCTCCAGTGTCTCGCAGTCCACTTCGCCCTCGGCCAAGCTGAAGTCCTCGTGGCTGCAGCGATCGTCGAGAATGTAGACGTCGTCCTCAATTCGAATGACCACGAGCACTCGGTCCTCCACGCGAAGTTGGCGCGGGACACCAGATTCGTAGTCGTTCAACTCTCCGATGGCGACGGTCCTCACGGCGTCACCACGTTCACCGCAGCCAGGACCGACGTGACGTCGCGCTCGACGAGTTCGGCCAACTGGGGGGGCAGATTGGCCAGCATCTCGTAGAAGAACCCTTGGATCATGAGTCGTTCCGCGTCCTCGCGACTGACCCCGCGTGATTCGAGGTACCAGCGCTGGAGTTCGTCGAGTGGTCCCACGCTCGACGCGTGCGCGCACATCACGTCGTTCTCTCGGATGTCGAGATTGGGGACGCTGTCGGCGTGCGCCGCCGGTGACAACAAGAGATTGTGATTGGTCTGGCGCGCGTCGGTGCGCTTCGCACCTTTCTCGATCTCGATGAGGCCCGTGTAGACCGATCGTGAGCGGTCAGCAACGGCCCCTTTGGACAGGAGTGTTGAACGCGAGCGGGCCCCGGTGTGCATCTGGTGGGTACGAAAGTCATGTACTTGGTCGCCCGAGCCGAGGAACGTCGTGCGGAGTTCATTCTCCGATCCGGCGCCGCGCATCTCGGCGTCATTGCGAGAGCGGTTGTAGTGGGCACCGATGCCGACCACCGCCTGGCGAAGCCGGGCGTCACGAGCGAGGAACCCGGTCGTGCGCGCGACGTGCCACGCGCTCTGGTCGAGTCGCTGGTACGTGATCAGTTGCAGCGACGCGTTGTCGTCGACCTGATACTCACTGAGCGGAACGACGAGTGCGTCAACCCCGCCTTCGAAGTACTCGACGATCGTCGCACTCGCGCCGCGGCCGAGGACGATCTGCGTACGCGAAAACGATGACGTGGCGTTCGAGACGTTCAATACGACGATGGGCTCAGCGACGTTGATGTCGGGAGCGACGGTGATGACCGTCGTGGCCGGCGCCAGCGCGCCGTTCAGGATTGCGAACGTGTCACTTTCGTAACGTTGTGCCAGGGATTCCCCGGCCAGTGACGTCGATGACTCGACGATCTCCACGCTCACGCCATCGACGCCTTGGCCCGTCGAGACACAAAAACCATCGACCACCCGCACCACGAGTCCAGCTCGGTCGCACAGTTGTTGCGCGAAGGCCGAGTCAGTTCGACGCGTTGGCTCGCCGACGACTTCGAAGTTGTCGAGCACGAAGTCCTTCAATGGTGCGTAACGCCACACTTCGTCGCTCGTGGTGGGCAGTCCCGACACTTCAAAGGCCGACCAGGCCCGTTGGCGAGCGTCCGCGTCCGGTCGCTCGGCAATGAAGGAAGTGGCTGAATCAGCGAAGAGTTTCATAGAAAGTTGGGCTCATGCATCCTAACGGGCGAGACCATTTCCCTGGCCGAGCGCGACGTAGGCTCATTGCCACTTGACGAAGGAGCGCGCGTGGGGTTTTCATCGGACGTTTTGACATTAGAAGTGAACGGGCACGTCGCCACGCTGTGGCTCGACCGTGAAGAGGCCCGTAACGCCATGGGCAGTGCCCTGTGGCGCGACCTGCCGCTCGCGGCCTCCGCCATCTCGAGCGACCCGTCGATTCGAGTCGTGATCATCGCCGCGAAGGGCCCGCACTTCACGGTCGGACTCGACCTCAAGGAGTTCGGGGGCGGCTTCGCCGATCCGAAGGCCTCCAAGTCCAAGGCGGCGACCAGCGCCGTGGCGTACCAAGCGGTGCGAACGATGCAGGACTCCGTGACGTCCATCGCCAACCTCAACGTGCCGGTCATCGCCGCCATCCACGGCTACTGCATCGGCGGCGGCATCGACCTCGTGAGCGCCTGCGACATCCGACTGTGCGCCGCCGACGCGACGTTCTCGATCCGTGAGACCAAGGTCGCCATCGTGGCCGACCTCGGTACGCTCCAACGCCTGCCCAAGATCGTGAGCGCCGGCCACGTCGCCGAACTCGCCTACACGGGAAAGGACTTCGACTCGAGTCGCGCGCTCGCCATAGGACTCGTGAACGCCGTCCACGGCGAGAGCGCGAAGGACGTGTTGGCCGCAGCCAACGAACTGGCCGAAGAGATCGCGGCGAACTCCCCTCTGGCGGTTCAGGGCACCAAGGCCGTCCTGTCGGCGAACGACGGGCGAACGGTCCACGAAGGTCTCGAGTTCGTCGCGCGTTGGAACACGATGTATCTACAGAGCAACGACCTGCGCGAAGCGATGATGGCCTTCATGGAGAAGCGACCGCCGGTGTTCAACGGCGATTAGCGGCGCCAGAACTTCCAGCCGCGCTGCTTCCTCTCGATGTCGTCGAGTTGCTTGCGACGTTCGTCGTACATCTCGGGCGCGACGTTGTTGACGATCTCACTCGCCATATCCAGGAGTTCTCGTCGTTCGTCGATGGACGCGCTCGTCTCGGGGGCGTGTTCCACGGGACGGTCAACGAGTGAACCGTGCGACCAACCGACGTCGGCGAGTCGTCGCTCGTAGGTGACGCAGTTCTCCGGGCACGACCACGGCTGGTCGGGAGCGTTCCCGAGCACGCAGAAGCGCGCGACCTCACCGGATTTGTAGGTCCGGCTCTGAAAGTGCTTGCACTCCTCACGCATTCCCATGCCCCCATTGTTCCACGTCCGGCCACAATTGTGGTTAAGAATGTCGAATGCCCAACTACCGAATCGACGAACGACCGCTACGCGGACGGGATTTGGCCCTCGCGGCGCAAGTCGGGAAACGGGCTTTCTTCGACGACCCATTCTTCTCGTTTCTCTTCCCTACGGAGAAGATGCGCGCTCGGAGTCTGCCGATCTTCTTTCGAACCGTCTTCGCGCACATGGGTCCCAAGGGAAGGATCGTCACCGTGCGCAATGAACGTGACGAGATCGTCGGCATCGCCGCGTGGCAGACGACCGGAGGGTACCCCCTCGGAGTTGGCGTCCAGCTGGCGCAGATGCCCGGGTCGATCTGGGCGATGTTCCCTCGAGGCAAATCGTTCAGCGACGGCTTCAAGTACATGTCCGCGCTCACCAACGCGCACACCAAGGATGCGCAGTGGTACCTCATGGTGCTCTGCGCCGACCCAAGCGATCAACGCAGCGGTGTGGGCACGATGCTGCTCGAGCAGGCGCTCGCCGACGTGGACGCCGAAGGCGTCGGGACCTATCTCGAGACACCGCGCGACGACAACGTCGCCTACTACCGACGCTTCGGTTACGAACTCGTTGAGACGCTTCACCCGATCGAGGGTGGCCCACCGTATTACACGATGTGGCGTCCGCCTCGTTAACCGATCGAGCCTTCCATCTGCAACTCAATTAGTCGCGACCACTCCACCGCGTACTCCATTGGCAGCGTGCGCGTCACGGGCTCGATGAAGCCGTTCACGATCATGCCCATGGCCTGGCTCTCGGTGAGCCCGCGGCTCATCAGATAGAAGAGCTGGTCGTCACCGATCTTCGAGACCGTGGCCTCGTGACCGATCGACGCGTCCTGCTCGCCGACCTCCATGTAAGGCTTGGTCTCGGAGATGGACTGCTCGTCGAGGATCAGGGCGTCGCAACGCACGAAGCTCTTGGCACCGGTCGCACCCTCCTCGACCTTCACGAGTCCGCGATACGTGGTCTGTCCGCCATCCTTCGATATGGACTTCGAGATGATGGTCGACGTGGTCTCGGGGGCGCAGTGCACCATCTTCGCTCCAGCGTCTTGCACCTGTCCGGGACCGGCGTAGGCGACGGAAAGTACCTCGCCCGAGGCCTTGGGACCCATGAGATAGACCGACGGGTACTTCATCGTCAGTCGCGAACCAATGTTGCCGTCAATCCACTCGACGTGGGCCTCGGCCTCGGCGCGGGCGCGCTTGGTGACGAGGTTGTAGACGTTGTTCGACCAGTTCTGAATCGTCGTGTACGTGATCCGTGCGCCCGGAAGAGCGACGAGTTCAACGACCGCGGAGTGCAACGAGTCGGTCGAGTACACCGGCGCTGAGCAGCCCTCGACGTAATGGACCTGGGACCCTTCGTCCGCGATGATCAGCGTGCGCTCGAACTGGCCCATGTTCTCGGTGTTGATTCGAAAGTAGGCCTGCAGCGGCTGGTCGACATTGACGCCGGGGGGCACGTAGATGAACGAGCCCCCACTCCACACGGCCGAGTTAAGCGCGGCGAACTTGTTGTCGTTGGGCGGAATGACCGTGCCGAAGTACTTGCGCACGAGATCGGGGTACTCACGAATCGCGGTGTCCATATCGCAAAAGAGGACGCCGAGACGCTCTAAGTCCTCGCGATTGCGGTGAAAGACCACCTCGGACTCGTACTGCGCCGTGACGCCCGCCAGGTACTTGCGTTCGGCCTCGGGGATGCCCAGTCGCTCGTAGGTGTTCTTGATGTCGTCGGGCAAGTCTTCCCAGCGGTCAACCTGATTCTCCGTGGGCTTGATGTAGTAGTAGATATCGTTGAAATCGAGATCGGGCATGCGATCGGCGAACCACGGCACCATGGGCTTCTTCTCGAACTTCTTGAGCGCGTTCAGGCGGAAGTCGAGCATCCACTTCTCTTCGTTCTTGATACCCGACATCTCGCGGACGATCGCCTCGTTGATGCCCTTCTTCGGTTTGAAGACCGGAATTTGATCGTCGGACCAACCCAGTTGGTACCGGCTGAAATCAAGATTGTCGATAGCCATCGCGCTCCTTTGGGATAATCCCTACGGCCATAGTACTAACTCCGTGCTCCAATATGCCAACAAATAGGGCAAAGTAGAGCAGTGCCTACTCCCCCGTCCGTACCACAACGCCCTTTTACCCTCACTCGTCACGGTGACGCCCGCGACGATCCTTATTACTGGCTCATGGACCGCGAGAGCGACGAAGTGCTCACGCACCTGCGGGCCGAGAACGAGTTTCTCACGTCGTCGACGAGTCACCTGAGGACCCTCGAAAACGTGCTCTTCGACGAAATCAAGGGCCGTATCGAAGAGACCGATATCTCGGTGCCGACGCTGCACTACGACTGGTGGTACTTCGAGCGAACGCGCGAGGGACTCAACTATCCGATCTTCTCTCGAGTGCACGCCACACCCGGCGATCTGACCCCACCGACCGTCGACGCGACCAGCACGCTCGAAGGTGAACAGATCGTCCTCGACGAGAACCTCGAGGCGGGCGAGAGCGACTTCCTCTCGGTCGGCGTTCTCGACGTGAGTCCCGACAACGCGTGGGTCGCCGTGGGCACCGACTTTGACGGGAGCGAACTCTTTCACGTCACGGTGCGACCGCTGGCGGGACAAGAGCCGATTGACGACGAACTCGATGACGTCTACTACGGCTTCGCGTGGGCCAACGACAGCCGACACTTCTTCTACACCCGAGTTGACGACGCGCAGCGTCCGTACCAACTTTGGCGTCACCAGTTGGGCACCGATCCAGGCACCGACGTACTGGTCCTCCAGGAGGATGACGCACAGTTCAACGTCTCGGTCGGGCGCAGCCGAGACGACGCCCTGGTCGTCGTGCAACTGGGATCATCGATGACGACCGAGGTCCACTACGTCGCCGCGAACGATCCGAGCGCCGCGCTCACGCTGCTCGAGGCGCGACGTTTCGGCATTGAATACGGCGTCGAGCACTTCGTCGACGAACTCGGCGTGGCGTGGTGGTTGAAGGTCACCAACGAAGAAGCCACCGACTTTCGCTTGCTCGCGCGACCGGTGGACGGCACCGTGTGGCGTGAGGTGATACCGGAGCGTCCCGGCTCCCGTCTTGACGGGGTCGACGCCTTCAAGACATTTCTCGCGATCAGCGAACGACACGACGGCTGCGCCGCCGTGCGTTACGTCACGACCGCCAGCGGCTCTGATCCCTTCGAAGGGTTGCTCGAGCGTTCGATCGTCGTCGAGGGACCGACCAGTCCGAGCACCGTGGCGCTCTCCGCCAATCCCAACCACCACACCACGCAGTTGCGGGTCGTGATCACCTCGCTCGTCACCCCACGTTTCGTGGCTGACATCGTCATCGCGACCGGCGAGACCCTCATGCGCAAACAGCAAAAAGTCCTCGGGGGCTACGACGAGTCCAACTACGCGACGGGACGACTCTGGGTGCGCGCCAGTGACGGCGAACGAATTCCGGTTTCGGTCGTCGCGCGCAAGGACGTGGTCGAGGGTAACGGCGACGAACTTCGCCCACGATCGGCGTCGCCGTTCCTGCTCTACGGCTACGGAAGCTACGAGATCTCCATTGATCCAGGATTCTCGTCGTTGCGCCTCTCGCTCTTGGACCGCGGCGTCATCTTCGCCATCGCGCACATCCGCGGCGGTGGTGAGATGGGTCGCTCGTGGTACGAGATGGGCAAGTTGGCTCAGAAGCCCACGACGTTCAGTGACTTCGTCACGGTCGCCCGCGCGCTGGTGCGTGACGGTTGGACCACGCCCAAGCAACTCGCCATTCGCGGAGGCTCGGCCGGCGGACTATTGATGGGCGCGGTCATGAACTTGGCGCCCGATCTCTTCCAGGCCGTGGTCGCCGAAGTGCCCTTCGTCGACGTGGTGACGACCATGCTCGATACGTCGCTCCCGCTGACCGTGGGCGAATGGGAGGAGTGGGGCGACCCCGACGCCAGCGCCAGCGCCTATCGCACGATGAAGAGCTACTCCCCCTACGACAACGTCACCGCGACCAATGACGACGGCTCGGCGAGGACCTATCCCCACCTCTACGCCACGGGGGGTCTCAACGACCCCCGCGTCGGCTTCTGGGAACCAACGAAGTGGGTGCTCAAACTACGCGACGAGAGTCCCGACAACGTCGCCTACCTGAAGACCGAGATGGGTACCGGCCACGGTGGACCGTCCGGTCGCTACGACGCGTGGCGCGACGAAGCGCAGGTGCTCGCGTGGACGCTCAACGAAATCGGCGCCGTTTAAATCACTACGACTGACCACACCCGCGGCGACGCGAGCGTGAACGACGAGGGAACGCTCGACGCCGGACTGCTCGTCGTGTGCTTCGTTGTCGTCGTGGTCGTGGGCGGCGTCGTGCCGGGCGACTTGTGATGTTGCCAGAACAGTCCCACGGCACCGAGAAGTACGACGACGACGATCGCGATGATGGCGACACGCAGTCCGCCCATGTTGGCGGAGCGACGCGCGGACTTTGAGAGAGCCCACTTTTCATTGTGTCGGAGGTACGAAGGAAGGACCGACTCGTCACCGGGCATCTGGGTTTCGCTGAACACGTAGTCGCGATCGGTCTCGAGCCGGGGCCGGGCCGGTTGGGGGCGATGCTGCTCCTCGATGGGGCCGTCGAGCAGACGAAATCCTTTCGACGGTGCGTAGGGCGACGGGGGCGGACTCATGAGTCGTCGCTCGACCGGTCGGGAGAGCTCCCGTATTTCGTCTCGACGGAGTTTTCGAATGCGCAGCGTGGCCACCGCGACTACGAGCACCACCACGATCAACACGGCGATCTTGAGAAGGAGCGTCACGAAACTCTCGTCGGACGAGAAGAAAGTGTGATGAGGCTCACGGACGCATCGTAGTGACCCGGCGATTCAGTCGAGTGCGGTGAATCCCCCGCGATAGAAGACGAGTGGGGTGCCCGAGTGACTCGCGACGTAGTCCACCTTCACCACGACGATGTCGTGGTCCCCCTGGGCGCTCACGAAGGCGATCCCTCCCTCGAGGTGCGCCAAGGCCCCACCGATCAGGGGGGCCGAATTCGGTCCGGGCGACCAACCGACTCCGTCGAACTTGTCGACGCCGGTCGTGGCGAAGACTCGCGCCACCGCCTCCTGGTCCGAGCTGAGGATGTTCACGCCAACGGTGCCCACGTCTCTAACTCGGGGCCAGGAATTACTGAGGGTTCGCGCCGAGAACGAGATCAGCGTCGGCTCCAACGAGAGCGCCCCGAAAGTCTGGCACGTGAAGCCGACGGGGCCGTCGGGCGTCGCCGCCGTGATGACGACCACGCCCGTGACGAAGTGCCCCAGCACCTCTCTGAAATGGGCGATGTCGAGCGAACTCACCTCGCTGACACTAACGAGGCCGCCGACACCTTGACGCGATGAGAGCGGCTCAGTCACGCGACAGGTGAATCAGGCGGCCGGTTCGTTCCACCAGCCCGTCGCGCACCAGCGACGCGATGACCATCGCCGTTCGCTCGTCACCGACGTCGCCCAGTCGCGCGAGGAGCTGCGTGCTCGATAGGGGCTGCTCTCGAAGTGCCGCCAGAACACGGCCGCGTGCCTGGCGAGTAGAACCGGCGAAGGCCGACTGTGGTCGTGAGACCGCTGCGCTCTGGGGCGCCGGGTCGAGACCGCCCTCGAGATGCCAACGACAGACCCGCGCGACCGGGCAGTCGTCACATCGTGGCGACGCCCGGCAAAACTGGGCGCCCAGGTCCAACATGGCTTGGTTGAACGCAGCCGAGTCTCGACGCGGCAGCAGCGCCTGCGCGGCGTCGCGCGCTTCGCTCGAACGAAGTGTGCGGTTTTCGAGCGCCCGTGCCAGTACCCGCCCCACGTTCGTGTCCAGCACCGCGACGGGCTTGGCGTAGGCGAAAGAGGCGACCGCGCGCGACGTGTACGCACCCACGCCGGGAAGGCGCAACAGGTTGGCGACGTCGCTGGGCACCTCGCCGTTGAACTCGTCACGGATGATTCGAGCGGCGTCGTGCAGGGCCTTCGCCCGACGGTGGTAGCCCAGACCGCTCCAGCGTCGCAGGACGCTCGCGAGCGAGGCGTCGGCACAGTCCTTGGGCGTCGGGTAGGCGTCGAGGAAGGATCGCCACGGTCCCACGACCCGCGACGTCTGGGTCTGTTGGAGCATGAATTCACTCACCAACACGGCCCACGGATCGTCATGGGCGATCCACGGGAGATCGCGAGCGAGAGCAGGCGCGGCACGACGAAGCACGCGTCGAAACGCGGCGTAGTCGCTACTCCCAGACGTCGTCACCGTAGGGGCGCCGTCGCACTGGAGCGAACTCGCGTTTCCAGACCATCACCTTGCGGCGGAAGTAACAGACCTCGAGCCCGTCCTGATTGAATCCCTTCGTCTCGACGACCACGATGCCACGGTCGTCCTTCGACGACGAGGGCGTCGCGGAGAGGACTCGGGTCTCGGCGTAGATGGTGTCACCATGGAAGGTCGGGTTGCGATGGATCAGCGTCTCGACTTCTAGGTTCGCGATCGCCGAACCCGAGACGTCGGGCACGCTCATCCCCAGGACGAGGGAGTACACCAAGTTGCCAACGACGACGTTGCGTCCGTGCACGGTCTCGTGCTGCGCGAACCAGGCGTTGGTGTGCAGGGGATGATGGTTCATCGTCAACATGCAAAAGAGATGGTCGTCGGCTTCGGTGATGGTCTTGCCGGGCCAGTGCTGGTAGACGTCGCCGACCTCGAACTCTTCGAAGTAGCGACCGAACGGTCGGTCAAAGGTGCTCATGGACTTAAGTCTCCCCTACAACGTCGAGCGATCCGCGTCTTACGCCTCTTCGACGACTTCGGCCATCGGTCGGGTGGTGAAGGAGACCGTGGCGCCGGGCAGTGAGTCGCCGTCGATGACCATGCGCCACGTGAAGCGGCTGCCGTTCTGGAGAGGGATGGGACCGAAGTTGACGGCGATGGGCACGTCGACGGGGGTGCCGACTGGCACGCCGTCGGGCGCGGTCGCGGAGAAATCGCCACGGACTTCAATGGCCTGGGGGCCGTCGGGCGTGTCGAAACTGACTGGTTGGCCGTCGGCGTCCTCGAGGAAGAGTTCCCAATGGTGATTGGAATTGAATTCGTGCCAGTCCACCATGACCTTCATCGCCACCGCCGAAGGTGTCGGGTCCGGTCCGGTCACTGACCATCCGCCACCCAAGATGTACAGCTTCCCGTCGGCCACTTGCGCCGAATCCGCCAAGAGCATTGTCACGTCCACCCCTTCAGACTACGGGCGCTCGGCGCGACCCTCCCCAGCCGATAAATTTCACGTATGTCCACCCCTCCCCTCGATACCGCCCACGCCGCCGAACTCGTCGCTGGAGCGCGCTCGGTCATCGATGGAGGAATCGCCCAACTCGCGCAACGCGGTGGCGTCGACGCCAATCAGAGCCTCGCCTACGACCTGGCCCACGCGGCCAGCGCCGTCGCCACGGCGCAGGCCTGTCTCGGTTATGCGCAGACGGGCCCCGACGAGTCCGCGCTCGTCGCGGCCTTCCTCGCGAGTGCCCTGAGTGACCTCGCGGCGCGCGTCCTTGGTCGCGAAGGGGCCTGGGGCGTGGGCGACGGGTGGTTCACACCGTTCGCCGCCTTCGTCGCGACCTACCGCGATCCATCCTTCGTGGCCACCCTCGCCGAGGCACCGGGACTGCGACGCCTCGGCGACGACTTCGAGATGGTCGCCGACACCTTTCACCGCTTCGCACTCGAACAGGTTCGTCCCCACGCCGAACACGTCCACCGCGACAACACCGACATCCCCGAATCGATCATCAGTGGACTGGCCGAGCTCGGCGGCTTCGGGCTCTCGGTGCCCGAGGAGTTCGGCGGCTTCGCGACCGGCGGCGAATCTGAGTACCTCGGCATGGTCGTGGCGACCGAAGAACTCTCGTGGGGCGCGCTCGGCATCGGCGGTTCGTTGATCACCCGCCCGGAGATCCTGACGCGGGCCTTGGTGAGCGGCGGCACCCAGGAGCAGAAGGAACGGTGGCTGCCGCGCCTCGCGTCCGGTGCGACGTTGGCGGCGGTCGCCGTCACCGAACCTGATTTTGGCAGTGACGTCGCGGGCGTCACGACCACGGCGACCAAGACCGACGGAGGTTGGCTGCTCAACGGCACCAAGACCTGGTGTACGTTCGCCGCGCGCGCCGACGTCTTGATGTTGCTCGCGAGAACCGACCCCGATCGAACCTCGGCCCATCGCGGACTGTCGTTGTTCCTCGTCGAGAAGCACCGGGGCGACGGCGAGGGATTCCTGCTGGTCCAGGGAGCGCATGAAGGGCCAGACCACGGTAGCGGTCGCCTCGAGGGCCGACCGATCGACACCATTGGCTATCGCGGCATGCACTCGTACGAACTCAGCTTCGACCACTGGTTCGTCCCCGACCGCGACCTCGTCGGAGGCGACGAGGGGCTCGGACGTGGTTTCTATTTCCAGATGTCCGGATTCGAGAACGGCCGAATCCAGACCGCCGCGCGCGCCATCGGGGTGATGCAGGCCGCGTACGAAGCGGCCCTCGAGTACGCGCGCCATCGCGTCGTGTTCGGTGAACCGATTCTGAACTACGAACTGACCCGCGTGAAGCTGGGCACCATGGCCGCGATCATCCAGTGTTCGCGCCAGTTCGCCCTCGAGGTCGCGCGACAGATGGGACGCGGCGACGGCGGGCTCGAGGCCTCCATGGCCAAGGCCTACGTCTGTCGGGCCGCGGAGTGGGTGACCCGTGAGGCGATGCAGATACACGGCGGGATGGGATACGCCGAGGAATACCCGGTTAGTCGCTACTTCGTTGACGCGCGAGTCCTGTCAATCTTCGAGGGCGCCGACGAGACGCTCTGCCTGAAAGTGATCGCGCGTCGACTGCTCGAAGGCGCGAAGTAGTTCTACTCGCCGTCGATGGTGAAGGGCTTGTGGACGTCACCGAGGGTGATGCCCGCCGAGTGCAAGTCGAGCGTCTCGCCGCGGGCCTGTTGGGCCTTTAGAGCCGCACGCTCCCAGCGCTCTTCCACGCGGCCGTATTTCCAGTAGAGCAGCGCGAACGTCCAGGTCGCCACGAAGATACCAACGATGACGATGCCGGCCCCGTTGATGGAGAACCCGGCCGCGTAGTTCCAAATGCCACCGTGCAGTTTCAACTGGCTCTGGAGGACCTGCAGGAGTTCGAGCGTCCCGATGTAGAACGCGACGAAGATGCTCAACCCGGTGATCGCGATGTTGTAATAGACCTTGCGCACCGGCTTGGAGAAGGCCCAGCCGTAGGCGAAGTTCATGAACGAGCCGTCGATCGTGTCGAGAAGACTCATGCCCGCCGCGAAGAGGATTGGCAAACTGAGCAACGCCCAGAACGGCAGTCCGCCCGCGACGACCGTGCCCGTCAGTACCAGGAACGCGACCTCGGTCGCTGTATCGAAACCAAGCCCGAAGAGAACGCCCAGCGGGTACATCTTCCAAGGTTCATCGATCGAGCGAGCGAGCGGGCCAAAGAATCGCATCATGAAACCGCGCGAGTTGAGGTGCTTCTCCAACTCCGAGTCATCGAAGCGTCCTTGGCGCATCTGAATGAACAGCCGCACGATGCCCCAGAGGATGACGAGGTTCAAGATCGCGATCAGGTAGAGGAAACTTCCCGACACCACGGTGCCGATCAACGTGCCGTAGTGGTGCAGGGGAGAGTTGTTGTTGCGCACCTGGGATCCAAGCGCTCGGGCCCCGAGTCCCAACAGGACCGTCAGGCAGACCACGATCGTCGAGTGACCGAGTGAGAAGAAGAAGCCGACGGACATCGGACGCTTTCCTTCGGCCATGAACTTTCTCGTGGTGTTGTCAATCGCCGCGATGTGGTCGGCGTCGAAGGCGTGGCGCATGCCGAGCGAGTACGCGAGGACTCCGGTACCGATGCCGAACACACTCTTGGTGCCAATGCTGTAGTGGTGCATCGACGCGATGATGATCAACGTCCCGCCGACCACGTGCAGGAGAGCGATGAAGCCAAACATGGCGTAGAGGCGACGCCATTCACTGAGTGAGAACGAGGCGCGAACTCGACTGCGTCTGGTCGAGCCTGGCGCGAAGGCGGTAGCCATGACCCCACCTTAATAGGAATAAGTCCTATTAAAAATCTTTTATTGCGTCGTGCGCTTCATCCCTGATCGCGCTCCGCGCGCGACGAACGAGTTCGCGATTTTCGCCGACGCCTCGTCGATCATCTCGTCGCCGAACATCACCGCGCCGGTGTGGTCCCTCTCCGTCGCGTTGCGATACGCGTCGAGGATGTCGTAGGACTTGTCGAAGAGCTCTTGACTCGGGGAGTAGACCTCATTGAGGACCACCGCCTGATCGGGGGTGAGCGCCCATTTTCCGTCGAAGCCGTACGACGCGGAGATACCGGCGGCGAAGCGAAGGGCGTCGAGATCGCGAACCTTCAGAAACGGTCCGTCGATGACGTGCAGGCCGTTCGCCCGACCGGCCATCAAGATCTTGGCGAAGACGTAACTGAAGGGGTTGGACGGTCCGTCGTGAATTGTCTCGTCGATCGTGGTGACCGGCATGCCAATGGACGCCGCGAAGTCGGCCGGCCCGAAGACTATGGATTCGAGGCGAGGCGACGAGGCGCAGATCTCTTCCACGTTGATGAGGCCCTGGGCCGTCTCGATCTGGGCCTCGATGCCAATGTGGCCGGGCTCGAGCCCGGCGTTGCGCTCGACCTGGGAGAGCAGTAGGTCGAGGGCGACGACGTCACTCGCGCGTTGGACCTTGGGCAGCATGACCTCATCGAGGCGCGGGCCGGCGTTGCCCACCACGTCGATCACGTCGCCGTAGGTCCAGGGCGTATCCCACGCGTTCACTCGTACGCACAGCACCCGCTCGTCCCAGGGAAGGTTCGTGATGGCGTCGACGACTTTGGCGCGGGCGGCGACCTTCTCATTGGGCGCGACCGAGTCTTCGAGGTCGAGGAATGAGAAGTCGGCCGTCGCCGTCGGCGCCTTCGCGAGGAAACGACTCGACGAACCGGGCGTGGAAAGACAGGAACGACGCGGGAGTGAGCGAGAGCGATGTGACATGCGCCGAGCCTATTCTCGACGCACAATGTGTCCGATGACGCGCCGCGATTACATTCGCTGCGTGCGGAGTTCACGTCCTTGATCAGGTACTACAGAAGTTCTTAGGCGCTCGGCCCTGCACACCGCTGGCCCGAACCGGTAGCCTTGTCCCGTGACTGACGTCGTGCGCATGGCGCCTCCGACGCTGCGGCCAGCAAGGGAACTCGCGCACCGACGGTGGATGTTTTCCATTTTGGCTGTGGTTGCAGTGTGTTTTGGCACTGTAACTTTTTCGTCACGTCCCGCGACGGCATCGGTCCTCGGCAACGATCGCGCCCGAGCGAATCAACTACTGAAGCAGATCAACCGGATCTCCTCCAAGGTCGACTTCTTGGGTCAGAAGTACGACCTCGCCCAGGTGAAACTGCACAAGATCACCTTCGAGATCAAGAACACCAAGGCCGAAGTAGCCACCATCAAGTCCAACGTGAAGAAGAGCGCGAAAGAGTTGGCGGCGGACGCCGTCTTCGCGTACGTGACGAACGGCTCGGCCGCGGGCAACAATCCTCTCTTCGCCGACAGCGCATCCAAGATCGGCTCGACGAACGTCTATAGCCAACTGGCCGAAGGCAATATCACTTCCACGATCTCGAACCTCAAGAGCTACCGAATTGAACTCACGCAGGAGCGAAGCATTCTGGCGAACGAAGTGGGGAAGGCGACGAACCTGGCCCGCGCCGCCGCGGCGTCCTTCCACTCCGCCAACGTGTATCAGGCCTCGCTCAACCACTCGCTCAGCGAAGTGAAGGGCTCCATCGCCACCTACATCGCTCAGGCCCAAGCGGCGGCCAATGCGGCGACCGTGACCCAGTTCAACTCCGCCACGCTCACTGACGGGATGACGAATCCGCCGCCGGATTCGAAGGCGAACATCGCCATCGACGCCGCCGAGTCCTATATCGGCGTCTGGTACAGCTGGGGCGGCGCCAGTCGCTCCGGCGTCGACTGCTCAGGTCTCATCATGCTCGCCTACGAAGCGGCCGGCATCGACTTCCCGCACTACTCCGGGGCTCAGTACGCGGACACCGAGCGGGTGCCCCTCGCTGACATCGAGCCGGGCGATCTCTTGTTCTACGGTTACGACGGTGACGACCACGTGGCCATGTACGTCGGTGACGGCAAGATGATCGAGGCTGAGATGACCGGCACCCAGGTGCACATCGTCCCGGTTCGACTCGGTTACGGATTCTTTGGTTTGGGCCGCCCGCGGGGCTAGCCGTGTCCGGCGTTCCCACTTCGTTTCACCTCGGTCCACTCGTCTTTCATGTCTACGGTTTCGGACTCGCGATCGCCGCCTACGTCTGTTATCTCTACGCGCGACGGCGACTCACGAGGGCCGACATCGACGTCGCTCCGTTCGCGAAGTTCGCCTTCGCCCTGATTGTGGCCGGTCTCGTGGGCGCTCGGGCCGCCAACATCGCGACCAATTGGGGCTACTACTCCGGTCACCCGTCGCGCTGGATCGCCGTGTGGCAGGGCGGACTCGCGAGTTTCGGCGGGATTGCGCTCGCGCTCTGCATCGGCCTGTTCCTCCAACGCCGCTGGTGGCCCGGGAGTTCGCTCGCACGCTTCACCGATGCCTTGGTGCCAGCTCTCGTTGCCGGCTGGGCACTCGGCCGGGTCCTCGGTCCCCAGTTCATGGTCAATGGTGGTGGCCACCTCACGCATCAATGGTTCGGAATGCACTACCACGGTCAGGTTGGCGCGCGGGTCCCGGTTCCCCTCATTCAAGGTGCCGAGGACGCTCTCTTGTGGCTCGGCCTCATTGGTCTCGAGCGTCGGGCCCTCACTCGCGTCGCGGGTGTGATCACGGGGCTCGCAATGATCGTGTGGGGCATAGTGCGCACCCTCGACGAACGACTGCTGCTCGGTCAGGAGTCGCACAGTGGATCGCTCGGCGTGCAGATCGCCGGTGTCGTGTTGGCGCTCGCAGGAGTCGTGCTGATCTTTCGCCAGACTAGAAGAGCGCGTTCCACTCGTCATCAGACAGACGACCGACACGTTCGAGTGACCCCGCAGAGCTGAGCGTCAGCACGACCCGGGCATCGTCGACATAACAGACGTGGTCGAGGCCCAGCCGACGCCACGCCGAGAGCACCGTTCTCGTGGGGGTGTCGCTGGAGTACACGGGACGAACCAGCATGGCGTCGTCGTTCGCGGCAACGACGACCGCCGGACGCTCCTTGGATTTCTGTTCCGGCGCGAGTGGATCGATGGCGTCGAACGGCACGTCGACGATCACCACGGCTCCCGCCAGGGGATGATCGGGATTGAATCGCTCGCTCTCAGCGGGCGTCAGTAGTTGTCGGCGACGAACTGGCTCGTTGTCAACGTCATCGCCGCTGGGCATCGCTTTCGTGACTATTGGCTTCGCAACGGACGGCTTCGTTTTCGAAGGTCGAGGCGGTCGCGCCGAGACTGGACCACGCTTGCGCTTCTTCTCCTCTTCTCGCCGTCGTCGCCGAGCCTCGCGCACTTCGGGATCGATCTCCTTGGGTGAAAGCAGCGTCGACGAGACGACCGCTTCGGGAAGGTCCGGCAAGAGGAGTTCTGGTCGTTCGTCGAGCAGTCGTCGACAGTGAGGCGCTGCGGGGAACCCTTCGGCGACCGCGAAACATAGGACGGCGACGACGTCGTTCACGTCGGCACCCTGCGCTTGGACGGCGTCAACAGCGACGACGAGTTGGTCGAAGCCCGGTGCGTCAGCGTGATCTCCCAACGCTTCGATCACCTTCTCGAGGGGCGCCATGGCCAGTAACTCAAGGAGTGCGTGGACCGCCGCGATGGGCGCGGTCGCGGCGAAGGTGGTGACGTCGCGCCGCTGCTGGAGTGTCCGCAGCGGCATCCCAACGACGGCACTGATCTTGGTGTGGCCGCGCAAGTCCAGACCGTCGACCATCGCCAAGACCGTTGATTCATCGATTTTCAAGAGGGCGCGACGTGCGATATCCGTGGCGCTACTGATGTTCGAAGACATGGCTACCCGCTTTGAGCGATCGTGTACGAGGTTCTATCGTCCCACGAGGAGGAACGCCTCACAAATCGGCGACCACGCGACTCTTGCGGATCCGACGATCTGGTACGTCGCGGCAACGTCGAAGTGACGACGTCATTCGCGTTCTTCGTCGCTCGACATTGATGGCCTCGCGCCTCGCGACGTGCAATGAACTCTTCATAAAACCTAGATTTCGCGTTGGACTTTGGGCACTATCCTTGTTTCGGACGCTCGCAGCTGGACGGCCATTTCCCGCGCGACGCCGTCGCCTTCCATCGATTCAACGGAGCGACCTTGACCACCAGAGTGTGCAGAGTCCGAAGTGTGGCCACTGTGGTTGTGCTGGTACTCGTGTTCGCCCTGTTCGCCGTGGTCATCGCGTCGCGCGCTCCGCTCGCGGGTGCCTCGTCGTTGCCGACGTCGGCTGCCTTCTACCTCGATATTGGTGGATCGGCGTCCCTCGGAGTGCAACCCGACGCCACCGCAACGCACAACCAGCGCACCGACCGCGGCTATTCCAATGACCTCGTATCGATCGAAGCCCTCAAGGGCGTGACGTTGCAACTGACCGAGATTGGCTGCTCAGGCGAGACGACCGCCGCGATGCTCGTGGGTGGGGATAAATGCTACGTCTCCCCCGACTCACAACTCGCCGAAGCGATCGCGTTCTTGAGCGTGCACCACGATGAAACCGGCCTCGTGACCATCGACCTCGGATTCAACGACCTCCTGGGCTGCTTACACGCCCCGTCGATCGATTCGACGTGCGTGGCCGCGAAGTTGGGCCTCCTCCAACAACAACTGCCCGAAATCCTGACCGATCTTCGCGCGGCAGCGGGGCCCAATACAACGTTCATTGGTGTGGGGCACTACAACCCCTATCTCGCCGACGAAGTGAAGGGTGTACGTGGGCGCCTGTTCGCTGACCGGAGCGCGTCGATGATTCGATCGCTTAACACCACGCTCGGCGACATCTACGCGAACGACGCCATGCCAATGGCCGACGTCGCGAAGCAGTTCAGCCTCTACCCAGATGGATCGGTGAACCTGCCCGGTGTCGGTCGCGTAACGGGTGCGGTGGCACGGGTCTGCGAACTCACGTGGATGTGTCCTCGCAACGGTAAGAAGGCGAACATACACCCCGATAACGCCGGGTACCTCGAGATCGCCGAGGCCATTGACGCTGTCATACCGCCTGGCCTCTAACGGGCCGACCACTCGTCATCAGTAGCATTTGTCATGCCTGATCAACGCCACGCGAAAGCTCGCGTCGTCCTCCTTCGCCACGGTGAGAGCACGTGGAACGAACGAGAGATCGTGCAGGGTCAACTGGACGATGCTCGTTTGAGTCCGGAAGGTCGAGTCCAGGCCGGTGCCGTCGCCGAGACCCTGCGCGGCTACTCCTTCCAATGGATTGTCACCAGTGACCTCACCCGTGCCCGAGAGACGGCCGCCATTGTCGATGACGCCCTTGGGCTGGAGGTCGCCGTCGCGCCGGCGCTTCGTGAGCGTTGCTACGGCGTCTACGAAGGACGTCCCCTCGCTGAACTGCCCTCGTCAGCGTCGGGAGTTAAGGACGGTCGGGTCGTCGACTCGTCGGCCCGCCCCGAAGGCGGCGAGTCCCTCGACGACCTCTACGAACGCTGCGCGACGTTCGTTGACGCACTGCGTGCGGCCGGCCGAGATCGACTACTCCTCGTGACCCACGGTGGGACGATACGAGCGCTCCGCGCCTACTGCGAAGGACTCGTCATGCAAGACCTCGTGTGGGACAGGGTTTCGAACTGCAGCGTCTGGCCGATCGACTTGGACGCCGGCACCCGCTAGTCAATACGTCGTGACGCTCGTCGCTGCGTCGTCCTTCGCGTAGCTACGAAGTGGCCCGGCACGTCGTGTTGAGGGGGCCGGAGCGACTCCCAGTTGGCGCGACTTCGCACCGTGACGGACCAGAGCCAGTGAATATGGAAGTGGAAACTGCACGGTGCCGTACGTGAATCGACATCGTGTTCGATCAGTACATCATGCGCGGGTCGGGGTAGTACTTGAACTCCAGGAGGTTCGTCGACGGGTCAGCGAGAACGAAAGTCCGATGGACTTCCACCATTCCTTTGAAGCGCTCGGAGACGTCGCTGAAGAAGGGAACGTCTCGTTGACGGCACAATTGGTATAGCGCGTTGAAGTCCCCTTCCTGGCGGAAGGTAACGCCGAAGTGGCGCGGGTACATTTCGAGTTCTTCGATCATCGGCACCACCGTTGGTGCTTCAGTGAGGTGGCACACCAACTGGTCACCGAAAAAATCCAAGGTGACACGATCGGCGTAACGTCGTGCGAGTTTGCAGCCCAGCTTCGTTACGTAGAACCCGACGGTTTCGTCGAGGTCGTACACCGGGATGGCGAGGTGAAAGACGTCGCGGCTCTCTCTCATGCGCGAAGTCTGGCCGACTCGTCAATCTCGGAAGGTTCGAACGAGTGGAGTGTCTCGCTGCGAAGGCCGAGTCGAATCGTCTCGAGGCTGATGGTATCGTTCGCGGCGATATTACCGAGGTTGACATTGGTGCCGATGCGACGAATGAAATAACTCTGCAACTCCATCGTGGGCGCCTCAAAGAGCAGTTGGTCAGCACTGAGGCCGCAGGAGAGAATCTCCTCGATGAGGCCGAAACGCAGTTCACCATTCGCTCGGCAGATGCCACCGTGTCCGCTTTCGCGGGTTTCGAGCGTCACGAGGACCGCGCCGGCGTCCAGGTCGTCCCGGACCGAGGAGATCCACTCATTGGGTGCCATGTTCTCGGACGTCACTGAGTCCTTTGAACCCACTTCGGAAATGACCTCGAAGTCATCGCTCAACTTGGCGACGTAGGCAGACTTTTGGACGTCACTCATGTCAATCGATCCGTTGGACACTTCTACGTACTTGGCATCGTAGTGCTGACACATGGAACGGAACTCTTCGAATCGATTCTGCACGAGATATTTCTCAAAAAGTGTTCCACCGAAATAGAAATCGATGCCCGCGTCACGAAGCACTTGAATCTTCGCATCCATTTGCGGGTGCACCACTGAGGTGCCCCACCCGAATTTCATGAAGTCAATGTAGGCACCCGAACTCGTGACGACGTCGGTGAAGTGGCCCAACGGCATTCCGTTGTCGATCACCATGGTGACGCCGTTGTGACGCGGTTTGGGGGTGCGATAAGGCAATTCCAAGAAGTTGATACTCATAGGGTCCACGACCAGTCATGTCCAGCATGCGTGACCACCATCTGTCTCAGTCCGCATCCACTTTCGGTAAAGCGACCTTACCGATGCGTTCATAAACGACAGACATGAATCGTCTTAGAAAATCCCTAGAAGTTTTTGACGAGCATTTCGCCACGTGTTTCTCGCGTGGTGCGATCGTGGGGCTCGGCGCATTGTGAACGGAGCATTTCGATCCGGTCACGCACTGTCGAGCTAAGCAGCTACCACGACGTTGGCAGCACTCCTTCAATGGCCACGGCAATGACCCGATAGCCAGCATTGTTCGGATGGTCGTCGGGTCCAAAGGGCGGCTTCGTACACATCCAGGTAAGCGTGCACGCCGACGCCACGTTCTGGGGCACCGTTGCGACGCCTTTCAGCGAGACCATATTCGTTTCGTTGGTCTTGAAAGCGCCAGGCACGTTCACCATCGTGACGCCGTTGCTGCGATAAATCGTCATGAGTGACGCGTTCAATTTCGCCATGACCTGCAGTGACAGATTCGCGTCGTTGATCCCGTTCCCCGGATAGAGATAGTCCGCGAGAAAGGGGTCCTCGTAGAGGAGTCCGACGAACTTCATCTTGGGTCCGGCCGCGGCCTTGAGTCGACGAACAACGGCCGGCATGTCCCGGCGAACGGCCTCGAGACCTTGATTGGCGCACGACTCGTCAACCAGACCACCCAGCAGGCACGCTCGCACGTCATTGAATCCGAGGTCGATGGTTACCAGGCCCTTCTCGTTGAATTTGGCCTTCAGATAGTTGAGCGACGCCGTCATTTGACCGCCGACGCCCTTGTAGCAGGCGTCGTGAGCGAGGATCATCGTTGATGCTCGCTCTCCCGGACAGCCCACTTGTCGAAGTGTCAGTGACGTGCCCTTCTTTGCTTCCGCAGCTTCGACGTCGTTGGCGTAACCGGTATCCGTTCTCTTCCCGTTGTGCGCGGGGATGCCCGTCGGTTGGAATCCCAGCGATGACGAACCGCCGATCGCGAGGTAGAAGCCATTTGATGTCGTTGACGCACTGGCGTCTGCTCCCGGCGACCCGCGCCACGTGTGCGACGCCAGAGCACTCGCCACGACGACAACGGCGAGGAGGGCGTAGATCTCCGCCCTTCGTCTCGTCATCTTTCCCATCACCTTCACCCGTCACCGACACGACCGACGTCTGAATCGACTCACTGCAGTCTCTCGCATCTCGACGACGGTTGCACGCCACGGTCGCAAGCGTCAGTGTCCGTAGGGATGGTGGGCACGCCTTGCGTGTCGAATGTGCATTTGGCGGACCTAGATGAGATGCATGGAGTCGAGTATCTCGCGATCGACCTTGCCACTATCGCGCTCCTTGAACGTCAGACGCACGAACGTCGAACCAGTACGTGTTTTCGCGCGTAGATCAAGTACACCGCTGGCGTCGGCGTAGGCGTCGCGGAACACCGTGAACTGCACCCCATTGATGCGCACGTGCTGAACTGGCCGAACACGCTGGAAGGGGCGGCCCCCAATGACGAGGGCGTCCGCATCCGAGTGCGCACTCATCGGACCAGGACAACTCGCGTCATTTTCGCCCGGCTGGATCAACTCGAGCGTCGACCTGCTGGCGTAGGCGTTGATCCACGGACATCCGATGTCAACGGGCCGGTTGACGGGCCACGTCGACGGGGTCGCGAAGCGCAACCCATCGAAGGTGCTCCAGCGCCACGTCGCGGGTGTCGTTAGGAGCGCTCCTTTCGCCGTGACCGCCACCCGTGGGGCCGCTCGAATCGAGTCCGCGATCGTGCGATTCAAGTCTGCCGCGCCACAGAGCACCAGTTGCGTGTTGAACTTCGCGATGCTGAAAACACGACCTCCGCACGTACCTTGAAGTCCCGAGGTGCGCATGCTCAGTCCGTGCACCAGCATTCGACCGGTCATTGCGAGCGCCAGCGTCTCGCGACCGAAGGTCACGAGTCCCTTCGGCTCGGTGTTGCCCTGACAGTCTTCTGTCGCTCCATTGACGAGCACCATGACTTGGGCGGGGGCACAGCCCGATACGTCACCGTCAAACACGACCCAATACGTCGGGACCATGATCTCGAGTCCGCCGTAGACAACGGGCACGTCGTTCGTCGCGGCACTCGACAGGGTGGCACCAGCAACGATTGAAACGAAAAGGACGAGCGACGCCATCGCGCGAAGGGCGTTCGAGGTTGCGAATCGCATAATGGCTGCCTCCCAACCTTTCATGTCCGCCCGCCACGTCTGATTACTGCGGTCCCGCATCTCTCAGTGCACGGAGCATCCTCTTGATTCTGATGCTCAGTGCGGCGGTCCAGAGCGACCCGTTGGCGTCGTTGGCGCCCAGAACGTCGAACCGCGCAGTAGTAGAACGAATTCATGAGAGTTGGGCACTTCCAAATCTTCTTGCGCGGATGTGCGTCAGTGGCCGTCGTCGTTCTCTTGAGCGTTGGCGTCGGTGACTCAGTCGGCGCCTCCACGCGCATTGGTCAAGTCACTGGATCCATCAGAATCTATGGCGGAACGTCGAATGCCCCTCCTGCGGGACGCCCTTCGTCAGGACGCGTTGTCTTCAAGCCGGCACACGGAACGTCGAGAGCCATCAAGGTGGGAGCATCTGGCCACTTCACCCTCAAGCTCCCCTCGGGCACCTATTCGGCATTCGGAGGTCCGCCCTCCTGGCGCGACACCTGTCGCGCGAAAGGAGGACTGCCGTTCAAGGTGGTTGCCGGGCAGACTGTCAAGGTCATCGTCGAGTGTTTTTATGCGCCGTAGGGAGATATCACGTCCCTGACATCCGATGGCGAGTCGCGACATGCGTTGGTGACCGGTTGAACTCGCGCCGCGAGAGTTCCTTACGTCTCCGCGTCGACGTAATGCTCAATTCTGTTCGAAAATGCAATGGCCATCAAGTAGAAGCCGACCGCTGTCACGAGCGAACCTAAGCCCTCTAACCAGAATTGCCAACTGAATTCGCTGAACGAGGGCACGGACCAGAGAATGGTGAAATAGGTCGCACAGAGACATAGCGACTCCAGCGTCAATGCCATGAAGGCACTTTTGAAAAGTGCATCGTGATCGGAGACCAACGTTGCAATCTTGGTCAACATCAACCACGCCCACAGGGCAGCCAATGACCCCAGCGGAATCGCAATCAGTTGGATGTCAGCTCGGAAACCCTCGCTCAGATAGTCGCGACTGACGAGTTGAACCAAATCGACAATGCCGCCCAACGCCGTCATAGCAAATCCTGCAATCACCCACACTCGCGCGTACGCCTTCATATCGGTCACGTCCACACCGTAACCTTCTCTCAATGCCGAAGCCCGTGTCATTCTCGCGCCGTCGCGATGAGGTAGTGGTCGAACGCAAATACGGTCTGACAAACGGCGTAACTATCCTCAGGCGGCACTACTTCAGCAGGTGCTTGGCGATGACCACTCGTTGAATCTGATTGGTTCCCTCGTAGATCTGGGTGTTCTGACACAAACGTCCTCCACGTCCACTGAACCAGTCTTTGTCTGGTGATTCGTCCATTGGGTCTTCCAGATCATGGACGGTTTTCCCGATTTGTAGGGATGAAAGTAGGGATGTCCTCAATGTACCGCACGTGCGGGTTCGCGTCCGGGGCCCGACGCCGCAAGAGTGCAACCTTTCATTGGAGACTCAAGTAGTCAGCCTCCAACCGGCCAACGAACTTCCACACGACTCACTTTTGCAATTATTTGTACTGTTCACGGAACGTACCTATCGACCGAGTTGCCTTGAATGATCGGAGATACGTTGACCGTGCCACAGACAAGTAGCCCAACTCCGTTGAGATTGACATTTACGGTCAATGACTGGTTAGGAATTTCGATGCTCAGCGATGTCTCCATGGGGCAGTTACCAGTAGCGCCGTTCGGAGCCGCTGAGTATTGAAACAGGAATGACCCTTCGTTCGACGATCCGAGAGTCACGTTGGAGACATCGAGTGAAGCGCCGGTATACCCTCCATCGACAACGGTCGTTTCCACCTGAGTGCCAGATTCGCTGTAAAATTTCAACTCCGCATAGCCGCTCACAAAGCACGGGC